>OAVG01000067.1_pt1 | contig 103220 bp, 98 predicted proteins | sample 1495271 | NCBI WGS metagenome assembly OAVG01 (sample SAMEA2580077, study PRJEB22360) | human gut metagenome | biome: human gut; feature: human-associated habitat; material: faeces | place: Denmark | collected 2008/2010 | reverse complement strand
CTTCACTAAGTGCTTGCTAACGTGTGGATCTTGTAAGCTTCTCTACCCGCTCTTAAACGCCCGCCCAGGGAACCCCAGAACCGCCTCCGGCTGTTTTTAGACACCGAAAGGCTCAATGAATGTTCATTTTTATTCTCAATAGCAGATTTGTATGAAAACAGGGAAGAATGTATTGAGGCTGCCTATCAGAGCACATCCACCATAATAGAAATAACCTCAACTATATCTCCAAAAATTATAGGATATCTTTGAGAAAAAAGGCGTATCTCCCCGAACTACCTACTAAATTCAATGATTCATTGAAACCTATAGGTAATTTAACACCAAAACCAGGGCATCCCTCACTCATTTACCTACTAAAATACAAGATTCAATGAATCCTATAGGTATTTTGGCACCAAAAGCAAGGTCTTACCTCACCTATTTACCTACTTAAAGGCAAGTTTCAGTGAATCCTATAGGTATTTTGGCACCAAAAGCAAGGTCTTACCTCACCTATTTACCTACTTAAAGGCAAGTTTCAGTGAATCCTATAGGTATTTTGCTCCAAAAACAGGCTTACCCCACTCATTTACCTACTAAAATACAAGATTCAGTGAATCCTATAGGTATTCTACCGCCAAAACAAGGTTGAACCCTACCATTTACCTACTAAAATACAAGGATCATCGAACCCTATAGGTACTTTGGCACCAAAATCAAGTCTTACCTCACCCACTTACCTACTGAATGGCAAATATCATTGAATCCTATAGGTATTTTACCGCCAAAACCAGATTTTACCTCACCTATTTACCTACTAAATGGCAAATTTCATTGAATCCTATAGGTATTTTACCGCCAAAACCAGATTTTACCTCACCTATTTACCTACTAAATGGCAAGTTTCATCGAATCCTATAGGCATACCGGATAGAAAACCTTTTCCACCAGTCTGTACAGCAATAAGGCACCTCCATAGATAAAAACATATCCGCGGAAAGAGAACACCAGTGAAACAGGGATCCGGCGGGGGCGGAGGTGGGAATGGGGTGAGCGGCGTTTCACGGAGCGTCTGGGAGATCCACCTGCCCCAGACACTTAATGAGGAAGCCCTTGCTGACGAATTTAGTGTATGGGAGCAGGTTAGCTCCCTGACAAGCGCAGTGCGCCGCTCACCCCATTCCCACCTCCGCCCCCGCCGCATCCATGTTTCACGTCCGCCCTCTATCCATCCCCCGCCTTAAACCAAAAAAAGGAGATGCCTCCCACTCCGCAAAGCAGCCCGCATCCCCTTCATAAAACCAACAACCAATATCAACCAAAACTCTTATTTGTCTCTCCAGATAATCCTGCCCTTACTCAGATCATACGGTGACATCTCAATCGTCACCTTATCTCCCGGAAGAATCCTGATGAAATTCATCCTCAGTTTCCCGCTGATGTGCGCCAGAATCACATGTTTATTCTCCAGTTCCACCTTAAACATAGCGTTCGGCAACTTCTCCAGTACCGTTCCTTCTACTTCAATAACATCTGCCTTTGACATATATCAAACCTCCTGTTTCCTTCTATATTCTTTTACAACTCTCTTGATAGTTTCATTCTTCCATTCCCCGCCTTCACTGAGAATACTCTCAATCTCCGGGGAAATCCTGCGGTTAATCTGGACATGCCTCATTTTCTTCTTCTTGGGATGCTCACAAGTCCTAAGCGTTCCGTCAGCCAGATAGACATATCCGTCCTCCGCTCTGACGATGATATAATATCTGCCGGTATCATGGCCAGCCATGGAAACCGCTGCCATTCCTGCTCTCACCTCGCTCATAGGTCCACCTACTCACTCAAGGTCAGTATTTCAGGATCGCCGTCTGTGATGAGAATGGTATTTTCATAGTGGGCTGACAGAGAACCATCTTCTGTCACCACGGTCCAGTCATCATCCAGCCAAACCACATCGGCTCTGCCTTCATTAATCATCGGTTCAATCGCAAGAGTCATACCTGCCTGAAGTCTCAGCCCTCTGCGCTTCTGACGGAAATTCGGTATCTGCGGGTCTTCGTGCAGGCTTGTGCCGATTCCATGTCCGACCAAATCCCTGACTACACCGTATCCGAACTTCTCTGCATATGCGCCGATGGCTGCGGAGATTTCATATAAATGCTGTCCTGCCCTGGCATACTTGATTCCTTCAAAGAAACTCTGTCTGGTCACATCAATGAGTTTCTGCGCCTCCGGCGCGATCTCGCCCACCGCATGGGTACGTGCCGCGTCTGAATGATATCCTTTGTAGATCAGCCCGGCGTCCAGACTCACAATATCCCCATCCTGGAGAATGTGGTCCTTACGCGGAATTCCGTGTACCACCTCATCGTTGACAGAGACACAGATAGATGCCGGATATCCATTATAGTTCAGGAAATTCGGTATACAGCCCATCTGACGGATAAGCTTTTCTCCATACTGGTCAATGTCGAGGGTGGAAATACCCGGACGGATAAAATCCCTCAGCTCGTCGTGTACCTTCTCCAGAAGCCTTCCGGCCTCCCTCATAAGTTCAATTTCATTGGCAGTTTTTATCGATACTGACATTTTTTACGCTCCTAATATTTTGACGATCGCCTGGAACACATCTTCCATATCGACGGTTCCGTCAACCTGTTTTAATATACCGGACTTGGTATAGTAGTCAATCAGGGGCTGTGTCTGGTCATGATATACTGTGAGACGTTTTAAAACAGTCTCCGGCTGATCATCATCTCTCAGAATCAGTTTCTCACCGCAGATATCACATACATCCTCTGTTTTCGGAGGATTGTACTTGATATGGTAAGTAGCGCCGCATCCTACACACGCTCTTCTGCCGGACATACGGTTTACAATATTCTCATCCGGAACATCCACGTCAATGGCATAATCCACCTTCTGACCCATTTTAGCCAGCGCTGCGTCCAGGCTCTCTGCCTGGGGAATTGTTCTGGGGAATCCATCCAGCACATAACCATTTTCACAGTCATCCTGTGCCACTCTGTCCACTACCAGGTCCACTACTAATTCATCCGGAACCAGCAGGCCCTGATCCATATAGGTCTTAGCCTTTTTACCCAGCTCTGTTCCGTTCTTGATGTTGGCACGGAAAATATCACCTGTGGAGATATGCGGAATCTGATACTTCTCCGCAATTTTCTTCGCCTGTGTTCCTTTTCCTGCCCCCGGTGCGCCTAACATAATAATCTTCATACTTCTCTTCCCCTTTCGTATTTCAATCCGCATTCCGCCTTAAAGTATAAGCGCGGAATCATAGCCCACGGATCGCTGCCCAGACCCCAATCAGGGTGTGTGTCCTTATATAGCATTTTAGTGCACCCACAAAAGTGGGTACACTTAAATCATATAAGCTTATTCACTTAAAAATCCCTTGTAGTTACGAACCAGCATACGGGACTCAACCTGCTTGATCGTCTCCAGGACAACGCCCACCACGATGATGATGGATGTACCGCCGAAAGAAACATTTGCACCGAACACACCATTAAAGAAGAATGGGATAACGGCAACAATGACCAGACCTGTGGCACCGATGAAGATAATGTAACTTAAGATTTTTTCCAGATATTCCTGTGTCGGTTTACCCGGACGGATACCCGGAATGAAACCGCCCTGTTTTTTCATATTATCCGCAACTTCCATCGGGTTGAAGGTGATGGATGTATAGAAATAAGCAAAGAAAATAACAAGTACGATGTAAACAACCAGACCAATGGAATAAAGAGGCTCATTCGGGTTGAACCAGTTGCTTGAAGTCAGACCTTTTAAAATCTTGCTTCCGATTCCTGTACCGCCGCCTTTACCCAGGAAGCTCGCGATGACTACCGGGAAAGACATAAGGGAGGATGCGAAGATAATGGGAATAACACCTGCAGTGTTCACCTTCAGAGGAATCGCACTGGACTGTCCGCCCATCATTTTTCTTCCTACCATCTTCTTGGAATACTGGACCGGAATCTTCCGCTCTCCACCGTTCAGGATAAGTACAAGTACCACTACCACTATAATGATTGCCATGATAATGATAGCTGCCAGGCCGCCTCTTGCGATGGTTTTCCCTTTTACGAATTTCTCGAACAGGGAAGCCAGGTCGCTTGGAATCCTGGATACAATGTTGATCATCAGGACGATAGAGATACCATTTCCCACACCTTTTTCAGTGATCTGTTCACCGATCCACATCAGCATTGCAGAACCGCCGGTTAAGGTCACTACTGCAACAACAATGCTGGTGAAGTTCATCTCTGTCAGCCAGCCGCGGTTACCGAAGCCGATCACCATGGCTACAGACTGGAACAGAGCCAGACCTACAGTCAGATAACGGGTGATGGCAGTCATTTTCTTCCTGCCCTCCTCACCGTCACGCTGCATTTCTTCCAATTTGGGAATTGCAATTGTCAGAAGCTGAATGATGATAGATGATGTGATATATGGCGTAATACTCAACGCAAAGATAGACATCTGTTCAAATGAACCGCCTGTAAATGCATTGAAGAAATTGAACGCATCATTAGACTGGCTTGCAAACAGGTTCTTAAAAAAGTCCCTGTCTACGCCCGGAATTGGCAGCTGAGAGCCAATCCGGACAACAACCAGCATTAACAATACATAGTAAATTCGACGTCTTACATCTTTTATTTTAAAAGCGTTCCTAAGAGTCTCAAGCATTAAATCACCTCGACTGTTCCACCTGCAGCTTCGATTTTAGTTTTAGCGGTTTCGCTTACAGCGTTAACCTTTAAGTTAACCTTCTTTGTGATTTCACCACTTCCGAGGATTTTAACGCCGTCGCCAAGACGGGAAATAGCTCCGGATGCCAGTAAAGCTGCCGGTGTTACCTCTGCTCCATCCTCGAATCTGTTTAACTCGCTGACATTGATCGCTACGATGTCTTTAGAGTTTCTGCATTTGAAGCCTCTCTTAGGAAGTCTTCTGTATAAAGGCATCTGTCCACCTTCAAATCCCGGTCTCTTAGCTCCGGAACGGGCTTTCTGTCCTTTATGGCCTTTACCTGCGGTCTTACCGTTTCCTGAACCGTGGCCACGGCCTCTTCTGAAGTTATCGCTCTGTCTGGAGCCTTCAGCTGGTTTTAAATTTGATAAATCCATGACTGCACCTCCTTCTTCAATGATTAGATTTCTTCTACTTTCACTAAGTGTCTTACCTGCTGGATCATACCGCGAACGGCTGCATTGTCAGGCATTTCCACTGTCTTGTTCAGTTTTCTTAAACCTAAAGCTTCTACTGTTTTTCTGTTTTTCGGAACAGCACCGATTGTAGATTTCACCAGAGTGATTCTTAATTTATCTGCCATTTTTCAATCCTCCTACGCAAAAATCTCGTCAACAGATTTTCCACGAAGTTTTGCTACTTCTTCCGGAGTCTTTAACTGACTTAAACCTGCGATGGTAGCCAGAACTACGTTCTGTTTGTTACGGGAACCCATACATTTTGTACGGATGTTTTTGATACCTGCAAGCTCGATTACCGCACGGGCCGGGCCGCCGGCGATAACACCGGTACCTTCCGGAGCTTTCTTCAGCAGCATCTCAGCGCTTCCAAATTTTCCGATGAAGTCATGGGTAATACTTCCGTTTTCGTCTCTTGCTACTGTAACAAGTTTCTTCATAGCATCCTCTTTTCCCTTGCGGATAGCTTCGGGAATCTCGGCTGCCTTTCCTAATCCAGCGCCTACGTGACCATTGCCGTCACCTACAACAACTAAAGCTGTGAAACGGAAGTTACGACCACCTTTAACAACCTTTGTTACACGCTTGATTGACACTACTTTTTCTTCTAATTCTAACTGACTAGCATCAATGATAGAACGTTTCATGTGTTCATTTCCTCCCTTATTAGAATTCTAACCCAGCTTCACGTGCTGCGTCTGCTAATGCCTGAATTTTTCCGTGATATATAAAGCCGCCTCTGTCAAAGACAACCTCTTTGATGCCTGCTTCGATAGCTTTCTTACCGATCACAGTTCCTAAATATGCTGCAGCATCAACGTTATTGGTTTTTTCCAATTCAGCTTTTACCTCTTTCTGAGTGGTAGAAGCGGAAACCAGAGTTTTTCCAACGGTATCGTCAATAATTTGAGCATACATATGATTATTGCTGCGGAAAACTGCTAAACGTGGAGTTGTAGCGGTGCCGCTCAGATGATTACGTAATCTTCTATGTTTTTTTGCGCGAACTTTCGCTCTTGATACTTTACTAACCATTTTTACACTCTCCTTAATTATTTCTTACCAGTTTTACCAACTTTACGTCTGATAACTTCATCAGCATACTTAATACCTTTACCTTTGTATGGCTCCGGTCTTCTCTTATCTCTGATTTCAGCAGCGTACTGGCCAACTTTTTCTTTATCGATTCCTTTTACGATGATTTTATTACCATCTACAGAAGATTCCAGTCCTTCTGGGTCTTCCATCTCTACCGGATGTGAGTATCCTAAGGAGAGAACCAGTTTCTTACCCTGTTTTGCAGCTTTATAACCTACACCGTTAACTTCCAGAGTTTTTTCATATCCCTGGCTTACACCGATCACCATGTTCTGGATCAGTGTTCTTGTTAAACCGTGTAAAGATTTCATTTTCTTTAAATCATTTGGTCTTGTAACGACTACCTGACCATCCTCTAATTTGATTGACATCTCTGTCGGTAACGCTTTCTCAAGTGTTCCCTTTGCGCCTTTTACGGTCACAAAATTGTTCTCAGCAATTTTAACTTCTACGCCTGCCGGAACAGCTACTGGCTGTCTTCCAATACGTGACATACCTGTTGTCCTCCTTACTTAAATTTTCGGAAGGGCCTATTATGGTTCCCTTCTGTTTTCAGTATCTCTATCTATGAAAATTGCATATTTCCGGCCAAAGCCGGGAGGCAATTACCATACGAATGCTAATACCTCGCCGCCAACGTGCAGCTTTCTTGCTTCTTTATCTGTGATAACACCCTGGTTTGTGGACAGGATTGCAATACCCAGTCCGCCCAGAACTCTCGGAATCTCCTGGCTGCCTGCGTATACACGTAAGCCCGGTTTGGAAATTCTTTTCAGGCCTGTAATGATCTTTTCATTCTTGTCTGCACCGTATTTTAAGGTGATACGGATGGTCTTGAATGCGCCGTCTTCCAGAACGTCGTATTTTGCGATATATCCCTCTTTTACCAGGATATCGGCAATAGCAAGTTTCATTTTAGATGCCGGAACATCTACTGTATCATGTTTTGCAGTATTTGCATTACGGATTCTTGTAAGCATATCTGCAATTGGATCGCTCATTGTCATTAGAGTTTCCTCCTTCTATTCTTTATCCCATATCCGCCCAGGCGGATGAACTGATTAGATACTTTTAGTCCGCGGCTTGCGCTCGCTAAATATTCAATGCCTACCAGGAAGCTTTTTTCACTCCCGGAATCTGGCCTTTGTATGCTAATTCACGGAAGCAGATTCTGCAGATTCCGTATTTTCTCAAGTAAGCATGTGGACGGCCACAAATTCTGCAACGATTGTATTCTCTTGAAGAGAATTTCTGTTTACGCTGCTGTTTTAATTTCATTGCTGTTTTAGCCATGAATTTTCCCTCCTATAATTACTTTGCAAATGGCATGTTAAATAATGTCAATAATTCGCGGGCTTCTTCGTCTGTTTTAGCAGTTGTAACGAAAATGATGTCCATACCTCTTACTTTATCGACTTTATCGTATTCCACTTCCGGGAAAATTAACTGCTCTTTGATACCGAGTGCATAGTTACCTCTTCCATCAAATGCGTTAGGGTTAACGCCGCGGAAGTCACGTACTCGAGGCAGTGCTAAGTTGATAAGGCGATCAGCAAATTCATACATTTTTTCGCCTCTCAGAGTTACTTTACAACCGATCGGCATGCCTTCACGGAGTTTGAAGTTAGCAATGGAGTTTTTTGCTTTTGTTGTTACAGCTTTCTGACCTGTGATCAGTTCCATGTCAGCTACAGCTGCATCTAACAGTTTTGCGTTTTCCTTTGCTTCGCCTACACCCATGTTCACAACGATTTTGTCGAGTTTCGGCACTTCCATGATATTTTTATAACCAAACTTTTTGACCATAGCGTCTACGATCTCATTTTTGTATACTTCTCTCAGTCTGCTCACTTTAAAATGGCCTCCTCTCTAATTAATCGATTACTTTGCCTGTAGCTTTGGCGAAACGCACTTTCTTGTCGCCTTCCATCTTGAAGCCGACTCTGGTAGCTTTGCCTTCGTGTACTAACATAACGTTAGATACATCCAGCCAAGCTTCCTTCTCAACAATACCGCCCTGCTGATTAGCCATGGAAGGTTTTGTGTGCTTTGTTACCATGTTTGCGCCTTCAACCAGAACAGCACCTTTTTTCGGATTAACAGAGATTACTTTTCCTTCTTTGTCTTTATCTTTACCGGCGATCACTTTAACAGTATCACCTTTTTTAATCTTAAATGTTGACATCAGGTTACCTCCTATAATACTTCGGGAGCTAAGGAAACAATTTTCATAAACTGTTTCTCACGAAGCTCTCTAGCTACTGGTCCAAAAATACGGGTTCCTCTCGGAGTCTTGTCATCCTTGATGATGACTGCAGCGTTCTCATCGAATTTGATGTAGGATCCGTCTTTACGACGAGCGCCTTTTTTAGTACGAACAACAACGGCTTTCACAACATCACCTTTTTTAACAACACCACCTGGTGTTGCATCTTTGACAGTAGCAACGATCACATCACCGATGTTAGCATATCTTCTCGTAGAACCACCCATAACACGGATGCAGAGGATTTCTTTTGCACCTGTATTGTCAGCGACTCTAAGTCTACTTTCCTGTTGAATCATGCTTGGATTCCTCCTTACGAATTATTTGGCTCTTTCAACTACTTCAACAAGTCTCCATCTCTTGTCTTTGGACAGAGGTCTTGTTTCCATAACTTTTACAGTGTCACCGATATTGCATGTGTTTTCTTCATCATGCGCTTTTAATTTATATGTTCTCTTCACAATTTTTTTGTAAAGAGGATGTTTAACGTGGTCTTCAATCGCTACAACGATGGTTTTATCCATCTTATTGCTTGTAACTTTACCAACACGTGTTTTTCTAAGATTTCTTTCCACGGTTATGCCTCCCTTATTACTCTGCTGCTTTTGCCTTGTTCTGGGCAATCAGTGTCTGAATTCTGGCAATATTTTTGCGAACCTCTTTGATTCTGCTTGTATTGTCCAATTGATTGGTTGCATTCTGAAATCTCAAATTGAAGAGTTCCTTTTTAGCAGCTACTAATTCTTCCTGTAATTCTGCAGCTGATTTTGTTTTTAAATCTTCTACATAATTTTTAATTTTCACTGTTATCACCGCCTTCTAAGTCTGCACGAGAAACGATTTTACATTTACATGGTAACTTGTGCATAGCAAGACGCAGCGCTTCGCGTGCTGTCTCTTCCGGCACACCTGCGATTTCAAACATTACTCTGCCTGGCTTTACAACTGCTACCCAGTATTCTAAGGCACCTTTACCGGAACCCATACGTGTTTCTGCTGGTTTTGCTGTTACTGGTTTATCCGGGAAAATCTTGATCCAAACTTTACCACCACGTTTGATGTAACGGGTCATAGCAACACGGGCTGCCTCAATCTGGTTGGATTTGATCCAGCACGGCTCAGTTGATACTAAGCCGAACTCACCGTAGTTGATTTTATTTCCTCTTAATGCTTTTCCTTTCATGGATCCGCGGAATTGTTTACGACGTTTAACTCTTTTAGGCATTAACATAATTATTTATCGCTCCCTTCCTTAGTTCCTTTAGTTGGAAGTACCTCGCCATTGTAGATCCATGCCTTAACGCCAACTTTGCCGTAGGTGGTATCTGCTTCAGCGAAACCGTAATCGATATCTGCTCTAAGTGTCTGCAGCGGAATATTTCCCTCGCTGTAGAACTCTGTACGTGCCATATCTGCACCGCCAAGACGTCCTGATACAGCAGTCTTGATTCCTTTTGCTCCGGCTCTCATGGTTCTCTGCATAGTAGATTTCATGGCACGACGGAAGGAAATACGGTTCTCTAACTGTAATGCAATGTTCTCAGCTACTAACTGAGCATCTTTGTCCGGTCTCTTTACTTCTTTGATATCAACGATCAGTTTTTTGCTTGTGTAGTTCTGTAATTCAGCTTTCACTTTTTCGATCTCAGAACCGCCTTTACCGATAACAACGCCCGGTTTTGCAGTATAGATGATCACTTTTACTCTGTCAGATGCTCTCTCGATTTCAATCTTAGAAACACCTGCGCTGTATAATTTCTTTTTCAGGAATGTCCTGATGTTATAATCTTCCACTAAGTTATCAGCGAAGTCGCCTTCAGCGTACCATTTGGAATCCCAATCTTTGATAACGCCGACTCTCAGTCCATGTGGGTTAACTTTCTGTCCCATGATTGTCCTCCTTATCTCTCATCCAACACAACGGTAACGTGGCAGTTTCTCTTTTCGATCCTGTAAGCTCTGCCCTGTGCTCTCGGTTTGATTCTCTTCATAGTCGGAGCTTTGTTAGCGTAGCACTCAGCGATATAAAGGTTTTCCGGGTTCATACCATTGTTGTTTTCAGCATTTGCGATTGCTGATTCCAGTAATTTCTTGATTACGCTTGACGCGTATCTTGGGTTATATGTCAGGATACCAAGGGCAGTCTGAACGTCTTTCCCACGGATTACATCCAGTACATAGCATGCTTTCTGTACGGACATTCTAGCGTAGGATATCTTCGCAGACGGTCTTGTATCTTTATTAGCATTTCTTGCTCTTTTAATCTGACTTCTATGTCCTTTAGCCATGATAAAAGCCTCCTTCTAAAATATTAACGAACACCTGATTTTTTCTCGTCTTTGCCATGTCCTCTGTAGGTTCTGGTAGCAACGAACTCACCGAGTTTGTGACCAACCATATCCTCTGTTACATATACCGGCACATGTTTTCTTCCGTCATGGACAGCGAATGTGTGTCCAACGAAGGACGGGAAGATTGTAGAACGACGTGACCAGGTTTTGATAACTGTTTTATTTCCAGCCGCATTCAGAGCGTCTACTTTTTTCAGTAAGCTTTCATCTGCGAACGGTCCTTTTTTTAATGAACGAGCCATTTAGCCTTACCTCCTTATTTCGCTAATGTTTTACCATCTCTTCTTCTTACGATATACTTGTTAGACTGTTTGTTTTTCTTTCTTGTCTTCAAGCCAAGAGCCGGTTTGCCCCATGGTGTACACGGACCCGGACGGCCGATACCGGTCTTACCTTCACCACCACCGTGCGGATGGTCATTCGGGTTCATAACAGAACCACGAACTGTAGGTCTGATACCCATGTGACGTTTACGTCCTGCTTTACCAATATTGATAAGGCTGTGCTCGCCGTTACCTACTACGCCGATAGAAGCGCGGCAGTTAATCGGAACCATTCTCATTTCACCTGACGGCAGACGAAGGGTTGCGTATTTGCCTTCTTTTGCCATTAACTGTGCACCGTTTCCAGCGGAACGAACTAACTGACCGCCTTTTCCAGGATACAGCTCAATGTTGTGGATCATAGTACCAACCGGAATCTCAGACAGAGGCAGGCAGTTACCTACACGAACCTCGGCATTTGCACCGTTCTGGATCTTCATACCAACCTTTAATCCTTCCGGAGCAAGGATGTATGCTTTCTCACCATCTGCATATGCAACTAATGCAATGTTTGCAGTTCTGTTCGGATCGTACTCGATTGTTTTTACTGTTCCGGGAATATCATCTTTTCTTCTCTTGAAGTCGATGATTCTGTATTTTCTTCTGCTGCCGCCACCACGGTGCCTAACTGTAATTTTACCTTGATTATTTCGTCCAGCGTTTTTATTTAAGGACACTACCAGAGACTTCTCAGGTGTTGCTGTTGTGATTTCAGAGAAATCAGAACCTGTCATGTGTCTTCTGGAAGGTGTATATGGACTATAGGATTTAATTCCCATTTCTGTCTCTCCTTTCATTCTCCACGCCGCAAGCATTGTTATTCACAACGCATCCTGGCGTTTTCATGCCGGCAGTCAAATATCGGATTAATTTTTCTTGACTGCGCTTAGTTACTATTGGTTAAGGGCTGATTAAAGTCCCTCGAAGATTTCGATATCCTTGCTGTCCTCTGTTAAAGTAACAACAGCTTTTTTGGTTTTTGCTGTTTTGCCGAAGGTCATTCCGCGTCTTTTTGTCTTGCCATCTAAATTCATGGTGTTGACAGTTTTTACTTTTGCTCCCTCGAACATTTTCTCAACAGCTTCTTTGATCATGGTCTTGTTTGCTTCCGGATGAACTAAGAAAGTATATTTCTTCTCGCCCATAGCAGCCATGCTCTTCTCGGTAATAACCGGTTTCAGGATTACATCATAATACTGTACGTTTGCCATTATGCGTATACCTCCTCAATTGAAGCTACAGCAGATTTTGTCAGGATTACCGTATTGTATTTCAGAACATCATATACGTTAATGGTGTTCGGTAATGCTGTGATCACATCCGGGATGTTTCTTGCGGATAATACTACGTTCTGATCATTGTCAGCCAGTACTACCATTGCTTTGGAAACATTCAGGTTATTTAAAACTGCCTGCATTGCCTTGGTCTTTACTTCATCTAATTTCAGGTCATCAAGAACGATGAGCTTGTTCTCCTGTACTCTGCTTGTCAGAGCAGATTTAAGAGCTGCTCTTCTTTCTTTCTTGTTCATTTTGATTTCATAATCTCTCGGAACCGGAGCGAATACAACACCGCCGCCTGTCCACTGCGGAGATCTTGTTGAACCCTGTCTAGCATGACCGGTTCCTTTCTGTCTCCACGGTTTTCTTCCGCCGCCGCTCACTTCAGAACGTGTTTTCGCCTTCTGAGTTCCCTGACGTTTATTTGCAAGCTGACGAACAACAGCTAAATGCACTAAATGGTCGTTGATCTCAACGCCAAACACTGCATCGTTTAATTCCATTGTTCCAACTTCTTTGCCTTCCATATTATAAACAGATACGTTTGCCATCTGTGTGGTCCTCCTTTCCCAGAAAAACTTTATTTCACGGTTTTAACAGATTCTTTGATTGTTACTAAGGATTTCTTCGGTCCCGGAACGCTTCCTTTAACTAAAAGCAGGTTGTTCTCAGTATCTACTTTCACAACTTCCAGGTTCTGAACTGTAACTTTTACATTTCCCATCTGGCCCGGCATCTTTTTGCCCTTGAATACTTTACTCGGATCTGATGCTGCACCGTTGGAACCTGCATGACGATGATATTTAGAACCGTGAGCCATAGGTCCTCTGGACTGTCCGTGTCTCTTGATAGCGCCCTGGAATCCTTTACCTTTGCTGATTGCAGTAGCGTCGATCTTATCGCCAGCTTCAAAAACATCGCATTTGATTTCCTGGCCCAGTGCCATCTCCTCAGCACCGTCTAATTTGAATTCTCTTACAAATCTCTTGCAGGAAACACCAGCTTTGTCAAAGTGTCCTTTCATCGGTTTGTTGACAAGGTTTTCTCTCTTGTCTGCGAAACCAACCTGAACTGCGCTGTATCCGTCGTTATCCTGTGTCTTAACCTGTGTTACTACACAAGGACCAGCCTGCAGCACTGTTACGGGAGTTAAAACTCCGTCTTCATTGAAGATTTGAGTCATTCCGACTTTGGTAGCTAAAATCGCTTTCTTCATTTTTTCTTTACCTCCTGTGAATCTACAGCGGATTACACTGTGTTGTGCAATCATCCTAGACAAACAGTCAATATAGACTATATATCAACCTTGTAAGGACAATCTCATATCTTACCGGGCTGCCCCGTTAAGCATGACTTATTTCTGTTTCATTTTGATATCAATGTAAACACCGGCCGGCATCTCTAAACGAGACAGGGCATCAACTGTTTTCTGAGTTGGTGTGATGATATCGATCAGTCTCTTATGAGTTCTCTGCTCGAACTGCTCTCTGGAGTCTTTGTATTTGTGTACCGCACGCAGGATAGTTACTACTTCCTTCTTAGTGGGAAGCGGCACCGGTCCGCTAACAGTTGCTCCATTCTTCTTTACAGTCTCGATGATCTTGCTTGCGGATGCATCTACTAACTGATGATCGTAAGCTTTTAATGTGATTCTCATTACCTGACTTGCCATAAAAAAAGTCTCCTCCTTTTCGCACTTATAAGTAGTACGACAAGCGGCGACTGTACACATTCCCGTGTGTGTCATCTAACGTTTCACACACTCCCACATTCCCGTGGTAAGTCTTCAAGATTTTGTACAGTGACTTGTCGTCAGTTTCCTAACTTGACATTCGCTCCACGGAAAACCTGCCACTTGGGCAGCAACCTCACGCTTCACAGCTATCAATGTCACAGCACTAGTTAGTATACAGGATGTTTTTCCAGAATGCAAGGTATTTTTTTCTTTTTGTTAAAAAAAGTTTGCATTTTTTCCCGTACACAGCACTTTTCCGATAAAAACCACAAAAACAGCGGCACATCTCTGCCTTTTTTAAGGGATGCGCCGCTATATTGCTGTCCATCCTTACCGATATATGCTGCTTCTCAGCTGTTCCTGACTGTCCGGCAGCCTCCGCAGGCGGGATTATCAACCTGTCCTTACGATCCGATGACCTGTTCTGTAAACGCTCTCAGAATATCCACGGATTTATCCATGTCTGCCTTTTCTTTCTCATTCATGGGAATGCGCAGGGTCTGTTCAATTCCGTCCCATCCGATTCTGCAGGGCAGGGAAACCGCAACGCCTGCCCACTCCTCAAAGCTCTCATCCAGCACATGTGCCACCGGAAGTATGGCATCATCATCTTTCATGATTGTCTCTACGATATTGGAAACCGCCATGGCAATTCCATAGAAGGTAGCTCCCTTCAGCTTGATCACCTCTGCACCGCCGTCTTTTGTCCTGTGTGCGATCTCCTCCTCATCCAGCGTGATTCCCACCTGCTGTGCATAATCATAGAGCGGAAATCCCCCGATATTGGCGGAGCTGAAGATAGGTACCTGGCTGTCACCGTGCTCTCCTAAAATATAGGCATTGATATCCTCCACGTTAACATGCAGCTTCTCACTCAAAATATATCGGAAACGCGCTGTATCCAGAGATGTTCCGCTGCCGATAACACGTCCTGACGGCAGCCCCGACTCTTTATACACTGCCGCAGTTGTCACATCCGCAGGATTGGATACCACAAGGATCAGAGGATTTTCAGCAAACTTCATAATATTCCGGGTGATACTTTTTACAATGGAAACATTTGTCTTTGCAAGATCCAGCCGTGTCTGTCCCGGTTTTCTGGCAATCCCCGCTGTAATGATTATGATCTGCGCATTGGCGCACTCTTCATATCCGCCCTTTCTCACCCACACCTGTTTAAAAAAACTTGTGCCATGAGCAATATCCAGCGCTGCCCCTTCTGCCCTGTCCTCATTTAAATCCACCAACACAATATCATTTGCCTGTACCCTTACCATCAAAGTATAGGCAATCGCCTCTCCTACATTACCTGCACCTATCACTACAATTTTGTCTCTATGGGATTCTTTCATTTATATTCTCCTGTCTGAAATATTATTTTCTATATAAGTTTTTATATCCTCCTGCAATTTCAGACAAACACCGGCGGCCCCCGCCTCTTCCAGCGATCATATCTCCTCTCACGTTCCTCCGCAGCCGCACTGCAGATACCTGCCTTCCTAGTGCACAGCCATTCCCCTGCACACACTGCCCCCACCGGAATCCCCCAGGACAATAGCTGTCCCCTTTTCTTTTCCTGCCTGTGAAGCTTGTCCTGGGAACGTTCTTTTATCACACAGTCATTATTATAATGAAAGCTTCTACGTTCAAAAGAAACCTCTGTACTTCCCTCCCGGCTATCCCACTGCCCTTCTGTCTCTGCATACGCCCCAAAAACCCCCGAAAGAACTACACCCAGAACCAGAAGACTCTTCAGAACAGTCCCTATCCTCTGTTTTATTTTTTTCACGTCTATATTTTCTCCGCCCAAATTTTTCAAAAATACACCTCCATCATAATACAGACAACCTCTTTTTTCAATACTTTATTTCAACAGAGTAGAGGAATATAAAGGCTGCTAGGTGTAGAGTTACGAATGCTGCGAAAGAGGGCAGTGGGGAAAGAGACACTGTTTTTTTATCTCCCGGTGCGAAGAACAGGGATGGAGGGGGAGGGTGCAGTTTGCTTTTGGCAGACATTGCGGCAGAGAGCCTGAAGATCCAGTACCTACTAAGACTTAGGCGCGACGGCTCTTCCGGAGCGTCTTAGTCGCAGTTCATGACAATAGGAAGTTCGCGAAGCGTACTTTCTATTGTAAGTACTTAGCTGAAGGGGAACGAAGCTGGCTGCCAAAAGCAAACTGCACCCTCCCCCTCCATCCCGTCCCCCTCCCGCCAACACACAAAAAAAAGGACAACGCCCCAAAACGTCATCCCTTTTTTCCGCCTATATAAGCTTAGAATAATCCAGAAGTGTCACCTCATTATCCTTATCCTCAATCACTTCCGGTGATTCCCCCGCCGCTTCCGCCTTAGAAAGCAGTTCCGTCACAGACGGAGCAGGCAGCACAGCTTCCTTGTCCACTACAGGCACCTCCTCAGGTTCAGATTCCATCTCCTCTTCCTGCTGTACCTCTTCCTGTGCAGCCGTCTCTTCCTGTGGCTGCGCAGCTTCTTTCTCTGCTGTCTCCTGAACAGCGCTGTCATCAGAAACCATTTCCACTGCAGACGCATCGGAACTCTCTGTTTCCTCTGCATCCTCCATACCGAGAATGATCTCTGCAGTCTCCTGCGGCACGATTGTTTCCTGTACCTTATCTGGCGCTTCTATATCTCCGTTCTGTACCTTGGCAATACTCTCTGCAATAGATGCCATGGCATCTTTCATAGCACTGTCATATTCATCAGGCTGCTTTTCCGGTATTGGGGCAGCTTCCAAAACAGGAGCTTCCTCTTCCTCATCTTCTGTTTCTTCCTCATCCAGAAGACCCTTCTTGGCAAGTTTTTTGCGGCGCTTCTCCTCTTTTTTGAGGCGCTTGCGTTCCCTGCGGCTCAGCTTCTCTTCTTCGTCGTCATCTTCGTCCTCGTCGTCCTCACTGTCCTCCTCATCCGAAGCCTCTTCATCCTCATCTTCGTCGTCCTCATCGTCAGCCTCGTCCTTACGCCATAACTCAGCCAGAATAAAAAGGATAATTAAAAAGATCACGCCGAGTCCCACAACGATCAGGCCTTCCTTGCTCTGCAGGGCAATGGCCGCATACGCAATGTAGGGAACTACCACAACGACTTTTACTGCATTATTGATTAACTGGACCGTTTCCTCCTTCGCATTCTTGTCATACACACTTTTTACCTTGTATGAACCTGCGGAGGAATCCATATCCGTAACTTTATAGACATATGCCTTATTGTTATTGGTATAGATGATCTTATCGCCCTTTTTCAAGCTTGCGGCATCTATCTCTCTTCCGTAGGCAACAGAACCCACCGGGAGATTGGTATCTTTACTGCTGTTGTCATTCATGACTGTGTTGACCCCTGCAAAGGGAGGAACGAGCAGGGCGGCTGCCACAAGAATTGCGCAGATCACAACCAGATTCACAATAAATTTCAAAAACTTAGACATGTGTGTATTCCTCATTTCGTAATCTCGTGCTTATTTTTTGCTGAAGTCCATGCATATTTTATATTAACATTTTCCGGCAGAGATGTACATAGGAAATCGCAAAAATTTTCTCAGCAGTTCCTGAGGAACGCAAGATATCCCTGATAAGCCTCATAGATATCCACTTTACTGGCAATCTCCCAGGGAGAATGCATATTCAGTACAGGCACACCGCAGTCAATGACTTCCATATTATAATTGGCCAGAATGTAGGCAATGGTGCCGCCTCCGCCTGCGTCCACCTTGCCCAGTTCCGCTGTCTGGAAGGATACCTTGTTCTCATCCATAACACGGCGAAGTTCAGCAATGTACTCAGGGTTGGCATCGTTGGAGCCGCTTTTTCCTCTGGAACCGGTATATTTGTTGAAGGTAATCCCATGGCCCAGATAGGCGGAGTTCTTCTTTTCCATCACCTCCGGATAATTGGGATCAAAGGCTGCGCTTACATCTGAGGAGAGCATTTTTGAGTTTTTCAAAGCCCTGCGCACCAGCAGTTCGCTGTACTGCCCGCAGGCATTCATCACCTCTGCCACGGTGTTCTCAAAAAAGCGTGACTGCATGCCCGTGGCACCCACACTGCCGATCTCCTCTTTATCTACCAGGAGGCATACGGAGGTATACTTCACCTCATCCACAGCGGCAATGGCCTCGAATGAGGGGTATGCACACACCCTGTCATCATGGCCGTATGCCATAAGCATACTTCGGTCCAGGCCAAAATCCCTGGCAGCTCCCGCAGGGACCACTTCCAGCTCAGCGGAGATGAAATCCTCTTCCTCCACCTGATACTTCTCCTTTAATATAGAAAGAATCTGTGCTTTTACTGCCTCTGTCTCCGCGCCTTCCAGCGGAATGCTGCCAACAAGCACGTTCAGGTTCTCACCTTCCACCACTTCCTTGGCGTTCTTCTCCATCTGTTTTCCTGAGAGGTGGATCAGCAGGTCTGAGATTCCCACAACCGGGTCGTCTGCATCCTCGCCGATGACGATGGGGAGCACTGTGCCGTCCTTTTTCACGATCACACCGTGCAGGGCCATGGGCAGTGTCACCCACTGGTATTTCTTCACGCCGCCGTAATAATGTGTGTCAAGGAGGGCCTGTTCTCCCTCCTCATAGAGCGGATTCTGTTTCAGGTCAAGTCTGGGGGAATCCACGTGGGCGCCCAGAATGCGCATTCCTTTTTCCATGGGTTCCTCTCCTATTACAAAGAGCGCCAGTGCCTTTCCCATATTGTCTGCATAGACCTTATCCCCGGCCTTCAGTTCTGTTCCTGCATCCACTACAGCATTCAGATCCTGAAATCCGGCCTGCTTCGCTCTCTTTACCATCTCCGCAACACATTCTCGTTCTGTCTTGCAGTCAGATATAAACTTCCTGTAAGCTTCGCAGAAAGCAAAAATTTCACTTTTGTCTCCGTATTTTTTCCAAGCATTTTCTGTCAATTGATGAACCACCTTTCCTATCGGGCATCTGCCTTTTTCTTATTTTAAAGCTTACTACACAGAGAATGGAAATGCAAGCGTGAACAGTAACCCAAAGGCAGTCAGGCCGGAAATCCGGCGCGGCGCCTGCTGCGGCGCCGTCTGCCAGGATTCCGGCCTGGGTGTATTTCTTCTTATTATATAGGATCAAAATTTAAGCTTCAGGGTCTTGATCTCATAAGGTTTCATCCTGAAGGATACCTTTCTTCCGTCAGGCTGCAGTTCTTCCATATCCGCTTCCAGCATATCGCATTCGCAGACTGTCTTGATGTCCTCCGCAAAGGTCAGAGAAACCTCTGTCCTTCTGTTAAAGCATTCGTAGAGTCTGACAATGACTGCCTCCTCTTCCTCCGCCTTTTTCACAACCTCAACCACCACATTCTCACGGCTGCAGGTTACAAAGGAATAGACATCCGGCAGTGTGCCGCCCTCATTGGCCTTTACGGCAGCCTCAAGAGGATTGTTCAGCAGATATGCCTGGTTTACGGTTCCCGCCTCCTTCCAGCTTCCCCGGTGCGGGTAAATGGAATAGGTGAAGGTATGGTGTTCTTTATCTGCCTCCGGATTTGGATATATGGCGGACTTCAGCATGGAAATGCCGATCACGCCGTCCCGGACACTGCATCCGTACTTGCAGTCATTTAACACGCTGACGCCGTAACCGTCCTCAGACACATCCATCCACTTGTGTACACAAACCTCGAACTTTGCGAAATCCCATGAGGTGTTGGCATGGGTAGGACGTTTCACATTGCCATACTGGATCTCAAAAGATGCCTCGCTGGTGTGGATATCCACCGGGAACAGAGCCTTCACAAAAATCTGGTGCTCTCTCCAGTCTATCTCATTTTTGATATCAATGCGGGCTGTATCCTTATAAATGCAGATGTACTGACTGATTACGGAATCCAGATAATTCCTGGTTATTTTCAGGCACCCGCGAACCGGGCCGCACTCTGCTGCCTCTATCCCGGCCACGTCATCGATCTCCCAGGATTTTTCCGTGTAGTAATTGTTCAGATCCCAGGCGTCATAATTGTGGGGCCTGTCCTCATAGCTCATGAGCACATTGGCGGCTTTCCCTTCCGGTAAAAGCTCCCGGTCTGCTCTCTTGTCATAGATGCTGATGAACTGCCCCTTCTCGTTCAGATCAATGGAGAAAAATGCGTTCTCCATATGGGTTTCCGTTACCTGAATCTCTGATTCGTATTCTTCCTCTTTCTCTTCTATCAGGAAGGTTTTATACCCTTTTGCGGGAACATCCTTTGCGGTAAACATCCAGGTGCCGTCTGCCATCTTCTGTACGGGAAGGCATTCCTCCCCTGTCTTCACTGCAGGATATGAGATATCTTCCGGACACGGGAAGCACACCGCTTCCTCAGCGTTCATGCTGTTGGGGTTGTAAACCACGACAGAGTGTTTCGGCGCATTCACGTGCTCTGCCAGACTGCCCAGCCTTCTGTCAGTGTACTCCCGGTTGGCGCTTAAGATTGCTTCGTACTCCTCTTTGGAGTCATCGTAAACCTCTTTGATGGAAGATCCGGGAAGGATATCATGGAACTGGTTTCTCAGGATCACCTCCCAGCCCTCATGGATCTCTTTGTCCGGATACGCTTCTTTCAGCAGGTACTCGCCCAAAATACCGTACAGCTCCATGTTCTGGTAAGCAAATTCTGATCTGCGGTTATATTTTTTATTCCTTGCCATGGAGGTGTAAGTTCCTCTGTGATACTCCAGATAGAGTTCCCCTACCCAGGAGGGCAGATATTTTCGGTCTCTCACCTTTTTGTCCAGCACATGGAAGAACTGCTGTGAGGTGCTCATGACCGTCTTCGGGCAGCCCGGGATCCCTTTTGCCAGACGCCTCTGGTTTTCCAGCATATCCTTTGTGGGGCCGCCGCCTCCGTCTCCGTATCCGAAGCTGCACAGAACTTCGTCGTTTAAGTATTTCTGGCTGTAGCGCTTCCATGCCCCTTTCATCTGGGACGGATTAATATATCCGTTGTAGGTGGTGAAGTGCTCCGTCTCAAAGCCGCCCTCCACGGCGCCTTTGTTGTAATCCCTGGTGGGCACGAAATGCGTCAGTATCCTGGTACCGTCAATGCCCTCCCACTCAAAGGTGTCACAGGGCATTTTATTGAATTCATTCCAGCTTATCTTTGTGGTCATGAAATAGCGGATACCGCATTTTTCCATGATCTGAGGCAGAGCCGCGGAATAGCCGAACACATCAGGCAGCCACAGGATCTCATTGTCCTTTCCGAACTCATCCCTGAAGAAGCGTTTGCCGTGTACGAACTGACGAACCAGCGCCTCACCGGAGGCAATGTTGCAGTCAGCTTCCACGAACATACCGCCCTCCACTTCCCAGCGGCCTTCCTTCACCCGCTCCTTGATCTCCTCATAGACTTCCGGCGCGTTTTTCTTTACATATTTGTAGAGCTGGGGCTGGCTGGACATGAAGATGTATTCCGGATATCTGCGCATAAGCTCCAGTACCGTGGAAAAGCTTCTCACAGCTTTATCCTCTGTCACCTTAAGTGTCCACAGCCATGCACAGTCTATGTGGGTATGTCCCACGCAGTAGATATAAGCATCACTGTCCCCGCAGTGTTTGCCGTAAAATTCCCTGGTAATATACTCCTGTGCCTTTTCCAGACTCTCATAGTATTCCCCGGAGCCTTCTTTTCTGAAGTCCAGCAGATTCAGGGATTCATTCAGGCAGTTAAGGATGGTCAGATATGCCCTGTCATCCTCCGGCAGAAGTCTTGCCACCTCATAAGGTACAGATAAATCATAAAAATATTTCTCCGTTTTTCTGTCCAGTACCTTGATGGCTGAACAGAGCCTGAGGGAAAAGTTCTGGTCACCTGTGAAGGCTGACAGGATAATGCGGTATTCCTGTCCTGCACAGGCATTTTCCGTAAGGATGATCTCCCTGTGGTTCACATCCAGACCCTGGATCCTTTTTCCGTCTACGAAAATGGAAAACTGCGGGTTGGTGGCATCCCACTCCCCTTCTCTTCCTGTCATCAGTTCGTAGACCACACATTCCCCGTCAAACTCCGAAGGGATGACCACCTTTGTCTCAAACCAATAATACTCCCTGTGACCTCCCCAGAGCTGCTCCCTTGTAAGCCTCTCCCAGTCGGAGGTGTCAAGGTTCTCAAGATCCGTGAACGTATCCTCCGTCTTCTTCATTCTGTAATCCTGAATCTCGCAGGATCTGGGATAGATCTGCTCCTGCAGGTATTCCAGCAGTTTGCCGATTCGTTCTCTCATCAACACCATGTAAAAATTCCTCCCGTTTTCACATTATCCTTTTGCTGCACCCGCCATGGTAAATCCTTTTGACATATAGTTCTGTGAGAGAATGTACAGAAGGATGGAAGGCAGTGCGTAAATCGCGGAGTATGCGGCAAGAGGACCATACTGGATGGTACCGTGCTGTCCGAAAAACTGGTACAGCATAACAGATGCCGGCATCTTCTCCGGTGAACTTAACAATATGTAGGGAATAAAGAAATTCCCCCAGCTTCCGGAGAAGGTGTAGATAAATACCACACAGATTCCCGGAAACATCAGCGGCGCCACAATCTTACGGATAGACTTCATGGTAGTGGCACCATCCACCCAGGCAGCCTCCTCCAGCTCCACCGGCACCCCGTCCATAAAATTCTTCATAAGCCAGATACCGTAGGGCAGAGATGACGCTGACAAAAACAATACCAGCCCCGGAATGCTGTCCAGAAGTCCTACGCTCAGAAAAATTTTATATACAGGCACAGTGACCGCAATCATGGGAAGTGCTGTCATAAACAGAATAACATACATAAAGCCTTTTTTGTAGCTCAAATGATATCTGGATAAAGGATAAGCCGCAAGCCCTGAGATCAGCACCACGATCAGGGACTGGGCAAAGGAAATAACAAGACCTACGCCGAATCCCCGCAGGTTATCCGAGTTGGTCAGCACATCACTGTAATTGCTGAAAGTCCACTGCGCGGGCCATTTTAAAGCCTCACCTGCATTGGTATCCAGAGACGCGATCACTACCCACAGAAGCGGAAGGATAAACACAATCCCCACGATCACCAGAAATGCACAATGCAGGGTTTTTACCATCTTTTCACTCATTACGTTCCCTCCCTTACTGGTCCTTCAGAATTCTTGTATAGATCACACTGCACACAGCGCCTACGATCAAAATCAGCATACCGATCGCGGTACCGTAGCCAAGCTGCAGCCCCTTTAAGCCCTGGTTGTACATGAATATGGGAAGGGTCGTGGTGGATGAACCGGGACCTCCTCCTGTCATGGCATAGATCAGACCGAAAACGCCCAGGGTGGACAGGGTATTCAGCATGGTATTGGTGGCAATGGTGTCCTTGATGCAGGGCACAATAATGCGGATCAGTGTCTGGAACCGGTTGGCCCCGTCCACTCTGGCTGCCTCCTCAATATCTCCGGACACATTGTCAAGGGCTGACTGGAAGTTCAGCATAGAAAATGCGGTGCCGTGCCATACATTGGCGATCACAACAGTCATCATGGGATGCTTGAACAGCCAGGATACTGCCGGTATGTGTACAGCGCCCAGGATCATGTTCATGGTTCCGTTGTCCTTGAAAAATGCCATACAGCACAGGGCAACCACGATCTCCGGCATTACCCATCCGGCCAGGATGCAGGGTCCCACAACACTTCGCAGTCCCTTGGGTTTTCCCTTCATGAAATATGCGATCAGAAATCCCAGGATACTCTGTCCCAGAAGGCTGCCCACTAAAAAGAGCAGTGTATTTTTGATACTGGTCATGGTGCTGGGGTCTGTGAGCATTCTCTTATAGTTCTCAAATCCGATAAATTCCACATTTTTTGCATTGGCTCCGCTGAGAGCCAGATTGGTAAAGGAATAATATACCGTCAGTACGATCGGTATGATAAAAAAGCATAAAAGCAGCAGCACTGCCGGAAGCAGCAGGATAGATTTCTTCGCCTCATCTTTTATGACAGCCGCACGGTTTGGTCTTGCCATAAAGCGCCCTCCCTTCAATCGTGAAAAAATATGGGCGGCGGCACTTTACGGTGCCGAAGCCGCCCAGTTGCTGAACCTGCCGGAATATCTTTCCGGACAGCCTTTTATTTCTCGGTTACATTGTCATCGCCCACGGCACGTGCCACATCCGTAGCGTACTGTGTCATGGCATCTTCCGGAGAGGTACCGGATACCACAGATTCCACCATGGTCTGGATGCTGGTGGTGACAGTGGAGTATTTGTCATTCTGCGGCCTGAAATCAGCGCTCTCCAGAAACTCTGTAGCAATCTGTTTGAAGGGCTGTGCGGAATAGGTCTCGTCACCGGCTACATCCTGTCTGGTGGCAATATTTCCCTGTGCAATAACAGCATCGGTGTAAACCTCCGGGTCCATAAGATGTTTGATGAATTCAAAGGTCTCATCCTTGGCATCTGCATTTTCCGGAATAGATAATGCCCAGCCGCCTGCCAGTGTAATGGTTTTCGGGTCCTGTCCCTCAGATGTGGGCATGGATGCGAATCCCAGTACATCCTTAGCCTCCGGCCACGGTGCTGCCCCTGTGTCAGTCCAGTTTCCTGTGATCCAGCTTCCGTCAAGGGAAATTGCCAGCTTGCCCTCCGGCAGGTACTCTCTTGCAGATGTATTGGAAGCCTGTCCGTTTAGTACAAGGGAGAGGTCCGGTCCGTATCCGTTGGTATAGATATCCTGCAGAAAGTTCAGGGAATCCAGAATACCCTGGCTCTTCACGATCCATTTATCATCATCGGAGAGCAGTCTCTCTCCGGTTCCGTAGAGCAGCATCTCATATGTCTGCATGGAAGTTGCCTCACCGGTTGCCACACCGGAGTTGCACCAGAAGGGCACTACATCGGGACATTTTTCCTTCACCGCTTTGCAGGCATCCAGGATATCGTTCCAGTTCTTTGGCTCCCAGTCCTGTCCTTCGCTGATCACACCGGCCTGTGCCAGAATGTCTCTGTTGTACCACAGTCCTCTTGTATCTGTACAGTACGGAATACCGTATACAGAACCGTCCGCGCCGGTCACGCCTTTTTTCATGGATTCATAGTAGGAGGTATTCCAGTCCTCATAATCTTTCACGTAATCATCTAATTTTGTCAGGTAGCCTGCACTCACATCATTGGGAAGCTGGAAGGTGTCCTCACAAACCAGGTCCGGGCAGGTTTTCTTATCTGCAAGCTGAAGAGCCACTTTTGTAAAGTAATCTCCCTCCTGTGCCACGATAGGGGCTATATTTAACTCCACCGTATCTTTTTTATCCCAGGTGTCATATCCGTTCTGTATCCATTTCCAGAGAGCGCCGTCCTCACCCTGGCCGTCATCCCTGAAGCAGAAGGTAATGGTCTTCTTACCGCTGTCTGCCTCTTTCTTCTCATTTCCTCCGGTGGAGGCTTCCTTGTCACTTCCTCCGCCGCAGGCGGCAAGCCCTGCTGCCATCACGACTGCCAAAGACAGGCCCATCACTTTTTTCATCTTCATACTCGTTCTCTCCTTTTCCGTGTTTTTTTGATGAAACAAGAATACCATTTTTTTCCGGTACAGTATATTCCACTTATTTAAAAAAGGGGGTCATTTTTGACCACCCTTAACGTCTTTTAATAATAATGAGTTTCACAGCGTTCTGCAGTTCCCGTGCTGTGTCCTCCGGCGGGGTGCCTCTGACCTCCATCAGTTCATAGAGACTCTCTGACACCTGCTGCGCGATCTCAAACCAGGAATTGTTGGTCTCTGCACACCATCCTTCGTTAATATAACGGTCCAGAAACTCTGTCCCCTCATCCGGCCCCACGCGCTTTGCCTGGTACGGCACCGCAGCCTTTACGGGCAGAGTATCCATGACATTGCAGATTCTCTCCTGAATCTCATCTCGATAGAGATAGGTGAGAAAACGGTAAGCCTCCCGGTCCGCATAACCCGTCACCCCAATATTTTCCCCTGAGAGCATCAAAGATTCCCTCACGTCTCCCGGCAGCGGTATGATACCCGCTGAAAATTCCATTCGTGAGCTTCTGAGAATCGTGGAGGCGCTGAGCCTGTTTGCCATCATCAGCACCTTCCCCTCAGCGAAAGAGCGGGCTACATCCGCCTCCGTGAGATTAATGGTCTGCTTTCCTACATACCGGCTCCTCTTCAGCTCCTCCAGAATACCGGCCGCCCTGATCCCGCCTTCCTGGTCTATGGTGTTTAAACTGCCTCCGCAGGCATAAAGCAGTGCTCTGTAGAAAGCGTAGATTTCCTCAGGACGCTTTGCCGCGAATCCGAACTTGTCCCCAACGCTGTCCTGCAGTGCACTGCAGGTATCCAGAAGCCCGTCCCAGTCTTCCGGGGCTGACAGCCCGTTCTCCCTGAACACATCGCTGTTGTAAAAAAGTACATAAGGATCACAGGTAAAGGGAATGCCATAATATTTTCCGTCATCCATGGTGGTGTTCCACAGCTTCTGGAAGTTCATACTGTCCTGGCAGCATGTTTCCACATACGCGGAAATATCGGCAAACACTCCCATATCAATGAGAGCAGGCATCATCCCGTTATCACATATGATCAGGTCCGCCGTTCTGCCGTTATCCATGCGGAGACAGATTTCTTTCTTAAAGTTCTCCTTTGGGATGAACTCCATGTTCACCTTGGCACAGCCGGAGCGGCTGGAATAATTTTCTGCCACTTCCTTCAAAATCTGCTGGTGCAGTTTTGTCTCATAGGCGCAGAGCACGTAGATCTGCTTTTTCTGCACCTCTTCCGCCTCCGATTCCTCTTTTTCTCCCTTCTCCGGCCAAAAGAGAAAGGCGGACACAGCCAACACACACAGAAGGAAGGCAGCAAAATACCCTTTTTTCTTCATTTTGCATTCTCCCTTTTGTATTCCGAGGGCGTGACACCGCAGAGCTTTTTAAAGACTTTCACGAAATATTTCTGGTCATGAAATCCCACCATCTCAGCCACCTCATAAACCTTATAGTTGCCGGACAGAAGCAGGCGCTTGGCTGTGCTGACCCTGAAATTCTGCAGAAAGGAGGTGAAATTCACCCCGGTCTCCCTGCAGAAAATGCGGCTTAAATATTCCGGTGTGACACAGCATCCCTCCGCTGCCTCGGACAGTGTAATATCCCTCTGGTAATTGCTGCGGATAAAGTCAATCACATTGAGTATCATGCCATTCTCTGTAATATCAAGGGTGTCCCTGCTGCTGGCAACCGCGTTCATGATCTTCTCAAACTGATATCTCACCTCTCTTTTTGAAGTGCTCCTGGCTATATTCTCCATGATATAGGAGGTATCATCCACTGCTTCCAGGCTGCCTCTGGTCTCCCCTGCCACCCTGAGGATTCCGGCTGCAAACCTGAGGACATACTCCCGGATGCAGGCAGGCCTTCCCTCGCTGTCGATCACATACCTGGCAAACTGTTCCCCGATCATGCGCACCTTGTCATACCGCCCGCTGCGGATCTCCCGGTAAATGCTCTGCTCCAGATAATCCGGATATTCCAGTTCCCTGTACACAGCGGACTCCACCAGTTCCCTGCTCAGTATGGTTTCATCCGGCAGGGAAAATGCGTACTGCATCATGTCTTTCAGCTCCTCAAGCTTCTCATTCAGTCCGGTAAGCCCGTAAAGGGTCCCGTAGCTGCAGTGGCATTCCGTGATCTGGCAGAGAGAATGATAGATTCTGGTCTTAAAGATCTTGAACAGGTTTTTATTTCTCTCCGTATCTGTCAGCATCACTAAAAACCCCTGCTGTCTCGGCAGAGGCATTACATAATAGTTTTCCATGCAGAAGGAATCCAAAAGCTCTGTGGTGTGTTTCTGGAGTTCACTCCCCGTCTCATTTGCCAGACTACACGGATAGATCAGAAAAAGTGAAATCTGTGTTCGGTCATCCACCTGCAGGGTTTCCCTGAGAATCGGTTCTGCCTGCTGCCTGTCTATATCCGTTCCGGTAAAATAGGTCCACAGAAGCTGTTCCGCAGAGACCTTTTCCACCCGGTTTTTCTCAATGTTTCCCTCCGCCTTGTGCAGCACTTCCAGAAAATCATCCACCTCCAGAGGTTTCAGCACATACTCCACCACCTGTAGCTTCAGTGCTCTCCTGGCGTATTCAAACTCCGAATATCCGGTCAAAAGGACAGCCTGTACCGCGATCCCTTCCTCCAGAATCTTTTCCAGCATCTCAAGACCGCCCATGACCGGCATCTTTATGTCTGAGATGACCAGGTCCGGTCTGTATTTTCTCACTGCCTCCAGCCCTTCTTTTCCGTTTCCGCAGACTGCTGCCACCTCATACTCTGTATCCCGGGCGAGTATGTTTAAGATCCCTTCTCTTGACTTCGGTTCATCCTCTACTACGATTATCTTCATATTGTTCCTCCTACTCATAGGGAATCAGAATGGTTATAACAGTCCCTTCCTGGCTCGACTCCACGTGAAAGCTCCCCTGCTCCCCGTAATAAAGCTTGATCCTTGTTATCACATTGCGCACACCGATGCTGGATTCTATGCGCTCTTTCTTATAATCAAAATGATTGAAATATTCTGCCTGCCCCTCCTCCATGCCTTTTCCGTTGTCTTTCACCACTATGGATATTTTATGCTCTCCTGCCTTTGTCAGGCGGATATTGATCTCATCCATACCTGTATTTCCCGGAAAACCATGGACCAGCGTATTTTCCAGAAGAGGCTGTATGAGCAGCTTGTGGATTCTGCACTTCATCAGATTCTCATCGGCCTCCACAGTACAGATAAAGGAATATTCAAATCTCTGCTGCTGGAGGTATACATACCGCTTCAGATATTCCAGTTCATCCCGGATCTCCACGATCTCATTGCTTTTGTGAATGCTGTATCTTAAGATCAGTGCCAGGCTGGTGAGCATTTTGCTGATGCTGTACTCTTTTCTGTCGATGGCGACCCAGTTGATGGCATCCAGGGTATTGTACAGAAAATGTGGGTTTATCTGGGCTTCCAGGGATTTTATCTCCGCGTATTTTTCCCGTACCAGGGCCTCCTTTTCCTGCTCATTGGATGTGCGTATCTGGCTGAGCATACTGTTAAAGTGTCTGCCGATCCTGGCAAACTCGTCCATACCCTCCTCCGGGACGCGCACCTCCATGTTCCCCTCATTGGCCTTGTCCATGGCATTTAAGATGGGCTTTACAGAGCGGTCCATGTCTTTCGAGAAGGAGACGGCAATAAGCACGCAGATAACCCCTGCCAAAAGCCCCACCAGCACAATCAGGAAGGTCAGGTTATGCAGGTCCTTCAGCACGTAATTCAAGTCCCGCACATTTACCACATAAAAGGTCTGGTTCTGGACCCCTTTGCTGCGGGCGGACAGGCTTGCGCCCTGAGGGTACCGGTTGTTCTCCACAAATTTCTGGGCTGCCTGCTCTATCTCTTCTTTGCTTCTCTCTTTTTTCTCCTCCCCGGCAAATATGTTTCTTTCCCCGTAATTGCCTTCCGGATAAGAGATAATATCACCATACCGGTTCACCACAAATGTAATATTGGATTTTGTGCTGCCCTGTTTATATACATCACACAGTGCTTTTTCATCCACACACAATAAAATGCACCCAACAGGCCCCTCCTTATAATCGTTGAAGTCTGTGAGCTGATGCGCCACATAGAAATAGTCTTTCTCCCCGTATCTGGTGTCCAGCTTGTGGTAGGTTCTGGAATAGACGGTCTGCTTCTCCGCATAGGCCTGTTTTACCATCTCATTGTTTCTGATGTTGTCCAGGTCAAAGCAGAAGCTCTCCGCGCCGGACAGGGTCATGCTGTCGTAGAAGCATACATCACCGTAAATGCCGGTGACTGCAATGCCCAGTATATTTTTGTTTATGTATACAATGTTCTGCAGATTTTCCTCTATCTTATGTTTTGCCAGGTAAAATCCGCTGCTGTCCCAAATGTTGATGGGCTTTAAATTGTCCACATAGGTCTGGTCTGTGTAGATGTCCTGTATGAGATTCTCAAAGGTATCCAGAAAGTTCTGCACATTTCCGGATGACTGTTCCAGATTGGCTTCGATCAGTTCCCCGGTCTGCCTGGTTATGGTTGAGGCGCTCTGTCTGTAGGAAATCAGCAGGACGAATATGATAGGGACCAGGGAAACACCTAAAAGAAGCACAAGCATACGCCTCCCAATCCCCAGTCTCTGCAGTCTTTTATTCAAAATAGGTCTCTTCTCCTCCTTTGGCTTTTATGTGTGGTTTTATGTCCGTACGGATTTTAGGGATATTTTCCCATTATGAGATACTTCTTCATTTTACAGTATGTTTTCTTCCGTGCCAAGGTGGAGATATTTGACTTTTGGGGTGTATTCTATATATAATAAATGAAGCGATATACAGGCTGCTGTCTACAGAAAACTTTTATGATAAGGCGGAAACGCAGATGAACAGTAAGATTAAAATTATTGAGGACCTTTCCCTGAATGCATGGCCCTCACATCAGATGCAGATTTATGACGGATGGATTCTCAGATTTTCTTATTTTTATACCCACAGGACGAACTGTGTGGAGCAGATTGGTCTCTCTTCCATTCCACTAAGGGATAAGATTGCGTACTGTGAGGAGGTTTATGCCAAATGGGGGACTCCCACCATCTTTAAGATCAATCCCCTGATGGACAGCTCTTTTGACCAGAAGCTTATGGAACGGGGGTACCATACTGCCCATACCACAGAAGTGATGACAATGGATCTGGAAAAGTATAAGGTGCAGAAGCCGGCAAGACCGGTGTTTCTCAGCCGGGAGATTTCTCCGGATTGGCTGAATGGGCTTTTTTCACTGAAGGGGACTGTGAATGAGGTGCACAGAAGGATTGTGCCGTCTATGTACCGGGCGATTCCTAAGGATACTATCTTTGCGTCTATTTATGATGGGGGTAGGATCATCGGGACCGGGCTGGGGATTTTGGACAGGGATTATGTGGGGATTTATGCAATTCATGTGGATGAAAGGTATCGGAGGCAGCATTTGGGGGAGTCTATTTGCAGGTCTATATTGAATTCGGCGATTGATGAAGGGGCTACGGAGGGGTATCTTCAGGTGGTGGAAGGGAATGAGGGGGCACGGAAGTTGTATGAGGGGTTGGGGTTTGGGTATTTTTATACGTATTGGTTTCGGCAGGAATATTAGGGCGGACAGGGGGATTCAAAGGGGACGGAGAAGCGTGCCGTGGGAGCGAGGGCGGGTGTGGGTATGGGACAGACGAAGCGTTCCGCTGCACAGAAGCTAACCTGCTCTCATTCACTAAGCTCGTCGGCAATGGCCTCCTCGCTAAGTGACTGAGGCAGGTGGATCTTCTGCGCGCTCCACTGAGACATCGCCTGTCCCATACCCACACCCGCCCTCGCTCCCACGGCACGCTTCTCCTGATTTTGAAGGGCTGTCGGTTTATTATAGTAATTAGGGTCTTTTATGCATTTCTTCGGTGCGTTTTACCGCGTACTTTGTTAGGATTCTTACTTTTCTTGGTACTTCATCTTTTTTCCCTTAACTTTGCAAAATATTTATATGGAATCGTTTTGGCTGGGAGCGGTTGTTATGATCAGGTTGGTTTTTACGGAGGCGAGCCAGGTTTCTATGGATTGGGCCAGGAGGTATTGCTGGTGCAGGACGGCTTTGGCGGTTTCGGGAATTTGGGGGTTGGAGGTTTTTTCGGTTATGTTTTGTTCCAGGTTGGTTTTTAGGGTTTTTATGCCGGATGCAATGTTTTCAAGGCAGATTTTCTGGGTCTCGGGGGGGAGATTGTCCAGGTTTACCATGACAGCGTTGAAGTCCAGGAAGATGTTGATGGGCTGGGTGGAGATTCCCAGCATCAGGGTTTTGAATTCCTGCTCGCCGGCTTCGGTCAGGGAATAGACGGCTTTTTCCGCCATGTTTCCCTCTTTTACCATGGTGCTCCTGATGTAGCCTTTTTTCTCAAGCTGAATCACCTTCTTGTAGATGGAAGGGGTGCTGATCTTTACCCAGCGGGATATGTTTCGGTACTCTACCAGTTTTTGAATGTCGTATGCGCTTAGCGGCTCTTTTTTTACAATTCCCAGTACGATTAAATCTATGGTTGCCATGTGGTTACCTTCCTTTTTTATATTTTTCTTGACAGTTACTATAAATTATAGTATTATTTAGCTCAACTTGTTTTTACTATAATTTATAGTATTATATTTTATAACTGTTGTCAAGCAAAAAGAAAGGAGTTTGTAACGGTACCGTTACAGAAATCATGATTATGAGTGAAGGAAATAAAAAAATGGAACTGCTGGGCAGCGCACCTGTATGGAGGGCGCTTTTGGCAATGGGGCTTCCCACGATGATCGGGATGATGATCAATGCCTTGTATAATCTGGTGGATGCTTATTTTGTGGGGGGACTGGGGACGAGTCAGATGGGGGCAATCTCTGTGGCGTTTCCTATTGGGCAGGTTGTGGTAGGTCTCGGGCTGTTGTTTGGTAACGGGTCTGCCTCTTATATCTCCCGGCTTTTGGGAAGGGGAGACAGGAAAACGGCAGATCAGGCGGCAAGTACGGCCCTGTACAGCAGTATTGCGGTTGGTGCCCTGTTGATTCTGTGTACGGTTGTCTTTCTGCATCCCCTTTTGAAGATGCTGGGGGCAACGGAAAGTATTCTGCCTTATGCGGAGGAGTATACGCGTATCTATGTGGTGTTCTCAATTTTTAATGTGTTTAATGTGACAATGAATAATCTTGTGACCAGTGAGGGGGCTGCGAAAACCACTATGTTTACGCTGCTTGCCGGCGCTGTGCTGAATATTGTTCTGGACCCTGTCTTTATCTATGTTCTGGATTTTGGTGTGGCCGGTGCTGCGGCTGCTACGGCTATCTCCCAGATTGTCTCTTCTCTGGTATACCTGGGTTATATTCTCAGGAAAAAAGTATCTTCAGTTTCCGTATCCGTGCGTGCTGTTTCTCCAAAGAGATCATGTCTGAAATATTGAAGATCGGTGTTCCCACTATGGTATTCCAGCTTCTGACAAGTCTCTCCATCTCCCTCATTAATTTTCAGGCTAAGGAATACGGGGACTCTGTCATTGCAGGTATGGGGCCTGTGACAAGGATCATCTCTGTGGGGAGCCTTATGGTCTTTGGCTTTATGAAAGGTTTCCAGCCCATTGCGGGATACAGCTACGGGGCAAAAAAATATGAGCGTCTCCACGAGGCCATACGGCTCTCCATTATCTGGTCCACTGTTTTCTGCGTGATCTATGGGGTATCGGCATCTCTGTTCTCCGCGAATATCATCTCTCAGTTTACAAAAGGGGATCTGGAAATGGTCAGAATCGGCGCCAGGGCCCTGAGCGCAAACGGCCTGTCCTTCCTGCTGTTCGGTTTCTACACGGTGTACTCCTCACTGTTTCTGGCTCTTGGCAAAGGGAAAGAGGGCTTTATCCTGGGGGCCTGCAGACAGGGCATCTGCTTTGTGCCGTTCATTCTGCTCCTTCCCCTCTTTGCAGGTGTCAGCGGAATCCTGTACGCACAGCCGGCTGCAGACGTCATCTCTGCTGTGATCACTGTCTTCATGGCAATACGTCTTCACAGAGAACTTGGATTCTAAACTTGACTCCGGAGAAATTCTGTGCCATAATTAATTAAACGTACGGTTAATTAATTACAGAAAGGCAGTTTTATGGCAAGGAAAAAAGTACCGGAGAACTATGAGAAAATGAAACAGGGAATCATACAGGCAGCCATCGAGATCATGGTAAAGAGGAGCATGACCGAGTTCAGCCTGACCGATGTGGCGAAAAAAGTTGGTCTGACAAAGGCTGCCATCTACTGGTATTTCCCAAACAAAAATGCCCTGGTCGATGAAGTAGCCCGGAGCATTTACGATACCTATATCGGATACATAGAAAAAATCAGCGGCAGCCCTCTGAGTTCCTGTGAAAAACTCCGCAGGATCGTTCTCGGGGAGGAGGACACCATACAGGCTGCCCTGATGTGTGTCTTTCCCATCAAATTCTATCTGGAATCCTACTCCGAAAGCCACGTAGTCAAGACACTGATCAAAAACGGCTATGAAAAATACAATGCCCTCATCACTGCAGTTCTGGAAGAAGGCATCCGAAACGGGGAGTTCCAGACCTGCCTGCCGGTTTCCGAGCTGGCTAAATTCATAACAGGAGCCATTGACGGACTGGCCTTTCAGAACCTGCTGGTCTCCTCCGAAAAACCGGAGGTACCCAGATCCCTCCTATTTTCCGTATTGGATCGTATCCTGACCCCCATTCACCCAACACCAAGAAAAGAGGTCTCAAATGACTAAAAAAAGAAATTTATGGAACATCCTGCTGGCATCCCCGTTTATCCTGGCTGTCCTGACCTGTTTCATCGTAAACTTTGCCCTGGACCGGCAGTTTAGCTGGTCTCTCCTGACAGCAGCCAGTTGTCTCTACGCCTATCTGATGCTGTATACCCTCATATTCGGCGGGAAACACCGTATCCTTTTCACATACCTGGTCCTGGCCATCCTGCTGATTCCCTTCCTCTATATCATAGAATACACAGCCAATCTCTACCTCCCCCAGCCCATATACTGGACAACAAGACTCGGCATCCCCGTAAGCCTGGCCTGGCTGGCCGCACTTGCAGTCACTGCCCTTCTCAAAACCCTGACACACGCTAACGGATTCCTGACAACCGGTTACTTCATCCTTGCTTTCTACGCCGCAGAGCGCTGCACCAACAACCGGATTGATGCCTTCATCGGCTCCAATGACTCCTGGCGCCTCTCCGACCACTACCCCATCTTCTACTTCTCAGCCGCCGCTCTCTTCCTACTACTGGGCCTCATCACCACCGCCGTAAAACGTTCACGCACCCGCGCATGAGGCCTCCCCTTGGCCTCATCATCACCACCCGTAAAATACTCACGCCCCGCGCATGATGCTTTTCTCCTCCCACGCAAAAAAAGATACAGCATTCCATCACCCGACGAATGCCATATCTCTTTTTTAAAAAACCACTTACCATTGTTCTTCCACTTTCCACACAGAAGCTTCAGTCCTAAAGCGCCAGGCGGAGCAGTGGATGGGAAGGCGGGGAACCGGTTCGGGGGGAGCGATGTCTCAGTGGAGCGCCCGGGAGATCCACCTACCCCAGACACTTAGTGAAGAGCGCTCTCGCGATGAACTTAGTGACTGGGAGCAGGTTAGCTCCCGGGCAGCGGAACGCTTCGCTCCACGCGAACCGGTTCCCCGCCTTCCCATCCACTGCTCCGCCGTCCCCCTCAGCCAAAATTCCTATCTAAACACCAATTCCCCCAACTGCAGATCCCTCTTAAACCCGCGAATCTTCGTATCCCCATCAATATAAACCGCTTCAATCCCCATAGCCGCAGCCCAGTCACCCATCTGCTCAGCCGTAATATCATAAGAGAACGCCGTATGATGTGCCCCTCCTGCCAGAATCCAGGCTTCCGCACCTGTAGCCAGATCCGGCTTCGGTGTCCAGAACGCTGTAGCCACCGGCAGCTTCGGCATGGCCTTCTCTGTCTTCTTACAATCCACCTCATTAATGATCAGACGGAACCTGTTCCCCAGATCGATCAAAGATGCAGCGATGGCCGGACCGGTCTTAGCTGTGAATACAAGACGCGCCGGGTCTTCCCTGTCTCCCATGCTCAGCGGATTCACCTTAATGCTGATCGGACCGTCAGAAATAGTCGGGCACACTTCCAGCATATGCGCCTGCAGAATTCCTTCCTTACCCGGAACCAGATTATATGTATAATCCTCCATAAAGGAAGTACCCTTTGCACCTTCCATACCTGCTGTCATGATCTTCATCAGACGCACCATAGCTGCAGTCTTCCAGTCACCCTCTCCGCCGAAACCGTAACCTTTTTCCATCAGCCTCTGAATAGCCAGTCCCGGAAGCTGTTTCAGGGAACCCAGATCACCGAAATGTGTTACGATCGCCTGATAATTTTTCTCCTCCAGGAATCTCTCAAATCCGATTTCGATCTGTGCCTGCACTGCCACGTGACGCTTGAACTCTTCCGGATCTCTGCCTTCCAGAAGAATCTCATATTTATCGTAATACTCTTCCACCAAAGCGTCCGTATCACCCTTTGACACGGCTTCCACTGCCTCTGCGATCTCATTTACCGGATAAGCGTCAATTTCCCATCCGAACTTGATCTGGGCCTCTACCTTGTCACCTTCTGTCACAGCTACATTTCTCATGTTGTCCGCAATTCTCATAACACGGATATGGCTGCTCTCCATAATACCTACTGCAGTGCGCATCCAGGACGCAATCTTTTTCTGTACTTTTTCATCGCTCCAATGGCCCACTACCACTTTGCGCTCAATCCCCATGCGGGACACAATGTGACCATATTCTCTGTCACCGTGGGCAGACTGGTTTTCATTCATAAAATCCATATCAATGGTATCATATGGGATTTCCTGGTTGAACTGTGTATGCAGATGCATCAGGGGTTTTCTGTACTCCTGCAGTCCCAGAATCCAGGACTTAGCCGGTGAGAAGGTGTGCATCCATGTGATGACACCTGCGCAGTCCTCATCGTCATTTGCCTCATTGAATGTCTTTCTGATAACCTCATTTGTGATCAGAGTTGGTTTCAGAACCACTTCGTAAGGAAGCACTCCTGATTTATTTAATTCCTCTACGATAATTCTGGAATGCTCAGCCACTTTTCTGAGGCACTCATCTCCGTACAGATCCTGAGAACCTGTTGCAAACCAAAACTTGTAATTTCTGCCTGTCTTCATTAAAATCGCCCTCCTGTTAGGTTTTCTGTTTCCTTTATCTTAAAACTTGTACGGTTATCTTTACAAGTTGTATTCACAGGAAGGGTACAAGTTTTTCAGTTGTATGTTTATGGCCGCATCCAGCCGTCCGGAAAGGTGATCCCGTGCTTAAGCCCCCCGAAGTCCTCGGTCACATCGATCAGGGAACTGATATAACATCGGATTCTGTTGCTGCCGCCCCCTGCCTCCTTAAAAAGACGGCTGATGCGCTCCGCCACACGGAAACAGTTTTCCTGGGTAATGCCCGGAAGCATGACCAGAAACTGACAGGAGCTGTATCTGGTATATAAGTCTCCGCGGCGCAGGGACAGCTTCACCGCTGTCTGGAATTTTTCTGCTGCTTTACTGATCTTCTCTTCTTTTTCAATGGGAACTCCAAAACTGTCCGTCAGTGTGCACAGCATGAGAAATACAGACATCCCGGTCCTCTCCATCATACGCGTCATAATCCTGTAGGTATCAATAAAACTGGGCAGAGAGCAGAAATAAGCGCCTTTTCCCTTTGTCTTCTCCCTTAAGTCCCTGCGGATCTCCGACATATCTGAGGGAACCCCCTGTATCTGACTGCTCATGGCATGAAAGCGCTCCAGCATTTTCCCGGACGGATTTAAGCCAAACTCATTAAAATACAGGGATGCGGTCTCCTCATAGACCTTCAGTGCCTCTTTATGCCGGTTCAGGGCAAGGAGGCTGTCAATCCGCCAAAGCTGCCACTCCTCATAGGGATAGATAGAGGCCGCATGGGAGCTGATGTAAAGTATATCCTCATAGGCTCCGCGGTTTTTCAGAATGGAAAACAACTCCCGCATACAGTCAAAGTATAAGTCTCTGTACTTCACGCCTGCTATGACAGACCAGGCTTCCGCTGCGGAGGATGGCAGAAATTCCCCTTTATACAGACTGCAGGCTTCCTTTAAAAGCTCTTCCTTCTTCTCCCCGTTTTCCATGCAGGCCTCCTCGATGGCTGCCTCCATTTGATGGATATCCACCACTGCCTTAATATTCTCACTCCACCGGCATTTCCCCTTCTTTACAATAATGTACGCATCCTCCGGCATGCCTGCCTTTTTCAACTGTCTGCGGAGCCTGAAGATTGTATTGTTCAGACTGCTGTTCCCGTTTTCCACCCCATCCTTGCCGTAAAGAGCATCGATCAGCTCCGCCTTATCTATCCCCTCCCTTAAGTGCAGCATGAGAAGCTGAAATAACTGGATAAATTTTGCCGGGCTCCTCCTGTCAAAGACCACTGCCGCTCCCTCATAAGTAATGGAAAACCCCCCTAACATCCTTACCCTCATAATACCGGTACTTTTTTCTCTCTCCATCTTTTTATATCTCCTGCAATCTGCGCGCCGTTAAAAAGGCCGCCCCTCATCCAGGACGGCCTCACTCTTTCATATCTGCTCTCTTTTTCCTTAAAAGTTCAATATTTATTTGTTGCTCAAATACTCTTCGATGCTTTTCATCGCTTCGACTTCGTCTTCGCCTTCAACTGATACAGTCACGCTCTCACCAGCGTCTAATCCCAAACTCATCATACCCATGATGCTCTTTGCATTTACCTTCTTTTCCTGACTCTCCAGATAGATATTGCTGGCATACTGGCTGGCTACCTGCACGAGTAATGCGATCGGTCTTGCTTCCAGGCCGTTTGAAATACCGATGGTAATTGGTTTCCTGATCATATCTGTTCCTCCTTGTTCCCTCTGAGCTCCTCTGCTATGCTGCCGATTTTCCGCAGTCTGTGATTGACTCCTGACTTTCCCACTGGCGGTGCTAGTAACATGCCAAGTTCTTTCAAAGAAGCCTGTGGATATTCCAGCCTTATCTGTGCAATCTCCTCCAAATTATCCGGAAGCCGCTCCAATCCAATGGTATCACGGATATAGGCTATATCCTCCATTTGTTTTACTGCAGCATTTACAGTCTTGTTAATATTCGCCGTTTCGCAGTTAACCTTGCGGTTTACGCTATTGCGCATTTCCTTCAGAATCCTGACATTCTCAAGATTCATCAAAGATACATTGGCCCCCATGAGGCCTAAAATTTCTACGATCTGCGCGCCTTCTTTTACATAAACAACTTCGTGCTTCTTGCGGCTTACAACTTTAGCATCCACCTCAAAGGATTGCACCAGTTCCTGAAGCTGCTGAGCTTTTGACAATGTGGAACATACGATTTCAAAATGATAAAATTTCTCCGGGTCACTGATAGAACCTGCACATAAAAATGCTCCCCGCAGAAAAGCCCTCCTGCAGCAGTTCTTTTGAATAACCAGAGGATTCACAAGAGCGGCACAGGGCATTGGCTGCCTGTCTGCGGTCAGATACTTTGCTGCCTGCAGAATTCTTACGGTATCTTCCTGACCTCGTACTTCAATCACAAATCTGTTGTTTCTTTTTATTAAACGTTTATCTATAGAAATTTCTCTATCTATTTTAAATGTTTTTTGCAATAAAGTAAAGCACTTTCTTATAACACTTTCATTTTCTGTAGAAAAACAGAGAAATGTCTGGCCTTCCTCTGTCCTCTGTATCTCACCGCAAAAGCTGAAAATAGCTGAAAGCTCTGCGATCTGGCAATGCCTGGCAGGGCTGATGCAGCGCTCCAGCTCCTGTTTTACGCTTCCGGAGAATGACATTTCTTCGCATCCTTTTCTATATCTCTATGTTCAATCCGTATTCCGTATTCTTCTGACTTTTTCAGCCGTCTGTATAGTTCATTGGCCAGCGTCACACTGCGGTGCTTGCCGCCTGTACATCCGATGGAGATCACAAGCTGGGATTTGCCTTCGGATATGTAGTTGGGGATCAGAAAGCGCAGCATATCCTCCAGTTTATCGGAGAACTCCTGTGCCAGCTCAAATCCCATGACGTAGTCGCTGACCGGCTTGTCATTGCCGCTCAAAAAACGCATTCCTTCTATATAATAAGGGTTCGGCAGAAACCTCACGTCAAACACCAGATCAGAATCACCGGGGATTCCGTACTTGAACCCAAAGGACAGAACTGTGATCATCAGATTCTTGAACTTCTGGTTCTCCACAAAGATCTTTTCCAGTTCTTCTTTCAGCTCCCTGGTGAGAAGCTGGCTGGTATCCAGAATGTAGTCCGAAAATTCCCGCAGAAAAGCCAGCCTGCTGCGTTCCAGTTGAATCCCTTCATCCACCCTTCCGTTGCCGGAAAGGGGATGGGAGCGCCGTGTCTCCTTATAACGCTTTACCAGTGTCTTGTCATCCGCATCCAAAAAGAGGATCTCCGGCTGGAATCCCGGCAGCCGCAGCCGCTCCAGAACATGTTCCAGTTCACTTAAAGCTTTGCCGCTCCTGATATCAACACCCACAGCTACACGCTCTATCTCCCCGGAACTTCCGTCCTTCACAAGCTGTGCAAATTTCTCAATCAGGAGTATGGGAAGATTATCCACACAAAAATACTCCATGTCTTCCAGCATTTTCAGGGCCGTACTCTTGCCGGCACCTGACATTCCCGTCACAATTACAAAACGCATATAGAATCCTCTCCGCTAATGTCAAAACTCACCCAGGAATTTTACTTCCGGCTCAAGTGTGACGCCGAATTTCTCCCTGACTCTCTTCTGTACTTCCTCTATCAGGTTCTTCACATCCTCCGCTGTGGCATCTCCGGTATTGACAACAAAACCGCAGTGCTTCTCGGAAATCTGCGCTCCGCCCACCTGAAAGCCGCGCAGACCTGTATCCATGATCAGTTTTCCTGCAAAATATCCCTCCGGCCGCTTGAAGGTACTTCCGGCACTGGGCATATCCAGCGGCTGTTTGCTGGTACGGCGCTCTTTGAAGTCATCCATCTGCTCCTTAATATGGGATGCCTCACCTTTGTTCAGCCTGATGACAGCCTCCAGCACAATATATCCTTTTTCTTTTACGATACTTGTCCGGTACCCCAGATTCAGTTCCTCACGTTTCAGGCGGATCACATTGCCGTCCGCATCCATAACGGTGACTTCCTCCAGTACATCCTTCATCTCCCCGCCGTAAGCGCCTGCGTTCATCACTACAGCGCCTCCCAGAGTTCCGGGAATGCCGCTGGCAAACGCAAATCCGGCCAGGCTGTGCTCCAGAGCCACCACTGCGATTTTTGAGAGAAGTGCTCCGGCCTTTGCCCTGATGACGTCGTGGTTCACTTCTATGTCACTCATATTCTTCCAGAGCTGAATGACAACACCATTGTACCCTTTATCACTTACAAGCAGATTACTTCCATTGCCCAAAATGAAAAACGGCAGATTCTCCCTTTTACAGATATGTAAAATCTTCCGCAGTTCATCCACGCTGTGAGGACGCAGGTAGTATTCCGCAGGCCCTCCAATGCGAAATGTTGTATGCTTTTTCATTGGTTCACAGACATTGACATTGTCACTGCCCAGACACTGACAAAACTCATTCTCTATTTTTTTATTCACTTTCTTACCTCTTGCTTGATAATATTATGGAAATCCAATATGACACAGCTAAAACAGTTTCAGACAGAAATTTTATTGTTACTGTTCACACGCCACTATCCCCCGAGGTGTTTTCAGGCCGAAGGCATGAAAATCCCGAGGCAGCCAGCGCGATATGGAGCAGAATGCTCCATATCTGTGCATCGCGAAGCGTGTTGCTGGGCACGCAGTGAACAGTAACATTTTATTTTCTGTCTGTCTTCTGTCTCATCCCGATTAAATCTTTTATCACCTCTCCGGCGATCATCAGTCCGGCAACTCCCGGAACAAAGGATATACTGGAGGGCACCGGCCTTCCTGTGGACGGCCTGGTCTCTTCCGTCTGTACCTTTTCTTCTTTCAGGCCCATCCGGCGTTTTTTTTCTTTTGGCGCGATTTCCGTGGAGAAAAGCACCTTAACCTTCTTTATTTTTCTCTTTTTCAATTCCGTGCGCATGACCTTTGCCAGAGGGCACACACTGGTCTTCGCAATATCCGCAATCTGAAAACAGGACGGGTCCAGTTTGTTTCCGGTTCCCATACAGGATATGACCGGCTTATTGCAGGCTTTTGCCTTCTCAATGAGAAGGATCTTGGCAGAGACAGTGTCCACTGCGTCCACAATATAGTCATAGCTGGAAAAATCAAATAAACCGGCTGTCTCAGCTGAGAAAAAAGTCTCATAGGTATGGACCACTGCATCCTCATTGATATCTGCAATGCGTTCTTTGGCAACCTGTACCTTTTTCCTTCCGATCGTAGAGCGCAGCGCCACCAGCTGTCTGTTCAGGTTGGTCACTGCAACCTCATCGTGGTCCACCAGAATCAGGTTTCCCACACCGGCTCTTGCCAGCGCCTCAACCACATAAGACCCCACACCGCCCAGGCCAAACACCGCGACCTTGGAATCGGCAAGAATCTCCAGCCCCTCTTTTCCTATTAATCCTTCTGAACGGGAAAATGCATGCAGCATACTTGCGGTTCCTCCTAAGTAAAAAGTTCTCAATGTACTGCCCTGACTGTAGTCAAGCCGTATCGAATAACGGCTCGCTTCCCGGGCTCGCCGTTATTCTTCATTATACTATTAAATCTATCAATTGTATAGAACTAGTTTTTCATCTTTGGTTTAAAAATAAGGCTGGCCAAATAGGCGAAAATGAGGGCTGCGGAGATTCCCACGGCGCTGGATGTGAAGCCTCCCATGAAGATGCCGATGAAGCCCTGCTCACCGATGGCTTTTTTTACACCTTTCCAGAGCAGGTTTCCGAATCCCAAAAGGGGGACGCTGGCACCTGCACCGGCAAAATCCATGAGCTTGTTGTAAATGCCCACAGACCCCAGTACGGCTCCGGTACATACCAGCAGCACCATAACACGGCCCGGCAGCAGCTTTGTCTTGTCTAAAAGTATCTGAACCAGGGCACAGATCAGCCCTCCTACCCAAAATGCATTGATATAATCCATATTTACTGCCTCCTGTTATCCTGTTTTAGCAATGCTCCACCACAACAGCCTGCGCAATTCCGGGCACACTTTTCCCCTCGTTGTAGCTGACCTTTGACAATAATGCCCCTGTGGGAACAAAAAGAACACGTTTCCACTCCCCCTTCTCAATCTTGGGAAGGATATAGGAGGCAAAGGTCACAGCGGAACAGCCACAGCCGCTGCCACCGGCATGTGTGTCCTGGGACTCCTTGTCATAGATCTCAATGCCGCAGTCCATATGCTGTTTCTCAATATCAAACCCCTTTTCTTTCATCATATCAAAGAGAATGTGCTGCCCAACCTCGCCCAGGTCACCTGTGATGATCCTGTCGTAGTCCTCAGGCATGCGGTTAAAGTCCATCATATTCTGGTAAATGGTATCACAGGCAGCCGGAGCCATACATGCCCCCATATTCAGAGAATCCTTAAGTCCGAAATCAATGATCTTGCCTGTAGTGATCCCTGTGATCCGTGCCTTACCGCCTTTTGTTCCAAGTACGCAGGCTCCGCTTCCCGTCACTGTCCAGGTGGCGGACAGAGGCCGCTGGTTTCCGTATCCGAGAGGAAAACGGAATTCTTTCTCCGCGCTGCCGAAATGGCTGGATGTCACTGCCACCACATAGTCACCGTATCCCGCGGCAACGGACATGGAGGACAGAGAGAGTGCTTCCCCCATGGTGGCGCAGGCGCCGTACAGCCCATACACAGGCGTATCAAACCCTATGATGCCAAAAGAGGAGGCAATGGTCTGTGCCAGAAGATCGCCCACGTAAATGGTGCGGATCTGCCAGTTCTCCAGCTCTGCCTTTCCGATTGCCATGCTGACGGCTTCTTTTTGAAGGACACTCTCTGCCTCCTCCCAGGACTGGCACCCGAACATGCCGTCCTCCCCGCCTATCACGTCAAAACATTTTCCCAGAGGGCCGTCCCCTTCCTTTTTCCCCACTATGGAGGCTCCGCTTAGAATATGAACTGCATGTTCAAACTGAATGCTCTGTTTGCCGATGGTCTGTTTTCTTACTTCTGTCATCCCACAATCCCCCATAATTTAAGAACGTAATAGATAGCCCCCAAAGCCGCGGAGGTCAGTATACCGTAAAGGATAACCGGACCTGCTATGATAAAAATCTTGCATCCGATTCCAAATACCTGTCCCTCTTTCTGGTATTCAATAGCCGGTGCTGCCACAGAATTGGCAAAACCGGTGATAGGTACCAGCGTACCGGCACCGCCCCATTTGGCTATTTTCGGATAAATATTAAATCCTGTACAGAGTACACTTAAAAGCACCAGGATCAGGGAAGTCCAGCCGCCGCTGATTTCCTTGTCCAGTCCCTGACTCATGCAGAAGTTCATGATTCCCTGCCCCAGTACACAGATCGCGCCGCCGCAGAGAAAGGCACGGCACATGTTTTTAAACAGGCTGTGGGTGGGTGTCACCTGTTTTACATATTTTTCATATTCTTTGGCTTTTTTCTGTTTTTCCTGCTCCGCCGCAGTTGCCATAACTTTCACCATCCTTTTTCCTGCTTCCTGATTTGGAAGCTTTCTGATAGTATGAGAATGTTACGGGAAAAATATGTGCTGGAAAAAATTATAAAAAAAGAGGCAGATCCGCTTATATTAAGATCTGCCTCAGCAGAAGAATCGTCAGCGCCTGTCATTGTACTGCTCAAATCCCTCTTCGATTTCTTTTAAAATTTTTGCATATCTGAGGAGTTCCTTCTGAATCTCCTCTTTGTCTTCACGCTCCTGTTTATAGCACACCCGGTGCTCCATGCTGGCCCAGAAATCCATGCCAATGGTTCTGATCTGTACTTCAACCGGATAGTATTCCGTACTGTCAATGGTGCAGACCTGAATGCCCAGAACCATGTGATAGCTCCGGTAACCGTTCTGTTTCGGATTGGCAATGTAGTCTTTTTCTTTGATCAATATGAGATCGCTCTGTTTTTTTAACTGCTCTGCCAGCAGCTCCACGTCTCTCTCAAAATAGCAGATTACCCTGGCACCTGCAATGTCCTGAAGGTTTTCCTTGGCATTTGTAAAGCTGGCGCTCAGTTCCATGCGCTCCAGTTTCTCCTCAATACTCTGTTTCTGCTTGATTCTGGACTGGATATTGTGAATCGGATGAGACGCACTGCCATACATGGAATGGTTCAGCACATCCAGCCTGGCCTTAAAAAGGTTAAGCGCATCCTGATAGGGAACAATTAAATCGTAATATTGTTCATTAGTCATACTCCGTCCTCCTTATATAGGCAGACCATCCCCCTGTCTGCCCGCTCCCTTTACTATAACATAAACCGGCTGATCCATAAATAAAGCTGGGCTGAACTTTTTCTAAAAGGCTTATAAACTCTTACTGTTTACGCACCGCTGTCCCGCCAGGTACTGCATCACGAAGCGCTCTGCCGGGTACAGATTTTGTGAAGCAGAAGCTTTAACGGATATCATATACGCTGCGAAGTCTGAGCGTATCTGCATTTCCGGACAGGATCTCCACCTCTTTGGTATCTCCGTTCAGATCAAAATAATTGTCAGAGAGGATAAGGTCTTCCGTCTCATTGAGGATCTCCACACTCTTGGCATAGGCGGACGCAGAGACTCTGATCTTATTTCCCTCTATTTCCCAGGTAAGACAGGGATTCTCATACCGGAAATATTTCGGATAGGAAAAGATAACCGTGCCCTCTGACAGAGCTTTTGCCCCGGCGCTGTCCTCTTTTTCCGGTGTCCCGCAGTTTACTTCAAAAGCCTGGAAGCTGACATATTGTTCAAAGACATCCACATCCGGAAGCTCTGTCTTATCCATCCAGACTGCCGTGAGAGCCGGCACTGCGATCACCTGCTCCTCCCGGCGAAGAACCGCTGCCTTACTGTCACGGAGCTGCCAGCAGACTTTGATCTGCCTGTCTTTTTAGGTCTCGTTCACCACATTCAGACGGATGGATTTTTCAAATGTAAAATGCTGCCGGTTCATATTAGCCTCCCGGGTCATCCAACCCTCCTCCCGGCAGGAGATCATCACCGGGGCAAAAAAGCGCCTGGCATAATAGTGAAGTGCCTTCCCCCTGCCGCAGTAATCAACAGAGGACCAGGATACCACAGGCCAGCAGTCATTTAACTGCCAGTACACGGCTCCCATACATCTTCCCCTGTTTCTGCGAAAATGCTCCACCCCATAGCGGATGGCATCTGCCTGGAGAAGCTGGGAGGCATAGAGAAGGGTGGTAAATTCTGTGGGGTAGCGGTAGGTCTGCTGCAGATAATTCATGATTTTTCCGTTTGCACCGTAATTTCTCTGGTGCTTTTCCATCACATAGGAAAAAATGTTAAAGTCATCCGGGTCGTCCGTGATCTGCTCCAGAGTCTTTTTAAAGGGAAATGCCTGAAAACCGAATTCAGAAGCATAACGGAAAAAATGTTTCCGGTACTCAGAGAAAGGACGGCCGCCATGCCAGACCTTCCAGTAATGCACATCCCCTCTGTTCGGGTCATTGGGATTGTCAAAGGAACCTCCCGAGGATGGGCTGGCCGGCCAGTAAAAGGTCTGGGGATCGTATTTTGCCAGGACTTCGGGGAGAATGCGTTCATACATGAACAGGTAATCTCTCACCTCCGACGGTTTTGTCACCCAGCACCTCTCATCCACGAACATTTCCATCTCATTGTTGCCGCACCACAGACCCAGGGAAGCGTGATGCCGGATTCTCTTTATATTGTCTGCAAATTCCCGCCGGATGTTTTCCTCAAACTCAGGGGTCAGCTCATAGACCGAACAGGCAAACATAAAATCCTGCCAGACCAAAAATCCCATCTCATCGCACAGTTCATAGAACCAGTCTTCCGGGTAGCAGCCTCCGCCCCAGACACGAATGACGTTGAAGTTGGCCTCCCGGCAGGCTTCCAGCAATTTTCTTGTCTTTTCCCTGCAGGTCCTGCCCAGAAGATGGTCCTCCGGGATATAATCTGCTCCCATGGCAAATATGGCCCTGCTGTTTAACTGATGAGCGAAGCTCTCGCCCCACTGGTCTTTCTTCCGCAGCATGGTGACCTGCCGAAGACCGATTTTTTGTTCCCATATATCCAGTGTACGTCCCTGATACAGGAGTGTGACGCAGACGTGGTAGAGGGGCTGGCTGCCCAGGTTGTTGACCCACCATAGTTTTGGGTTGTCAATGGTCAGCTCTTGGGGGGAATCCTCCAGAATCCAGGTCCTGCCGCCCGGTTCTGTCATGTGGACTGTATAGGTAAGTTCGGGACTGCAGGGGCGTGGTGATTCTTCTGAGATCACTCCGGCAGACCATTCGGTTTCTACCTGAAAGGAGAGGCGGACCTTTCCCTGTGTATGATTCTGCTGTATGTATACACTGTCGATTCTGGCTTCACGGATGCCGAGAAGGGAGACGGGGCGGAATATACCTGCGTCCGGAAGATGGGCGCCCCAGTCCCAGCCAAACATATAGTGGGCTTTTCTGAGGTGCATAAAACCTTCAAATGTATCGTCATTTCCTATATTTCCGTATTTTTTATGGGCTTTGGCAATGTATTGCAGCGGGGAATGAAAGATCACCCGTATCTCATTTTCTCCTTCCTGCAGGATACCCTTCACATCAAATTCCCAGGTTCGGTGCATGTTGAAAGCTTTACCGGCATGTATTTGGTTTACATAAATATCTGCAAGTGTGTCCAGACCGTCAAAATGAAGGACAACCCTGTGATTTTCCAGTATTCCCGGAAGTAAGGTAAACCGGCACCGGTATTCATAATCTTTTTCCATGAGGGCACAGATTCTGTCCTCATTGTCTTTCCAGAACGGATCGTCCATCCGGCCGTTTCTAAGTAAATCTGTATATACCGTACCCGGGACAACAGCATCCAGCCAGGTAGTGCTGCCAAGCTCACGCATCTGCCATACTGTGCAGAGTTGTGTGTCTGGCTCTTCGGATGTTCTGCAGGGGCTCTGTATCCTCGCCACAGCTCTGCTGTATTTCTGCATTTGCTCCGCAGCTCTGCTGTGTTCCTGCATTTGCTCCGCAGCTCTGCTGTGTTCCTGCATTTGCTCCGCAGCTCTGCTGTGTTCCTGCATTTGCTCCGCAGCTCTGCTGTGTTCCTGCATTTTGTTACGGGTATCTAAATGTTGTATTTCCATAACCTGCTCCTTATATGATACTATGTCTTTTCCATTGCTTCAAAATAAGCGCCCTGCTCAATGTAAGCGGGCGCTTATTTTCCTTTTTTACCTGCAGATCATCCTTCTGCTCTGGGATATTCCGTGCAGAGCAGGCGGTACGGCGGTTCATCCTCCTCAATCTCGGGGAATCTGCCGATGGGCTCATAGAAACGGTTGTCGTTCTCATCATCATTGCACATGGAGACTTCGCCCAAAAGTACAGGGCCAGTTCCCGGCTCCAGCTCAAAATCATGGTACATATAGGGATAGACCGTAATGCTCTCCCCGGGCTGCAGCCTCACCTGTGTCCCTGCAGGAACCGTAAATTCTCTGCCATCGCAGTTTACCGTCACATCCGTATCCGCAAACTGCCCGTCCTCTGTGGAGTTGTAGACGCGAATCAGCACATTTCCTCCGCCCCTGTTGATAATATCCTCCATCTTATCCCAGTGAAAATGCATGGGCGCCATCTGACCTTCCCTGATATAGAGAAGCTTTTCCGCATATGTCTTTGTATATTTGTTGTTCTTCAGGTTGCCGTTTCGCAGTGTGATCAGGGAAAATCCCACTTCATCAAATCTTCCCAGTCCATAATCTGTAATATCCCACCCCAGCATATTGTCACGGATCTCGTCGTATGCATGGCCCTTCTGCTCCCAGTCCTTTGGAGTAAAACCGCAGAACGGAGGGAGGGCAAAACCGTGTTTCTGGATCATGGCTTCCATCTCTTTTAAAGCCGCGTTAATCTCGGATCTTTTCATCGCTCTACTTTGTCCCTTTCTGATTCCGGGCACCTGACCGCTTTCCGCATGATCAGGTAACCCGGTAATCTGACTGTCTGTTTACTTTGTGGCTTTCCACTCGTCAATCTGTTTCTGCATCTCGTCAATGACTTCCTGGATACCTGTTGCCTCCAGTTTTTCCTGGAGTTTCGGCAGATATTCGTCAGGGTCCACGCTTCCTGTGTACAGGGATTTTCCAAACTCATCCAGCACATTTCTGAAGCCTGCCACCTGGGTGCTCACCGATTCCAGATCGAAGTCAAATCCAAAGGACGGGGCTTCCTGGGAGGCATCATTGAATTCTTTAAATGTGTTCCATTTGTCAAGGGGCTCATTCTCCAGTACATAAGTGTTAAATAATCCGCCCTGTACCCAATACGGCACTGCGTAGTCTTTGTTTGCAGCCGGTTCCAGTTTTACTTTTGTGTCATAAATATAATCTTTTCCCTCTGCCGCTGCCTTTTCTTCTGCTGTGGGCTCTGCCTTTGTCCAGTGGACGCCTTCAATACCATAGTTCAAGAGATTCCTCAGGTATTCATCTGTGTTGACCAGGTTCAGGAATTCCATAGCCTTTTCCGGATGCGCAGAGTTTTTGTTGATGGCTGTCAGAGCACCGCGGGCAGACGCGTTGGTTACCTGGGTATCCATGATGGGACTGGCGACCACCTCATAACCTAAAACCTTGCCCCATGTCAGTTCTGCGTAAGGCTGTCCGTCACCTTTTGTCACAAAACGTTTGATGGATTTATCATCGGTCGCGGTTGCGGCGTCCTTGTTGATATAACCTGCCTCATAATATTTTCTCATGGTTTTCAGAGTGGATTTCATCCTGTCTGTCTCAAATACATTTTTAACCGTCAGGGTATCATCGCCGTATTCAATGCCGACAGGGTCCTGGATCTTATCCATGTAGGTAGGCGCTGAGTAATCTTTTGTGAGATAGAACGGAACCACATCCGGCTCATTCTCTTTGATCACCTTCAGCCATGGTTCCAGATCCTCCAGTGTCTCGATCTCCTCATACGGGATGTTGTATTTGTCCACGTATTCTTTTGTAAATACCCACATGGGGCAGCTTCCGATCTCTTTTTCGCTGGGCACACCGTATGTTTTGCCCCCTACTTTTGCTGCTTCCCAGAAGCGCTCATCAATGGTGTCATAAATTTCTTTTCCTTCTTCTTTCAGAAGGTCATCCAGTTCCAGAAAGGCGCCCTTCTGGGCGTTCTGCAGATAGTCATTTGCCCAGGAACAGGTAAAGCACATATCCCAGTCATCACCTGTGTTGATGACCACCTGCATTTTCTGGTTGTAATCGCCCCATGCCACATTGTTTACTTTGATCTTGACTCCGATTTTCTCCTCTGTGTACTCATTGACTTTTTCTATTACGTCAGGTGCGTCTTTCTGTGCGTCCCCCACCTGATACCAGACAAGTTCAACAACTTCCTCTCCCTTTTCATTTGTCTCTGTCTTCTTGCCGCAGCCGGACAGCATTCCTGCTGTCATTGCTGCTGCCACGGAAACTGCCAGGGCACGTTTTACGATTCTATATTTCATTCTATTCTCCTCCTCAAATGTTTCACTTTCATCGTTTCTTACTCTTTCACCGCACCGATCGTCAGACCATTTACAAAATATCTCTGGAAGAAGGGGTAAGCAAAGATGATTGGCAGGGTTGAGATAACAACGATTGCCATTTTAATGGTCTCTTTCGGCATGTTCTGCGCTATCTGAATTCCATTGATGCCCATCATGGCCTTATTGCTGGCCAGCCAGTCAATGGAACTTTCAATCTTGATCAGCAGATACTGAAGGGGTATCAGGTTCTGGCTGTCTATATACATCATAGCATTAAACCAGTCATTCCAGTAGCCCAATGTAAGGAAAAGCCCGATGGTCGCCAGTCCCGGCATTGCCATGGGGATGACGATCTTGAAAAACAGCCTCCACTCAGAAGCACCGTCAATCTTGGCAGATTCCACTACAGAATCCGGTATGGTGGTCTTAAAGAAGGTTCTCAGTACAATGACATTGAAGGTGTTCAGACACAGGGGCAGGATAAGCGCCCATATGCTGTCCTTCAGCATCAGCACCTTTGTTACGATTAGATAGTTGGCTACCATACCGCCGGAAAACAGCATGGGTATGGTGATGACTGTAGTAAAAAATTTCTTAAATGCATAAGTTTTCCTGGACAGTGCATAGGCATAGGTTCCGGTAAGGAACAGGCCGATTACGGTTCCGGCAATTGTGACCAGAATTGTGACACCGTAACTGCGCAGGATATTTTCCCCGGCACTTATAATATAGTGGTATGCATAGAGACTGAGCTTTTCCGGTACAAACTGATAACCGTTCATTGCCAGGGTCTGCTCATCAGTCAGTGATATGATGACAACAAAGATGAACGGCAGAATACTGATCAGTGACATAACTGCAAGTATAACATTCAGCACTGCGTTGGTGGGCTTTTTTACCTTGTTGTATTCACAGACCTCTGCCTCCATCTTATCTATCATTTTTGCCTTTTTACGTTCTTCTCTTTTTGAAGACATTCTCCTTACCTCCTTCCTAAAATAGTGCGTTTTCGCTGTCAACCTTGGATACAAGCTTGTTGGCAATCATGATAAGTATAAATCCCACGGTTGACTGGAACAGCGCTGCCGCGGAACTCATGCCCAGCTCTCCGTTTGTCTTCAGGGCACGGAAAATATAAGTGTCAAGTACATTGGTTACCGGGTATAAAGGACCGGAATCCTGCGGGAGCTGATAGAACAGACCGAAATCCGACTTGAAGATTCCACCCACTGCCATGATCAGCAGAATGGTGATAACCGGTTTCAGCAGCGGCAGGGTAATGTATTTGATCTGCTGCCATTTGCTGGCTCCGTCAAGGACCGCTGCCTCATAGTACGTCTTGTTGATGCCGCAGATGGATGCCAGGTATACGACAGTATTGTAACCGACGCCCTTCCACTGGCTCATGAAGATAATGATAAAGGGCCACATGGATTTCTCGGTATACCAGGAGATTCCGTCGATTCCAAAATATGCAAGTACAGAGTTAAAATAACCTTTTTCCGGGTTTAAAAATGCGAATACACAGTAGCTGACAACTACCCAGGACAGGAAGTAGGGCAGAAACATGGAGCTTTGATAGATTTTAGCCATGCCCTTGTTGCGGAGTTCATTTAACATCAATGCCACGATAACAGGGAGCACGACACCAAGGATGATGAATGCAGCATTGTATAAAACCGTGTTTCTCAAAATGATCCAGGCGTCACCGCTGGAAAACAGGAACTTGAAATTATCAAATCCTACAAATTCACTGCTTAAGAGACTTGTAAAAAAGTTGCTTCCGGTCAGACGGAATTTCTTGAAAGCTACCAGGATACCAAACAGCGGCAAATATGCAAACAGGAAAAACCACGCGGTTCCCGGAAGGCTGAGCAGCAACAGTTCTTTGTTGGTTTTGACACGGGTGAAGAAGCTTATCTTTTCTTTTTTCTTCTTCTGTTTCAATTGAATACCTCCCTCTCATCCCGTCAAAATCCCTGCCGGCCGGGGGTTTTGGCGTTCTGTTTTGTATATATTTACTATACATTGGGGGAAGGGAAAATTATAGTTGAGAAATTGTAGGTTTTCTGGATGAATTCTAGACGGGGGAGTGGAAAAAATAGTGTCAACTGGAGAAATTCTAGAGAGAAGAAAAAAACGCATCATGGGGACGGGAACACAGGGATGGGGGTTCTATTGCGTTTGGTGGGTTGTGCGTATTGCTTGCAGGTGCTGCTACCATTTATCTGGCTTTTGATATTCTCACGTATCTGGCTGCTTTTGCGGCTTTTATTGCGCTGCTTATTCTTTTGTTTTTGGTTTATGTGCATACGAAATGTTTTATAAAAGATTAATCTGCATAATTATAAATATAGTTTGCAAATATAAGGTTTTATTCTATACCTTGGATTGATACAGACAGGTTCCATGACATATTCATGATTTTTTGGATTTTAATTAGAATTTTAATAGAACATAAATAGAATTTTTTGACAGGCGAATGATTGGCATTCGCCTGCAGACATTTTGATTTGTTTGGAATTGCTCAGATCAGAGGCCAAATTCCCGATATAAGGCCTGCCGTAATTTAGGATTTGAGGCTGCTTCTATGATTTCTTTCTCTCTGCCGGTCTCGGATAATTTAAGCGCTAATTCACCAAAGCGTCTCTCACCTTCCACAATGCCTTCCTGCTCCCTCTTTTTCAGCAGTTCTTCCATCTGCATATACCTCACCCCCAGATTCCGATTCTTTTTCATTTCCTTGATTCTGCTGTGAATCTTCTGAATGGTTGCATTTTTTGCCTCTGCCGCGCATGTATCCGTGCTGTTTTCCATGCACTTCAGTAAATGTATCAGCTCTTCTGAAACGCCTTCCGTATGTATCCCTTTTGTGTTCAGAAAGATTTTCTGCACCTCGTCACCTAAAGACAACTCCGTTTCCAGGCATTTATTTTCAAACGTATACCGGTACAGTCCTTTGCCGAAGGGGTCAAAGGTGCAGATAAAGATAATAAAGCAGGGTCTCAGACTTTTGAAATCTTCTCCCGGTTTCAGAGATGTGATGTCCATCTCTCCCTGATAATAGCGGCTTCGCTTTGGCAGATTATGCTCGTCCTCATTCTGCATTTCGATATCATATTCTACCTGCACTTCATCGCTTGCGTAAATATCCAGCCGTACGCTTCTGAAATCAGAACTGTACAAAATCGTATGCTCTGCATGGACTCTTATTTTCGCGATCGGTCGTCCGAGTATCATCTCCAGTATCAGACGGCATATCACCTCATCTTCCAGCGCTGCCGCAAATAAAAACGGGTCACATAAATCCAGTTCCTCAAATTTCTTCCTTGCCATATGTTTCCTCCTGCGGAATATGACATGGAAGTTACCTGTCTGTAATATGATTATAGCTGAAAGCCTCCGGATAAGCAACCTGTTTCTTTGCAAAACACGGTTCCATTACCGGGGGCTGCCTTGCGGGACAGTGACGTGTGAGCAGTAACCGGCTGCCGTCCTCTCTGCGTTTAAGGAAATCTCCCGGTTCACTCTCTCCCTCAGCCGGAGCAAAAAATCATGTTCCTTTGGATACCTCTTAAAGGTAATATCCATTCCCGCTGTTTCACGAATAAGCGCTTCCACAGAATCCCGTGACGTATACTGTTCCAGCGCCTCAAGTGCCCGAAGGTCCTCCATGGCATCTCTTAAAACTTCCAGCCGGATTGAGGAAAAGGGATGCCCGTCCGGTCCGGGGTAGACAAGGAATGCGTCTCCTGACGGAAAACTTTCACCACTGTCTGTCACAGCAAAGGGATCAATGTGCTGCAGCGAAAATCTGGTATTGTAAAAATTGTACCCCCACTGAAGGAATCCCTGCATCCGGTACAGATAGAGCTGGATACCCAAAATCCTATTTCTCCCTGAAGGCATGGCAAAAAAGCGGTTGCTCACATCCACTCCCTGGACACAGCAGTAATATGTCCACAAATCAGGAATTTCCGCTTCCAGAAATGGCTCCAAATGGTCAGAGGCAACCACAGGGTGCTCCACCAGTCCCAGACGATAAAATTCAAAATCACTCAAAGCATCCAAAAACCTGCAGTCTCCCAGTCCACTGTGCATACACTGTACTGCGCTGCGGTAGCTGTCCAGATCTTTCATGCCCGGCTCGTCGGACACATGAAACCAAGTATGCTCCAGCACATCTTTTTTCTGCAGATACGCCTTTAACCGGGGCAGAAATTCCATCAGAAAAAACCGGTATTCCTCCCCTGCTGCATCCGTATCCCAGCCAAAGACCTGCTGCTGCCTGCCCTCCTTCAAAGCCATGATCTTCGGAGCCGCGGCGGCACCCCACTGGGTAAATAAAGGTGCCATTTCCAACCAGACAATGCCGCATTCCCGGCACATAGAAATCCATCTTCCCAGCCTGGAAAAGCCGAATTTCCACCCCTCTTCTGTCAGCTCTGCATCTACGAGCTGAACGGTAGTCCGCTCTCCGCCCACAGCAGTATCCATGGGTGGTGTAAACAATGGTGTCAAAATCATATTGATTCCGCTCTCTGCTGCAAGAGTGACGAATTTCTTCAGAATCTGCCAATGTTGTTCGGAAAAGACAGGGACTCTATAATAATCCGCCAGACAGTCCGCATGGAGCCACTCCGTATGGATTAGCCGCTGTACCGGCAGTTTTCCACTATGTACCATGATTTCAGCTTCTCTTTTCCACAGGATTTCCCCATCTTTTACCGATACGGAGACAGTCACCGCATAGTTTCCGGGTCTCATATCCCGGTCAATACATATCTGCACCCAAAGTGCTCTCCACTGTCCCGGCACTGCCCGCACGGTACTGGCAGGCAGCGGTACCAGCACATCGGGAAACATGCCCGGTTCCTTTGTCAGATAGTCATCATCGGATAGACCGCTGCATGGGTAGGCACTGGGCACCAGGGCTGCCCGGAATACTTTAACCTCCATTCCCGGAGGCGTTTTTATTTCAAACTGTATGTCCTCCTCCAGCATATGGGAATCATGGTAATCTATTGTATAAGCAATCTGAAATGCAGTCCGCTCTCCCGCAAAGCATCCCGCACGAAAGGGATTTTCCCGGTCTTTTGGCGGCCTGCCCGGAAAAATCTTATCCAGGCTGTCCCCCAGGCAAAAATGATACTGATGCATCTGTCTTCCTCCTCATAAAATGATACACTGTCAAATCCTGCTTCTCGCAGCCATACATAATCTGTCTGCCTATACTGCAGTATTTAAAAAATTTCCTTCCGCACCGCGCAATTTTAAAAAAATCCAATCTTTCGCTGCGTCATTCAAAAATCTCCACCTCCACTGCGTCATTCAAAAATCTCCACCTCCACTGCGCAGTCGGTAAAATCAAAGCGGAAACGCACTGCGGCGTTGTCTTTCTCCACCGTGAACGTCCCCTTATTGGAACTTCCGCTTCTGGGATATCCGTCCCCGCAGTAGGTTGCCGACAGTGTCCCGTAGGTCGATACGGCAAAATCGTATGTCCCCGCATAAGGGATCACCACACTTAGCGTGTATGTATTATTTCCTATATAATACATCCTGGTCACTTCGCTGTTGGAATCATTTTTTACAGCTCCCACATAAGGCTGAAAGCTTCCGTAAACTACCACCTTTTCAGGAAGCTTGATCCCCGTTTCCGGATCATAAACCGCCTCCGCCCCATATGCGATCTGCAGCTCCGGATTGGCAGCCAGGTCTCTCAGACGGTGCCCCCCCTGCCACAGCCGCTTTACTGTATCCTCCTGACCGAATCCCATAGGGCAGGAAGAACTTTTTTTGTTGATCTGATAAAATGTCTGGATATCTTTTGCTCCGCTGTCCCCGCGCTCCATAGCTACCGGCGCGTCACCCAGCATACGCCGGAAGGGAATCTCAAAAAAGCCACACACGTTGTTCACTTCCAGCCAGCGGTAAGTATATTCCAGAAAATGATTCCGCTTTTCAAAGCTCTGATGTGCAAACCATGCGATCTGGTCATACCCCCACCAATCCTTTAAAGCCAGTTCTTCTCTGGAATACCGGGCCGGGTCATCCACCGCCAGACCACCCCAGTTGTCATATTCCATCAGATAGGGCATCGCCTGTGCTGACCAGCCGTTGGGGTTCAGGCCTCCCTCACTGTAGCCCTCCCGGACCAGCACCAGATCGGTACCTTCCCGTTCCATAAGGGGCACCCTGGTAAATGGCATGGCATGATAGTCAAACAACAGCTTTCCCCTCCGGTTCACCCCATGGGTGTGGGCATCCAGCAATACCTTATGCCGCCTGCCATGGACAGCGGCATACCTGCGTATCATCTCAAAAAGCTCCTGTGTTTTCACCATCCCCCGGTCATTTGCCGTGTACAGATGTACCTGCCCCATGTGGAGTGCCTCATAACCACAGTCAATATAGCGCGCTGCCCGGTAATAAAACCACATTCTGGCCTCCTGCCGGTTCAGATCCGGGATTCCCCCATTCTTCTCCGGCTCCTCTCTGCGGCTTACAAATCCCGCCGGTTCTCCGGGAAACAGGGTATCTGCCAGACAAAAGCACCTGTCTTTAGGTTCCATCCCAAAGTCACGGAACACAAATTCCGGTATCTTCACTGACTCCATCCTCTGGGTCACACACTCAAAAATACAAGCCTGCAGAATGATCTCCGAGTCTGCTTCATGCACCTTTTCTGCCAGCTCCCTGGATTTTGCAAAATGCACATCATCGTCTTCCGTCATATACCAGATCCCCGAAGCACGACCCAGGAATTTTACTCCCAGTTCCCGTATCACCCGCAGGTCATCCGAAAGTGTCTCACTCTCATAAAGCCCTGCCGCGGTCACTGCCCGCGACAGATAATTTTCCAGGACTTCCTTTGAAATCCTGCCGTCAAATTGATAATCCATCATCCCGGTTTCCCTTCTCTAAAAATGTAACGATTGAGGCAATATTTGCCCCTGTTGCTCCCTCTGCCAGCCTTTCATCCTTCCCGCGCATCACGCTTGGTCCTACAGCATCCAGGTGCACCCATTTTACCCCTTCCCGGATAAAAGATTCCAGAAAACAGGCAGCCACACTGGCTCCCGCGCCTTTGCCGGGCGCATAGTTAGCCAGATCTGCTGTGCTGCTCCGGGCAAGCAGTTCCCGGTAATAGCTGTCCATGGGCAGTCTCCATACCGGTTCTCCCGCTTCGCCTGCTGCGCATATAAAACTGCTGCTCATAAAATCATCATTGGAAAACATCCCTGTCATCCGGTCTCCAAGCGCATTATGGCAGGAGTATGTCAGTGTAGCCAGATCCACGATCCGCCGCGCACCCTGCCGCTGGGCATATACCAGGGCATCCGCCAAAATGAGGCGTCCCTCAGCATCCGTGTTGCAGACTTCCACTGTAGTCCCGTCCAGCATGGTGATCACATCCCCCATCCGGCAGGCCTTTGGGCCGATGGCATTCTCCGCCAGAGGCAGCACTGCCATGATATTTTCTTTTGTCTCCTCCCGTACAAGAATCTCAAAAGCTTCCAGCACATTGGCTGCACCGCACATATCAAACTTCATTCCCTCCATGGCCTCTGCGGACTTTAAGTGATATCCGCCGCTGTCAAAGAGAACCCCCTTTCCGACCAGCGCTGTAAAAGGCTGTTCGGGAACACATTCCCGGGTGAGAACTGCCAGTTTCGCTTCACGGGCACTGCCCTGGTTCACTGCCAGGATTCCGCCGAATCCCTGTCTTTTTAATTCCATGCCATCTAATATCCTGCACGTTGCTCCCAGTTTTGCGGCAAGCTTTTCCGTATAAGCAGAAAATTCCTCCGCTCCCAGGTAATTGGCCGGAAGATTGCCAAGGCTTCTGGCATAAGCAATACATCTCCCCTCCAATTCTCCGTACCGGACTGCACGTATAAATCCGCTGTCCTCCGCTGCACTGCTTTCCAGATAAAATACCGCGCTGCCGAAATCCGCCAGACTTTCACGCATTCCAAATACGTCCCCTTTTTGCAGTTCTTTCAGCCCTTCTTTTCGGAAACGATACGCCCCCTGATACATAGACCGCACAAGGAGACACACCATTTGTCTCTGCTCTTCCGCCTTTAGGCGGTAAAAAGCAGCGCTGTCTATATCCAGCCGTATCAGAAAACAGCCTTTCCGCTGTCTTCCCAGACGGCAGAACTGTTCTGCCAGCCGCCGGGCATCCATACTCTCAGGAATCACCTCCGTAAAGACAGAGGAATCGTGATTTCCAGGCACTGTTTCGGATGGATGTTTTAATATTATCTTCATAAAGCAATCCCCCCGCCTTTCATCCTCTGCCCATTCTCCACACGCAGAAGCAGTGTCTTGATCTCATAAGGCTTCAGGAATACCCGAATCCCGGATGAGCGCCAGGTACTCTCCGGTTCTTCCATAAGATTACATTCGCACCATTCCTTCACTTCAAAACCGGGGCATACTTTAACTTCTCCCCTTCTTCCCTGGAATTCATGGAATCTGAGCACAATTTCCTCCCCGTTTTCCGCCTGTTTCAGCGCATCTGCCACCAGGTTCTCCCTGTCGAACGACAAAAGGCTTCCATGCAAAGCCGCAGCTCCTGCTTCTGCACGGAGGGGTGCGTTCAGATCAAAAGCCTCCTGCTCTATTCCTGCGTCATACCACTCCTCACAATGAGGCAGCAGCGAGTAGGTAAAGGTATGGCTGCCCAGATCCGCGCTGTAGTCCGGGTCTGTTGCAGACTTTAAAAGTGTCAGGCGGATTGTATTTTCTTTCAGGTCATAGCCGTATTTGCAGTCATTAAGCAGTGCCGCCCCGTATCCTGTCTCCCAGATATCCGCCCATTTGTGGGCCGCCACCTCGAATTTCGCAGCCTCCCAGCTTGTATTTCTCGTAATGGGACGCCGGATATTGCCGTCCTGGATATCAAATCTGGCATCCACTGCCCGGATATCCACCGGAAATGCCGCTTTCAACAGCTTCTGCCGCTCCTGCCAGTCCACAGAGGTCTTAAAATCAATTCGTTTCCTGCTGTTGTAGAGGCACATGGTCTGGCAGATTGTGCTCTTATGGTATTGCCATGTAAATGACACCTCAATGCCCAGCGCATGTCTCCAAACACGGATGTCCGTACATTGGGTGATTTCCTCCATCTTTCTGTCAATCGTGGGTTCCAGTTCCCAGGCATCAAAACAGCGCGGTTTGTCTTCAAAAATCTGCAGTACATTGGCGCATGCACCGTGGGGCAGCATCTCTCTTTCAGCCTCCCTGTCATAGATTTTTGTGAGCTGTCCTTGTTCATTCCAGCAGATTTTGTAAAACAGAGTAGATACCTCATGAATTCCCCCGTTTGACTCCTGCTGCCGGCTGCAGGCAGTATTCTCTGTAATCCGCTGGTCAGCCGCCTTTTCGGTCTGCAAAGACCTCTCCTCCCCAGACCCCCAGGCAGGTTCCTCATGGGGCCCGGAGACACTCTTCTTCGCAGGCCCCCATACGATTTCCGTATAAGAGAAGGGTTCCATATCCCGAACAAGCACATAAGCCCCATCCTCTTTCCATACACAGGGAAGAGATATCTTCTCCTCACTGCCATCTTCCCGTTTCTGATAGAACCCGCCTTTCCCGTATTCCCCGACGCACACGGATTCTGCCTCCCTGCGGGGAATCCGGACAACGGAGGTTCGCTGCCAGTTGCCGCTGTTGAATACGGAAAACACCCGTTCCTCCCTGCATTCCCGAATAAGGCCGGCGCGGGCGGTCTCGTTCACTTCTCTTAAAAGAGCCGCGGCTTTTTCATATTCCGTATGGCTGTCAAGGTAGACCTCCCTTATGGAAGACCCCGGCAGTATATCGTGGAACTGCTGGCAGAGCACGATTTTCCACGCACGCAGGATACGCTGGGAGTCATAGGGCACACTTCCAAACACTCGGGATAAGACAGACCGGATCTCCGTATCCCTCAGCGCATATTCCATCCTGCGGTTCATCCGTTTATTATACGCCTGGGAGGTGTAAGTCCCTCTGTGGAATTCCAGATAGAGTTCCCCGTCCCACACCGGAAGATATCCTTCCATGGGATTCTCTTTCAGCGTCTCATTGAGACTGCGGAAATACTCCGTCACGGACTGTTTCCTCACATAGGGGATTCCAGGCATTTTCTCCACCATCTCTATCTGGCGGATCATATCCCGGTTCGGGCCTCCGCCGCCGTCCCCATATCCGTAAGAGATCAGCAGTTCCCTGTTGGAATCCTTGTTCTTATAATTGTCCCAGACGCTTTTCACTGCCCTGGGGCCGGAATTTCCATTGTATGTATAATAATCCTCGCCCGGATCGGATGTAGTCACAAAATGGGCTGTCACCCCGGTTCCGTCAATGCCCTTCCATGTAAAGGTATCATAGGGCAGCCGGTTGGTATCGTTCCAGCTTATCTTGGTGGTCATGAACGTGTCCACACCGGATTTCTTTAAGATCTGAGGAAGCGCCCAGGAATACCCGAACACATCCGGCAGCCAGAGAAATTCACTCTCATAGCCGAATTCTTTCCGAAAGAAATTTTTGCCCACCAGGATCTGCCGGATGATGGATTCCCCTGAGGCGATGTTGCAGTCACACTCCACCCACATGGCCCCGGAAGGCTCCCATCTTCCCTCAGCCACCCTCTTTTTGATATTCTCATAAATATCCGGGTGGTCCTCTTTGATAAATTCATAGAGCTGAGGCTGGGACTGCAGAAAATGATACTCCGGATACTTTTCCATCAAACGGTTCACCGTGGAAAATGAGCGGGCAGCCTTCTCCCTGGTATGGCACAGCCGCCACAGCCAAGCCACATCTATATGGGTATGGCCCGCCATGGTCACATGGACATCCGGTTTTCCGCGGCCGTCCAGACACTCGTCCAGGTATCCGGCTGCATCCGACACACTCTCATAAAATTCCCTGCTGCCCGGTTCCGTAAAATCCACCAGACAGAACGCCTTTACAAGCACATTTAAAATCCATTCCCGATATTCATTCTCTGCGCTCAGGGCCTCATAGGTTTCAAGGGCCGCTGTGGTCAGATAGTAAAGGTCATCCGCACTCCGGTCCAGCACACCGATCTGCGCCCTGCATATCTCCATCACATTGTCTTTGGGGATTCCTCCGCCGCTGAGTCCTGTCCACAGCCTGAATTTAAGCTGCAGTTTCTTTCCGCATACCCCGGGGCCGAAGAACACTTCCCTGTGGTTTCCGTCCACAGCCTGATACGGCACATCATTTATATAGAGCAGGCTTTCAAAGTTCCCGTTATTTCCGGTTCCCGAAGGGGCGCCGAAGTCAAAAAGGCCCAGCACTTCCTCCCCGCAGAATGCCTCCGGGATTTCCGCTTCCGCTGTCAGCCAGTAGTATTTGTCCCAGCCCCGGAAAGAAAATCCCGGTCCCACCTCCTTGGCGCACACTCTGCTCTCTCTGTCACTGTCCTCCCAGAACCGGAAGGAGGGAATGTTCCGAAGATTCCGGTACCGAAGCTCCCGCAGTTCCTCTGCCAGATTCTTTATCCTGTCAAAATCATGAAAATCAAACGGCATTTTTTACTCCTTTCCAAACAGACCTCCATATGCCTTGTCATAAGCTTCCAGCAGTTCCCCGGCAAGAGACCAGGAATTGACCAGCGGATGAAGCATCAGCGCCTGGGCTGCACATGCATAAGAACCTTTCTTTACAGCCTCCACTGTGAGACGCTCATAATTTTTGAGCAGCCGCATCAGGATATCACACTGCGGAGGGACGACAGCCACAGGAACGGGACGAATGCCCTCTGCGGATACATGGCAGGTCACTTCCACCACATCGTTATCCGCCAGTCCCGGAATACAGCCTTGGTTCTCCACAGAGAGCACCAGGTATTTTCCCTCTCTGCTCTGCATCCCCTCAATACAGTCCAGCATCACACCCGCATAGCCCATACCGTCGGGGACCTCCAGGCTGCCCTTCTCTGCCATCGGACGTTTGGCTGCCCCAGATTCAATGCTCATGTAAGAGTTCTCTCTCAACTGCATGTAATACAGAAATACTTGCAGCGCTCCCTCCGGGTCGGCATCCATGTCCATGGTTTTCAGTTCTTCCATCATGTGTCTGTTAATCGTTTCTATGGTTTCCCCTCTGGCCGCACCTGCTTTCTGTATATTGGCAAGCGCTTTCTCTCTGTGATAGTAATAATACAGATATTCATTTGGCAGAAGTCCCATGAGCCGCAGAAGCTTCGGATCGAACATGGCAAATTCCTGGATTCCGGCAAGGAAGCTGTCATCTGCCAGAAGCTTCGGAAGAATCTCCTCCCCCTTTCTTTTCACACTCCGTATCCAGGAGAGATGATTCAGTCCGAAAAACTCCACATACAGGTCATCCTCCTTCACTCCCAGCCAGTCGGCCATACGGTACTTTGTACTGCTCGGCGCATCACAGATCCCGATGACCCGGTCATAGCCTGCCGACCGGAGTGCCTGAGTCACAAGCCCGGACGGGTTGGTAAAATTAAAGATCCACGCATCCGGCGCATACTTTTCTATCATCCTGCAGTATTCCAGAAGAACGGGAATCGTCCGCACTGCCATGGAAAATCCCCCCACGCCTGTGGTCTCCTGACCGATGACACCGTGTTCCAGCGCAATCTTCTCATCCGTCACACGGGAATGGTCTCCGCCCACTCGAAGGGTAGTCACCACATATTTCGCGCCTTCCAGGGCTTCCCGGGGCGTTCCCGCTGCCCGGACCTTCAGGCTTTCCTGCTTCCTTTCCACTACATGACGGCACAGCCGCTCGATGATCCTCTGCTTTTCTTCCTGGATATCGTAAAGCACCACCTCATCAATATGCAGCTTTTTATATCTCTTTAAAAGTCCGTTGATAAATATGACGGTCCTTACACCAGCACCGCCGATGACTGCTATCTTCATACTAATCTCCTCCCGCTTATTTATTTTCGTATCTCTCTGTAAAACGCAGCAGTTCCTTTTCTTCCGGAAAACCGGTATTACCCCCATGGGCAGACACTGAGAAGGCACCACAGGCGTTTCCGTACTGCAGACATTTTTCAACCGGTTCCCCCTTCAAAAATCCATAGATATACCCGGCATTGAAGGAATCCCCGGCCCCGGTGGTATCCACAGCTTCTGCCCGGTAGGAGGACCTGCGGTACACCATACCATCTTTCACTGCAAGAGAGCCTTTCCCTCCCAGCTTAATCACCGCCTGCCCGCACTCCCGGGCAAACTGAAGGGCTGCCTCCTCTGCTGTATCTGTCTTTCCGTAGTGCTCCGCCTCTGTCTCGTTCATAAAAAGGACATCGATCCATGGAAACAGCTCACAGATCCTGCTGCTCCAGTTCCCGGTGGGATCCCATCCCACATCAAAAGAGACTGTGGCATCTGTCTCCTCCTTTACCCGGCGCAGCAGCCGCGCATAGGCAGCGTGGGAAATCTCCCCCTCATACCCTGTCACGTGAACATGGCGTGCCCGGCCCGCCTTTTCGATCTCCACCCTGTCCATGCTGATATCCCGGTTCGTTCCCCGGTAAGTAAGAAAGGACCGGTCCCGGGCATTGGTAAAGCTCAGGGAGATCCCGGTCCGCGCACCCTTTGCGGTCACAAGCAGCTCCGTATCCACACCAAAACGCTCAAAGGTCTCCCGTATCATATGACCGTAACAATCATCCCCCACTGTCCCCTGGAAGACAGGGCGCAGTCCCAGTTTACCAATCCCTAAAGTTAACAGGGCCGCCCCGCCTCCCACATAAGTCTCCATGGAGGAAACCAGCTCCTCCTGTCCCGGTGCCGGAAACGTCTCCACTCCGGGAATGATAATATCCACGTTTACATCTCCGTAGACATAGACATCCCATTTCTTTTCACTCATTTTTCTACTCCTTTTGTCTTCATCTGCAAATAAATACTGCCCGGCAGGTAAAAAACCGGCTTTCAGCGCGAACTAAAAGCCGGTTTTTTTGTCAACCCTTTACTGCCCCGATCATGGCACCCTGGGCAAAATATTTCTGCACAAAGGGATACACACACAGAATCGGAACTGTGGTGATCACCACTGCCGCCATCTTCAGAGAATCTGATGTGACAGCCGTTGCATTCTGCGCCAGTGCCTGGGCCACAGAAGTGATCTCCTGCTGGGAACTCATGGCCTTGCTCAGCATCTGCTGAAGCACGGTCTGTACCGGCCACTTGGAGGTATCACTCATGTAGAATGCCCCGGCAAACCAGTCATTCCAGTGATTGACTGCCGTGTAAAGTCCCACCACCGCGATCACAGGTTTGCTCAGCGGAAGCATAATACGCGTATAGATCTGAAAATAGCTGCAGCCATCCAGCTTTGCCGACTCCTCCAGACTGTCCGGAATCCCTTCAAAGAAGGTTCTTGCCATCAGAAGATATGTCACACTCACCAGCGACGGAACCACATACACCCAAAAACTGTTGAGCAGATGCAGGTTCTTATACTGGATATAAGTGGGGATCATACCTCCGCTGAATAACATGGTGAAGGTAATCAGCATGGTAATCAACTTATTTCCCGGCAAATCTTTCTGTTTCAGGGAAAATGCCGCAAGCGTAGTCACAGTCAGGCTTAATACGGTACCGATGACAGTTCTGGCAATGGTATACCCGTAAGCCCGGACAATACTGCCGTCCTTGAACACTTCCTTAATATTGTCAAACGTGGGCACTCTAGGCCAGAACCAGATACCTCCCCGAGCGGCATCCTTTCCGTCATTGAACGCCAGAACCAGTACATTCAGACAGGGCAGTATAATAATCAGGCAGACAGCAATGACGATCATATATACAATAACCTGCACCGCAATATCTGTCCGGCTGGCCCTGATCCTGCTTTTTTGGCCTTTCCTCATCCTTAACACCCTCTCTCACCTGTCACTGATAAAAGTTGACAGCATCTTTATCTTTGTTATAGACATCAGCCACATAATCTTCAAATTTCTCTACACCTGCTGCTTTTAACTGGCCGCGGAAGGACTCTATGATACTCTTCACCTCGTCGTCAGACTTTGCAAAACATGCCTGCACAAACACTTCGTCCCAGTTGAGCAGGTCCATCTGTGTCTTCACGTCCTCCATTCCCTCTGCGGACAGATACGCCGGCGCGTCCAGTCCCGGGATCAGTTTCTTCACATAGGGATAATCCGCTGCAACTTCAACACTTCTGGCAAAGGTATCGTTGGAGGACGCCCCCGGTCTTGCCTCTCCGAAATTATTGATGTTGTCTTTATTGGTAAGTACGAATTCAAAGAAATAGTTTCCGCTTCCGCCGAAGCCTGCGCCCACCTCATTGAGCAGATAGTCCATATTGCCATCACTCAGAGCCTGCTGTACCTCTTCTTTGAGGACCGGTTTTCCGTCAACCATATCGTAGCTTACACCTTCAACCCCGTACTGGGCGATCATCTGTCCCTCTTTTGTGGAGAGCCAGTCAAAGAACCGGAAGATTTCCTCCGGATTTTCCGCATCCGAGGAGATTGCCATACATCCTCTGGCACCCTTGCCGTGTGTCACCTTTTTGTTGTCGCCCTGAATGTCATTGAGAGGTCCCAGCGGAATCCAGTCATCTGTCTGGTAAATGATATCCGTATAATTGTTCACATCAGCGATGATGGCGGAGTTATAACTCTTGCAGGCCTCCTGGGCACGGGTGGAATCCATGGTGAAGAATTCGGGATTCATAAGCCCTTCGTCTATGAGCCTGCGGATATAATTGATCTCATCATAGATGGAATCCCGCTCTGCCTCATGCTTTACTTTTCCATCTGTATCGATATTATAGTTTTTGCTCACGCCCCAGCGGTATCCCGGACAGATATACTCCAGGGTGTCCACAGAACCGCCCCAGTATTTCGGTCCCAGCGGATAGACTGCGTTTCCGTTCTTATCTTTAAAGCCGCCCTCTTTGATCTTCACGAGCAGATCATAAAAATCGTCCTGGGTCCTGATATCATTCACGTTGATGCCAAGCTGGTCCACAATGGATTTCTGTATGTACATGCCTCCGCGGTAATCCTCCTCCGGATTATATTCCAAAGACTTGTCCGTGGCATCCACATTCATCTGCCACAAATACACGCCGTCCAGGTCTTCACGGAAGGTAACGTTCTTATAGGAATCCCAGGGAAGATAACCGTCCTCATAATATCTGGAATACACCTCTGCATTTTTCATATACTCGGATACATCGGCAAACATTCCCTCTTTTGCCGCCTTTGACAGCAGCGGGAACTCCGGTCTTGTAGAGTTGTCCAGATAAGAAACGATCACATCCGGAATGGTGCCGGACGCAAGCTGGGAGGCCAGCACTTTCGCGTCGCTGTCTCCGGGTGTGTATTTTACATCCAGCTTGATTCCTGTCAGCTCCGTGATTTTCTTCATTGTGGGGGTATTGTTCAAATCCTTGGGAAGGGAATTGCCGATGTCATCCACATACGCCTGGACTGTGATCGTGCGGTCCGCGATCCAGGTATCCGGTTTTCCTTCTTTGCTCTCTGTACTTACATTTTTTGCTGTCTCCTTACTGTCACCTCCGCACCCTGCAAGAGCACCTGCTGTCATGGCACCGCACAGAGCCAGCGCCAGAATTGTTTTTGCTGCTTTTTGTCTCATACCTCTTTCCTCCTTTATCTTCACGGTCACGCTACCAAAGCCCGACTTCTGTGACTTTCTTGCATATCTTATTGCTGATCACAACCAGGATCAGTCCCACGACGCCCTGTATGAGCCCAATGGCGGTTGCATATCCAAACTGTCCGCCCTGCAGTCCCACCCGGACTACATATACATCCAGCGTATCCGCCAGGGTCATATTGCCCGGTGTACGCAGAAGCCAGATCTGGTCCACGCCCGAGGAGAGCAGACCTCCGATGCCCATAATGAACAGCAGGCCGATGGTTCCCCGGATTCCCGGCAGTGTAATATGCCACATTTTTTTCAATTTTCCGCATCCGTCCATCTCCGCTGCCTCGTACAGAGCTGTATCCACACTGCTGATGGCAGCCAGATAGATAATGGAATCCCATCCGATATTCCTCCACAGATCCATGGAAAACAGGATTTTTAAGAAATACTTGGCATCCATCATAAAAAATGTGCCCCCGTCTCCTCCCATGCCAGCTATAAGCTGGTTCAGAATACCGGTATCCGGTGCGAGGATTCTCTGAAGCATTGTGACAATGATGACCGATGACAGGAAATGCGGCAGATATGTAATGGTCTGCGTCACCTTCTTAAATTTCATGTTCCTGATCTCATTGAGCATCAGTGCCAGAATAATGGCGAATGGAAACTCCAGCACACATTTGATAAACCCGATCCTGAATGTGTTCAGGATCAGCCTGGGGGCATCATAGCTTTCAAAAAAGGTCTTGAAATATTTAAGCCCCACCCAGGGACTTCCCCAGATACCCTTGTTAAAAGAGTAATCCTTAAAAGCCAGCACAGAACCGGCCATGGGCACATAGCAGATCAGCGCGTAATAGATAATTGCCGGCAGCAGCATCACGTACAGGGGCCAGTAACGGATAAGCCGTTTTCCAATGGGCTGCTTTGGCTGTTTTGGCTGCTTTTCTTTCTTTTTCTTTCCCAAACTTTTTGCCGTTTGCATTTGGTTTCCTCCTTCCTTCTGGTCTCTATTATATTTTTTCCGGGCGATTTTCCACAATGGATAAAAATTAATTATTTCATGGACATTTCTATTCCCCGCAGTCCCCGGGTTCCAGTACCGCGCAGATGGGGTAATGGTCAGACAGCCAGACATCCCCTTCCCTGTCTTCCCATTTTTCAACACTTTGGCAGACAAACGGCGCACCGGCATAGATGTAGTCAATCCGCTCCGGCATATCCTCTGGCTCGAATCCGTGATAGGTGACACCGATTCCCTCCGTGACGTTTGTAAATTCCCTGCGGCTTTTCAGGACTGCAAGCTCCGGGCTGTCCGGTTCCGCGTTGAAATCCCCTGCCAGGATCACGGGAATGTTTTGAAAGGCCGATTCCCAGTCCGCTCTTTTTAAGATAAGCTCCAGCCCCAGCCTTCTGGCCTCCCCGCCCATATGGTCCAGATGGATATTATACAGCCGGAACAGATATGCCTTTCCCGGCCCCCCGCTATACGAAAACACGGCCCCGGTACAGACTCTCGGGCAGATGCTCTGGCACGCGTAGCGGCTTCCCGGCACATAAGGCTCATCCGACAGCCAGAACGTATCCATGGAGATCAGATTCACCCTGTCCCTGCGGTATGCCACGGACACCTGCTCATCCTCCAGGTTTACGTCCCTGCCGCATCCGATCACATAATACCCCTTAAGGTTCTCCTTCAGCCACACTGCCACATGGGGCAGCACCTCCTGAAAACAGATGATATCCGGCTGTTCCCTCCGAATCTTCGCAGTGATCAGATCCCTGCGGCGGCAGAAGCAATTTTCTCTATCCTGTCCGAAATCACAGCGGATATTAAAAGTAACCAGTTTCATACCTCTTCCTCCCAGATCATAATAGCCACAGCCAGATTGGCTGGGACCATGCTTTTTCCCCGGCTGCGTTCTTCACCACAAGCCGTACATATTCCTCATCCCCATTCAGCACAAAGGTTCCTCCCTTTAACTTGCCTTCCTCATTGTGAAGATGTCCGCTTCTGTGCGGTGTCTTGAAATAAATATCCGTACAACCACTGCAGGAGGCACAGGCCGTATTGTCCTCCACATAAAAATCATGGATCAAAGGGCCTGAAGAGGCATAAAAGCTTCCGTCTCTCAGCGCCTCGAAGATACCTCTGTGGGTAAGCTCCCGGGCCTTTGCCATAATGAACCCGCCCATGCTGTACGGTCCCAGTTCATGGGTATCATCCGCCGCAAAGCAATACGTCCTGTTCCTCACATACAGAAAATGATCGTAATATGTCTCGGAGTTTCCGTTGCTGTCCTCAAACTCTGCCACATGGTTGTAGATTTCCATTCCCAGCAGCCCGTGAAGATTCTTGATATCCGTGGAATCCACCTTGGACCAGTAAGGATGGGCATAGATAGTGACATTGCCCCGCTGGGCCATATATTCAATGATCCTCTGTGGCGTACACAGGGTATTGCCTGTTCTCTCCCTTTCAAAACGGTAATGATCGGGAATCCGGTTCGTCTCAGGCAGACCTATGCTCACAAGATGATGGTCCTTGCGCTCCGGAAGCTCCAAATCCAGCTCTGTACCGGGAAATATGAGAAAATCCTCCCGGTTCAGCTCCTCATGCACTCCGTAGACCCAGTGGTCCGTGATAGCCAGAAAGGAATACCCCTCCTGTCTGTACCGCTTTGCAGTCTCCTCCGGTTCGCTGCTGCCGTCTGAGCGGGTGGTATGTGTGTGGAGATTTCCCTTGTAAAATTTTCCGGACTGATACAATGTTCTCTTCTGCATCTTCTATCCTCTTTTCTCAAAATTCTGCCTCCGAAAATCGGCATGGGCATATTATAAAGCACTTTCTTTCGGAAAAAGAATGAAGATTTCTCAGAAAAATAATGGACAATTCTACGATAATCTCAAATCTATTGAATCCCCATTTTATATGTAGTATCATTTACCCAAATTCTATTAACACTTTTTTCAGGAGGAGAGACATCTATGAAAGTACTTTATAAAGTTGGAGGGACTCTGTCCAAAGATTTTATCGGGCAGATATCCTATACCGTATGCCTGGACCGGAAATACGAAGAACTGGATATCGAGTTTTCTTTTGATAAGCAGAAGTACACAGCCGAGGATGTGACAGAGGACGTGATCCGTGAGCTGACAGACTACTGCCGCAGCAATTACGGCCTGGAACTGCCTCCCGGCGCAGACCCGGCAAAGGAGATCATGGACAGTGCCAAGACCGAGATACACACACTGGCAATGCTCAATGACCGCTTCATAGGCTGCATCCACCGCCAGCTCACCAACAGACATATGCACTTTTGCTCCTCCTCGGCCACTGAGGGCTGTATCCCTCAGACCGATCTTGAAGGAGTTCTGAAAGTAACCGTACTCGTCTTCAATGTCCTCATGGATGACACACACTACACACTGCAGGTCTCTGCCCGATAAGGAGGTTTTCATGTACAAACGACTGGAATTACACAATCACACCACAGAATCCGACGCTTCCCTCACGTGTGAGGACCTGCTTCGATGGATGGAGGCAGATCAGGTGGATGCCTTCGGCCTTACAGACCATAATACCATCTCCGGCCATCCCAAGATGCAGAAGCTGCTCTTGGAGAACAGTTCCGGCATACAGTGTATTTACGGCATGGAATACACCACCTACTACGGACATATCCTCTGTCTGAACTTAAAGGAGTATGTTCCCTGGGAAACCATTGACCGCCGCCGCCCTGAACTTTTGTTTCAGGCCATCCGGGATAAAAACGCTCTGGCAGGCATTGCCCATCCGTATTCCTATGGCTACCCCTTTGCCCGGGGATGCCGTTTTGAGATGGAGCTTACTGACTATAGCTGCGTGGATTTTATTGAAATCTTCAATAATCCCGAACCACTCCGCCAGGTCAATGAAAAGGGGCTGCTGCTCTGGGAAGATCTGGTGCTGAAGGGCTGGCCCATTGCCATGACCTGCGGTATGGATCTGCACGGACGCTGGGAGATGGGAAACCAGTTCGCCACCTTTGTGAAAGGGGAACCCGGGGGAGATACCGCAGCAGAACTGGAACAGGCCATCCGCAGCCAGAAGACCTGCATTTCCAAAGGGCCCATCCTGGAAGTCTCCGTGGCCCCTGACAGCCGCTCCCTTACGTTTCATCTGGCTGACACGAAGAAACCCGGCTTTTCCCGGCAGGATTCCTCACAGTTTCTGATCACACTCAAAACATCCTCAGATACATACACGGCTGCCCCGGACCAGGCTTTCCCCATAGAAAGACTGAAGGGCGCGGAATCTGTCATTCCGAAATTATATGATAAAACTGCGGAGATAGAAAACCTGGTCTGTGTGGCGCCTGTTCTGCATCTTACAGGACAGAGCCGTCAGCCATGGATGTGATGTTATGAAATGGAAGGGTATCTATTCGCACCGCATTTTTACGCAGCTTGTCGTCTTTACACTTTTGATCAGCCTGATCCCCACCCTGTCCATCACCTTTTTTCTGTTCTATAAGCTGGAGAATATGGTCAAGACAGAGCTTTCCGAATCCTACCGGCAGATGACCTCACAATATATAAAAAACATTGACGAAAAGCTGACCCAGTACCAATACAGCCTGGATGTCATTGCCGACAACACCGTGATTCTGGAAACCCTGGTGGACAAGACAGAAAGTCCTTACATCAAAGGGGAACAGATCAGCAGTGAGGTGACAAAATCCCTGCTGCTGGACCGTCAAAGAGAGATCCGCAACTGTATGCTCTACTCTGATATTGATGAGTATCCCGTATACGGAAAACGGGCTTCCATGGTCAAGGAGGCCGGACACGAGGAATGGTTTCTGCAGGAGCGCGCGATCAGGGAAAACAGCTTCAGCTATATCTCCAGCGCCGGCAATGTTCCTGTTCTCTCCTTTGTCAAAAACATTGAAAATGTCAATATCCACAATTATGAAAAAGAACAGCTCGGCTTTCTGAAACTGGACCTGTACATGGATCTGGTCTTCAAGCCCGCAGACACAGCCAATGAGGGGGATTCCTCCTATGAGGTCATTGTCTACGGCGATGACAGCAAAATCCTCTATTCCTCAGCGCCCCAAAAGAATTTCCTGCTGGACGCATGGCTTGCGGCCGGGGAATCCTCAGAACCGGTTGACGGCTTTACCATCAAGCACGAGAATCTGGAAAAATGCGCCCTGCATGTCCTGCTTCTGTTCGACAATCATCAGCTCACGGTCAAACAGCAGGCAGTCAGACAGATGATCCTGCCCATCATGCTCTGCGTTATCCTGCTCATCCTGTTCTGGTCCTGGCTCTACAGCCGTAACTTTTCAGTCAGGATCGGGTGTCTGGTACAAAAATTCCACAAAGCGGAGACCGGTGATCTGAACATCTACGGACCTATATCCGGCAACGATGAGGTGGCAGAGCTGGACCGCCAGTTTTCCCATATGCTGGGCAAACTGGATGCCCTGATCCAGAAAAACTATATCCGCGAACTGGAAAACAAGGAGGCACAGCTGAAAAATCTGCAGCTCCAGATCAACCCCCACTTTCTCTACAACACTCTGGAGACCATCAGCTCCATGGCTGCTGTAAAACAGGTATTTGACATCTGCGATATCTGCCAGAGGCTGGGGGAGATCTTCCGCTACAACCTTGGGAAGAATTACGGGGAATTTGTAACAGTGGCACAGGAGCTGGGCCACGTGCAGAATTATATCTTTATCATAAAAAAACGGTACGGAAACCGTTTTGAAGTGTTCTACAACATCTCCGTGGATACAGACAATGCCATGACGCTCCGCTTCATCCTGCAGCCCATCGTTGAAAATGCCATTCTTCACGGCCTGGTAAAACAGACCACCACGGGCACCCTGGAACTCTCCGCCTGGGAGGAGGAGGACAGTCTGATGATACGTGTGGAGGATGACGGCATCGGCATGGATATCCAGAAAGTGGAGGAGCTGAACCGCTCCATAAATGTGGCTGACGATCTTACCCATACCGGACTCAGCATTGGTATCCGCAATGTCAACCAGAGGATCAAGCTCGCCTGCGGAGACCAGTACGGAATCACCATAAAGAGTACCCTTCACTACGGCAGTCAGTTTGATCTGCGCCTGCCGCTCATTCGGAAAGGAGAAAAAACAGATGAAAAGGAACCTGCTGATAGCAGATGACGAGGAGCTTATAAGAAAAGGCCTGATCGCACGTCTTAATTATCTGGGGTTTGCATTTGGTGAGATTCTGGAAGCGGAGACGGGAACAGAGGCACTGGAGGCAGTGAGAGAAAATTCCATATCCATTGTCATCACAGACATCCGGATGCCTGATATGGACGGTCTGGTCTTCATCCGGGAGGCCAAGAAACTCTCCCCTCATCTGCGCTTCATGGTGTTAAGCGGTTACGCCGAATTTGAATATGCCAAAACCGCCTTAACTCTGGGCGCCAGTGCTTATCTGCTGAAACCTCTGTCAAACCAGGACCTGAAAGAGGGTATGGACAAACTGCTCACACAGGTAGAACTGGACACGAGAATACGCCGGGACATCACCTCCAGGAAGAAGCTGGAGGAGGAGAACACTGCGTACACCCTGGAAAAGGAGGTCAATGCTCTCCTCCATGAGCCTGAAGACGAGAAATTCGGAAAAGGCAAATATCCCGCATTCTACCATAAGATCTCCTCCGCTCCCGGAAACCGCCTTCTCCTGGGCATTGTCAACATTGAGGAGAAAAGCTGTGAGAACAACTTCTGTAAAGACGACACGGAGCTGATCCGCTTTGCCGTCAAGAATGTATTTGACGAGATCAGCTCACCCAGCAAGGTCCTTCTGGTGAACAGTATCATCCACCGACGTCAGATGTATGCCGTCTTTGAGAGCAGCGGCAGTGAGGAATCCGTGCTCCGCCGGGAGGTGGAACAGTTCTTCCTGGAGATGCGGGCTGTTCTTGAGAAGAAGATGGGCATTTACCTGACCATGGGCACCAGCAGCCAGACCGGCAGACTCTTTGCGGGAATCCTGGGGGAGGCGGAATCCGCCCTTCGCCAGCGGACCATCTACGGTGACGGCAATCTCTATTTTTATGAGGACAACACCGTCTTCTCCGGGAAGTCCTTTCCCGCCTCAGAGCTGTACTTTCTGGAACAGTACCTGATCCAGGGTAATGTCAACGGTATCCTCAAGCTTCTGTCCCAGTTATTCTCAGAGGAAATGCTCCAGAGCTGCGGCGTCTCCTACATCCGCATCCTCTGGGTGCGCATCCTGAATCTCCTCCTGAAATACTATGAACCGGAGATACGCAAGTACATCGGTGTGGAGGACCTTCTCCACAATTTCCGGATCCTGGATGAACTCTGCCTCCCGGAAAGGATCCACCGCTATATCTCGGATATTATCACGGACTGCATCAGCAAACGGGGAATGCAGGATGCCAGTTCCAAGGACAAGATACAGCTTGCCACTCAGTATATAAAAAAGCATTACAACGAAAATCTGTCCATAAACGGCCTGGCGGAACTCTACAACATGAGTCCCAACTACTTCTCCTCTGTCTTCAAAAAGGAGCTGAACCGTTCCGCGGTAAACTATATCACAGAGGTTCGCATGGAAAAAGCTAGGAAGTATCTAAAAGATACCGGCCTGAGCGTGATCGAGATCGCGGAAAGCGTGGGCTATGAGGACAGCCAGTATTTTTTCCGGGTCTTTAAAAAGACAACCGGGGTCACACCCCTTCAGTACCGGCAGCAATGCCGATCCGGTAAACCCATGTAGAAATATCTACTTTAAAATGGTGATATATCCATTTCTCCTTTTTCCGTTCTGGTGTATATTGAAGAACGAAAAAAGAAAAAAAGGGGTATCTCTCATGAAAAGATTTCACAAGCTTGAAAGCAGTAAAATGGCATTCTATCTGTTCCTCCTGTGCTGGCTGGCCTACTTTACCTCCTATATCGGACGGCTGAATTTCTCTTCCGCCATGACAGCCATGATCGAGGAGCAGGTGCTTGCCGGGTCCCAGGCAGGGTTTATCAGCATGGTATATTTCTTTGCCTACGGCATTGGGCAGATGTGCAACGGCCTGTTGGGAGACCGGTTCCATCCCGGACATATGATATTTACCGGTCTCGCCGCCGCCGCTGCCGCTAATCTCATCATGGGATTTGTGGATTCCTTCTTCCTCATGTCCCTGGTCTGGGGCATCAACGGATACGCCCAGTCCATGATCTGGCCTCCCATCATCCGTATTTTTGCGGAAATGCTGCAGGAAATGCAGAAGGTACGATATTGTATCCACATTGTGTCCTCACAGGTGGCCGGGACTCTGGGCGCCTATCTCCTGGCAGCGGCCGTCATGTGGCTGGCAGGCTGGAAAGCCGTGTTCGGTGCGGCAGCCCTCTGCCTGGGCGTCATGGCTGCTGTCTGGTCCCTGGGTTTCGGCCGTATTGAGCGTTACAGCCAGAGCTGCGGGAAGGAAGATACCGCGGCCCCGGATGTCTCGGGCCTTAAACCGCAAGACACATCAAAGGCTGTACCTTTCTCCTCTCTTCTCTTCAGCTCCGGCCTGCTGGCCGTAGTATTTCCGGTGCTGATTCACGGAATGCTGAAAGACGGAGTAGCCACCTGGGTGCCGACCTTTATCAGCAAAACCTTTCTGACCTCTCCGTCTCTCTCTGTGCTGGTGACCACCGTTCTGCCCATTGTAAATCTCACCGGTGCCTATGCCGCACAGTATGTATACCGCCGCACAGGCAGACGGGCCATGAAGGCTGCCGTTCCCTTTTTCCTGCTGGCCTCTGCCGCGCTGGCCGGAATCCGTCTGGCAGGCAGTCTGTCCATCATCCTGACCGTGATCCTGTTCGCGCTCATCACCGCCTCCATGATGGCAGTCAACACCTTATTTGTCAATCTGCTGCCCCTGAACTACGAAAAGCAGGGCCGGGTCTCCACAGTATCCGGCTTTCTGAACTCTGTGGCCTATCTCGGCACCGCGGTTTCCACCTTTTCCATTGGGGTCATGGTGGACCATCTGGGGTGGGGCGCCACTGTTACAAGCTGGATACTGGTCACAGCCGCTGCCCTTATAGTCTGCATTGTAAAATCTCTGCGCGAAAACGTTACAGGTCCCTAATATTTTTTCATCTCTCGTAAGGAAGCCGGGGACACCCCGTAGCACTGCTTGAACTTCCGGTAAAAGTAGCTGGTATCCGTATATCCTACCTCCTGGGCGATATCGTTGATCCTGCGGTTCGTATTCAGTATCAGGTCTTTGGCGATCCCGTTCTTGATATTGCTCAGATACTGGGTGAAGGAGCACCCCACTTCCTTCTGGAAAATCTGGCCCAGATACGAGGCGTTCATATGGTATTTATACGCCAGTGTCTTCAGACTCAGCTCCTCCCTGTAATTCTTCTGCACCTCTGCCATGATCTGCTTTACCACAGGCGTGTATGCGGAATTCTCTGTGTGCAGATATGTGATGATCTCCGAAATCTCCGAGATGAACATAGCCTTCAGTCCGAAGATATCCTCAGCGCCGTAAATCCCCTCCACCATATCGGACAGATCCTGCATATTCTTCTCTTCCAGCTTATATTCCCCCTTGATATCCCACAGCAGAATGGCGATCTTCAGGGCAGTCTGGTACAGGTTATTCACATCCGTGTCCTTGCGGATATTGTTGATGAACAGATCCTCGATGTAATTGATCGCCCCGTCCCTGTCCTTCTGCAGTATCATTTTGCGGAGCTGCGTCTCATCAATGGCCACATCCTTTGATTCCCGGTTCCTGATATGGTTGTCATCCACACAGCTTCCGTATCCGTCCAGCATCCTGTACTTCTGCATCCGCATGGCCTCCCGGTATGCATCCGGAAGCTTTTCATAATCCGTAAAGGAAGGGCCGATACTGATAAATGTAAAAATCCCCAGCTCACTTTCCAGGCGGTTCTGCAGACAGGAGAAACGGCTGTGGATCTCACCACGTATCTTCCCGGCAGTCTCCCCTTCCCCTCCGTTCCAGGTATAATCTGTCTGAAAACTGTCTATCAAAAGCAGGGTATCTGTGCCCAGATGGATCACTCTGCACGCTTCCTCCTGCAGAATGGAAAGCAGTTCCGACATATCCCCTTTCCGCATGCTTCTGCTGTCAATCTTCATAACTGCCGCTGACAGCAGCTCCGCCTTCTTTACCCTTGGAAACAGGGAGAGAAATGTTTTCTGCTCCTCCTCACTGCTTCCTCCCTCCAGAAACTTCTGCCATCCGATACGGTCCTCCATGTCCTTTGCATTGTCCCGGTCCATCTCCCGGAGTTTCAGAAGCGCCTTTTTTGCCACTGCCTCAAGCTGTTCCTCGTCAATGGGCTTTAATATGTAATCCTCCACGTCAAGGGGAATGGCTTTTCTGGCATATTCAAATTCATCGTATCCGGTGAGAATGACAAACCGCACCCTCTCATCCCTGCCCCTGATCTCCCTTAACAGGTTCAGGCCGTTCATCACGGGCATCTCCACATCTGTCACCACCAGGTCCACAGGCTCCTTCTCCCAGAGGGACAGTGCCTCCTTACCATTGTGGGCCATATGCACCACCTCAAGTCCCAACGCCTCCCAGTCTATGATGTTCCTTATCCCCTGGAGAATCAGCTCCTCATCCTCCACCAGCATTACTTTCTTCATCTGTTTCCCTCTCCCTGACCTTCAATTTCAATATCACATGCATGCCCCGGGGCCTGCCGGCCTCTAAAAACACACCGCATGTATCCCCATAAGCAGCCCGCAGCCTGCGGTTCACATTCGTCACGCCAATGGATTTTCTTGTATCCATCTCATTGTTTCTGAGTTCACGGTTCTTACTCTCCATGTCTTTTCCGGGCATTCCCCTTCCATTGTCTTCTACATGGATATAGAGGTCCTCCTCCACGCACCTGGCATAGATCCGAATCTCATTGTCGCTCTCCTCCATCCGGATTCCATGGATAAAATAATTCTCAATAATGGGCTGCAGGATAAACTTGATAACCGGAATGTTGGACAGTTCCGGCCCGCACTCCACACTGGAACGGAATTTTCCCTGGTACCGGTATTCAAACAATTCCAGATATTTCTTACAGTAGTGCAGCTCCTGCATAAGAGTTATCACATCCGCCTCCTTTAGCTGACTGCGGAAAGTGACGGCCAGGCTGTAGAGCATTTTCCCCACTTCCCGGTCCCCGTTGCAGATGGCTTTCATGCGGATGGCTTCCAGTGTATTGTACAGAAAATGAGGGTTGATCTGACTCTGCAGTGCCTGCATCTCCGCATTCTGCTGTTCAATCTCTGCCAGATAGCTTTTCTGGATGTAGGATTCCAGTTCCCGGCACATGCGGTTAAAATGGTGGGCGATCATGTCCAGCTCATCCCCGTGCTCATGTTCCGGAAGCTGTACCTTTAAGTTTCCCGTCTGCACCTGGTCCATGCCCTGCAGAATACCGTCAAGCCGTTTTGTAAGGCGTTTCAGATAACTGCTGATCAAGATCTCACCTGTAATGACAAGGACAGCCCCGATTCCCAGTATGGCAAAAATATGGACTGCCGGAACGGAGGCTGCAGTGTGCTTGTCAAGCCTGGCTGCCACAATATAATCTTCCACACTTTGAAGCTGTATGTAGGACCCGAGTTTTTTATCTGCGTCCTTTTGCTGGAAATCCTCCAGAAGCAGAGAGTCCGCCCCCGGAAATACCTGGTTTCCGTTCTTGTGATAGAGATACACCTCTGCCATGGGATACTTTTCCTGAATCTTTTTCATGGACCCTGTATCAAATGTAAAGACAATACACCCCTCCATCCTCATGCTGAGAGGGTCCCTGATTTCTTTCTGAAAGGAGTAGGAACCGGGCAGGGCAAGCCCGCCGTCCAGAATCTCCTTTCTCCGTTCCCTGCCTTCATGATTTACACGGATATCATTTTCGGAGTAAAAAACCGTTGTCTTGTTATTGGTATAGCTGATGAATTCTATCTCTTTGATATCCGGATACGCGGAATACGCATTTTCCACATAACTGTAAATATCCTTGTTGTCCAGTGTGTTGGAGGACGCGTACGTGTCCAGATGACGTTTGAGATATTCCTCCGTGTCATACCGGAAATAATTGAGCAGGTCCTCCAGCTCAGAACTGTTCTGGTAAATCGCTCTGTGCAGATAATCCGCGTCCGAGCTTACACGGCTCACCTCCAGAACCGCCTCCCCGCACAGCTTGCCTGCATAATCCTGATTTGTCTCCAGCATGCGGGTTCTGCTGGAGGAAACCGAATATAAGATCAGCACTCCTACGATCAGTATCAGAACTGCGGAATAACTGAAAAATAATTTCTGAAATAAATGTCCCGGACTTTTGTTTTCCATATATTCCCTCCTGCCTGTAAGTATACCATATCTCCGCCTGTCTGTGCATGCTGAGGATATGCTGACAGCACAAAAAGAGAGTCCTGTGGTTACTGTTCACACTCCACTGTCCCGCGAGGTGTTTTCAGGCCAAAGGCATGAAAATCCCGAGGCAGCCAGCGCGATATGGAGCGGAATGCTCCATATCTGTGCATCGTGAAGCGTGTTATTGGGCACGGAGTGAACAGTAATGTCCTGTGGTTAACTCTCTTCCAGTGAATGCAGAACCTTCCGGTTCATAAATGCTATGAGGAATCCGTACAGGCTTCCCATAAATAATACTGCTGTCCCTGCTTTCAGCTCAAACAGCATCAGGATGACTCCCAGGGAGACAATGCTCCCCAGAGTGCTGACAGGCCTGGTGACAAGAAGGATCAGGGAGGTCTTAACAATATCCCTGTTCTTCATCCGGTACCGGGAGGCCAGCAGGTACAGATTCGGTGTCACCGCCAGGGCGGCTGCGAATAATATCACAAAAAGGATCATAAGAGGAAAGACCGGAATCTGTACCGCAAAAAACTCTATATTTATCTCAAATACCAGGATCAGGAACATATGGCCTGCCGCCAGCAGATATTTCTGTCCCCAGTCATCCCTGTATGCCTTCCTGTAGTCTCTCCATACCCCGGTCTCCGTTTTGGAGAGCAGGCGGTTCATGGTGTAAAACAGGGCGGAGAGCGCCGGCCCCGCAGGAACCATGCACAGCAGGAAGAATGGCAGGCAGGTGCGCACCTGGGAGGCTCCCACAAAGAGGAAAAACAGGAGCGCCGGAAGGTTGGAGAGCAGAAACAAAAGGTTCGCTCCAATCACATACCACAGCTTTTCACAAAATCCCAATATCTTATCCATCTGGAACACTTCACTAAACATTTTCTCCTCCTCTTCCCAAGCTGCCGGTCTGCAGCCGCTCTCAGGTACGTTCTGCGCCATAAATGCACAGGCCTGACCGGATCATTACCATTATTCTTACAGCTCGATCAGGATCGTCTTGATCTCATAGGGATGCAGATGAAGCTTCATCTCCCCTGCCGGCCTTGCCTTTGTGAGCGGGCGTTCCCTCAAATCCCCCTCCATCCAGCAGGAATAACCAAATCCCGGTGTCACCGTCACGTTCTGGGAACTTCCCGCAAACTCATGGAAGCGCAGAACAATATACTTTCCGTCCTCGGACTTTTTCACTGCGTCCACTTCCACCTGTTCATTGTCAAAGGTGACAAAACTCTCAAAGTCTGCCTTCGTCCTTCCGGCAGCCGCCTTCATGGGGTCATTGAGCGTACATGCCTCCTGCACGGTACGTCCCTCCACAAAATCCCCGCCGTGTGGCAGAAGGGCATAGGTAAAGGTGTGCATACCCTGGTCCTGCAGATGGTCCGGCTGCAGACCAGAACGCAGAAGGGAAATGCGGATCACATTATCCTTGATGTCATGTCCGTATTTGCAGTCATTCAAAAGGCTGACGCCGTAATTTCTCTCGGAGAGGTCAGCAAAACGATGGGCAACGCTCTCAAATCTGGCCTGATCCCAGCTTGTGTTCCAGTGGTTTGGGCGCCTCACATTGCCGTACTGTACATCATAGGTTGCATAGGTGGAGCGGATATCCACCGGGAAAGCAGCCTTTAATAACTGCTGTCTTTCATGGAAATCCACATCTGTCCGAAAGTCGATCCTTCGGGAATCCCGGTACAGGCTCATATCCTGGGAAATGAAGGATCTCATGTATTTCCATTCCATGTGGATGGTCAGTTTCAGCGGACCGCACTCCGTCACTTCAAAGGCCGTCAGCTCTGTGATCTCCCTCATTTTCTGCTGGTAGTAAATATCAATGTCCCACGCGTCGTTGTCAAGAGGCTTATCCTCGAACATCTGCAGCACATTTCCCCGCTCCCCTTCTGCCAGGACCTCACGGCCGAAGGTCTTGTCATAGAGCCGTGTTATCTGGCCGTAATCATTCAGGGAAACCAGATAATAAGGTGTCTCAATCTCCCTTCCCCGGATGACGAAGCTGTTCTGCTCCTCTTTTCCCTGTGCCTGGGGATGGAAGAAGATGACCTTATGCCCCATGGCCGGCACCTGCTCTGCCTTTACATACACGGCATTTTCCCCTTTCTGTACAGGAAGCACACACCCCTTATCATCTGTAAAGTATCCGTTCTCTGTGCAGGGGATGGATATCAGCTCATCCTTCGTCCAGGCAGAAGCATTCCATACGGTCCAGGTGTTCTCCTCCGGCAGGGCTGTGTTCTCCGTGAAATCCTCCTCCACCTGAACTGCGATTTCTTCAATGGCAGCGTAATCTTTATGGCAGTCCTCATATACCTCATGGATGGAGGAGCCGGGTATGATATCATGGAACTGGTTGGTCAGGATCAGCTTCCAGCCCTTTGTGAGGCTTTCCTGTTCTGCTTTTTCCAGGCTTCCTGCCATGAGGCCCTGCATAACGGTCATCCACTCAGCCCTGCGGTACAAAAGCTCCATTTTCCTGTTCATGCGTTTGTTGTAGCCCTGGCTGGTGTAAGTTCCCCTGTGGTATTCCAGATACAGTTCCCCGTCCCAGGTATTTACATACTGGTCTGTGTCCTTTACTGTCTCCTTCAGTTTTCTGAAATACTCCCCTGCTGTGGATGTTTTCACATGAGGCAGTCCCGGAATCCTGTCCAGTCTCCGTCTCTGTTCCAGCATGTCACGGTTCACACCCCCGCCGCCGTCTCCGAATCCATAGGCGATGAGCAGGTCTTTATTCATCTCCTTCTCACTGTAGGCATCCCACACGCCTTTTACAGTCTTTGGCATAAGCTTGCCGTTGTAGGTGTAGAACCAGGAGCCCGGTTCATTCCAGGGTTCCGGTGTGGTGATGAAATGGGTCAGCACTTCGCTGCCGTCAATGCCCTTCCATTTGAAGGTGTCGTGAGGCATACGGTTAAACTGGTTCCAGCTTATCTTTGTGGTCATGAACATATCAATGCCGGATTTTTTCAGGATCTGGGGAAGTGCCCAGGAGTAGCCGAACACATCCGGCAGCCAAAGGTATTCCACATCTTTTCCGAACTCATCCTTGATGAATTTGCTCCCGATCAATATCTGGCGTGTCAGGGATTCTCCGCTTGTCAGGTTGCAGTCTGCCTCCACCCACATGGCGCCGTCCGCTTCCCAGCGTCCCTCTCTGACGCGCTCCTTGATCTTCTCATAGATTTCAGGGAAATCCTCTTTGATATACTCATAAATCTGGGGCTGCGTCTGCAGGAAAATGTATTCCGGAAACATTTCCATCATGCGGAGCACTGTGGAGAAGGAACGGGATGCTTTCTCATGAGTGTGCTTCAGCCGCCACAGCCATGCCATGTCAATGTGGGTATGGCCTACACAGTAGACATTTACCAGGGAATGCTTATCCATCTTGTCAATCTTCTCATTCAGCACCTGATCCGCCTGATGAAGGGATTCATAGAATTCATCACTTCCCGGATATGCCCAGTCAATGCAGTGACACGCTTCATCCAGTGCGTTTCTCAAATCATAGCGGATGGGATTGTTTTCCTCCAGGTTCTCAATGGTCTCAAGCACCATGGTTCCCAGATAGTAAAAGTCGTCTGCCTCTTCATCCAGCCAGGCCAGATCTGCCCTTTTGATCTGATGCTCCTGCACCGCGGGCACACCGCCGCCCTCCAGCCCTGACCAGAGGCGGAAAGTCAGGCTTGTGTCCTTTCCATAACATTCCTCCGGGAAAAATACCTCCTGATGGTTCACATCAACACCCTGGAAGGGTTCCTCATCCAGATAGCACATGGACTCAAAACCACTGTTGTTTCCCGCACCTGTATTTCCGAAATCAAAGATACCCACTGCCCGTCTGCCGGCCCACTCTGCCGGGATCCGGATATCCCTGTGCATCCACAGATAGCGGTCCCTGCCGGCCCAGCACTCACCCCCGGCAATCCTTCCCCAGCCGTCAAAGTTTACGGGAACCCTGGGATTTACCAGCTTCTGTTCATCCTCGCACATTAGGAATTCTCCTATAGGAGTCACACCGCGGTATCTGTATTTCTTCACTTCATCCATTCGTCTCTGTAATTTCCTGTCTGTCAAAAACATAATACCCTCCTGTTTGATGCCGCCTTTCCCACCGCCTTAAGCAGCTCTGCAGCCAGCAGCACGCTTCGTTATTTTTATTTTACATGTTTTACAGGAAATAACAATTTCCCTTTTTCTAGGTTAACTGTACAAATTCTAGTGCGGTATTCCGGTGCGCGCTTACCGCTTTACCCGGTATCCCAGAAAGTCCAGCATCAGTTCACTGTACATGGCATTGGCCCAGGAAAACCATTCTCTTGTGAAAATCTCAGGGTTATCCACAAAGACACCCTCGTGCATCATACCTTTTCCACCGTCTGTCCCCGCAAGGCGTCTGAGTACCTGAAGTTTCTCCTCCTCTTTTTCCGCAGTCAGCCCCTCCATGGCTGCAGCAATGTGCCATACATATCTGGATGGTGTATGGGGACTTCCGATGCCGGACAGCCTGTCCCCTTTATAATAGTAAGGATTGGCCTCACTCAGCAGAAATCTCCTTGTGTTTTCCGCCACGTCACGGCGTCTCGGTATGTAGCCCAGATATTCCATGGATAAAAGGCTGGGCACATTGGCATCATCCATGAGATTATACTGCCCGAAGCCGTCCGTCTCATAGGCATAGATCTCACCGAATTCCGCTGTCCTGGCAATTCCGTATGTCTCGATTCCCGCTGTTATCTCCTCCCGAAGGCGTTCTGCCCGCTGTGCTGCTGCCTCCTCATGAAGGATTTCCCGGCAGATTTCAGACATGTATCCTAAAATAACACAGGCAAACATGTTGGACGGTATCAGATAACCATAGGTACATGCATCGTCACTTGGGCGGAATCCTGACCAGATCAGACCGCAGCCTTCTTTTACCAGAGCGCCCTTTCCATCCCTTGACAGTGTATCTGTGTGAATGGCATTTTTCCGCTGGAAACGGTACTGTGACCTGGACTCATGATACTGTTCCCGTTCAAACACATCCATGATAGTTTTTATCCCTGTCAGAAAGGTATCATCAAAATGCGCGGTATATCCCGTATTCTTCCAGAGCAGGTAGGCAAGCTGGACGGGATAACACAGGGAATCCACCTCGAATTTCATTTCCCATACCCATGGGTTCTGATCCGGGAAATCCTTCTCCCAGCAGTTCCCGTTGTCTGTCTCATTAAACGCATTGGCGTAAGGCTCTGTCAATATGCAGCGAAACTGCCGCTTCACAAGCCCTGCGATCACCTGTGTCAGCTTCTCATCCTTCCCGGCAGCCAACAGATACGGGCGGAGCTGCGCAGTGGAATCCCGCAGCCACATAGCCGGAATGTCGCCTGTGATAACATGGGTGGTGCCGTCCTCCATCTCCCTCACCGTTGTGTTCAGGGTGTTGGTAAAGCAATTGCGAAACACCTCTGCCAGGTACGGTTCCTCCCTGCACTTGAGTTCTGCTTCCTTTATCAGTTCTTCTATGATTCCCGGGTTCTCCATTTTTAAAGTCCTCCTGTAATTTTTCTTATGTGTCCATCCTATCAAAAACAGATGGGGCTGTATAGTGAAATATCTCTTGAAATTTGTAAACTTTTCTACTCCGGGCTTCTGGCCGCATATGCAGAAAAGGCCCCACGGACTAACCGTGGAGCCTTTTCTATCTCTTCTGGCATTTCTCGCAGAAATATACATTCCCGCCCATATACGCCGCCCTTTTTATTTCCCCACCGCACCGCATGCACGGCTGGTGCAGAGAGTTTTTGGAGAGCTGGGTTATGTACCCGCCTTTGTTTCCGAATAAATCCCGCTCTGTATCTCTGCCCCCCTCATCACACATCTTTTTCAGTGTTTCGGTAACAGATTTGTAGAGATTCACAAAATCTTCTTCCTCCGCCTCCCGCATGTCAAACCTGGGGTCAATGCCTGCATTCCACAGAATGTCCTGCAGCACACCGTTTCCAAGGCCGGGTATGCGCTGCTCGGTTGCCAGAAATGCTTTGGCTGTCACCTTTTTTTGGGTATCCGGGTACAGACTCCGGAAATACTCGTAAGTAAATCCCTCCTCCAAAGGCGTACACTTGCTGACAGACGAAATATAATATTCATCACTGCATTTTCCCAGCGGATATACTCCGATAAACGCATACATCTGCACCGACACGGACAGGGCCGTATCGTCGTCAAAGGCCGCAAAAAACTGATGCCTTTTCGGGAACTCTGCCTTCTTTTCACAGTATTTCGGATAGGCGCCGTCAAAAAGCAGGATCATACAGTCTTCCGTATCAATCTCAATCATGCCGCCCCGGTTCACAGCCTTTACAATGGACTGCCCCTGGAGCATCTCATCATAATTTTCTTTGTCTCCGTGAAAGAACGCAAACTTATGGGGCGTATGGCCTGCTGTGACATAGTCAATAGTCTTTCCTTTCAGGTTATCTGTTATCTGCTTTGCTATGGTTCGGCTCTCCGGCAGTTCCAGCATATCATATTCCTCCTCCGGCATGTGTTTCAAACTGCATTCGGCAGGCTGTGCGTCACAGTTTGCCGAAATGAACTTTCAGGCATCTTCTAAGACTGTTTCCACCTCTTCAGTGTGGGGAACCAGGATTTCATCATTTTTTCTGCTTCCTCCTGCGTACCGAAAGGATTTCCGTTTTCCTCATTAAACTTCAGGTTAAACTGAATCATATCCTCCATTGTCATATCACCGGTAAAGCTGCCGTCCTTATAGCAGTAACAGCAATAATCCTCATTTCTGCTGCCGTCCCTTTCCGTTCCGAAATCTTCTTCCTTCTCCATAGGCATTCCGCAGCTCTGGCAGAATTTTTTATCTTCCATGATATCTGTCCTCCTGTTTTTCTTACAGGATACGATATCTAATATGACACCTTATGTCATATACGGTAAAGTTCCCGAATCTTTTCCGCCTCCTTTTCGATCTGCACTCTCAGCCATTCCGGCTCCAGGACCCTGGCATCCGCGCCGAAGGATAAAATAAAGCCGGTCAGCCACCTGCCAGGTGAAAAAGCAGTCTTCACCTCAAAGCCACCGTCCTTTTGTCGGACAATATCCTCCTCAGCGAAAAAGTCCAGCACCTGATAGCCCGCTGCCTCCGTAAATCTGAGTCTGACCGCTGTCATATCCTCTGACATGTCCCCGCCCGCGTCCTTTTCCCCGGGCATCGGTCTTACCTGGAACTGTTCCTCCTCCATCTCCAGCTCCCGGACCCGGTTCAGACGGAACAGGCGGAATGCCTGCTTATTCCTGCAGTAACCGGACAGATACCAGTGGCCGCCCTTAAAGCATAGGCGCAGCGGCTCCACCGTTCTTCTACTCTTAATACCGGAGGAATTATAATACCGGAAGGTCAGAAGGCGGCGGTGCAGAATTGCATATTTACAGAGTTCAAAATACTTCTTCTCCAGCTTTCCCGCGCCCCATGTCTCAAAATCCACCTCCAGCCAGTCCACCGTCTGTCTTCCGAACAGTCCGGCAAGCTGGGAGAGCAGACTTCGCGAGTCCGCCGCTCCCACAGCATCCAGACTTTGAAGAGCCGTCATAATGTGCTCCTGCTCCTCCTCGCCCAGCAGCGTCCTGTCAAGCTGAAAATGCTCCATCAACCGAATTCCCCCGCCGTGCCCTCTCTCTGTATAAACCGGTATTCCCGCTGCGGAGAGCGTGTCCAGGTCCCGGTATATGGTGCGTACCGATACCTCAAGCCTTGCAGACAATTCCCCGGCAGTGATCCCGCGGTGCTCCATCAGTATGTATAATATCTCAAATAATCTGCTGTTCTTCATCTTCCCATCCCGTCTGTCACTACAGCCGTCCTGCTGCCTCTTCCCGCAAAAGGAATACAGCCTGCCCGGGAAGAAAATATCCCCGGGCTGTGTAACCTGCCCAAAGGCTGTCTGTTTTCATGTTAACAGTATAACACAGCCCTGATTCTGCCCACAAGGAGCACTTGTCACGTCATAAGGAAAAACTGGATCAGGCTTCCCAGTGTCTTACCGATGGCAATGGACAGCACCACAAGCCCCACACCCTTTGTAAGGCCGATCCGCCTTGCCATAATAGCGAATACATTCACCACTTCACCCAAAGCAATGATCCAGCTTCCCAGGAACATGCCGAAGAATATGCCGATGACAGCCAGTCCCCAGTGTCCGAAAGGCACATGGAACTGATACAGGTATAAAATATTTCCCAGAAAGGTCCCCAGGATCAGAGCGTCCTCATAGAGGAGCAGATTATGGCCCGTATGGGTAACACCCGCATACCGGGGAATGATACCCAGCCCGATGATAAAAGCAGCCAGCGCGGTGGCTACAACCATACCGCCGCTTAAGCCTACAATGGCAGCGATCACTTCATTCACCCACATCTTAACTCTTCTCCTTCCTGTTCTTCTTCTCGATCAGAGTCTTATCTACATCATCCTCATAGACACGCATCTGTACTTCCATAGGAGTAGGGTCCTGCGTGATCTTTCCATGTCCGAAATGATTGAAGAAAAATATAACGCCAAGGCCGATTCCCAGGGAATAGGTAAATTCCAAAATGGTGTGCCCCGTGGAAATATTGCCTGTGAGCTGCTTGTAAAGCTGAAAAAACAGTCCGGATGTATCCACATCCATATTAAACGTCATAATGGAAAAAGCCCCTCCGAAAAATGTAAGAAAGCACACCAGAGCCGTCTTCATCCAGCTCCACAGCACATGCCCATGCTTCTGCGTCTCATAGGTAATGACAAAATTCGCCTCACCGATATGCGTCACATCCACACTCTGTTCCTTATCCTGGATCGCCTCCACCAGCTCCAGGGCAGATACCACATAGCGCCCCGGCTTACCGTCCGGAACGGTGAATACCTTTCTCACCCGGTTCCTGTTCAGTACACTGGTACTGCTGGAGGAAAGCTTTGCCACATCCTGCAGGTAGACCTCCGGCTGATGTACCTCCACATTTTTCTCTGTCTGCACATATAAAACATCACTCATGTAAATATCTCCTTTGAACATAGACAGCCGGACGAAATCCTCCTGACTGCAATTACGATTACAGGGATAGTATGACATTTTCCTGTGCAAACTATTCTTAAAACAGCACACTTGCCGTGCCATAAATCAAAGCTTTTCCCGTAGGCGGCTCAATATTTTTTTCTCCAGCCTGGACACCTGTACCTGGGATATTCCCAGCTCTCCCGCAATCTGGGTCTGGGTCTTCTCCTGGAAGAAACGCATGTAGATCAGTTTTCTCTCCTCAGGGTCCAGCGTTCCCAGCATCTGCTCCAGCATCATACGGTTTAACAGATGTTCCTGGTCATTGCGCTGCTCCTCAATCTTGTCTTCTAGAGAAATATCCGTGCCGTCGCCCTGGTATATGGTCTTCTGCAGGGACTCGATCTGTGCCCCGGACTCCATTGCCAGCACCAGTTCCTCTCTGGTCACTGCAATACGCTCCGCAATCTCATCCATCTCCGGCTCTTTCCCGTTCTCCATCATCAGTTCCTCTCTGGCTGTGTAGGCTCTGCAGCATATCTCCTTTAAGGAACGGCTCACCTTCATCATGCCGTCATCCCTTAAAAAGCGTTTGATCTCCCCTGTGATCATGGGGACCGCATAGGTGGAGAATTTCACATCATAGGAAGTATCGAATTTGTCAATGGCTTTCAACAGGCCAATGCTCCCTATCTGGAACAGATCCTCTGCCTCCACGCCGCGGTTTAAAAAGCGCCTGACAATGCTGTGTACCAGACCAATATTTTTCTCTACCAACGTATCTCTTGCTTCCTTATCTCCCTGGTGCGCACGCCCGATAAGGGCAAGGATATCCTCCATACAGCCTCCTTTTACTCAAATACCTGACTTCCGGTTCCGATTTTTTTCTTCATCCGGACGACAGTGCCCTTTCCCGGCTCAGATTCCACTTCCAGCATATCCATGAAAGCCTCCATAAAGGCAAAACCCATACCTGAGCGATCCTGTTCCGGCTTTGTGGTGAACATGGGTTCCATGGCTTTCTCCACATTCTCAATCCCCCGCCCGTGGTCTGTTACCGCCACGGTCAGCTCTCTGCCGCAGATGGTACAGTCTATCCTGATCTTCTCTGTCTCCTTCTCGTAAGCATGTACAATACAGTTTGTGATCGCCTCGGAGACAGCAGTCTTAATATCCGCCACCTCCTCAAGTGTGGGATTTAACTGGGTGGCAAATGCTGCCACCGTGATCCGTGCCAGCCCTTCGTTGCAGGAACGGCTGTCCATCTCCAATGTCATTTCATTGGTATTCTCCATATCTACCTTCCCCCTTACCTTCTTTTCTGGTGCCAGACAGCTTCCTGGCTGATTTCAATATATTTGTAGATCCCTGACAGGCGCATGATACGGTTTACCCTGTCATTTACATGGATTGCCGACACCCTGCCTCCGCTGTAATGCAGAAGGCGGTATCTTCCCATAAGCATACCGATTCCGGAACTGTCCATAAATGTAGTGCCGGAAAAATCAAAGACAAGCTGGCGGACATTCCCCTTCTTCAGCTCCCTGTCCACTTCATCGGTGATCTGGCTGGCAAAATGATGGTCCAGCTCCTGTGGTACATATACCATCAGGCAGTTGCCCCTCTTTTTTAACACATCTTCCATACTCATTTCCCCTTACTATTCCAATGCATCCCATCCGGCTGCTGCTGCCTGCAGAAATCCCATATTTTTCTGCGGACAACAAAAGGATGTGCATACGCTTATGCACACCCTTTCCTTCAAGGTTTCTCTTAGGTTATTCTTCTCCGGTGTCATCCAAGTTATCCTGGCCGTCACCTTCACCGTTGTTGTCATCGCCGCTGTTGTCATCGCCATTGTTGTCACCATTATTGTCGTCCTGGTTTCCATCTGTATTTCCGGAATCCAATCCGTCCTCACCGCCGCCGTTATCCTGGCCCTCATCTGTCTCTCCTCCGGTGTCATCCTGAGGCTCCCCCTGGTCAGCCGGTGCCTGGGAACCATCCCCGCCGCCGTCCTGCCCTGTGGGTGTTCCGCCGATGGCAGTCATATAATCCTTTGCGTCGCTGGCATAGCTGGTACCCGGAAATGCGTCTATGATCTTCTGATACCAGACAATGGCATTGGCGTTGTCCCCGCTCTTCTGGTAAGACTGGGCCAGATAGAACATGGAGTCATAATCCGGATCTCCTATCTCCTGTGCCTTCAGCAGATTGTCAATGGCAGCGGCATAATCCTGTCCTTCATACGCCGTGATGCCTGTGCTCTTATATCCCGCTTTAACGGTTTCACCGATCTCGTTCATGATGGTATCATACATGGCCTTGGCATCCACAGACAACTGGGATGCATCCACACTCTCCAGAGCGTTGGCTGCATTCTGGTAGTTACCGCTGTTGTATGCCTGCCAGGCTTTGATCAGGTTATCATAGCTCTCCGATTTGGTGTTGGCCTGGGCGATCTGCTCATTGGCCGTGTTCACCGACTGGGAAGAAGCGTCAATCTCCTGCTGCATCCTGTCTATCTCCGCTGCCTGGGTGGCTACCTTGTCACTGTATTCCACGATCTTCTTGTTGGCCTCATTGTTGATCTTCTGCGTCTTGGCCGGAACGATGAGGAACCAGAGCGCAGAGGCCCCCACCAGCAGGCCGATGATCAGATTGATCAGCGTATTGGTCACGGTCCTCTCCCTGTATTCCGGGGGCTGAATGATGGTGTCATTGCCTGAGTTGTAGATCACACGCCCGTCTTTTTCCTCACGATTCTTTTCCTTTGCCCTGAATCTTGGCTCCAGACTGGTCATTCTACCGGTCTGGTCATCCACCTCCCGCAGAAAACGAAGCGTGGTGGTGTTGGTCTTGTCTATCTTCGCCGCAATTTTAAGCTGTTTTCTGGCCTTCTCATATGCTTCTTCCTTTATATAGATCAGAGAGAGCAGATGATAACCCTTGATCAGCTTTGGATTGCTGGTCAGCACCTTCTTAAGCTGCATCTTAGCCATATCCAGATTTCCGGTACGGCAGTATGCGAGACACTGGTTATATTTCTTGATGCTGGTATTGATGGTGTCCAGCCGGTTGGCATTGCTCTGCAGCTTGTTGATGTAATCTGAAGCCACATTGCCGTCCGGCATAATGTTCTTGCTGATGACCCATTCACTTAGAGCTGCCACTACCTCTCCGGTCTCAAAATACACCAGACCCAGAAGGTTTCTGGCCTGGATATTGCATTTGTTCATCTTCAGGCTTCGTTTCAGGCAGGTGATGGCTCCGGACAGGTCACGGATCTGTGCCTTCTCCAGCCCCTGATTGTAGTAGAGATTGGACAGTGCCACTGCCTTTTTCTGGGCGGTCACATTACACCCGCACTTTGGGCAGTAAGGTGAAGTGTTGAGCTGTGCTTGGCATATCATACAATTCATCTGTCTTCTCCCTAATTCTTAGCCGTTCCATTGGTTTCTTTCAGCATTTCCTTCAAAATATCGATCACATCCGTCAGATCCTGTTTGTAGATGTTGCCTTCCGCGTCATCCACATCCAGGCACGGCTGGAATTTCTTCAGTTCTTCCTCGTAATTAATCATTCATTCTCCTCCTAACGTAATCCTTTATCTCCCCGGCAAGATACAAGGAACCCACAACGAACATCAGGCCGTCCCCCTTCAGGGCGTATGCCTTCTCAAATGCCTCTCCCGAATCCGGCACTGCCATTACACTGCTGCATCCGTTTGCACGGAACAGCTCTGCCAGCTCTTCTGATGACTGCTTCCTGCTGCCCCATATCTCTGTTGTCACCACATTGGCAAATCTGAGTCCGCCGCAGACTCTGCGAATCATATCCTCATAGTCCTTATCCGAAACAGTGGCAAACAAAAGCGTTATGGAAAACTCCTCCTGAAAATGCCGGACTGTCTCCACAAACTGGGCAACCCCGTCCTCATTGTGGGCACCGTCCACGATCACTCCCGGAAGTATGGTCTCCATTCTGCCCTGCCATTTGGTATGTTCAAGGCCCTTTTTCAAAGTTTCCTTTCCTATCCCGTGGTTTTCCCTGAGGACACCCATTGTCTCCACTGCCAGTGAGGCATTCATCATCTGGTATTTTGCAATAAACGGAACAAACAGCTCTGTCGTCCCGTAAACAGCGGAATCAAAAGTAAAACCGATTCCTTTTGGCGTGTAGGATAAAAGCTTCTGGCTTTCTGCCCTCACCTCATGGGCGGGACATCCAAGCTCCTCCGCCCGGCTGCGGATCACAGCGGCTGCTGTCTCGTTGTTCGCGTCAAAGATGACCGGCACACCCTTCTTGATTATGCCAGCCTTCTCCCCGGCTATCTTGTCGATGGTATCTCCCAGATATTCCACATGGTCCAGACTGATGGATGTGATGACACAGGCTAATGGATTCAAAATGGAGTTGGTAGCGTCAAGTCTTCCCCCAAGGCCTGTCTCAAGTACAACAATATCCACATCCTCATCTTCAAAAATCAGCATTCCCATGAGAAACAGGAACTCAAAATATGTGGGATGGTAATCCCCCTGCTCCACAAGGCGGTCGGAAAGCTCCTTCACCTTCAGAAAAGCCTCCAGAAATTTTTCATCTGAAACCATCTGTTCATTGATCTGGAATCTCTCATTGATCTTCATCAGGTGCGGGGATGTAAAAAGTCCGCATCTGTAACCGCCTTCCTCCAGCATGGTGGACAGAAAAGCGCAGACGCTTCCCTTTCCGTTGGTTCCTGCCACATGGATTATCTTTCTATTTTTATCGGGACTGCCCAGCATGTCCAGGCATTTCCTGGTGTGTTCCAGTTTATTTTTCGTTGTAAATTTTGGAATTTCTTCAATGTATGCTGCTGCTTTTTCATAAGTAAACAAAAGCGTTTTCCTTCTTTCCGTCTTTGGTAAGCCTTATCTATATAGGAAAGTCACCACTTCCCCTTATAAGGACAAGACCGTCTGCTGCAGTCCGGACAGTAGCCGCCGGATTGTAACAGGTCACTTATCATTATAATGAAGTGGTGACAATATGCAAGCAAATTATGTCGGTTCTTTTAAAAGTTTTTAATTCTGGACCGGGTTTTCCACATCAGGTACCTCTATCGGCCCTTCTCCGGCGGCTGTCCCGGTGTTATTTTCTTCCCCTATGGGATTCCCGGCGGCGCCGCCTTCTTTGTTCGCCGCATTCGGGTCAATGGTGTCCGCCCCGCCTTCTTTGTTCTCATCGTCCAGAGGCGGTACCTCCGGAGTCAGCGGCTCCACAGGCACTTTGTAGATAATACTGTCGGTTCTGGTGAGTACCTTGCGGGTGGAACTGTTGCTTCGGATCGCTACATCCACCTCATCCCCGTCTTTTAACTCCACATCATTCAGCAGAAGTGTGGTTGGGCTGATATAGGTGGTTTCCAGAAGTTCACCGTTCACCTCCACATACGCGGACTGGGTGAAGTTCTCACCGGTGATATAATACCTGCCGTCTGAGATCTTCTCAATCTTTTCAAGCACAGCGTCTTTTACTCCCAGATGCATCTCTGTCCGTTCAAAAGGATTCTCACCGTCGTAGACATACTGTTTTCCATACAGGATATCATACTGGAGGGTTTCCAGATCCACCTGGTAATTTTTCGTCTGTCTTCTGGCCTGATGGAAGCGGAAAATATTTCCCTCATGGATTCCCACACGGTCCATCACCTCTGCTGCCATCTGGTAGGCTGCCACATTGGCATCCTTCTTCTCAAGCCCCATATTGTCCCAGATCACATACTCTGTCTGGAACAGATAGCGGTTCTTCACATCCTTGACCTTCAGACCCATGGTCGGAAGGTGGTCACCGTACATGACAAGCACAACGTCCTCATCATATTCGGCCAGGGTTTCCGTAAGCTGCTTGACAAACTGGTCCATCTCATAAATCTGATTGCAGTAATACTCCCATTTATTATTGACAGCGTCGGACTCTCCGCCGGTGACAGTGATCTTGGGGTCATCGATCATAGGCTCCTCCGGATAATCCCCATGGCCCTGTACGGATATGGTGTAAATGTAATCCGGGTCGTCGGATGATTCCAGTGCTTCCATAATATATTTTGTCAGGTTCCTGTCGCGCATCCAGTCATTTGGATTAGTGTCATCCTGCTCTGACATGTATTCCTCTGAGGTAAAACTGTCAAATCCCAGATTGGCGAATACATTCCTTCTGCCGTAAAAGTTTGCCTCATTGTTGTGTATGGCATGGGTGCTGTATCCCAGATTCTTTAACACATAGGGCGCGCTCTCACAGGTGGTCTCTTTTAAGATACTCTTGTAGGGGTATTCCCCCGGTCCGAAATAGCGCAGGCTCATGCCCGTGATGGATTCAAACTCCGTATTGGCTGTTCCCGCGCCCACACTGGGCACCTTGTAGTAGCCTGAGGAATATTCCTTCATCAGTTTCCTGAAGGTTGGAATCGGGTCCTCAGAAATCTTCAGGAAGTTCACCAGCGTAGGATCAAAGAAGGACTCAAGCTGCAGGAAAATAATATTTGGACGTTTTTCTCCCGTCTCGGCAAGGCCGCTCTCGCTCTTCTCGATTCTTTTGATGGATGCCTCAGAGTAATCCCTGGGACAGCTGATGCCTGTGTTAAATATGGTGGTTGCCAGACAGTAAGGATATCCATAGTCTTCATAGGCAAACGCAATATTTCCGAAATAGTTGGACAATACCCTCTTCTCCAGTGCCAGCTTGGTTGTTCCGGCAAATGCCAGCACCCCGGCCAGCACCAGAGGAATATTGAGTTTGTATGTCATTTTTCCCTGATACTTCGGTCCCTTCAAAAACAGAAATACCAGTCCAATGAGCGCCGCTGCTGCCAATATGATCACGATCACAAAAAAGACAGGTGACAGATACTTATTGGCGATCTTAAACGCATCTGTGATCAGGTGCAGATCCGGCCCGGTGAAGGGAGTGACACGGTTTGCCAGAAGCACGCCGTTGATAATTCCCAGTACCAGCCAGAAGATAGCCAGAAGGGTTCTCATAAAAACCCTCCGGCGCACCAGATATACTAACAGTGTGGTAGTGAAGATCAGAAAGGAATTGTAGAGAAACACCAGAGGCCTTTCCGTCATATACGTGTATGCTTCGCGGACGGAATGTCTGGAGATTGCTTCTATCACAAAATACCCCATCATAACCACTACCATCTGAATCGGCAGAGAAAGCCGGTTCAGATATTTTAACCACTTCTCATTCATATATTTAACTCTCCTATAGCCTGCGCAGTTATCTGCCAAGCTGTGCAAGCCTTTCCTTTACCTGTTCCATCATATTTGTGTATTTTTCAAGTTTGGCCTTCTCCTCAGCCACCTTGCTCTCGGGAGCTTTGCTCAGGAACCGTTCATTGCTCAGCATTCCGTTTACACGGGCAAGCTCTTTGTTCAGGCGTTCGGCCTCTTTGTTCAGACGCTCAATTTCCTTCTCGATATCCACCAGCTCCGCAAAAGGCATGTAGATGACTGCCTTTGAAGTTACCGCAGAGACAGCGTCATCCGCAATTCCCGTCTTGTCGGCCTGGATGGTCACTTCGCTGGCATATCCCAGAGCTGCGAAGAAGACTTTTCCGTTCTCAAAGACCTGACGGATCTCCTCCTCCTCTGATACCACGTATACTTTCGCCTTTTTACTTGGTGGTACATTCATATCGGTACGAACATTACGGATGCTTCTTACAGCTTCCTTGATGATCTCAACTGCGCGCTCATCCTCTGTGAAGCTCCACGCTTCTGTCTTCACCGGCCAGGAAGCGATCATGATGGACTCTTCCTCAGGGTGAAGGGTGCAGAAGATTTCCTCTGTGATAAAAGGCATGTAAGGATGCAGAAGCTTCAGCGCATTGCCCAGAACGGTCTTCAGCGTCCAGAGGGCTGCTGCCTTGGTGTTGTCCTCGTCATTATACAGCCTTGGTTTTACCATCTCAATATACCAATCACAGAATTCTTCCCAGATAAAATCGTATACCTTCTGAACCGCAATGCCCAGCTCGTATTTGTCCAGATTCTCTGTAACTTCCTCTGCCAGTGTATTCACTTTGGAGAGGATCCACTTATCCGCTCCGGTCAGGGTATTCAGGTCAATCTCAGCGGGAACCTCCGCTTTTTCCAGGTTCATCATTATGAAACGTGACGCGTTCCATACCTTGTTGGCAAAGTTGCGGCTGGCTTCCACTCTCTCCCAGTAGAAACGCATATCATTGCCCGGCGCGTTTCCTGTCATAAGGGTGAGGCGCAGGGCGTCAGCGCCGTATTTATCAATAACCTCCAGGGGATCAATGCCGTTCCCCAGGGATTTGCTCATCTTGCGGCCCTGGGAATCACGCACCAGACCGTGGATGAGAACATGGTGGAACGGTGTCCTGCCTGTCTGCTCCAGACCTGAGAATACCATACGGATAACCCAGAAGAAAATAATATCATAGCCTGTTACCAGCACATCTGTGGGATAGAAATAATCCATCTCTTCCGTTTTCTTCGGCCATCCCAGTGTGGAGAAGGGCCAGAGGGCGGAGGAGAACCAGGTATCTAAGGTATCCTCATCCTGTGTCAGATGCTCACATCCGCATTTTGGACAAACTTCCGGCATGTCACGGGTTACCACTACCTCACCGCATTTGTCGCAGTAATAAGCAGGGATCCTGTGCCCCCACCAGAGCTGGCGGGAAATACACCAGTCACGGATATTCTCCAGCCAGTGCATATAGATTTTATCAAAACGGTCCGGTACGAACTGCAGACTTCCGTCTTCCAGTGTCTTGATGGCAGCCTCTCCCATCTCTTTCATTCTGACAAACCACTGGGGCTTGATCATTGGCTCCACTGTAGTGCCGCAGCGGTCATGGGTTCCCACACTGTGGGAATGAGGCACTACCTTTACCAGCAGCCCCTGCTCCTCCAGGTCTCTGACCATGGCTTTTCTGGCCTCATAGCGGTCCATTCCTGCATATTTGCCGCCCAGCTCATTGATGGTGGCATCGTCGTTCATGATATTGATTTCCGGCAGGTTATGGCGTTTTCCCACTTCAAAGTCATTGGGGTCGTGTGCCGGTGTGATCTTCACGCATCCGGTACCAAACTCCTTGTCTACATATTCATCTGCCACAACCGGGATTTCCCTGTCTGTGAGCGGCAGCTTCAGCATTTTTTCCACCAGGTCTTGGAAGTCTTCCACAAGGGCGTTTTATAAAAAATCGTATACCGCCTGTATCCGCCGTATCACCCAGAAGCGTCTCAGGACGTGTGGTGGCAATTTCCACATAACGGCCCTCTTCCCCTGCGATGGGGTAATTGATGTGCCAGAAAAATCCGTCCTGGTCCTCATGCTCTACCTCTGCGTCGGAGATGGATGTCTGGCATACCGGACACCAGTTGATAATACGGGAACCTTTGTAGATATAACCTTTTTCATATAATTTAATGAAGACTTCCTGTACAGCCTCGGAACAGCCCTCGTCCATGGTGAAACGTTCTCTGTCCCAGTCAGCGGAAGCGCCCAGCTTTTTCAACTGGTTGATGATCTTGCCGCCGTACTCCTCTTTCCACTCCCAGGCGTGTTTCAGGAATGCTTCCCTTCCGATCTCGTTCTTGTCAATGCCCTGTTCTTTCAGTTTCTCAATGACTTTGACCTCTGTGGCAATGGCTGCGTGGTCCGTGCCCGGCTGCCACAGTGCCTCGTATCCCTGCATTCTCTTGAAACGGATGAGGATATCCTGCATGGTCTCATCCAGTGCATGTCCCATATGAAGCTGGCCTGTTACATTTGGCGGGGGCATCACAATGGTAAATGGTTTCTTATCTCTGTTTACTTCGGCGTGGAAATATTTGTTGTCCAGCCATTTCTGGTAAATTCTGTCTTCCAGTCCCTTGGGGTCATAAGTTTTGGCAAGTTCCTTGCTCATAATCTCCTCCTTAAAATGAAATGGAATCCCGCGTGCAGCCATCTTCCTTTTGTATGCATAGAGTATCCTGCCCGGCAGACGTTTTGTGTTACAATAAAAAAGCCCTCTACAGAATAAACTGTAAAGGGCGAAATCTTCCGCGGTACCACCTTTTTTTCTCACTCATGTCCGTTAACGCAGACTACGCGTGAAGGCCTACTCCTGATTCATCCTTTACAAACCACTCTGTTCAGCCCTCCGGTTCAAAAGCTACCTTCCATCCGTTCCTCTGAAACGACCTTGCAGCCGGTGGGTCGTTCTCTCTGCCAGTTTCCGGGATGTACTCCTCTTTCTCATCACCTTTTCATACGTCCCATCATAATCACATTGTTCTCTTTTGTCAAGTGAATAAATTGTGAAGAAATAAAAATAAGCCCGTATCTGCGGACTTATTCCTCATTTGTTCGTAATACACGCTATCCTATGCGGGATATTATCCCTCTGATTTCATCCCGGTTCCTTCTATATAAAAGGGTGCGGTTACACCGGGAATAAAAATCAGAGGAATCCCAGCCGTTTAATCTGCTGCATAATTCTATAAATTCAGGTTTCGGCCTTTCGGCATTCCATAATAAGAATCTCACATGGAAGATTCAGGTTCTAAACTTTGCACGGAAGTTCTCACCCTACTGCCATCAAGCAGGTTTCCTGGCTCATGGTTCATCGCTCAGCCGCCTTCTCACACTTTCATGCAATGGCATTTTGGCTTCGCTTCCCATTTACAGTGACCGCATCGCTCAGGATTTGCACCTGATTCCCTTTTCACCAGCACTGTGCGGCCAGTGCGGATGCACTTGATCGTTTTATGGAATTATACATATTTATGTTACCATTGTCAAAGTGTTCAGTCAACCCCCATTTGATTTAACCGCTCCGTCCGCGTACACGCAGTGATCAATCCATTTACCTTTTATCATTCGCAGGGAGCACCAGACTGATTTGATCATCCAGTCTGCTTTCAGGGCAACATAAATTAAAAATGCCGGTGCATGCCAAACAAGTCCCAGAAGGATTCCCAAAGGTATCGAGACCAGCCATAAAAACAGAATGTCTGCGTACATCAGGAATCTGGTATCGCCGCCGCCGCGCAATACTCCTTTTGTTAATACTGACTGTACTGACTGGAATACTACCATGATTGCAACAGCATACATCAATTCTCTGGCGATCTTTACAGTCTCCTCTTCCAACTGAAAACTATTGATTATAACCGGACATAACAATATAATCGTAATGCCCGCAAATATTCCTAATCCGATACTGAGAGCCCAGAAGGTTTTTCCCTGTTCATAGGCTTTCTTTTTTTCTCCTGCACCCAATGAATTTCCTGTAATCACGCCAGTATCGGATGATACTCCCTGAGTTAGGATTGTGGACATTCTGGTAACCTGAGATACGATTGCATTGGCTGCCACGAATGATGCACCGATATGTCCCATTACAATTGAAACAACACTATTTCCTAGTCCCAACAAAGTATCTGAAATAAGAACAGGCACACAGTATGAAATATAGAGATGTAATATATCCTGACATCTCATCTTCAGGTCGCGCATACGATAACCGATCTTTGAATCCTTAAAGAAGAAGAAACCGCCGATAATTCCAACCTCAACTATTCTGGAAAGCAGAGTTCCTAAAGCAGCCCCTGTGATCTGAAGTTCCGGCGCTCCGAGGTTACCGAATATAAATACCCAGTTCAGGAATATATTAACAAAAAACACTATGACAGAGGTTATAAACGGCAGCCTTACTTCCTGTACCGAACGCAAAACGGCAGTCAATGTCAAAGAAATACCTGTAGGTATGTAAGCAAATGCACTGACACGGAAATACAAAATTCCTTTATCCACTATCTGATAATCGTCTGTAAATATTTCCATAAGCTGTGCCGGGAACAGGAAAGTGATCATACTGAATATGGCAGAAACCGCCAGGCATAGACGCAGCATAACCGTGACTGTTTTTTTCAGTTTCTCAATATTCTGTCCGCCCCAATATTGTGCTGTCAGAACTGCTGCCCCATATCCCATTCCCATAGACATAATCTGAAAGATATTAATAAACTCATTGGCCAGGGATGAGCCAGCCAGTTGATACTCACCATATGCTCCCAGCATAATGGTATCGATCATGTTTACGCCTATAGTCAGCATTCCCTGTAATACCACAGGCACAGCCAAATTTACTACTTTTCGATAAAATGTTTTATCGTTCACAAACAGTTTCAACGATAACCTCCTAACATCAACACAGCCTTTCAAACAAACTTCGGCAGACGCTGATGTTTACTTTTCCGGTTGACATAATCTGACTCCTCCAAGCTGTTTCCTCAATATTTCTGCAGTTCCATGAGCCAGTCTGGCATAATTACTGCTGCAGTACAGAACATCATCCAACTTTGAAATGCGCATAGAAAACCATGTCTCCAGAACCTCCTCAATGGGAATATAAAAGATACCACAGTAATATAGGGCCGGTTTATTCATTCCCTCCAGATTGTTATTTTTAAAGACAGCTTCCATACCATTTCCGAATATCAACTTATTTCCATCTTTCCAGATGACTTCTGCCCTTTCACCGCCCCCTGATATCTGCACCTCCACTGGAAATACTTTATCTAACAGAGTAATCGGAGCATACACTGCCCGCTGATGATTACAGTCACTTTCAAGGGCCATATGGACCGGAGAGTTTGTCTGGGGCTGTATATACATTACCCGGGCATTACTCTCTTCTGCCATTGAAATACATCCTTCCTGGCGCCATACTTTTTCTGAACCCACCGCCAGAACAAACACCTTATGGCACATTGGTTCAGAAAATGGTTTAAGCTCTACAATTTCTTTCTCTTTCCGGCAATAACGTGAATAACAGTAATCCCAGAATATCTGTGGCAATTCCACTGTCTCCTTATGAGGAACGTCCTTTACCTCATAAAATATCACATCCGCACAGCCTGCATATCTTGCCATGTTATGCTTTCCCCAGATATATACTTCCGGAATTGTACATGTCCGGTTAGCTTTTAGCCAAAAAGAACGGTTCAGTTCATTTAATTCATCTCTCACTTCATAAGGATTTTCTTCCCAGTTTTCTCCGCCGTTTAAAACATCCTTTTCTCCGCGCATCTGAATAACAGGCAGTACAACAGATGTATCCTTTAAAAATTCTTTTCCCGACGGACCCGATATAAAACCTGCCGCTGCAAGCAGTTCACCTTTACTCTGTGCAAAGGCCTGCGTCATCACATCACCATTACTAAACCCCTGCATATATATTCTTTCTGTGTCAATGGCGTACTTTTCGCATATCCGGTAAATTAATCTCTCGAGATACAATATGTCTCTCTCATCACAAAGCCAGTGTTCAAACAGCAGGGAATTGGGGTAAACAACTATAAACTCTTCTTTTTCCGCGACGAAATGCCATCCAGTCTTAGCTGCTGTTCTTCTCCCGTCAAGCAAACCGCCGTGTATTTCGATTACCAACGGCAGCTTTTTGGAACCATTGTAGGAAGAAGGTATATATTCATACCAGCAATTCATCATGCCCTCTATCAACGATTCTTTGCATTCTATCAGATTATCCGGTCCTGGTATTCTTATCTCACTTTCCATCACTCTGCTTCGTGCCGGCTCCGGAATCATTTCTTTAAATATCATAATATACCCTCTTCCTCAACTGTTATTTAATCTTAATTAACTGCGGTGTCAATTGATTTACCGATTCTATTCCGATATTCATATCCGATATATTTTTTTGTGTATAGAAAAATGTAGACGGCATAAAGACCGGACATACCAGACAATGCTTCACACAAATCAACTCCTGCAGTTTGTCTGTGCAGACTTTAATGTCTTCCTGACTGGTAGCCGCTTTTCCTTCATTTATTAATTCAACTATTTCCGGAACCGGCTCCAATGAGCTGCAGAAGAAAAATGGATGCTCTCCAAATGTATCATTAAATCCATTGATCTCCTGTCCTGAACCAGATGTCCACATAGCAATTCCGTCCCAGCCTCCGCCGCCGACAACAGCCTGGTCAAATACAGATTGTTCCACACTGTTCATCTCAATAGTAAATCCGGCTTTTTCCAGAACTCCCTGCATAATTGTTGCCAGTTCCACATCTGATGCCGGATAGGTAAGCGGCAATGTGATTCCATCCTCATATCCTGCTTCTGCCAGTAATTCTTTACATTTCTCAATATCATACTGATAGGTCTCCAAATTATCATTATAGGACCAAAAACCCTTGGCGCTAAACTGGTCAGCCATGGGATATTTTCCTCCCGATACTGCCTGTATAACTTCTTCCCTGTTTACTGCATGGCAAACGGCTTCTCTGACCTTTACATCCTGAAGCGGACCTTCATCCAATGTATTGAATATTAATCCCCGCAGCATTCCTCCTACAACAGGATTTTCCGAAACACACGGATAACCGGCCGCGTCAAGAGTCTCTGCTTCATTTATACCCGGTGATATCACATCAAGCTCACCTGCCATAAAGGCTGACAGACGCGCCTGTGCATCTTCGATCAACTTAAACTCC
>OAVG01000065.1_pt1 | contig 111050 bp, 88 predicted proteins | sample 1495271 | NCBI WGS metagenome assembly OAVG01 (sample SAMEA2580077, study PRJEB22360) | human gut metagenome | biome: human gut; feature: human-associated habitat; material: faeces | place: Denmark | collected 2008/2010 | reverse complement strand
GGAATATTATTTTTGTTAATACTTTTTCTTGTCTTTAGATGTCGCATTTCTAAAAAAATATGTCCCATTTATTGGAATAAACGAATGAAAACAGGATACAGCATTAAGACAATAAAATACAAACTTCGCTGTTCTCATCCGGAGTGGCTGACAGAGACTGAGAAATACTACAGACAGGTCCTGGATTTTTATTTCCGCCTGCTACTGGAGCATGAGGAAATCTGGGAACTGAACGTTCTTCAGATGCAGGGCTCATTAGAGCGCCTGACGATTGCGGGAAGAGACGGAAGAATACCCGAGCAGCCTCTGCCTTTTGGCAGGGTTCCTGTCTATTTCAGGCGCTCGGCGATTAACAAAGCCTCTGCCAGTTTGAAGAGTTATACAGAAAAGTATAAAAATTCCGGCGATGATCTGGTCTACACTATACCGGATACCATTGATGCGTCTGTTACCTACTTTAAGGGGATGTATAAGGATTTTAAGGAAAACAGGATTTCCCTGAAGGTATGGGACGGAAACAGGTGGAATTGGATGGACTGCAGGTTAAAAGGGCAGTCGATTCCGGAAGAAGCTCTGATGCTTTCTCCGACGGTTGTTTTTAAGGAGAAGGAGTTCTGGCTTCACGTGCCCGTCAAACAGCAGACAGAGGATGCCAGGAACGCGAAAGAGCGGATGAAGGACCGGGAGAATGTATGCAGTGTTCAGTTTACGAACACAGACATTTTTGCCATGTGCTGTGTGTTGGATGCAGATGGGAAACAGAAGGCAGTGTATTCCTGCAGAGGCGGGGATGCTTACAGGAGCAAATGCAAAGTCCTTCTGGAGAAGATTGAGAAGTCCAGGGTTTATACGGACAAAGATAATGTGACGCAGCCCAACCACAAATATTATTTGCGGTTAAAAAATCTTTCTGATCACTATGCGCACCAGGTGAGCAGGGAAATCGTGGATTTCTGTGTGAGGGAAGAGGCAAGGGTCATTGTGATTCCGTCTTATGACAAGGAATTTTCAAAGATGGTGCAGTATCGTTCCGGGATGTATTCACCGCTGTATTTGGGAAGCCGGATAAGAGAGTTTCTAAAATACAAGGCATGGATTGCCGGGATTGTGGTTCTGGAGCTCAGCGCGGAAGGGACAAGCAGCAGATGTTTTGTCTGCGGAGGGAAAATCAGGAAGAACGGGGCCATGTTTGAATGCGAAAATGGACATCAGGGAAGCCGTTTCCTGAACAGCGCCAGAAATCTTGGAGTGAAATGCCAGAAAGATTTCGAGCGAAAACGAAAATAATTCGGAAATAAGTGTGAATATTCACTCTTATATAGATGCCGGGAAACTGGCAAGAGGCTGTGCGCCAGTGACGCATGGTTTCCGGTTGAATATCGCCGGTCGGCTCCTTTTGGTGTCGGCGAAGAATTGCTCTTTGGGGGCAGAGAATATTCAAAGTAATAATAAAAAGAATAACAGAAATAAAAGAAATAGAAAATACGAGGGGAGATATTATGTGGCAGATAATCATTGTGCTGCTGCTTCTGCTGGTACTGTTTCTGTTTGTGATGGTGTTTGCTTTGGCGAAGATTAACTCCGGAGACAGGAAGAGAGAGGATAAAGAGCAGGAAGCGTTTATTCGAGGCGGTAAGGATGCGGGAGATGACGAGAGCAGGGGAAACCGTTCTGGCATGACCGGTGACGAGGAGAGAAAATGGAAGGTAGCAGAGGCCAATGATGAGAGGGATAAGATTCAGGAAGAGCTGATGCGGAAGGCCGGTAAGAAAAGAAAATTCATGGAACATTGGCAGGCGATTGCGCTTTGGCTGATGCTGTATGATGTTGTGGCTGTGAACGCGGCGTTTATGCTGGCTCTGTGGGTTCGGTTTGACTGCAGATACTCTATGATTCCGGATGTTTATCTGGGGGCGTTTTTGAAGTTTGCACCTTGGTATACGGTGGTTTGTATTGGAGTGTATTGGGCGCTTAGGTTGTATAAGAGCGTTTGGCGGTTTGCGAGTTTCAGTGAGCTGTTCCGGGTTGGGGCGGCGAATGTGATTACCGGGCTGGTGCAGATAGTTGGGATAACTTTGTTTTTTAAGAGAATGCCGATTTCTTATTATCTGTTTGGGATAATGTTACAGTTTGTGTTTACGGTTGCGGTTAGGTTTTCTTATCGGTTTATTTTGCTGGAACGCAGTAGGAACAAACAGAGTGAAGAGGATGCCGTGCTACATCGGGTGATGCTGATTGGTGCGGGAGCTGCAGGACAGATTATAATCAGGGATTTGAACCGGGCCAGTGAAGTGAAGGCAAAGGTTTGCTGTATTATTGACGATAACCCGAATAAGATGGGGCGTTACATAGAAGGTATTCCGATTGTTGGAGGCAGGGATGATATTCTGCTGAGTGCGGAAAAATATAAGATTGATCAGATTTTATTGGCGATTCCCAGTGCTACGGCTGAGGAGAAGAGAGATATTCTCAATATCTGTAAGGAGACTGGGTGCGAAATGAAGATACTTCCGGGGATTTATCAGTTGGTGAATGGGGAAGTGTCAATTAGTAAGATGAAGAGTGTGGCTGTGGAGGATTTGCTGGGGAGAGATCCGATTAAGGTAAACATGGAGGAAATCTTCAATGCGCTGAGGAATAAGACGATTCTGGTTACCGGTGGCGGTGGTTCTATTGGCAGCGAGTTGTGTCGGCAGATTGCGGCGCATGGTCCGAAACGGCTAATTATATTTGATATTTATGAGAATAATGCTTATGACATTGAACAGGAGTTGAGGAGGAAATATCCGAAACTTGATTTGGTTGTTTTGATTGGGTCTGTGAGGGATAGCAGACGAATTAACAGTGTGTTCGCGGAGTATAGGCCGGATGTGGTTTATCATGCGGCGGCGCATAAGCACGTGCCGTTGATGGAGACAAGTCCTTGTGAGGCCATTAAGAATAATGTTCTGGGAACGTATAAGACTGCCAGCGCGGCACTGCAGAGTGGGTGTGAGAAGTTTGTGCTGATCAGTACAGATAAGGCGGTTAATCCTACGAATATTATGGGAGCGAGCAAGAGGCTGTGTGAAATGGTGATTCAGACTATGGACAGGCTGAGTAAACAGGGTAAGCCGATTGTTTTGCCGGATTTGAATGGGCATGATGAAGGTGCAGATTATGATATGGTTGCTGCTACCAGAGAACAATTTGGGGAGTATAAAGAAGGTAAAAGGAAAGCTACAGATTTTGTGGCGGTTCGATTTGGTAATGTTTTAGGAAGTAATGGGTCTGTGATTCCTCTTTTTAAGAAACAGATTGAGGCTGGCGGGCCGGTTACGGTTACGCATCCGGATATCATTCGGTACTTTATGACGATACCTGAAGCGGTGAGCCTTGTGTTGCAGGCGGGAACGTATGCGAAGGGTGGAGAGATATTTGTGCTGGATATGGGTGCACCGGTGAAGATTGATACGTTGGCAAGGAACTTGATAAAGCTGTCGGGGTATAAGCCGGATGTGGATATTTCGGTTGTGTATACTGGGTTGAGGCCTGGGGAGAAGCTTTATGAAGAGAAACTTATGGCGGAGGAAGGGATGAAGACTACGCCGAATAAGTTGATACATATTGGGAGTCCGATTCCGTTTGATTTGGAGAAGTTTTTGGAGGATTTGGAGAATTTGGCGAAGGCCAGTTATTCCAACCGGGAGGATATTTGTGATTTGGTGCAAAACGTGGTGCCAACTTACAAACAGGATAGGGCTATTTCACGATAAGTTTTGATTAAATTAGCGTAGTTTTATTTGATTCTGACGGCAACGCGTTTGCATGATTTAATTAAAAAGTCTATCAATAAATATATAATAGGGATAACCAGAGAAAAACCAGTATTTACAAGTGTTTAAGGGCTTAGTCGAGTCCCATCTTTATAATCTTTTGTTCAATATGGGGAGGATTATCAATTTCAATCAATATACATTAACCTTCTGGCACCCGTTTCATTGACCAAATTTGCAGAGCATAATACTGGGGATGAAGTGATAGTTTCTTCATAATAAATATACTACATCTGCAAGCGTGATAAATTACCAAAGCACATAGATTGTGAGAAAGATAAAATTACAATGGATTATGACAAGCTAGAGGCAGTTATTACAGAAAAATGAATATAAGTGTCTAAGTGCCTAATCTAGCTAGGTTTAATGGTTTAAATAAAGGAAACACGCACTGCAGCTCGTGAGTTTATACTATGCAAAAGCACCAAACCACGTAAAATTATGTAAATTGATATGGTTTGGTGTCGGCATAGATTTCAAGGTTGTGATGAGTATTTTGAATTTCAGAGTACCAATCAGAGCTTTGAAAGAAGCTTTAATACAATAGAATATCAGATAACATTATTAGCATTGAGTACTGGAGAAGAAACCAGAATGGAGAATCAAGGATAGCCTATGTATCCGTAATCTTGAACTTCATACTCGTATGGTTCGTCAAATATGTGAAATCCACATTCAATGGGCAGTCTGTGCCTGGAAAAAGTTCCAAGGATACCTACCAGGATGCAATTGGATTCTAGATTATAATCCACCGAAGTGGACGTAGTTCTCGCTTGAAGGAGTAGAAATCCAGTTGCTTCATATGAAGTGGAATATCTCATGTGATTTTGCCAGTGGTTTTGGGATTGTAGATTTTGCCCACGAGATAGCTTGACTTATTTTGAAGGTGCAGAATCGGAGAGTTGTAAAACATTCTGTTGCTTATGTTATATCCCGTTCTTCTAGCAACAGACTTCTTCCGATATTTGATATGAACATTATTAAAATTAATGGAATAGGGATTTGGCGAAACCACACAATTCAAAAATGTTGTATAAAAAATAGGATATGATGGCTTTGGTGTAAATGTAATGCGGGAGGATTCATAAATCCAATTTTCGATACAAATCTTCTGTTTCCTCTTCTCGTTCAATACGAAGTGCGAATTTCTGAAATCGTTCTGAGTGGGTTCCAGAATAAAAATCTGGATACCGTAGGAATGAGTGCGTTTGAGGAAAACAGCATAGAAGGTGCCTTTGTTAGGCATATCTTTTTTGATGACTACGCTTTGCGGTGGTTATGGTTACAAGGGAGCAGCTTTTGAGGGATGGAGATTATCCGTGATTTTCATGAAAGTTCACCTCCTTTAATCCATTCGCCAGAATGATGGGAGAGTGTTTCTTTCCTGGACAGATAATGTGACCAAGAGAAATTCCACGGTACATATTGTGCGCTGTTTTTACAGAACATGTGTCAAAATCTGTAAGCTGGATACACGCCGTTGTGATTTCATTACGGGATACCCCATATTGAGAAATCGTAACAGCCACAAGTAAAGGAATGCTGTTAAAGAAGTGACGATGCACCTTGTGGACTTCATAGGTTCCGGACTTGTGTTTTAGAATGTAGCCAGGCTCAAAAACAAATCTGAGTAAACTGGTCAGTGATTCTGCAAGGTCAATGGGGCAGAGGATAGAAACATCTACATCTAACTGTGAAATGTCCTTTAGAAAAAAAGGAAGCGCAACCGTTGGCTTGTTGTTTGTTCTGCCGATAAGCGCAACAACATTGTGCTGGTTGATGATTACATTTTTCATTTGATTACCTCCTTAAGGTTTGATTTTGAAGAGTCTTTCACGGAACAAGATAAAAGACCTTCAGATTAATAGTTTTTAGAAGGGTGGTTTTTTAACCAGTATAACAAATAATCTCCTGCACATGAAGTAGACCTTCACAGTGCAAGAGATTAGAGCATGATTAACAGCCATATTGATATGAAATTGTTTTAAAAAAGTTACTTCTTAGGCTGTTAAATACAGCTTGGGAATAATATATATGAATGACTGATAGGAAGGAGTTAATACGACTGAAATAAAGCACACTAAATGTTCTATAAGAAAGAAGAACATAGATGCAAGATGTAGTAGGTTGCGTCCAAAATCAGTAATTAAGTGAGGAACTAAGGAAGTATAGAAGAGATAGAAATTTAGAAGGAGAATAATACCATGTTTAAAGAAACTGAGATAAAACCGTTTCCCAGCAAAGTCTGGGGAAGATTATATAATAGGGACAACCAGCAAGGATACTGGAAATAAGTGGATCCTGAGGCTTTCCTGTTTTAATAGATTTTGATTTTGCTAAGAAGGGAAGTAAAGAAAACGCTTATCACGGTGGTAAGCTGGATTGTCTTTACTAAACCCAAAACTGAAAAGGCAAGATATTAGAGCAGGTAGCCTTCTGATGATCTACGGATCGTCGAGAGCTACTTGTTGTGTATGTAAGAATATTTTAAATGATAATTGATATGACGACAATAGGCTGAAATGCCTTTTATATATTTTGAAAATTATGGATAAAGGGTGAAATTCCACCAAAATAACAATACAACAGAAACTATAAAAAGACAATAATATCTAACAAACAAGAGGAGATAGTATGTTTATTCCGGAAAACCACAAGATCGAAAAAAATCCTGAACGTATTTGGCTTTCAAGTCCGACAATGCATGGCCCTGAATTCGAGTATATGAAAGAGGCCTATGATACAAACTGGATGAGTACAGTTGGAAAAAACATAAATGAAGTTGAGAAGATTGCTGCAGAAAAAGCAGAAGTAAAATATGCAGTTGGTTTGTCAGCCTGTACGGCAGCTTTACATCTTTGTGTGAAATTAGCTGGTGAACGATTATATGGAAAACCTGCAATTAGTCATGGTGCAGTAGAAGGAAAGAAAGTCTTCTGTAGTGACATGACATTTGATGCTACTCTGAATCCAGTGGTTTATGAAGGCGGTATTCCAATTTTCATTGATACAGAAAGAGAATCCTGGAATATGGATCCTGTAGCGCTGGAAAAAGCATTTGAAATGTATCCGGAAGTAAAACTAGTTATCAGTGCAGAGCTTTATGGTTTCCCGGGAAGGATGGATGAAATTAAGAGAGTCTGTGAGAAGCACGGAGCTCTTCTAATTGAGGATGCAGCCGAAGCCATGGGTGCAACAATTGATGGAAGACAGTGTGGTAGCTTTGGTGATTATGCAGCAATCAGCTACAACGGAAATAAAATCATCACAGGAAGTAGCGGTGGTTGCTTATTAACAAATAGCCTTGAAGACGCAAACAAAGCCAGAAAGTGGTCTACTCAGAGTCGTGAGAACGCTCCTTGGTATCAGCATGAAGAAGTCGGCTATAACTACAGAATGAGCAATGTTATCGCAGGTGTTGTTCGTGGACAGTATGAATATCTTGAGGAGCACATCGCTCAGAAGAAGGCAGTATACGAGAGATATAAAGCTGGACTGACAGACTTGCCGGTTAAGATGAACCCGATTGTGGAAGGCACCGAGCCGAACTATTGGTTAAGTAGTTTGATTATTGATGAGAGTGCTATGTGCAAGCAGGTTAGAGGGGAAACGGACGTATGTTACATGCCGGAACACGGCAAGACTTGTCCAACAGAAATTCTGGAATCTATAAGCTCCATCAACGCTGAAGGTCGTCCGATCTGGAAGCCGATGCATATGCAGCCTATGTACAGAATGCATGAGGTAGTTGGTAGGGATGGTAGTTTGAGATGTCGCACAAATGCTTATATCGCTGGTGGAGTTGAAGACATTGGTGCTGATATCTTCCAGAGAGGTGTTTGTTTACCGTCGGATAACAAGATGACTGCTGAGGAGCAGGAGTTAGTGATTGAAGTTATTAGAGGATGTTTTGAGTAAGAGACGAGTGTGGGAGATGTGACATTGTGGAGATAAAGATATGCAAACTACAAGACAGTAATATAACATGTGAGCAAGTTGCAGAACTTATTCGTCGAGCACACAGTGCAAATATTGAAAAGAATTTACTTTATGGAACACGAAGTACTACTGTTACAGATATTGAAAAGATATTAAATCAAGATAATCGTGAGGTATTTATCGCTACTTTGGAATCCAAATTAGTTGGAACAAGTACTGTTAGTATTGTTGATTGCAATAAATGGTTCCATAAAGGTTCTGCTGCATATATAGAACTTGCAGGAGTAGATGCAAATTATAAAGGTCATCATATTTTCCAAAGTATTCTTGATGAACAATTTAGATACATAGATGGTAAAGGTGTCGATTTGATTTTTACAGTCTCAGCAGAACAAAACGCAGCAGTAAAAAATACTTTTATGAAAAAAGGATTCAAAAAAGTTGCCTATGGGGCTGGAAAATCCAACAACTTTTATTCTGTGTATTATGCTTGATGGGAAAAGAAGTGTCCATATAGTGATGCCTACATTGCACTTCGTTATTTCATTGATAAGGTCGCACATGTCATATATTTCAAAAAGGGCGGGGAGAGAAGAATATGAGAATAGATGGCGTATACGCTAGAGTAATTAAACGAATGCTGGATATTATATGTGCATTACTTGCAATTATAGTTTTTAGTTGGTTGTACCTAATAATTGCTGTGTTAGTTGCTTTGAATATTGGAACTCCCATTATTTTTAAACAGAAGAGACCGGGAAGGATTGATCCCGAAACAGGTAAAGAAAAAATCTTTACTTTGTACAAATTTAGGTCTATGAGCAACGCACGCGACGATGAAGGTAACTTGCTTCCTGATTCTGTGAGACTGACAAAATTTGGTCGTATTCTGCGTGCTACTTCCCTAGATGAGTTGCCAGAAGCGTGGAACATTCTTATCGGTGATATGAGTGTAGTTGGTCCTAGACCTTGGGCAGTTTCATATATACCTTATTTTACAAAAGAGGAACGAAAACGGCATTTGGTTCGACCCGGATTGAGTGGATGGGCTCAGGTTAATGGCCGAACTGCAGCAAATTGGGATGAACGTTTGAAGTATGATATCGATTACGTGAACAATATTTCCTTTTTAATGGATGTAAAAGTAATCTTCTTGACCGTGAAAAAAGTCCTTAAACATAGTGATCAGGTTGAAGCTGGACAGCAAGGAGATTTTTCAACTTATAGACAGAAACAATGGGATGATGGCGTTGTTCAAAGGAATGATGAGGAGAATGCCTAATGAAGGATTCAAAGAAAAAATTGCTAATATTAGGCGGAGCACCTAATGAAACGACTCTTGTCAAGAGAGCTCAAGAACTTGGATTCTATGTAATTGTTGCAGATTATTATACTGATTTGAAACTTAGTCCGGCAAAAGCTTTTGCAGACGAAGCGTGGAATGTAAATTGGACCGATGTAGATTTGATGACTCAACTTTGCTCAGATAATCATGTAGATGGAATTACTGCCGGATATAGCGAAGTTAAAATTGAATACTTAATCAAAATTTGTAAGAGACTAAACCTACCATGTTATTGCACAAATGAACAACTTGAAGTGACTAGGAACAAAGTAAAGTTTAAAGCTCTTTGCAGAGAATGTAGAGTGCCTACGGTCAGAGAGTTTAGTTCTGTTAATGATGTTGATTCTTATCCAGTTATAGTAAAACCTACAGATAGGGCAGGATCGATTGGTGTTGGAATTGCCCAGAACTATAGCGAATTGCTGGTGGCATATGATGTGGCTCTTGAAAAATCGTATAGCAAGAATGTGATTATTGAGGAATACATTACAGATAGAAAAATTGATGTTTATTATTTGGTTAATGATGGGGAGATTTCTATATTAACGACAAATGATGTAATTATGGCAAAAGATAATGGCTTTCAAAAGGTTGTTCAATCATGCTGGCTTTACCCGCATCGAGAGCTTGAAAACTTTAAGATAAAAGTTGATGAAAAGCTGAGAAAAATGATTAAATCGATGGGCATTACGTATGGTTGTATATTTTTCTCAGGATTCATAGACAAGAAGCAGAACTACAAATTCTTTGAATGCGGATTTCGTTTGGAAGGAGCACATCAGTATAACTATACATATAAGAGTATAGGCATCAATTTTTTAGATGTGTTTATTAACCATGCGATATACGGAAATCTTAAACAGCTTATTCATAATCCTTTGAGAAATGAAAAATTAAAACTAGCGATTATCAATGTATTTTCTAAAGAAGGTAAGATTGCAAGTATAGATGGTGTTGAAGAAATAAGCACAATGCCGGACTGTTCCCTTGCGTTGATAAAAGCTAATGAGGGTGATGAATGTAGAGATGGAGCTATTTTGTCAAAGGTCGGTCAGTTTGAATTTGATAATGAAAGTCCTGATGAATTAGCGAAAGATATCCAAAAGTTGTATGACTATATCAAAGTACTAGATACTAGTGGGAATAATTTAATATATGATGTGGTCGACGATAGTCTCGTATCATCTTGGTGGTAAATGTCAGATAACAGTCGGAGTTTGATTATGAGAGAAATTGGTAGTGAGTTCATGATGGACTCATTCAAACGAGGGAAAAATGAATATTGCTACCTAACTGATTATCCAAAACGTTATGTTTTATCAGGAAGAACTGGATTGTACTTAATAGCACAAGAATTGCAGGTAGAGGGTATCGATTCTGTTTCTTTGCCGGCCTATTGTTGCGGCTCAATGGTAGCACCATTTATCGAGGCAGGTTTTTCAGTTTCGTTTTATGAAAGGTATGAGATTACAAACTCTAAAGCAATCCTCATCATGGATTACTTTGGATTTTTGAAAGAAGAAACGGCATTATTTGCTGGACAGTGCCGTGAAGCAGGACTGAGAGTTATTGTTGATGCTACACAGACAGCATTTAGCAGATCGAGATCTTACGACAGTGCAGACTATATTGTTGTCAGCTATAGAAAATGGTTAGATTGTTTGTGTGCTGCAGTATATTCCCAAAATGGATTTATAACACAGGAATATACAAAAGAGAATACCGTTTATGTCGATATATGGCGCAATGCGGCAAAAAAGAAAAAAGCATATTTGGAAACAGGTAACGGAGATAAACAAGAGTTTCTTGATTTGTATGGCAAAGCAAATCATATGCTCGGTGAAGACTATATAGGATTCAAGGCAAGTGATTCTGAAATCGAGAGATTTGAAAATGCGGATTCTCAGTATATCAGGGAACATCGACGTAGCAATGCTACACAATTGATTGACGGGCTCCACGGAAAATTGAATTTGCTATTCAAAAGCTTATCTGATGAAGACTGTCCTCTGCACGTTCCTGTTGTATTAAAACAAGAGTGGAGAACCGAATTAAGGAAATCGTTGATAAAAAATAGTATTTATTGCCCTTGTCATTGGCCAGTGGATGAAAAGTATCCTCATCAGAAAACTCGATTTCATGATGAAGAAATGTCGTTGATATGTGATCAACGATACACCGAAGATGATATGAAAAATGAAATAGAAGAAATCCTGAAAGTGATTTCATAAAAGAGAGGTAAGTATGAGTAAGACGATTTTAGTTACTGGTATCGGTGGTCTGACCCCGAGATCTATTACAACAATTATTAAAGAAAACCATCCCGATTATAAAGTAATTGGGTGTGATGTTGAGAAAAAAGCTATGGGCTTCTTCATGACTATGAAGGATGGAAAGAAGCTCGTTGACGAGTACTATATTTGCCCTCGTTGTACTGATCCTGAATACTTCCCATGGATTGAAAGACTTGTGGAAGAGAAGGAGATTGACTACGCATTCGTACAGCCAGAATCTGAAATTGTTGAATGGGGCGAGTATTACGAGAAAAATGGCGAGTTCCCTTGCCCTGTGTTCATGGGAGGCAAACTGCTTTCAGAATCTTTGAGAGATAAGTCTATTATGGCCGACTTACTTGAAGGTACAGATTTCATTCCGAAGACTATCAAGGTAACACAGGAGAATCCACGTTTTGAGGAAGTTGAAAGCGAAATCGGCTTCCCTTGCTGGATTCGTGCCACTGAAGGAACTGGTGGATTGGGTTCGCTTCGTCTTGATGATATCAGCAGCTATAAGAGTTGGCTTTTCATCAATGCAAAAATTCCGGAGTTTACCGTTAGTGAGTTTCTTACTGGACGTCATCTTGCGAATGAGATGCTTTACTACAATGGTGAGTATGTGAAGGGGGCCTCTCTTGAATGTGCTGAGTACGTTATGGCCAATACAGCTCCCTCTCATGTAACTGGCAATACTCATTTCGGACGTTTCCTGAATGAAAACAGAATCAATGAATTCTGTGATAGCTGTATCAAGTATTTGGAGAAGAAGCTTGGTGTACCGGCTCATGGTATTCTTTCATTCGATCTAAAAGAGGATAGCCAGGGCAATATGAAGGTTACTGAAGTGAATATTCGTCATATGGCTTATGCAGGTGTTATGGCGCACGTAGGTTTTGACCTCATCGAAGATACCATCAAGATCATGGAAGACGGTAACGCTGATAGAGTTGAGAGAGACCAGTATCATCATTACGAGAAGCCTTACATTTTCCTTCGTGATGTGGACGTTGAGCCAATCATCCTGGACGGTGAAGAGATTTTTGATGATCCGAAAGTAAGATTCTAAGAAATCTGGTGCGGAGAGATAATGAAGAAAAAGATAGTTTGGATTGTAAATGAATATAATTTCCCTGATGCTTTTAAGTCGCGTCAAACCAATTTGTGCAGACAGTTAAATTTGCATGGTTACGATGCATACATCATTAGCGGAAGTATAAAAAATAAAGGCGGCGAAAACGTGCTTAGCAAAGGCGAAAAGTACCGATTTGTCGAAACAGATGAAGCTAAAGGGTACTTTATTAATACAGCAAGCTACCACAGAAGCTATGAGAGAGTATTGGTTGCTCTACAATTTCAGAATAACATCTGGAAATTGAGAAATGAATTGCCAAATCCTGATGTTATCGTTTCTGATTTTGCGGGTCTCTTCGGGAATGTCTTTTTGAAGTGGAAAAAGAAATACGGAACAAAAGTTATTTATGACATTCTTGATTTGTGGCCTGAGGGTTTTGTTGATATGGGATACCTCAAAAAGAATTCTCCTATCACAAAAGTTCTCTACAATATGGAACATAAATCCTATCGGGAAGCAGACGGAATCATTTTTTCATTCCAAGGCGGTCGAGACTACATCGTTGATAAGGGATGGAGTAAAGAAAAGGGCGGAGATGTTGATACTAGTGATATTGGCTATCTGAATAATGGCATAGATTTAGCTACCGTAGACAAACAAAAAGATGAATGTGTTCTCGAAGATCTTGATTTGGATAATAACAAATTCAAAGTAGTATACCTGGGATCAATAAGTGCGTTCAATGGATTAGATGTTCTCGTTGAAACAGCAAAAGAACTTCAAGAACGTAATGTTGAAGATGTTGTGTTTTTGATTTACGGATATGGCAATCAAGAAGAACGTTTAAAGAAAATGGCACAGGATTACAACTTACAAAATATTAAATTCAAGGGTGTCTTAGATAAAAAGTATGCAATGAATCTCCTCACAAGAGGAAATCTCAATATCTTTACTTTTGCAAATACAGCTTTACTGAAATACGGCGTAAGTCCCAATAAGCTGTTCATGTATTTTGCTAGTGGAAAACCCGTACTGTCTATGATAAAGCCTGCTTATGATTTGGTTGAAAGTCGAAAATGCGGTATTTCGGTGGAGAATAATCCAACTGCAGTAGCAGATGCAATTATTAAAATGTCTAAGCTTCCGGAAGAAGAGTACAGACTGTATTGCTCTAATGCTAGAACAGTTGCTGAAGAATATGACTACGGGAAGCTGGTTAATGAATTAATAAGAATTATTGAAAGAAAAAGGTGAGAACATGTACTTGAGAAAGTTAAAGATTAAAGACGCTCCATTAATGCTTGAGTGGATGCATGATGATAGCGTTGTTCATGATTTACATACAAACTTTGCTTCTAAAACGTTGGATGACTGTAAAGCCTTCATTCTCGCGAACCAAGAGTATACAGATAATGTGAATCTTGCCATTGTATCTGATACAGATGAATACATGGGCACAGTTAGCTTGAAACATATTGATCGTGATAATCTTAGTGCAGAATTTGCTATTACGGTTCGCAAGGCTTCAATGGGCCATGGATATTCGTGGTTTGGTATGACAGCAATAATTGAGAAAGCCTTTTCTGAGTTCGGATTAGAAAGCGTGTATTGGTGCGTTTCTAGAAAGAATCAAAGAGCCGTGAGATTCTATGACAAACACAACTTCCACGAAACGGTAGATATTTCAGAAAACATCTTGGTAAGGTATGAAGGCGAGACAGATTTAAAATGGTATTCTGTTTTAAAGGGAGATATCCTAGATGACAGAGATACTGTTGCTGGCTGCAAAGTAGCTCATATCAAAACGATACCTACTGTGGATGCGGGAGAACTATCTTTCTTTGAGGCAAATAATGACATACCTTTTGATATTAAGCGAATCTATTATATTTCTAAAGTTCCGGAAGGCGTAAGAAGAGGATTCCATGCACATAAAGAGTTGAAACAATTGTTGTTCTGTCCATACGGAAGAATACAGCTGATTTTGGAAAATGAACTTGGAAGAGAGGAAATTGAGCTATCAGATCCATCCATTGCAGTAATGATAGACCGTCCAACTTGGAGAGAGATGCTCTGGCTTCAGAAAGATTCGGTATTATGTGTGGCAGCATCGGATTACTACAAAGTTGAAGACTATATCAGAAACTATGATGATTTCAAAAAATATTTGGAGGAGATTAGATAATGAAAGTACCTTTTGTAAGCTTTTTACCCATGGAGCGTGAATTGAACAAGGAACTGCGTGATGCTTTTGATAGAGTATTTACTCGTTCTTGGTATATCGAAGGTGCAGAAGATGAAGCATTTGAAAAAGCCTTTGCTGAATACTGCACTACAAACTATTGTGTAGGTGTTGGCAATGGACTGGATGCCCTTATGCTCGCACTGAAAGCATTGAATGTTGGTGAAGGAGACGAAGTTATTGTTCCTTCAAATACTTATATTGCTACTGCATTGGCAGTTACTTATGTTGGGGCTTCTTTAGTATTTGTAGAGCCAGATATCAGAACATTTAATATTGATCCTGCAAAGATTGAAGCAGCAATCACAGATAAAACTAAGGCAATAATGCCGGTTCATCTGTATGGCCAAGCGTGCGATATGGATCCTATCATGGAGATTGCAAAGAAGTATAACCTCTATGTAATTGAGGACTGTGCTCAGGCACATGGGGCAACATATAAGGGAAAGAAAGTTGGATCCTTTGGTGATGCTTCAGGCTTCTCTTTCTACCCTGGAAAGAATCTAGGGGCGCTTGGAGATGCGGGCGCGACTGTAACAAACAATAAAGAACTTGCAGAGAAAGTACGTGCACTTGGCAATTATGGATCCGATTATAAGTATCATCATATCCATCAGGGAAATAACAGCCGTCTTGATGAAATGCAGGCAGCGTTCCTTGCCGCTAAGCTTCCTCACCTCGAGAGAATGAATGTTGAGAGACGAAGGATTGCACAGAAATACTTGGATGGTATTAAGAATCCTGAAGTGATTCTTCCTTTTGTACCAGAGGACATAGTTCCGGTATGGCATATCTTTGGTATTCGTTGCAAGAGAAGAGCCGAACTTGAGAAGTTCTTGAATGATAAGGGTATCGTCACAAACAAGCATTATCCAATTCCTATGCATCTTCAGGATTGCTACAAAGATCTGGGATATAAAGAGGGAGACTTTCCAATTGCCGAAGTAATTAGTGCAACCGAGCTGAGTATCCCTATGTACTACGGAATGACTGATGAAGAGATTCAGTATGTAATTGATGCTATTAATGAGTTTAGATAAGGTGGAATAATATGCAAGCAAAACGCGGATTAGTTTCTGTTATTATCCTATCATACAAACAATTTGCATATATTTATGAAACAATTGATTCTGTTTTAATGCAGGACTATCCAGCGATAGAGATTGTAATTGCAGATGATGGCTCACCAAACTTTCCCCAAAATGAAATTGTATCCTACATTGAAAAGAATAAGAGGGATAATATTCAAGGATATACATTGCTCCATGATGGAGTAAATGTAGGTACTGTTAAGAATATCAATAATGGTATTAAGCATTCTAGTGGTGAATTTATTAAAATCATTGCTGGCGATGATACGTTCTACGATGGAAAAGTTTTCAGCACCCAAGTGGAGTTTCTTGAAAAGAATCCCAAATACTATATTGTTACCGGAAAAGCATGTGAATGTGACGAGCAGATGAAGCCTATTTATAAAGAACAAGTTGAGAATACAAACAAAGTACTAGGTACGGTTTTTGAACTTGAACCGAAAGGGTATTTTCAAAAATGTGGAGCGGAGCATTTGTTTCCAATGGTCACACAGGCACTATGCTTCAGAAGAAAGTTTTTTGATGAATTTGGGTTGTACGATGAAAGATACAAGTTGCTTGAAGATCCGCCGATGGAGAAGAGAGTAATTATTAATCGTATTCCAATATCATCAGTAGATGCTTGCGTAATAAAGCATCGTGCAGATGTGGGTATTTCTGCAAATACTGAATTGTTCTCAGCGCGGAGAAGTCAATATTATCTGGACTTAGCAAACTATGTCAAAAACGAGTTATTGTCTCGACCTCAGATTTTTCCACACTTTAAAACGAAGTATAGGTATAAATCTGAAATGTTCCGTTACAAAATGAGTATTGCAAAAACCAAGAAAGAACGAATTATGGTATGTATCACGAATATTGATACTGTATTTTTCTTTGGAATTCTTCGACCGGGGGCAATGATTCAGAAGATAAAAATCGGCTTAAGTGGAAGGAAATAACATTATGGTTAAACTAAGTATCTTAGTCACTTTCTATAATCAAGAAGAATATGTTGATCGGGCAATGAATAGTATATTCAGTCAGAAAACAAATTTTGATTATGAGATTATTATAGGTGACGATGGATCTTCAGATGGAACACATAGAAAAATAGAGGAGTGGCAGGAAAAATATCCAGGGAAAATAAGATTGGTAGTTCAGCCACGCGAGCCTGGAAAGAAATATCTTTCGGGAGAGAGAGCATCAAATAACAGGCTTTCATTGTTGAAATATATCACTGGGACGTATTTTATGTATCTTGATGGTGACGATTGCTACTGTGATGAAAGTAAGTTTCAGAAGCAAGTAGATATTTTAGATGATCCCAAGAATGCAGATTGCTCATGCTGTGCACATAACGTCAGTTTTATTCGGTTAGATGGTACATCAAGTATTCTTCGTACAAACATTAAGAAATCTGGCAAGGTTGATTTTGGGTACTATTGGTGGAAAGGTTATTTCCATCCAGACTCATTGATGTTCCGAAGTTCTTCAATCAATCAAAAACAAAAAGTTTTTAGGAATCCGTTGTTTAACGACAACTACATTACTTTTGTTTTTTCACACAGTGGGAAAATTTATTTTCTGAGTGATGTGATGGCTAGTTATTATGAGACAGACAATGGAATCTGGAATGGACAGTCTCGTACAGTAGGGTTAATGCGTACGTTGATCATATATGAATATATTTCATATGTGTATGGGAAATACAAACAATCAAATTATTTTAGGTTCATTCCGCTGTACTATATGCTTCTTAGAAACTCAAATGAATTCAGTGAAGAACGATTATCACCATATTTCCAAATGGCAACAGAATGCCATGCAGAAAAGATTGCACAGCTTAAAGATGCTGATAAGGGTAAGCTTGCAGTTAAGAGATTCTTTATTGGTATTATTTACAGAGTCAATGCAGCAATTAAGCGAATTGTGTAAGGGTCTCATTTAGGCTTAGTGCAATCAAGAAGTGAAAGGGCAATAGTATGGGAAAAATAAAAAATTTAATAAAAAAAGTATATTTCTTCTTGGTGCAATATGTGTATCTTTTCCCAGGCGGAAAGAGACGAAAAAAAAAGCCATGTTTAGAACCATTTATTGTTCCTGATGGCGCAGTCGAATTAAATGTGCGAATTGCACCGGTATATAAGAATAAATGCGGAATTGTAACGATAATATCGGATGATGGAGTTTATAAAACGGCTAAAGCTTTGAAAGCGTTAGCAAATAAGTTTTCATTACCTATTACTGTTGCAGGAACAGTAAAAAATGTTGCTCCACATATGAAATTCTGGAAAGAATTAAACGACGATCCTTATATTGAACTTGTTAATCACTCATATAACCATATACGTATGGAAGAAGGGACGCATATCTCATCTGATATGACGGCGCTAAAGCATGAGATATACCATTCTCAAGTTTTCTTTGAGAAAATAACCAAAAGAAAAACAATAGCTTATGTTTGCCCAGAAAACCAAATGTGTAGACTTGGGTATCAGGTTCTTAAAGAATCAGGTTATCTTGGTGTTGCACAAGGTTCGCGTGGCTACAATGATTTAGAAATATTGAGCGATACGGCGAATAACCCTGGTTCATGGTTTAACTTAAAACGAATGGGTATATGTGATAAGTCTGAGCAATCACCGAATGTAATGCGTCAAAGCTGGGTCGATAAAGCTAGAGAGAATAATAAGTGGCTGATTGAGATGTGGCATAATGTCAGCGACGATATAACCAAAGGTTATCAAACAATTACTACTGCTGAAGCTTCCGAGCATTTAGCATATTTGAAATCTTGCGAGAATGATTTATGGATTGCGAAATTTACAGAGGTTATTAAGTATCTAGCTGAAAGACAATCCTGTGTCGCAAAGGCCTATTGGCTTGATGGGCATGTTATTTGTTATGTTGATCCAAAGAATTTAGAACTTGATATTTTTACCCAAGATTTATCACTTTTGGTTGACTTGTCAAATGTAAATAATAAATGTCCTGAAAAAATGATAGAAGTAAAACCTGGGCAGATACAGAGGGTAAAACTATAGTATAACTAAGAATCAATAGAGAGATACATCGATAATTAATTTAGGAGACGAATATGAAAGGTATTATTTTAGCCGGCGGTGCAGGAACCCGTCTTTATCCTTTGACAATGGTTACTTCAAAGCAGCTGTTGCCTATTTACGATAAGCCGATGATTTATTATCCGCTTTCAACTTTAATGCTTGCTGGGATTAGAGACATTCTTATAATATCCACACCGTCTGATTTGCCAAATTTTGAAAGATTACTTGGGGACGGTAGCCAGTTCGGTATCAGTTTATTTTATAAGGTTCAGCCTAGTCCAGATGGGCTTGCTCAGGCATTTATCCTTGGAGAAGAATTTATCGGAGACGAGCCTTGTGCGTTGGTTCTTGGTGACAATATTTTTTATGGCGGGGGACTCTCAGGATTTCTCAACAATGCTGTTGCCAATGCAGAAAATGGATATGCAACGATTTTCGGTTATTACGTTCATGATCCTGAGCGTTTTGGAATTATGGAATTCGATGAAAAAATGAATATCCTCTCAGTTGAGGAAAAACCGCAGAAACCTAAGAGCAATTATTGTATTACTGGATTATATTTTTATCCAACAGGTGTGAGTGAGTGGGCAAAGAATGTTAAGCCATCTGCAAGAGGAGAACTGGAAATCACTACTCTTAATGAAATGTACTTAAATGAAAAGCTTTTAAAGGTACAGGTTTTAGGACGCGGATTTGCGTGGCTTGATACCGGAACTATGGACAGTCTAGTAGAGGCTACAAATTTTGTGCAGATCACAGAGCAGAGACAAGGGGTAATGATTTCGGCACCGGAAGAGATAGCATATCGTAAGAAATGGATCAATAAAGAATATTTATTAAAATCTGCAGAGAAATATGGAAAATCCCCATATGGTCTGCACCTAAAAGCAGTGGCTAGTGGTCAAATAATCTTTTAAAGTCAGGGGGAATCCGTATGAATATATTAGTAATTCCATCATGGTATAATTCACCAAGCAATATCATTTTGGGTTCTTTTTTCAAGGAACAGGCATTGGCTTTAAAAAATGATGGTAATAATGTTGTAATGGCTTACTGCGAAACTGTAGGAGTAAGAGGCTTTTCAACACACCATTTATATAAGATTACCAAACAGGATGAAGATGGATTATTAACGTATAGATATTATGTCCCTTCATACGGATGCGATAGATTCCATAAAAAATTTGAACGTACAGCCATTGCTTATGACCGACTTCTTAAACGGGTATTGTCTGAACATAAAATTGATATTATTCATGTCCATTCATATGATCCAGCAGGAACGTCTATTACCAAATTACGTAATAGATACGGCATTCCTGTTGTCTATACAGAACACTACAGTAATGTTTTGGGTGAACTAGACAGCTACCATAAAAAAGCACTTGAAGAAACCATTAATTATTCTAATGCGGTTGTAGCGGTATCGCATTCTTTGCGTGATAGTATGGTCAAACGTTTTAAAAGAGAAGATGTTTGGGTTGTTAGTAATATCTTATCTCCATTGTTCACCTTTAAACCGAGAATAAATCATAGCGTTTTTCGATTCGTATCTGTGGGTTCATTAGTTGAAGGAAAAGGACATCAATTAACAATTAAGGCATTTCATGAGGCATTTTGCCATAATGAAAAAGTCGAGCTAATGATTGTTGGGCAAGGCAATTATAAAAACGAACTAGCAGGTCTAATAAAGGAGTTTGGTGAGGAAAACAGAATTAAGTTAACCGGTACATTGCCAAGAGAAAAAGTTGCTGAACTTATGCAAGAATCGGATGCTTTTGTCCTTCCTAGTTTCAAAGAAACTTTCGGCGTTTCATATATCGAAGCAATGGCTTGCGGTCTTCCTGTGATAGGAACTAGAAATGGAGGATTCGATGAGATTTTTAATGAAGATAATAGATTCGGCTATATTATAGATGTTGGTGATGAAGAAGCTCTCGCTAACGCACTCGAACAGGTCTATTGCTCTATTGATAATTATGATAGCAAGTTTATTAGCGAAACAACTATTCAATTGTATGGTGCGGATTCATTTATCAAACACGTTAATGAAGTTTATCAATCGGTTTTGAAAAAGAGATAGAACGAAGGGCATTGAAAATGAGCAATATACTACTAGTTGCAGCTGCATTTCCACCAGATCAAGGTGTTGGAACACTTAGAATCTCAAGCTTAGCTGCATATATGTCGAAAAAGGATAATATATTTCTGGTAACTAATCGGAAAAAGGGTGAGCTGCCGGCATATATAAAAAAGGCTTCATTCGTAGATATTTGTACAGAGTCAGGAAGCTTTAAGAACAATTTAAACACGTTTCGTGTAAATCAGAAGAAATATCAATCTGCTGTTGAGGGTATGATTAAGGAATGCCATCCAGATATAGTAATTATCAGTGGTGGCCCATTTTTTACATTTGCATGTACCAAAACTGCAAAAAAACATGGAGTCCCAAGCATATTAGATTTTAGGGATCCGTGGATATTTGATATTCGTGAAGGTTGGTACAGTCGTAGTACGATGGTAGAACGAATTGTTCATTTATTGGATGAACGAACAGCGGTAGCAAATGCCACTAGAGTTACGACAGTAACCGATGGGTGGGTGAAATTGTTTAAAAAATTTTATCCGCTGCAGAGATCTAAATTCGTAAAAATCGAAAATGGATATGACGATGCAATCGTTGAGAGTATTAAACTTGACAATCCTCATACAAAGATGGAAGATACATTAGTTATTACGGGATTTGGAAAAATGTTTTATTACTCTGACAAGTACTCACTTATCTTTTTACAAGGATTGAAAAAGTATCTGGATGCTGGAAAAAAGGCAAATTTGCTTCAAGTTGGAAGCAGAGAGAGCCAAGCGGATTCATTATTGAATAAAGCGAATGTTGCTCAAGATGTATTACAGACAACAGGGTTTGTTGATTATAAAGTAGGAGTTCAAAAGATAGCCGAATCAGATGTGTGCTTGATAATTGACTCTCGAAATCATGCGTTAGGAACAAAACTGTATGATTACATTTTTATAAATAGGCCCATATTATTTGTTGGACCTAAAAACTCTGATTTGTCAAAAATGGTTTTACAATTTAAAAATGGCTTTGCATGTACGACAGGAGAAGAAGTTTTTAATGCGTTGCAAACATTAAAGAAAAATGATTTCCTTTCAGAAAAGCCATCGAGAGAGCAATTTAAAAGAGAAAGACAGAATAAACTATGGAGAGATTTGATTTATGGACTTATCAAAAATGAGAAGACAGGATGTCATTTTTTATGAAATCATTCCATGCTTAATAATATTTTCATATACCTTAAACCTCCTAGGTCGGCATAGTATCATTTCGTATTTAATGCTTGCTTATAGCGTAGCGTTATTGTTTGTAGCAAAAGAGTCTACTGTACATTATACAAGATTAGGAATTACAATAGCTGCATTCGGATTGATATATACTCTGGCATATTTGATAGTGGTGGGATCATTCGATATAGGTCTATTTAGGCATATGATTATTTGCTACTTATTTGGAAAAGCAATAACTAGAAAACTATCATCTCAAGATGTGATATCGATTATCCCGAGATATTTACTTGCTGGAAGTTTCGGATTCTCATTACAGGCATATTTAACAGTATCCAATTCAGTGATGATAGATAGCCGACGTTTTTATGAGTATTGGTATGGAAACGGATCAGTAGTCGCTGCAACACAGATTGCCGCTTGGGCAGTATTGTCAATTGGTATGTTCTTTTGGTATTTTTGTATTTTTAAGGAATCAAAACTGATTGAAAAGGTATTATCTATAGCCGGTTTGGTACTCTCGTTATCAAGCTTCTTAATTGCATCATCTAGAACAGGCTTGATATTTATCGCAATATTAATAGTCGTATTGGTATTCTATGCGATGCGAAGAGGGCATGGCGCAATACTTGGTTTAATTGCAATTATTCTTTTGGTAGTGGCGATGTTCTATTTTAACTGGTTTGACGTTCAAACAAAATTTTTTGGTAGCAATTTATTAAATAGATTGCTATATGAGGATAAGTTTACTGGAATAGTAAGTGGGGGAAGAGGCAGCAGATATCAGCTTTTTTTTCATGAATTTCTGAAATATCCCTTTGGCGGCTATAATATCAGAAATACAGTTATGAATGGTCAAATTCACAATGTGGTATTTGATTCGTATGATTTGGGAGGATGGGTATTGGCATTATTGCTTATTGCGATTCTGCTTTCACCAATAAAAAAATGTATTAAGCTAATAAAAAACTATGATTTACCTAAGCAGTTTACAATCCCTATGATTTGCTGGATAGCACTTTATGTTTTGCAAATGATGTTAGAGCCTGTTTTAGACTATGGCAATAAGACATATTTTGCATTTTTTGTCTTTGGAGTAGCAATAGTAGAATCTATATACGAAAAAATTAGAACAGATGCACAGTATTAATTAGTTTTTGGAGGAAAATAAATGAACAAGACAGTACTTGTAACAGGTGGAGCAGGGTTTATTGGTTCCAACTTTGTGTATTTATTATTAGATGAAAGGCCTGACTGGAAAGTAGTATGTGTGGATGCACTTACGTATGCAGCAAATATCCATACACTTAACGATGCGATGAAGAATCCGAACTTTGTGTTTTATAAAGAAGATATCAGAAATAGAGAAGGTATTTTTGACATTTTTGAGAAAGAGCATCCGGATATTGTAGTAAATTTCGCGGCGGAATCTCATGTTGATCGATCTATCGAGAATCCAGGAATTTTCCTTGAAACAAATATTCTCGGTACTCAGGTTATGATGGATGCATGCCGTAAGTACGGGGTGGAGAGATTCCATCAAGTTGGTACGGATGAAGTGTATGGCGATCTTCCGCTGGATAGACCTGATTTATTCTTTCATGAGGATACACCGATTCATACATCAAGCCCTTACTCTACATCCAAGGCATCTGCAGATTTGCTGACTATGGCATATCACAGAACCTACGGTCTTCCTGTAACTATCAGCCGTTGTTCCAATAACTACGGACCTTATCAGTTCCCGGAAAAGCTGATTCCGCTGATGATCAATAATGCTTCCCAGGACAAAGCTCTTCCAGTTTACGGCGAAGGACTGAACGTTCGCGATTGGCTGTATGTAAAAGATCACTGCTACGGCATTCTTGCTGTCCTTGAAAAGGGTAAAGTTGGCGAAGTTTATAACCTCGGTGGGCACAATGAAAAGGCAAATATTGAAATCGTAAAGATTATTCTGAAAGAACTCGACAAGCCAGAAAGCCTTATTACCTATGTAACAGACCGCAAGGGACATGATAAACGTTATGCTATTGATCCTTCTAAGGCTAATGCAGAACTTGGTTGGGGTCCAACCACAATGTTTGCTGATGGTATCAAGCTGACAGTTCAGTGGTATAAAGATCATATGGACTGGATGAGGGAATGCTCTAGTGGTGATTACATGAAGTACTACGAAGAGATGTATAACAACAGGGAGTAATAATCTCACAATGAAAGCAAGAAGGGAAGAACAATGGCGAATAGCTTTGGAGTCGTAAAAAAAGCAAAGCGTAATATGATAGCGGGAACAATCAATAAATTTGTAGTAATGCTTTGCCCATTTATAACAAGAACAATAGTTCAACGTGTAATAGGAGCGCAGTATTTAGGATTAGACAGCCTTTTTTCATCTATTCTTACCGTGCTTAGTTTATCGGAAATGGGAATAAGCAGTGCAATCGTATACTGTATGTATAAGCCAGTTGCAGAAGGCGATACCAAAGCAGTTAATGCAATACTTAACTTCTACAGAAAAGTATATAGAATAATTGGAATAGTTGTTCTCTTTCTCGGTTTATGTATTATACCATTTCTACCACGGTTAATTACTGGTAGTGTTCCTGAAGGGATAAACATTACGCTTTTGTATTTAATCTATCTCTTTAATACAGTAATTAGTTATTTTTTGTTCGCGTATTTGTTGCCTTTGGTTACGGCAAACCAGAGAGATGATTTAAATAGTAATCGAAATACACTAGTTACATTGTTTTTTACGGTGTTGCGAGTAGCTGTGCTTTTCCTGACAAAATCGTACATTTATTACATTGCACTTATACCGTTACTCACTATTACAAATAATATATGGATTGCATATACTGTAAAAAAGGCTTTCCCAGAATTAAGCAAATGCGCTGGAAATGTTCCCTCGTCACAGATAGCAGAATTAAAAAAGCAAGTGGCGGGCACGTTTATTAGTAAACTATGCGGGGTAACAAGAAATTCACTCGATAGTATTTTCGTTTCTGCTTTTTTGGGACTTTCATTAACAGCGATATACAATAACTACTATTATATACTATCTGCTGTTATTACTATGCTTAGTGTTGTGTCAGCTTCACTAATTGGTGGAATTGGAAATCATGTTGCAACACGTAGTAAAGATGAAAATTTCAATGAACTAAAACGCGTTGATTTTTTATATCTTTCCCTTGCAGGATGGTGTTCCACATGTCTCATATGTTTATACCAACCGTTCATGAGAATATGGATGGGTGAGCAAATGATGCTTCCTAATGTAGCGGTTGTATTATTTGTAGTTTATTTCTATTTATTAAAACTTGGTGACATGAGAAGTATGTACGCAGATACTAGCGGATTGTTTTGGGTATCAAAGTGGAGAGCTCTAGGTGAGTCCGTATGTAACTTTGTGCTGAACTACTCATTAGGAAAAATGTTTGGCATATATGGCATTATTACTGCAACAATCATATCACTATTTTTTTGTAATTATATTTGGAGCGTGCAAATAACATTTAAGCATTACTTTAAGCGATCAGCCGGAGAATTCTATTTATATCAGTTAAAGTATTCTCTTGTGAACTTAGGAATATGTATCGTGACATTACTTATTTGTAAAGGAGTTAGTTTTTTATTTTCTGGAAAAGTAATAGTGCTGTGTATACGTGCAGTGGTTTGTGTTGTTATTCCATTACTGTTATACTATACGTTTTATCGAAAAACTGACAATTACATTTATTGTAAGAAACTTCTAATAAAACGATAATGCGTGTTGCTCTAAAGTCATGTTCAGAGTAACCTTGTGTAGAGAGGAGAATATACCTATGAGTCTTTTGAATACCTTACGATTTTATTATAGGTTAGGAGGAATACCGTTAATTTTCAAAAGAGTATTTGATACAGCGACGAAAAACGATGACACATTGTATCAGTTTTTTTCAAAGGTGGGCGAAGAAAGATATCCTACAATAGTAAAGGAGATGTACAAAAGTTCAACAGGAAAAGAAATTAATTTGAATCATCCAGTTTCATTTAATGATAAAATTTCATGGCAAAAAATATATGATAAAGATCCCATGCGGACTAGATTGACAGACAAAGTATTAGTGAGAGAATGGATAAAAGAAAAAATAGGCGAAGAATACTTAGTTCCAATCCTTGGAATATGGGATTCGTTTGATGACATAGATTTTGATAGTTTACCTAACAGATTTGTGCTAAAAGCAAATCACGGTTCAACATGGAATACTGTAGTTAGGGATAAAAAAAACCTAAATATAAAAGAAGCAAAGCAAAAATTTGACTTCTGGATGAAACGAAACTATGCCTATATAAATTTGGAAATGCAGTATGAGAGAATTGAACCGAAAATAATGGCCGAAACCTATATTGAACAGATGGATGGTGGTCTGTTTGATTATAAGTTTCATTGCTTTGGTGGATACCCTAAACTTATTGAGGTGATTGGCGACAGAATACCTGCAACTCATCAGTTCAAATCTGTTGTTGTAAAACCAGATTGGACAAGAAATGAAGGGTTAAGTTTGGTTACAGGAGAACAGTATGATAGTTTACCTGTAAAACCTGAAAACTGGGAGAAAATGTTATCAATAGCAAAAGTTCTTAGCGAAGGTTTTCCTTATGTTCGAGTTGATTTATATAATATCAATGGAAAAATATTATTTGGAGAAATGACTTTCACACCATGCAATGGAATGGATCCAACAGATGAGTATTTTACATATGCAGAGTTAATAGATCTAACAAGGTGTATCCGTTAAGAGACAGGGATGATTAGAAAGTCAATCATCTTAATACTCAATATCTGTTGTATTATAATCTGCTTGTTCTCCGTTATGTACGTTACATGTTATTCAAGGCAACCAAGTATTATAGAACAAAATGGAATTCTGCCATTTTGGTCATATCATATGATACTTAATGGTAATTCCATTCTTTTGAATGAAGTTATTTTAAATATACTATTATTTATCCCGACAGGATACATACTAAGTATTTTATTACGAAAAAAAAGCTACGCCATTATTGTATGTTTCTTGATATCAAGTGGAATTGAGATCACCCAGTTAATTACGCATAGAGGACTTTTTGAATTTGATGATATAATCAATAATACTTTAGGTGGTTATTTAGGCATTTTTCTTTATCAGTTCATACAAAGGCATGGCAAAGAATGGATGAAAAAATCTATTCTACCTGCATTTGCAATTGCAAGTATTCTTGTCTGTATTTTTGTAGTCAAACCTCAAGAGCAAATTCTTGAAAAAGAATATGAGTTTCAAATCACTTCGGTCACGGAGAATTCTTTGGAAGGGCATTGTTTTATCATCGGAAAAGGTTACCCAACTGTTTATTCGATAGTTTTGAAGAATGACAAAAAATTGATACTTCCTACTGAAACAGGAATAACTAGAGATGACAGCGAATACTTTTCTTGCGAATATGATTATTCAACTTCCGGTTTCTCAGCAGATATCTCAACTGTTCCATCTTCTTCTTATGAAATCTGTGTAGATTTCAAGGGAATAGGAATATACTCCACCGGATGCTATCTCATCGATGGAGAAGTAAAGTACACAACCAATCCGGGAATACAAGCAAATAACGAAATAACTGAAAATGGTCATCTCCTTGTTGCTCAAAACCATTGCAGTGTATACCAGTACAAAGGTAATCTCTACTGGATTGCTGATTCTGGCTTCGATTTTGAGGAAGATGGTTCGACATGTATTCAGTATCAACTGTGGACAACACAACCAGACCGCCTACCGGAAAACCGTATCCAGTACGAGTTTGATAACCTTGGCTTCACCTTTGAGGATTACGAGATCGAAGGTTTCGAAGACTATCGAGTTGCAATGAGGCCTCTACCAACAGAGTATTCAATCACCGCTATTGTGACAGGATACTACAAGAACGGTGACTGGGTGTGGAAGAAGTATTTCCGTCCGGTATTGAGTGAACTAATCCAATAACAATCATCCTCAAGGTAACCGCCAAATAATACCGCGGTAAAATTTAAAATTACTCCAGCCCTTTGCGAGTTGGAGTAATTCACTATAATTCACATGCGATTTTTGATAGATTGAAGTTTTTCACTCCAAGGCGCCAGCTCTGCCAGCTGTTCATCGGTCATATCTTTACCTGGCCGGTGTTCCAACAGAAATTTAAGATATCCATAAATATTCAATCCGTGTGCTTTGGCCATCTCAACCATTGTGTAAACGACTGCACTGGCATTCGCACCATCTACGGAACTGCTAAACAGCCAGTTCTTACGGCCAACTGCGAATGGGCGGATCGCATTCTCCGCAGCTTATCCACATATGAGAATAACTCAGTGAACAATCTATCCGGGGATTCTGTATCGGAAAGAAGAACTGGGTGATGATCGATACTATCGCGGGAGCTGAGTCCAGTGCCATAATCTATAGTTTGGCAGAGACAGCAAAAGTGAATAACCTGAAGCCTTATGATTATTTTAAATATCTTCTGACAGAAATCCCAAAACATCTTGATGATAAGAATGATGACTTTTGTGAAAACCTGCTTCCTTGGTCAGAAAATCTGCCAGCGGATTGCAGAAAAAATAAAAACTCATTGCCGCTCGATTGAGCGGCAAGTTAAATGACAGTACCCACTATGGTGCGTTTACTTAATCTCTTTGAAATAAGTCCCTTGTATACACTTTATCTTTCACATCATCTAAACAAATATCATATCTATTGGCAATAATTGCCTGTGCCTTTTCTTTAAATGTTTCTAAATCATTAACAACTCTACTTCCAAAAAATGTAGTCCCATTTTCCAGCGTAGGTTCATACACAATAACAGTAGCCCCTTTAGCCTTTAAACGTTTCATAACACCCTGAATGCTGCTCTGCCGAAAATTATCAGAATTACTTTTCATCGTCAGCCTATATACGCCAATGATACATTCTTTTTCTTGTTCAGGTGAAAAATCTCCACTATTATAATAATCATAATAACCAGCCATATTAAGCACCCGATCCGCAATAAAATCCTTCCTCGTACGATTACTTTCCACAATCGCACTCATCATATTCTGCGGAACCTCATCATAATTTGCCAACAGCTGTTTTGTATCTTTTGGCAGACAATACCCTCCATACCCAAAACTCGGATTATTATAATGTGTTCCAATACGCGGATCCAGACAAACACCATCAATAATAGCCTTAGTATCCAACCCTTTCATTTCTGCATAAGTATCCAATTCATTAAAGTAAGATACCCTCAAAGCCAAATAAGTATTGGCAAATAATTTAACAGCCTCCGCTTCCGTAAATCCCATAAATAAAGTATCAATATTTTCTTTTATAGCACCTTCCTGAAGAAGCGCAGCAAAAGTATGAGAAGCCTCTACCAGTTTTTCATCTGATTTATCAGTAGATACAACAATACGGCTGGGATACAGATTGTCATATAATGCCTTGGATTCTCTTAAAAATTCCGGGCTGAAGATAATATTACGGGTGTTATACTTTTTGCGGACATTAGCCGTATAACCTACCGGAATTGTAGATTTAATTACCATAATTGCATCCGGATTTACTTTGAGAACTAATTCAATGACTGCCTCTACAGCAGATGTATCAAAATGATTCTTTTTACTGTCATAGTTAGTAGGCGCAGCGATAACTACAAAATCAGCATCCTTATAGGCAGCTTCTCCATCCAGAGTGGCTGTCAGATCCAAATCTTTCTCTGCCAGATATTTTTCGATATAATCATCCTGAATAGGAGATTTTTTATTATTGATCAAATCAACTTTTTCCGGAATAATATCTACAGCAGTTACATGATTATGTTGTGCCAATAAAGTCGCAATGGACAATCCAACGTATCCCGTACCCGCAACAGCTATGTTCAATGGAGAACATGTTTCCGGAGTTTTAGCGGCAGGCTCGTTTACGAACAGCAGGTATGGTTCAAAATCCAGAATTTCCCCCAACTTTTCTAATTGTGGAATGGACGGCATATAATCCTGTGATTCCAACCGGCTGAGCATAGCGCGATTGATACCGGTAAGGTCGGCCAATTGCTGTTGCGTGATTTTTTTTTCTTTTCTGGAGTTTATTACTTGTTTAGCCAGAAGAGCAAGAGATAATTTTCTCATATGAATGTATTCCTTTCTTATATATGAATATGTTATTTAAAACAACAAAAACTAAGGCTTTATATTTGATTTTAAACATATAAATAATAACAAATATATGTAAAAAAAGCAATGAGAAAATTAAATCTAATTAAATATTGATTAAAGATTAGAAAAAATGTTGCTTAAAATAACATAAAAAACAATTTCAGCAGGGCCATCGCCCTGCTGAACTCCTTCCCATTTTTTAATCCCCTCAATACTTCCACTTCCCAAGCAATTCATCCTTCAACCCTAAATCATCAATCCCCGTCATATCTGCATACTTAATATCATCCGGATAATTCTCCATCTCACTTTTCTGCCCCTTCAATATTTTCCCCGGATTATAATGGTCCTTATCATAAACCAAATACTCATTCACCAAATACTCAAACACATCCCTCACATCCCCCTTATCATCTTTCCCCTTCACAACACTAACCCCATCCAGCGAATACGGCGATCCGGATTCCGGATAGATCATCTTCAGCGGATTGCCATTATTGATTTCCGTCACCACCTGATAAGTAAGCGCTGTACCCACAGCGCACTCCCCCTGAATCAGCAGCTTCACCGGCCCGGAACCCGACTCGGAATACTGTTTCACATTATCATTCAGCTTATCAAAATACTCCAGCGTCTTCTTCTCCCCCCATATATTCCTGAGATTCAGATAAAAATTATACCCCGTAGAACTGGATTTTGGATTTTGAATAGATATCTTATTCTTAAATTCCGGTTTCAGCAAGTCCTCGTAAGTCTTCGGCTCCGCAATCCCATATTTCTTCAAAATCTCCGTATTTACCGCAAATCCGCCCCCATAACTTTCCCATATCAAATACTTCCCATGCTCCGGCAGCATACCGTCAATATAATCCAAATGTGAATATTCTGCCACATCAGCCAGTGAGTCCTTCATTTTCTCCATATACCCGGTCTCAACCCCCAGCACAATGTCCGCATCGGAGTGCTCTTTTTCTGTCTGAATCTTAGCAGCAACCTTAGCAGTGGGCATATACATGATCTGCACATTCAAATCCGGGAATTTCTCAGCCAGATGAGCCTTCAGATCATCATTCCTGTACTGCTCCAGCGCAGAATAGATCACTAAAGTATTGCTTTCCTGCTTATTTATCGCAAAATATAAAGCCATGATTACAACAACTAACCCCGCTAATATTTTCTTCATCCCTCAATTCTCCTTCCTTGCAAAATACATTTTCAGGAAATAGATCACGCCCTTTGCAATTACATTGACCAGCAAAATAATAATGGAAATAAATGCAATAGGTTCAATCAGTGACTGAGAATCAAACTGCGGGATCAGAAGTGCCAGCGGCATATTTCTGAAATTTGCCAGGAAGGAAATCGCCGAAATGGTCACCATACAGTTTACAAAAATATAGCTGAACATTTCGAGAATCGTTCCTCTTGTACACGGCATATACACATCAACCAGCATTTTCATCTTAGAGATTCCCAGAGAATACGCGACATCCTCCAGATTACTGTTAAACTTAGAAAGCGAATTATAAGCCAGCAGATACGGCGATGCAAAAAAGTGAGTGATATTTACCGTAATCAAAATTGCGATCGTTCCATAAACAAAGCTTCCCTGAAAGAACAGTACATAGGACAAACCCAGCACAATACCGGGAAATGACAGGGAAACCAGAGAAATCAAATGAATAGCCATGGAAGAAAAGTTTTTCCCTGAGCGCGCCGTCACAAATGCAGCATAATATGTAATCAATGTACCGGCCAGGGCTGTCGTCAGCCCGATAAACAGCGAATTCAGCAGATACCCGCCAATCCCCAGATCCAGAGATTCCGTTATATTGTCAAAGGTAAAACTAAAGTCTACAGGATACTGTTTCACAAAACTCAAAATGACAAACGTAATAATCGGAAGGCTGATCAAAACAAGAGTTACAACACATACAACCCTGGAAAAAATATCTCGTTTCCTGTTCTTCCCAATCACATATGGTTTCGTGATTGTACTGTTTGTCCCGTTATCTTTATTTAACAGATCAATAATAAAGGCGATCACTGCCGGAATCAGCAGAATAACCCCGATGATTCCGCCCTTTGAATAATCAAGCAGTCCAATAACTTCCCGATACATATAGACCGGCAGAGTCATCATTTTCCCGCCTACTATTAACGGTACACCATAATCCGTGAACACGACGGTAAACACGGCGAAGAAAGCGGAGATTAACGGTTTTTTAAGATTTGAAAGTGTAATTGCCTTTAGCTGCTGTTTCTTAGAAAGCCCCAGCACATCTGCCATCTCATATACCGTAAAATCCTCATATTGAAAGATATCTGTCAGCATTAAAAATGCCATCGGACAAGAATACAAAGTTGCGCCGATCACAATTCCGGTCAATCCATATAAATGGATGTTGATCCCGGTTAAATTTGTAAAAAAGCCATTGTCACCAAATAACAGTGTCAGCCCCATACCATGGGAAATAGACGGGATCAGCATTGGCAGCGTGAATATCACGGACCATACACCCTTATGCCGGATATTTGACCTGTTGACACACCATGCCAGAAGCAGGGCAATGCTTACAGAGACAATAGTAGTCACAAGCGATGAAAGAAATGAATTCCAAAGCATTGGGGCAAACTGTGCGCTTGACAGGACTTCACTGATATCACCATAGGAAATATGAGTAGCTAAGGCGATGATTGGGCATAAAACATGCAGAATTAAAAATATGCCTATGAAAAGTTTCAGGCTCTGAAAGGTTCTGTTCTTCATATCTCCTCCGTCCTACAATCTGCCGATACATTTTGATAAAGAATCAAATTTCTGGTTTAAATGGTTCACCACAAATGTTCGGATGTATTCATTCGCAGGGCTATTGTATATTTCCAGAGGGCTGTCCAGCTGTTCAATCGTCCCGTTGCTCATTACCATGATCCTGTCGGACAGGAAGAAGGCCTCCTCCTGGTCATGGGTGATATAGATCATTGTGGAATGGAATTTTTTCTGAATGTCTTTCAGTTCCCTCTTCATGATCTCCTTATTTTCAACATCCAGTGCGCTGATTGGCTCATCGAGCAGAACAATGGATGGGTTTAAGGCGAGAGTGCGGGCAATTGCAACTCTCTGCTGCTGGCCTCCTGAGAGGTGATGGGGCTTTTTGTTCAATTGGTCACTCATGCCAATCATGTCTAAGGTTCTTTCGGCACGTTTTCTTGAGTCTGCTTTTGTTTCAGGTTTGATCTTCAGGGCATACTCTACGTTTTCCAGAACTGTCATATTGGGGAATAAGGCATAATTTTGGAATATGATTCCCATTCCTCTCTGGGATGCGGGAAGCTTGCTTATGTCTTTTCCGTCCAGCAGTATTTCTCCTGCGGTCTGGGATTCCAGACCGATGAGGATTCTTAACAGTGTTGTTTTGCCGCAGCCGCTGGGGCCGAGGACACTGAGGAATTCCCCTTCCTTTACTACGAAGGAAAGGGATTTTAGAACCTGTTCTCCGTCGTATTCTTTTACAAGATTTTTTACGATCAATTTCTCTGTCATATGAAATTCTCCTTGGTATGATAGGCCGTAGATTATCGGCTGTGTATTAATATCCCTGCGGTATTTACATTTGGGGAGGGGCCATTGATTTTGTCGGAGGCATGATTGGCGGATTCGGGCTGTGAATGGCAAAATAGGGGGTGTTTTATGGAAAATCATGAGTACACTTCCTTTTATATTTTGTTTCAGTATACCATTTATTACTATTTTATGCTACTGTTGTTGCAGATTAGTGGATAAAAGTAAGGTGTAATGATGGAAATTAAGGAAGGCTTATAAATATTTTTGCATATTCATGCATTTGGGGGTAATGTTGTCTGCTGTGTTATATACTGCAGAATAAAATATGATTTTGGTGTAAGTGCGAAGAGATAGACTGTTATATGCGGACAATGCTGAAAAGTGATGTGCTTTTATGAAAAGTTGACATCGTGATGACCAGACGTTAAAATGGAAGAGATTTTCTAAATATCACTCCGGCGTATAATTTATAGAGGCGGGGTTAAAAGTAAAATCCAGAACTGAAAAATTTGCAATTATTCCCACGTTGTTTTGTTTATTATCTAAAAACCAGGAGTAAAATAAGAATAAAGCTGTCACAGGGATTTATTTACATGAAGCAGGAAAAAATCTGCTCATTAGCAGCAGAAGAAAGGCAGTTATCAGATATATGGACTTAATAGAAATATTCAATAATCATTTTCCGAAGATATCGCAGAAGCAGATTATATTGTTCCTGATTCTCAGTATCCTGCTGGCTGCTGTCCTCATCTTCATAGTACAAAGAAAAATAATAAAGACAGGGCAGGCAGTCTGTATAGCAGGTGTATTTGTCTGGTTGTATATTGTTTTTTTGTCCACCGTTTTCTCACGGGATCCTTATCCGGAAATGAAATATGAACTGATGCCTTTTTGGTCCTATGTTTTTACCATACAGTATCGCAGCGTATCCATGGCAGAGGAAATATTTTTGAATGTGCTTCTGCTGATGCCCATGGGAGTGCTGCTGTACGCGGCATTTGGCAGACGTGTTGGGGTGATGAGGATAACCGCGGCAGGACTGTCAGTGTCATTTTGTATTGAATTTTTACAGTTAGTATTAAAACGTGGGCTTTTTGAGTGGGATGACATGATCCATAATACCTTAGGGGTATACTTAGGATGCTGGATATGTAAAAAGATAATGGATGTCTGTAAAAAAAGATGAATCTGCCGTATATGGTCTGCAGGCGGGTTCATCTGTTGGCATTTGTGTTTTTTACTCTTTGTGTTTTGCCTTGAAGTTACATATCCATGCAGGACGGCAAAAACAGGATGATGGAACAGCATTCTGAGTCAGGCATATTTCATCACTTCTTTATCACATCTTTTCATTTCTTCAGAATAGCAGTGGACTTTATAGGCACTGCAGAATGTCTTTGGCTTTATGAAGGGGCATTTATCTGTTTGTTTCCGGGCGTATTCCTCAATTCTGCTTATATAATAAATATCAAAGACCACCAAACACTCAATTTTGAATAAGTACACGATTAATATAGTAAAAGTGATGTAATACAGCAATGAAATACAATAAATATTGTGCAAAATGTATACATGGTGTATAATGGAAATGTAACCGAGAGATAAAATAGAGGAAGATAAATGTATTTAGCCCATATAAGTGATGATAAATTAAGAGAACAGACCATCAGAGAACACTTGGAGGGAGTCGCTAAATTAAGCGCTGAATTTGCAGCTTCTTTTGACAGTGAAGAATGGGGGTACGGCTGTGGTCTGGTTCATGATATCGGAAAATATTCCGCTGAATTTCAGAAGCGTCTGCGCGGAGGTGCGAAAGTCGATCATGCAACTGCGGGTGCTCAGGAACTATACCGCAATAAAAATGTCATGCAGGCATATTGTGTAGCCGGTCATCATTCCGGTCTGCCTGACGGCGGTTCACCTGCAGAACCGGCAACGTTTTATGGAAGAATGAAAAAAGACCTGAAAGATTATCAGGCTTTTAAGGAAGAGATTGAAATACCGGCATTTCCGGCCCTGCCGCTGAAACCTATAGGACGAGGAGGGTTTAGTGCAGCTTTTTTTATCCGTATGCTCTTTTCCTGTCTGGTAGATGCAGATTATCTGGATACGGAGCATTTTATGAGGCCGGAGAGCAATACCAGAGGAAATTATGATTCTATAGAGCAGTTGTTTGACAGGCTGTATGAGCATATAGCCTCCTGGCTGACAAATTATGATGAAAATACAGTGTATGGAAGACGTTCAGCCATTCTGCGGGCGTGTCTGGAAAAAGGTAAAAAGCAGCAGGGGCTTTATCAGCTGACAGTTCCCACCGGCGGAGGCAAAACCATATCGTCATTGGCATTTGCCCTGCAGCATGCAGGAGAGCATAATCTGAAACGTATTATTTACGTCATTCCCTATACGTCCATCATAGAACAAAACGCCCGGGTCTTTAAAGAAATCCTGGGCAGCAGGAATGTCCTGGAAAACCACTGCAGTGTAGTCTGTGACAATACCGAGGAACTGGAAAACATGCAGTTGGCGGCAGAAAATTGGGATAAACCGGTGGTAGTCACAACAAACGTCCAGTTTTTTGAATCCCTCTTTGCAAATAAATCTTCTAAATGTCGTAAAATACATAATATTTCCAACAGCGTTATCATTTTCGACGAAGCGCAGATGCTCCCGGTGAATTATCTGAAACCATGCATCCGGGCAATAAGTGAACTGATCTATAATTATCACTGTACCGCGGTTCTGTGCACAGCGACACAGCCGGCACTGAAAGATTTTTTTCCGGACTTTATGAAAGCAGAGGAGATATGCCCAAATGTTAAGGGACAGTATGAGTTCTTCAAAAGAACAGAAGTCATAAACATTGGTGAGATATCAGAGGAAGATCTGATTTCATATCTTGAAGAAAAAGATCAGGTATTATGCGTCCTAAATAGCAGAAAACGTGTTCAGAGAGTCTTTGAATCCCTGAAGGGAGAAGATGTATATCACCTATCCACCTATATGTATCCCGCGCACAGACGAAGGATATTAAAAGAAATAACAGAGAGGCTGAAGGATGGAAGGGCGTGTAAGCTGATTGCAACGAGTCTGGTAGAAGCCGGTGTTGATTTTGACTTCGCCTCTGTTTTCAGGGAGCTTGCCGGAATTGATTCTGTGCTTCAGGCAGCAGGCCGATGCAATAGGGAAGGGAACAGGAACAGAGTGGATTGTGATACAATGGTTTTCACCCTGGAGCAGGATGAGGATATTCATATTCCTGCGCAGTTGAAGCTGCCCATATCTGTAGCGAAACAAATTACGGGAAAATATGAAGACATCACATCGCCGGAGGCAATCCACGAATATTTCAAGAGACTTTACCGTTTCCGGGGAGAAGGTCTGGATACTAAAAGTATTCTTGAGGATTTTGAAAAGGGAATCCCGTCTTTTAGTTTTCCGTTTGCAGATGTGGCAGGTAAATTCCATATTATTGAATCAGAAACCAAGACGATTCTGGTGGATATGGAGGAGGAAGCCGCAGATATTGCGGAACGGTTGAGAAGTGGAGATCATTCCAGGGAATTATTCAGGGCAGCAGGACAGTATTGTGTAAATGTTTACGAAAATGATTTCAATAATCTGGACGGGGCGGGTATGCTGGAAGCGCTGTGCACAGATATTGACACGGATTTCTATGTGCTGCGCAGCAAAGAGCTTTACACAGAAGACAGAGGTCTGACTGTCAAAGCCGAGAGAGGAGATGCATTGTTTGGGTGATTACGGACAGAAAAATAGATTTCTGCAGTGTGATCCCGGCAGCATCCATACCAGGTATGCAGGCAGAACTCAGAATATAGATTCCAATAGATTAACGGGAGGAGGAGAGACATGAGCCATGGTGTGCGCGTAAGAGTCTGGGGGGACAGGGCACTGTTTTCCCGGCCGGAAATGAAAGTTGAACGCTGCAGTTACGATGTCATTACACCGTCGGCTGCAAGAGGGATTCTGGAAGCCATCTACTGGCATCCCGGCCTTCGTTGGGTGATAGACAAGATTTACGTCAGAAAACCCATACAGTTTACCAGTATCCGACGTAATGAAGTAAAAAGCAAAGTGCAGGCCGGAAATGTATTGAGTGTTATAAATGGGGCAAATAAACCGTTGTACCTGAGCACTAAGGAAGAGATCGTACAGAGGGTTGCCATTCTGCTGCAGGATGTGGAATATGTGATTGAGGCGCATTTTGACATGACTGACCAGGCAAATCAGACGGACAACTGCGGCAAATTTAAGGACATTATTATGAGGCGTCTGCGCAGAGGGCAATGTTATCATATGCCGTATTTCGGATGCAGAGAATTTCCGGTGAACTTTGAGCTTTTTGAAGAAGAGGAGGTAGAGACGGCTTATCCGGATACAGTAAAGGATTTAGGGTACATGCTGTATGATTTTGACTACTCGAACCCGGAGGATATCACTCCTATGTTTTTTAGGGCAGTCATGGAAAATGGTGTACTTGACGTACGGGATTGCGAGGTGGTCAGATGATCCTGCAGTCATTGGTTAGATATTATGAGGCACTGGAAAAGAAAGAGAAAATTACAAGCCCGGGATGGTGTACGGCAAAAGTCTCCTTTGCGCTGGATATTTCTGAAAAAGGTGAGCTTTTACGCGTGATTCCTCTTAAGTTAGAAAAGCAGAAGGGCAAGAAAACGGTAATGGAGCCGCAGCTGTTGAGAGTGCCCGAGATGGTGACACGTTCTTCCGGGGTATCATCTAACTTTTTGTGTGATAATTCGGGGTATTTCCTGGGAATTGATAATAAAGGGAAACCAAAGCGTTCAGAAGAATGTTTCGCTGCGGCAAAGAAAAAACATTTGGAAATATTGGATGGGGTGGAAGGAAACGCTGCTGCCGCAGTTCGGAATTTTTTTGAAACCTGGAATCCGGGCGGTGCCGCAGAACATCCTGCGCTTGCAGATAGCCTGGAAGAGATGATAGCCGGGGCAAATCTGATCTTCTGTGTAGATGGTGACTGGGTGCAGAATGATTATGATGTGAGAGAAGCCTGGGAAATCTACAGAGACGGCGCTGAAACGGACAATGAAGGAATCTGTCTTGTGACCGGGCAGAAGACAGAAATATCCAGAATTCATGGGTTGATCAAAGGAGTGCCGGGGGCACAGTCCAGCGGTGCGGCACTTGTATCTTTTAACGCACCGGCATTTGAGTCTTTCGGGAAAGAACAGGGCTACAATGCGCCTGTGGGGACCTATGCGGCATATGCATATACAACAGCCCTTAATCATCTCCTTGCGGATAAGTCCCATACAAGCCAGATCGGTGATACAACAGTTGTATACTGGGCTGAGGATGGTGAAGAAATATATCAAAATATATTCGGCGGAGCGGTTGAACCTACAGTTGACAATCAGGCGATTGTAGCGGGTGTGTTTAATAGTCTGGAAATGGGTAAGCCTATTGTCGTGGAGGAAGTGGAAGGAAGTTTGTCCTTGGACCAGCGTTTTTATATCCTGGGACTTGCTCCGAATGCGGCCAGGATTGCAGTGCGTTTTTTCTACCAGGACAGTTTCGGAAACATCCTCAGACATTTGAAAGAACATTATGACAGGATGGATATTGTACGGCCGGCAGCAGATGAAATGCGTTATATGGGTGTCTGGCGTATGCTTCAGGAAACCGTAAATAAAAAATCCAGGGATAAGAAGCCAACCGCAAATATGGCCGGAGCTGTATACCGGGCAATCATTTCCGGAGGGCAGTATCCGGCATCCCTGTTCCAGGGCGTAATGGGCAGGATCAGGGCAGAGCAGGATGATAAAGACAGCCATATACATAAGATCACAAAGGGCAGGGCATCTATTATCAAGGCGTATTTGATCCGTAATGGATATGATAAGGAGGAGGAGATAACTGTGAGTCTGAACGAGAACAGCAAAAATGTAGCTTATACACTGGGCCGGGAATTTGCGGTGCTGGAAGCAATTCAGGAAGAGGCAAACCCGGGAATCAATGCGACTATCAAGGACAAATATTTTAATTCAGCCTGTGCCACACCGGCAGCCATTTTCCCTGTATTGTTCAAATTAAAGAACAGCCATATCAGAAAGATTTCTAACCATGGTAAAGTTGTTTATTTTGAGAAATTGCTGGGCGAACTGCAGGATAAAATGCCGGTAACAGAAGAGCAGATGGTTCCCTGTCCCAGAAGGCTTTCATTGGAAGAACAGGGAATGTTCATACTGGGATATTATCATCAGAACCAAAAACGTTATGAGAAAAAGGATAAGGAGGAAGCACAGGATGTCAGAGATAATTAAAAACAGGTATGAGTTCGTGATTTTATTTGATGTGGAAAACGGAAATCCAAACGGGGACCCGGATGCAGGTAATCTGCCCCGTATCGATCCGGAAAGCGGATATGGGATTGTCACAGATGTGTGTATCAAAAGAAAGATAAGAAATTATGTGGAGGCAGTAAAGGAAGAAGAGGAAGGGTATAAAATTTATATTAAAGAGGATGTACCGCTTAATCGGAGTGATAATACCGCCTACGAATATTTAAAGACAAATGAGAAGGAAATCAAGGAGTTAAAGAAGAAGGATCCGGATGTGGATAAAAAGATACGCGATTTTATGTGCGGCAACTTCTTTGATATCCGTACGTTTGGAGCTGTCATGACCACATTTGTAAAAGCTGCCCTCAACTGCGGGCAGGTCAGAGGCCCTGTACAGCTTGGATTTGCCAGGAGTATTGACCCGGTCGTGAGTCAGGAAGTGACCATAACCCGCGTTGCGATCACAACAGAAAAGGATGCAGAAAATAAGAGCACAGAGATGGGAAGGAAGAATATTATTCCATATGCGCTTTACAGAATGGAAGGATATATTTCAGCGAACCTGGCCAGAAAGGTGACCGGATTTACAGAGGATGATCTGGAACTTCTCTGGGAGGCCATTATCAATATGTTTGAGATCGATCATTCTGCCGCCAGAGGAAAGATGGCGGTGCGTGAGCTTATTATTTTCAAACACAGCAAAGAATTCGGAGACTGTCCGGCATATAAATTATTTGATGCAGTTGAGGTCAGAAAACATGAAGATGTGATTTATCCCAGAAAATATCAGGATTACAGCATTGAAATCCATGAAGATCAGATTCCGGAAACAGTGGAGATTTCAAGAAAAATATGAAGGAATATAAAGAAGAGGATTACCTGATGCTCTCAGGAATCCAGCATTTTGCTTTTTGCAGAAGGCAGTGGGCATTAATACATATTGAGCAGCAGTGGCAGGAAAATGTCCGGACTGTGGAGGGGGAATTACTTCATAAGAGAGCACACGATACATATTCTTCAGAGAAAAGGAATGATGTGGTAATCAGCAGAGGGCTTCCCGTACATTCCAGTGAAATGGGGGTCAGCGGTGTATGTGATATTGTGGAGTTTCGCCGGGCTGAGGAGGGAATCACTCTTCACGGGCACCGAGGGACCTTTCAGGTCTATCCCGTTGAGTATAAAAGGGGGAAACCGAAAGATACGCAGATAGATATTCTCCAGTTGACAGCCCAGGCTATGTGTCTGGAGGAAATGCTGTCGTGTACGATCGCTGGGGGAGCCGTTTTCTATGGAGAGATAAAGAGGCGGGAAAGAATAGAATTTACCGATGAGTTGAAGGAACAGGTGAGAACCATGTTTTCAGAAATGCATCAGTATTTTGACAGAAAATATACCCCAAAGGTTAAATGGTCGAAAAGCTGTAACGCATGTTCCCTGAAAGACATCTGTCTGCCGAAATTAGGAAAAGCGGCTTCAGTAAAAGAATATATAAAATCTGCCATTGGGGAGGATGACAAATGAAGAAATTGCTGAATACGTTATATATCACCTCTCCCGACGGATACCTTTCCCTGGATGGAGAAAATGTAGTGGTGCTTGATAAGGAAAAGGAAGTGGGAAGGGTTCCGCTGCATAATCTGGAAGCCATTGTTTCTTTTGGCTACAGAGGTGCAAGCCCGGCACTTATGGGAGGATGTGCGGAAAGAAATATTTCACTTTGTTTCATGACACCCCAGGGCAGATTCCTGGCAAGAGTGACTGGTAATGTTAGAGGAAATGTTGTTTTGAGAAAGAAGCAGTACAAGGTTTCCGAAGAAGATGAGGCAAGTCTTGTGATTGCCCGTAATTGCATTTTAGGGAAAATATATAATTCCCGGTGGGTTCTTGAAAGAGCAATAAGGGATCACGCACTTCAGATTGATGTTGAGGAGGTAAAACGTGCCTCTGTCAATTTGCAGCAGTCCTTAAATTATGTGAAGAGCTGTACAAGTATGGAACAGTTGAGAGGATATGAAGGGGAAGCGGGAAGCGTTTATTTTGGTGTGTTTAATGAACTGATTTTACAGCAGAAAAAAGACTTTAAGTTTGAAGGCAGAAACCGTAGACCACCATTAGATAATGTAAATGCAATGCTTTCATTCTTTTATACTTTGCTGACGAACATGTGCGCTTCGGCACTGGAATGTGTGGGATTGGACCCGTATGTGGGATTCATGCATACAGACAGGCCCGGAAGGGTTTCGCTGGCACTTGATATGATGGAGGAACTGCGGCCTGTCTTAGTGGATCGTTTTGTGCTCACCATGATCAATAGAAAGATGGTGAATAAGAAGGATTTTTCTGTTAAGGAAGATGGCGCGGTATTGATCAGTGATAAATGCAGGAAGCTGCTGCTGACAGAGTGGCAGAATAAAAAGAAAGATGTTATCACACATCCGTATTTGGGTGATAAAGTGGAGTGGGGAATGATACCATATGCCCAGGCAATGCTTTTGGCTCGTTATCTGAGGGAAGATTTAGATGAGTACCCGCCATTTTTCTGGAAGTAGGTGAGAGTATGCTGGTTTTGATTACATATGATGTAAATACCGAGACAGATGCCGGGAAAAGACGTCTAAGAAAGGTTGCAAAACAATGTGTTAATTATGGAAGACGGGTGCAGAATTCTGTTTTTGAATGCATTCTTGATAACACACAGTGTGTTTCATTGAAGGCTGTATTGGGGGATATTATTGATAAGGAAGTTGACAGCCTCAGGTTTTATTATTTGGGGAATAACTATAAGACTAAAGTGGAGCATATGGGAGTTGACAGGGGGACAGCAGCGGACTCGACTTTGATTTTCTAGTGCGAATAGGAAGTGAACAGAAAAACATTGGGAGATTCGCACCATATTTTGGGGTGTTGGGTGATGGGAAAAGGAGGAATAGAAGGGAAAGGGGTGGTGAGATTAGTGTGAAAGAGTCTATTAATTAGGAGTTTTATACAAAAATAGCTATGAAATTTGGGCATTTTTGCTGTCACCACCTTCGCGGTGGTGTGGATTGAAATAATGTCAGAGGGGCAGGTCAATGCTACCAGTTTGTCACCACCTTCGCGGTGGTGTGGATTGAAATTGTAATATTCCGTATGCGGCCCCAGTCCATCTTAGTCACCACCTTCGCGGTGGTGTGGATTGAAATCGATCACGCTTTGTGCATGAGTGCTTGCAAACAGTCACCACCTTCGCGGTGGTGTGGATTGAAATTATACAATGAATTAGAGATGGAAGGGGGGAGTTGGTCACCACCTTCGCGGTGGTGTGGATTGAAATCCGGTTTTTACCATCCACTTTTTTTCTCATCAGGTCACCACCTTCGCGGTGGTGTGGATTGAAATTTGTTAGTTGCCAGGTGTTTGCGTCACCACCTTCGCGGTGGTGTGGATTGAAATATCACACAGAGGCTCATGCAGTAGGAATGACGGGTCACCACCTTCGCGGTGGTGTGGATTGAAATCGCAGAGTATGCAGGAGCAGATAACATCTGCCTTCGTCACCACCTTCGCGGTGGTGTGGATTGAAATACTATGGTCTGCTCAGATATAAGAGCAGGCCGCGTCACCACCTTCGCGGTGGTGTGGATTGAAATACTCTCCGCTTAAAAAGTTCTATCAGGACACCCTGGTCACCACCTTCGCGGTGGTGTGGATTGAAATATATCAAAAAAAATTGCATCTATATCTTCTGCGTCACCACCTTCGCGGTGGTGTGGATTGAAATTTATGCCGACACGGACGCAAAGAGTCGTAGCGAGGTCACCACCTTCGCGGTGGTGTGGATTGAAATGGCAAGGTCCTTATATCCTCCCGCCTCATACAGAGTCACCACCTTCGCGGTGGTGTGGATTGAAATAGTGGATATATCGGCGACAATCCAAGCTACTTATGTCACCACCTTCGCGGTGGTGTGGATTGAAATCCGTGGGCGAGTAAAAGAAAAGCAAATTTATCTGTCACCACCTTCGCGGTGGTGTGGATTGAAATAATAAAATCATACCTGATATATTATCTATTGTTTTGTCACCACCTTCGCGGTGGTGTGGATTGAAATCTGTGAACTTTGCAGGAGTGGAGATCAGACCGGGTCACCACCTTCGCGGTGGTGTGGATTGAAATCCGCCAAGGCACCGATATACTTAAAACTTTCTCCGTCACCACCTTCGCGGTGGTGTGGATTGAAATAACATTTATTACAAACTTAGGAGGGATAACTGGAGTCACCACCTTCGCGGTGGTGTGGATTGAAATCTTCCATTTCATGCTTAAAAGAATTAACGGTAAAGTCACCACCTTCGCGGTGGTGTGGATTGAAATCCCACATCCAACCAATAGGATAGCAATGATTACCGTCACCACCTTCGCGGTGGTGTGGATTGAAATTCCATCGGGATTTGCCAGTCATCAAATATCTTGGGTCACCACCTTCGCGGTGGTGTGGATTGAAATCGGCAGGAACAAGAGTCACAAACGGAGAATTGTGTCACCACCTTCGCGGTGGTGTGGATTGAAATCAGTTATTGACACGATTGGAATAGAGGTATCAGCGTCACCACCTTCGCGGTGGTGTGGATTGAAATATTTCCAGACGCCCTTTTGCCCGCAGCGCCTTGGTCACCACCTTCGCGGTGGTGTGGATTGAAATAAGTAATCCCAGTTATGAGCCTATGTTCTTCAGTGTCACCACCTTCGCGGTGGTGTGGATTGAAATCAGTAAATAACAACATGGTCCACAAGCGGAAAAAGTCACCACCTTCGCGGTGGTGTGGATTGAAATACTGCAACGCTCATGATAGCTTGAAGATACACTGTCACCACCTTCGCGGTGGTGTGGATTGAAATAGTTCACCGATGATTTGCCCACCCGGCTCCCTCGTCACCACCTTCGCGGTGGTGTGGATTGAAATATCCGTCGCTATAAGCTTTATCTTGTTTGGTCCAGTCACCACCTTCGCGGTGGTGTGGATTGAAATCATTTGACGTCCTGTTTTTCTTGACGGAAATGGGTCACCACCTTCGCGGTGGTGTGGATTGAAATTACAGCATCCGTAGTACCAGTTATTGCTTTTATCGTCACCACCTTCGCGGTGGTGTGGATTGAAATATGGGTACTTTGATACGCTTACCTGTAACAGGGTGTCACCACCTTCGCGGTGGTGTGGATTGAAATATAGCACACCGGCTTGTCCCTCCTTTCTTACCGCGTCACCACCTTCGCGGTGGTGTGGATTGAAATTCCATCGGGATTTGCCAGTCATCAAATATCTTGGGTCACCACCTTCGCGGTGGTGTGGATTGAAATACCATAAATTTCGTCCAATTTTGCCGTATCCCAGTCACCACCTTCGCGGTGGTGTGGATTGAAATAGGAATCGGTCATGATTCTGGCATATATTACTACGTCGCCATCTACGTGGTGGTGTGGATTGAAATGTCTTGCCTCTATCAAAGAAAAGTTTGAATTTTGTCATCACCTGCGCAATAGCGTGAATTCAAATTTAGTGACCAGACCTTGCAGAAAGAGGTGAGCATAAAGATGAATACAGCAATAAAAAAGAAACTCCCAATTGGAATAGAGAACTTTGAAAAAATTCGGACAGAAGATTTTTATTATATTGATAAAACAGGTCTGATCAAAGACCTTCTATATAATTGGGGAGAAGTAAATCTCTTTACACGCCCCAGACGTTTTGGCAAATCCCTTAACATGAGTATGTTGAAAAGCTTTTTGGACATTGAGGGTGACATAACATATACAGAAAAGTTATTTAATGGATTGGAAATTTCAAAAGAAACAAGCCTTTGCAAAGAATATATGGGCGCATTTCCAGTTATTTCAATTAGCTTGAAAGGCGTAAACGGCATAGATTTTGCAGCTGCGCGGGATATGATGCGTTCCATTATTGGGAATGAAGCGCTGAGGTTCTATTTTTTATCCGAAAGCAATAACCTGAACGAGAAAGAAAAAATGCAGTACAATCAGTTGACTGCAGTGGATGAAAGCAACAGGCAGGGTTTTACTATGTCAGACACGCTGCTGATGGGAAGTCTGAAGACGTTATCCATGCTGCTGCAGAAACATTATGGCAAAAAAGTCATTATACTGATTGACGAGTATGATGTCCCCCTGGCAAAGGCCTTTGATAATGGCTATTATGAAGAGATGATTATGTTGATACGCAATCTGTTTGAGCAGGTATTAAAAACTAACGACAGCCTGCAGTTTGCTGTGTTAACAGGCTGTCTGCGGGTGTCAAAGGAAAGTATTTTTACCGGGCTGAATAATATGAAAGTGCTTTCCATCACGGATGTCCGGTTTGATGAATACTTTGGATTTACAGATAAAGAAGTAAGAGAACTTTTGGAATACTATGGACTTACTGCGTCCTATGAAACTATAAAGGATTGGTATGACGGTTATCGTTTTGGTGATGTTCATGTTTATTGTCCCTGGGATGTGATATGCTATTGTGATGAACTCAGATTTGATCCCAAAGTACAGCCAAAGGATTACTGGTCCAATACCAGCAGCAATCAGTCTGTCAGATGCTTTATAGAAAATGCGGAAAGCAATACAACAAAACGTGAGATTGAGCGCCTGGTTGAGGGGGAAGCAGTTAGAAAAGAAATCCGGCAGGAATTAACCTATCGTGAATTGTACAGCGATACAGATAATATATGGAGTGTTCTGTTTACTACAGGGTATCTGACACAGCAGGGAAAATCTGAAGATGATATATTTAACCTGGTAATTCCTAACCAGGAAGTGAGAAAGATATTTACGAGACAGATTATGGAATGGTTCCAGGATATGACGAAAAGAGATGGAGATACATTAAATATGTTCTGCGATGCATTTGAAAATGGTGATGCAGCAGGAGTGGAAATGTACTTTAATGCCTATCTTAGAAAAACTATCCGTATCAGAGATACTTTTGTGGGAAAATATAGAAAAGAGAATTTTTATCATGGGATTTTGCTGGGACTGCTTGGATTTAAGGATAGCTGGGGTGTATGGTCCAATCGTGAATCCGGAAATGGTTACAGCGTTATACTTGTAGAAATTGAAGAAAAAGATTTAGGCATTGTGGTAGAGTTAAAATATTCTGAGGATTCCAATCTTGAGGCAGGATGCAGACAGGCACTGCGGCAAATTGAGGAGAAAAACTATACGGAAGAGCTAAAAGCACTCGGGCTAAATCACATATTAAAATTTGGAATAGCATGCTGCAAAAAGCGCTGCAAAGTTATGGTGGAATGAACCTCCGGTACTTTTATTTATGCTGTCTCTGAATAACATAGAAGAATGATCAATATTTTAGACTGTCTTAAAGCTCACGTAAAGATAATCAAGTACCATAACCACTGGAGATAGTTCCATCAAAATAAACGAGGATTCCCTCACCCCCATAGCGGAAGGGAATCCTCAAACCAATCTTAACAGCAGTGCAGACCCGAGAAATACCTGCATCCCCACTGACATAATCCCACATAAACCCAGGTCTTTCATTTATATCATATATGCCCGCATTCAGCAAAACTTCATCTTACCCCAACAGTCTCCCATCTCCTCCTCCATTTTCCCGTCAAATACCACCCAAACGATATCACATAATTGGCGGCCCACCCCATAGGCACAGCCATCCATGCCACTTGAATGCCATACACCGGCGCGAACACATTTGTCACGACCACCCGGATAGAGAGATTCACAAGATTAGCCACTGTAAAAGCCTTCACATCCCCGGCCCCGCGCAGCAGTCCGTCTGTGGATGCTTTCAGCCCGATAAAAGCGTAAAAGAACGAAAGAAACTTCACATAATCCAGTCCCGTCTGAAAAGCGGCACTTCCATTTCCGGCGTCCAAAAACGCTGAGACGAACACATTCCCAAACAACTGATAGAGAATACACAGAAATGCCCCGGCACTCAGCACCGCTGCATAACACATCCGATATCCCTTATTCACCCGTTCCAATTGTCCGGCACCCACATTTTGGGCAGTGAAGGTGGACATGGCATTTCCCATAGCCAGCATAGGCACAATGCTGATAGACTCGATTCGCATTCCCGCGGAATAACCGGCCAGCACAGAAGCTCCGAAGCTGTTGACAACCGACTGAACCAGAAGAATCCCAATCTGCACAATAGACTGCTGGATAATAGAGGGAACCGCAATCCTTACCATGGAAAACATAAGCCCGGCATCATATACACGCCAGTGTTCATCTGTTTCATACCCCTTCAGCTTCCGCAGAAGCAGCCCAAACGAAATTACAGCAGACACTCCCTGAGCAATCAGAGTACCCACAGCAACCCCTCTCACCCCCTCCCGAAACCGTATGACAAACAACATATCCAGGAAAATATTCAGCAGAGAGGAAAATATCAGCAGATACAGCGGCGTCCTGGAATCTCCCAGCGCATTGAAAATGGACGCCTCCACATTATACATAAACAAAAACGGCAGCCCGGCAAAATATACAGCCAGATAAAGCGCTGCGTCCGAAAAAACCTCTCCGGGCGTATTCACCCATCCCAGAATCCGGTGATTCAGGAAAAGTCCCAGCGCTCCCAGGCAAATACTCACCACAAGGAAGTTGATAAGCGTGGTGAATACGGCTGTCTTCATTTTGCCTTTCTTTCCTGCGCCGAGACATTGGGAGATGATCACAGAACTTCCGATTCCTCCGCCGATAGCAATGGCAATAAATACATTTGTAATCGCATAAGAGGCACCTACAGCGGCCAGCGCCCGTTCCCCAACAAAATTTCCAACGATCACAGAATCTGCGATATTATAAAACTGCTGAAAAAGATTCCCTAAAATCATAGGCAGCGCAAAAAACAGCAGCGAGCGCCCGGGTGGGTCTGTCAGCATATTGTATGTTTTCTTCTTCATCATTCTTTTGTCCCTCTCTTCTGCGGCATTTTTCTTCTGTTTAATCCAGAAACGCTGCCTCGGTATTCCTTCTATAATAATAGAATAACCGAAACAGCGTTTTTTACGATAAACTGCAGTATAAACTATAAAATTTTACCTTCAGAAGTCTTCCCTGTGTTTCTTCAGCATATTCAAAATAGTTTCCTGTGTATACGCCCCCAGACGTTTTTTATCTTCCTTTGAAAGCTGGTCCGGATAAATGGGTTTTCCATACTCCACGATCACTTTAGCAGGTTTGATCTTAGGAAAATGTGCCTCAAAAATTTCAGCGGAATTGGTGATCGCCATAGGGATAATAGGACATCCTGATTTGGTGGCTATCTTAAAGCTGCCTTCATGGAAGGGAAGCATATCCAGTTCACTTTCATTTTTATTTCTGGTTCCCTCGGGGAAGATGCAGATGGAAACGCCGTTTTTCGCCTCATCAATGGCAGTCAGAATGGTCTTCATACCCGCTTTGATATCCTTTCTGTCCAGAAACAGACAGTGCAGGTATTTCATCCAGCTGGACAAAAGGGGAATCGGCTCCATTTCTTTTTTGGCAACATATCCGGTCAGATCCGGGCACAGGACATAGGTGAGAAGAATGTCAAAGAAACTTCTGTGGTTTCCTATGTAAAGGACTGCCGTGTCATGGGGGACATTTTCATGGCCGATGATTTGGATATCAGACCCTGTAATCTTAAGGACACATCTGAAAACTGCCTGGACAATGCGCAGGGAGCTGATGTCCTTTGCCCTCCGGTTAAATTTACCGATCACCCATTCAACCAGCAGGATCGGAATGGATAAAATAAGAAATCCTACAACTACAATGCATACAAGAATAAAGCGGAACATAACACTCACCTTTCTATACCGTTTGGTATACCTTACGAGGCACACTTGCTGTGCCATAAATTACGGGATGCCATTTATGGTATACCTTACGGGGCACACTTGCTGTGCCATAAATTACGGGATGCCATTTATGGTATATGTTATTGGATAAGAAACCAGATATGCCGTAGGCATACCTGGCCGGAAATTTTATATATGATGTGACGTATCCAATACCTGGAACTTCTTATATTATACGGAAAACAGGAAAGGGATGCAAGCCATATTTAGCCCTAATATACAGAAAATACACAACTCCGGCCAAAAGCATCTCTCCATAAACAGAAGTTTTTAACAAATCCTGTTATTCTAACGAAAATCCCCGCGAAAAATCGTCATTATATTCCAAATTATTTTCTTTACAAAGAAGATTTCCTGTAGTAAGTTATGTAGTATATCGCTGATTTTAGGGGGGCTTAGAGAAAAATGGGAAAGACCGGAGTGATGAAGAAATTCATCGGAGATAAAAAATTTTATAAGATGATCCTGGCTATTGCCATACCTATTATGATACAGAACGGCATCACCAATTTTGTCAGTCTTCTGGATAATATCATGGTAGGAAGAATCGGTACGGAGCAGATGTCAGGTGCCGCGATCGTAAACCAGCTTATCTTTGTTTATAACCTCTGTATTTTCGGAGGTGTGTCGGGTGCCGGTATATTTACGGCACAGTATTTTGGACAGAAGGATAATGAGGGTATCCGCAATACCTTCCGGTATAAATTGTGGATGGCTCTGATCCTGACAGTGGGCACTGTCATCGTTTTCCTCATTGGAGGGGAACAGCTTATCAGCATGTACCTTCACGGGGAGGGCAGCGCGGAGAATCTGGCGGCTACACTTGCTTACGGGAAACAGTACCTTTACATTATGCTGATAGGGCTTCCGCCGTTTATGATGGTTCAGGTATACGCCAGCACTCTGCGTGAGTGCGGGGAGACGGTTACACCTATGAAGGCCGGTATCACGGCCGTTGTCATTAATCTGGTGTTCAACTACATATTGATCTACGGAAAATTCGGATTTCCGGTACTGGGAGTGCGGGGTGCAGCCATAGCGACCGTTCTTTCCAGATATGTGGAGGCTGCCATTGTCATTCACTGGACACACAAGCATAAAGAGGTCAACCAATATATTGAAGGGCTGTACCGCACGCTGAAGGTCCCGGCGCTGCTGACGAAGAAGATACTGATCAAGGGTACGCCCCTTCTTCTGAACGAAGCTCTCTGGGCGGCCGGGATGGCTATGCTGACCCAGTGCTATTCCATCAGGGGATTAAATGTGGTAGCTGCCCTGAACATTGCCAATACCATCAATAATGTATTTAACATAGTATTTATAGCTCTGGGAGATTCCGTGGCCATTGTGGTGGGCCAGCTTCTGGGTGCGGGCAAGATGAAGGAGGCCCGGGATACAGATACGAAGATGATAGCCTTCTCCGTATTCTGCTGTACCGGTGTGGCTCTGCTGATGCTCCTCCTTGCGCCGCTTTTCCCCATGCTTTATAACACCAACCAGGAGGCCAGGGAGCTGGCGAAATACTTTATCATGGCAACCGCGGTGTTCATGCCGCAGAATGCCTTCCTTCACGCCGCTTACTTCACCCTGCGTTCAGGAGGAAAGACAATTGTCACCTTCCTGTTTGACAGTGTGTTCATCTGGGCAGTGAGTGTGACCATAGCCTTCTCTCTGAGCCATTTTACCCTGCTGCCCGTTGTGGCGATTTATATACTGGTGCAGATGGGAGATATGATAAAATGTCTCATTGGATTTATATTGGTGAAAAAGGGAGTATGGCTGCAGAATATTGTGGCGGATTAGAAAATTAAATACAGGGACTGCCCGGCAGAATAAAAGGCAGTCTGAAAAGAGGAACAGGAAATGCGGCTAGGCATATCCTGTTCCTTTTTCATGTGCGTCAAATATGACAGGGAATCCTGTGTGGACGTGTGACCACATATAGCGATATTGATAAAACATGGTGAAAGAAATATGATTATCCTATCAGAAGTCATAAAGATAGGAATTTTTACAGGCCTTATTGAGAAAATTGTGCACAATAAGCAAAAGTTCAGTTAATGGAACTATCATCACAATAATAAGGAGTAAAGACATGCCGTCCAGAAACACAGAAAAGCCTATAACAAGAAAAGACATAGCAGAATTACTTGGCGTATCTGTATCAGTTGTATCAAGAGCTCTGAACAACAGCGGGTATGTGGAAGAAAAAAAGAGACAGAAGATCATAAGGACAGCAGAAGAGCTGGGATATGTTCCGCAGCCTGTGGCCATGAGCCTGCAGGAGAGACGTACAAAGCAGATTCTTTTTTACTGCAAGGACCTCAATAATGAATTTAATCTGGAAATGTACCGGGGTATGTGCAAAACCGCTAATGAGCGGGGGTATATGGTCGTGATGAATGGTGTTCTGTCTTTTGCCAGGATTCGTGACACAATGATTGACGGAATCATAATGCCCAATGAGAACCTGACGGAATATTATCTGGAACAGGTGGGAAAGAATTATTATCTTCCCGTTGTGAGTGCGTCCTATTGCAATCCGGTGAACCTTCCAAAATCAGTTCCTTTGGTGGAGATAGACATGTACCGGGCTATGGAGGTTGGCATGCAGTATCTGTTCCATATGGGACATAAGCGGATCGCCTTTGGGTTCCCATATTCCACTACAAACCCTAACTCCAGGCTTCTTGCATTCAAGGAGCAGATCAGCCTGAAGTCTGACAGAAGATGGCAGGACTGGGTCGTCAGTGTACATTGGCTGGATAAACGGGATGACATCCGGCTTATGGCCTTCAAGGAGGATATGGAGGATAATTCTCTGAAAATGGAGGAGGACTTTTTTGCAAAAGGCGAGATCGCAGCGCAGCTCTTTCAGGAGAGAAAAATGGATGCCACGGCGGTCATCTGTTTCAATGATGAGTTTGCTCTGGGTATGATGAGGGAGTTACAGAGAATGGGGGTGAAAGTGCCCCAGGACATTTCCATAGTGGGTATAGACGGCACAAGAGCAAGGAGATATGTTACACCTCTTTTGACAACCGTGGATGCAAATCCACAGAGGCAGGGCGGCGAGTGTGCAAAAATTCTTATAGACATGATTGAAAAGAAGAATACAAAATATATTGTTCATCAATCAGTAAGGCTTCTGGAAGGAGAAAGTGTTAAGGATTTGAGAAGCAGACGTTAATGATATCAGGAGGAAAAGATATGAAGAGAATGAAAATGATGAAAAAAGCAGCCATTTGGATGCTGACCGCTTCCATGGCAGCAGGGCTTACCGCCTGCGGAGGTTCCGGCGCGGAAGCAGAGGATACTGGAGATATCTCAGACCCGGAATCCGTAAAAGGAACCATCACAGTAGGCGGCTGGCCATCCGGTGATGATGCATTTAAGGCTGCTCTGGAGGGGTTTCACAAAGAATACCCCAACGTGGAAGTGAAATTCCAGTTTACAGATACAACTGCTCATCATCAGGCTCTGCAGACAGCACTTTCCGCCGGTTCAGGCGCACCGGATGTGGCGATGATAGAAGGAGCTTATGTTGCTCAGTACAGGGATTCCGCAGCGCTTACGAATTTAAAGGAAAAGCCGTACAATGCAGATGAATTAAAGGATGATTTTGTAGAGTTTAAATGGGACCAGTGCATTTCTGCGGACGGAAATGCTGTCCGCGCGATTCCATGGGATGTTGGTCCATGCAGCTATTTCTACCGTACGGATATTTTTGAGGAGTGCGGACTTCCAACGGATCCAAAAGAAGTGGCAGAGCTTATGAGTACCTGGGACGGCGTTCTGGAAGTGGCACGGAAAGTTTACATACCGGGAGAGCGCTGGCTCTTGCCGGATGCTTCCTATCTCTACTTTGAACTTTTCTGCAACAGGGATTATTACGATGAAGATTTAAACCTTAAAATTGAAAGAGAGGGAGACCTGGACTGCTTAAACGCTGTAATAAAAATGCGTGAAGAAAAATTGGACATGAATGTTGATATGTGGGGTACTGAAGCCACAGCTGCCTTTGGAGACGGGACCCTGGCGTCAGTATGCACAGGAAGCTGGTTCGGCGGATTCCTGAAGACAGATTATGCACCTGATGCAAGTGGAAAATGGGGTGTGACCACCATGCCGGGCGGCGTGAAGGCATCCAACTGGGGGGGCTCCTTCCTTGTGATTCCGGAACAGTCTAAAAATAAAACAGCAGCATGGGCGTTTGTAAAATACATGCTGGCAACCGCACAGGCACAGAATGAAATGTTTGAGGCAGTGGACTATTTCCCTGCATACAAACCTGCCTATGATGATGCAGACATTTACGGTAAGGAAGACCCGTATTTCTGCAGCCAGAAGACAAAAGAACTGTGGGTGGAATTGGCAAATGAACTGAAACCCGTCACCACGACTATGATGGACACCACAGCGGAGGGGTGCATTTACAGTTCAGTCAATGCAGGACTGGAAAAAGGACTTGGTGCGGAGGAAATCAGGGATTTGGTTAAATCAGATATTGAGAAGGCAACGGCAGAAGTAAAAGAACAACAGATACAGACGTTAAAGGATGCCGGTGTCTGGGACAAATAATAAGATCCAGTCAGCCGCTGTACGGCCGGTGCCGCACAGCGGCTGCTTTAAACAGACAGGAAAGGAGAACGATTGTGAATACTGTGAAAAAAAAGACTGGTTTCCTTTATACTCTGAAGAAAAATAAGGTTGCTTATGCCTATATTGCTCCTTTTTACATTCTCTTTGCCATCTTTGGCCTCTTCCCCATAGTGGCAGGATTCGGCATCAGCTTTTTCAGGTGGGACGGTATCTCAGCCATGCATTTTATGGGACTTGATAACTATATCAACCTCTTTAAGGATACGTTATTCTGGAAGGCCATGGGAAACACCTTGTTTATCGGAATCATTGCCCACATACCCATTCTTCTGGGCGGCCTTGCACTGGCGTACATATTAAATTCCAAACTGGTCAAAGGGGAAAACATTTTCAAGACCATCTATTTTATGCCCATGGTAACCAGCTCTGTTGCCATTTCCATTATTTTTCAGAACTTGTTTGGCAACAACTACGGAATCATCAACTGGTTTTTAGGTCTTTTCGGGCAGGTACCCATCAACTGGCTGGGGGGAGACGGCAGCCTGATCAAAGTTGCGGTCATCGCAATGTTTGCATGGAAATGGGTGGGCTGGAACATGGTGATCTATCTGGCCGGTATGCAGGGCATCAACGCGGACATATACGAGGCGGCAAAAATAGACGGAGCCAGCAACAGCCGCGTTATGTTCAGCATTGTCATTCCGCTGCTGAAACCTATTATCATCTTTACTATCATTCAGTCCAGCATAGGTATGTTCAACCTGTTCACAGAACCCTTCATCCTTACAAATTCAAGCTGGACAGGCGGTGTCAATAACGGCGGACTGACACTTATGATGTATTTGCTGAATAAAGCACCTCAGGGAGGAAACTCATATGGCTATGCCTCCGCGTGTGCTTATGTCATCACCATTATCATTGTGATCATTTCTGTAGGTGTCAACCAACTGACAGAAGACAAACCAAACGGAAGGAGGAAACACTTATGAAAATGCTGCTTTTTCTTATTATGGCAGTTGCACTTGTACTTATTATAATAGCAAAAGTACACCCTGCCGGCAAAAAGATATCTCTGTATATCGTTCTGGGTCTGATCGCACTCATCATGCTTCTTCCTTTCTTCATGATGTTTGTCATGGCCACACACACTACCAGTGAAATCTTTTCCTTTCCGCCTGCCATGTGGTTCGGCGGCAGTCTGTCAGAGAATCTGGCAAACATGAACCTGCTGGTGGATTTTCCGAAGTCCTTCCTCAATAGCTGTATTGTAACCGGTCTGAACACCATTCTTGTACTGTTGTTCTGCTCTGTGGGAGGCTACGCTTTTGCTGTGTATGATTTTCCGGGCAGAAAAGCATTGTTTGCTGTTTTACTTGCAACTATGATGGTTCCCTGGACAGCGGGAATCATTCCCTGGTTTCTCATGATGTCAAAACTGGGATGGCTGAACACATTTCAGGCATTGATCATCCCCAGCTGTGCCAACGCCTTCGGCATTTTCTGGATGCGTCAGTATTGTCAGAACAATGTACCTGTATCCCTGACAGAAGCCGCAAGAATAGACGGCTGCAGCGAGTGGACTATATTTTTCCGTGTGGTAGCCCCCATCCTGAAGCCGGCATACGCGTCTCTGGGAATCATGCAGTTTGTCAATGTATGGAATGACTTTATGCAGCCTCTCATGATCTTAAGAGAACCCGCCAAAATGACACTTCCCCTGATGCTGAAGACCATGGTGGGAGACAGAGGCACAGACTACGGCGCCCTGATGCTGGCCAGTACCTGCGCGGTACTTCCCCTGCTCATCGCATTTCTGTGCGCATCTAAATTCTTTATGTCAGGTCTGACCGCCGGAGCAGTGAAAGAATAACAAATATAAAATTGGAGGATAAATAATGGAACTGATAAACGGACAAAAAATAACACTGGGAACCTGCTACTATCCGGAGCACTGGGATAAAAATCTCTGGAGAGAGGACCTGGAAAGAATGAAAGAATGCGGTATTGAAGTTATCCGCATAGCAGAATTTGCCTGGAGCAAAATCGAACCGCGTGAAGGTGAGTTCACTTATGAATTTTTTAATGAATTTCTGGACCTGGCATATGAGATGAACGTTAAAGTCATTTTCTGCACCCCGACAGCAACACCCCCTGCCTGGCTCACGGAAAAATATCCGGAGACACTCAATGCAGCCATAGACGGCACTCTCTACCGACATGGCGGCCGCAGGCATTACAATTACAATTCCCCAAAGTACCGGGAACTGGCCAAGAGGATTGTAGAAAAATCCGCATCCCATTACGGTCCGCATCCCGCTATTATCGGCTGGCAGATAGACAACGAGATCAATTGTGAGAAAAGTGAATTTTATTCCGAGAGCGATACCGCGGCATTCCGCATCTGGCTCCGGGAAAAGTACAATACTCTGGATACTCTGAACGAAGCCTGGGGAACTGTCTTCTGGAACCAGACCTACACGGATTGGAGCCAGATTTACGTCCCCCGTCCAACTCCCAGCAGCAGCAACAACCCTCATCAGGTTTTGGACTATACCCGCTTCATCTCAGACAGTGCCTGCAGATTTGCTGCCTTCCAAAGCATTGTCATCCGAAAATACAAAAAACCGGAAGATTTTATTACTACAAACGGAATTTTTTCCAATCTGGACAATCACCGTATGAGAGAGGAAAGCCTGGATTTCATTACCTATGACTCCTACCCAAACTTTGCTTACTGCCGTGACCGCTTTGATCAGAAGGAAGATTCACTGCGCGACAGAATGTGGAGCCGCAACCTGATGGAAGTCCGCTCCATCTCATCGAATTTTGGTATCATGGAGCAGCAGTCAGGCGCCAACGGCTGGAATACCGGTATGGCGGCCCCTACTCCCAAACCCGGTCAGATGACCCTGTGGACCATGCAGAGCATAGCTCACGGAGCTGACTACATCAGCTATTTCCGCTGGCGTACCTGCACCGTAGGAACGGAAATCTACTGGCACGGCATTCTGGACTATTCAGGCCGCGACAACAGAAGAATCGCTGAGTTAAAAGAGATTCACAAGAAAACCCAGTGCTTAAGTGAACTGGCCGGTTCTGTCTATAAAGCTGAAGCAGCTGTAATCCGTGACTATGACAATATATGGGACAGCCAGCTTGATACCTGGCACAATGCTGTAGAGTGGCAGAGTCAGCTGTCTATTTTCCGGGCCGCCCAGAAGACTCACACCCCTCTTGATTATGTATATTTAAGAGAAACCACCACCATAGAGCAGCTTCAAAAATACAAAGTCCTGTTCTATCCCCACCCGGTCCTCATGTCCCCCGAAAGAGCATCCCTTCTGGAACAATACACAGCACAGGGCGGCACTCTTATCATAGGATGCCGAAGCGCATATAAAGACATGAATGGCCGGTGCACCACGGATTGTCTTCCGGGTCTTTTAAAACCCCTGACCGGTACTGACATCCCGGAGTACACCCTGGTCTCCCCTGAGGATACACCGCCTCTTATCAATTGGGACGGCCAACTTTTGGAAGCCGCTGTTTTCAACGATCAGTTAACCCCGGTCCTCCCCACCGCCCAGGTCCTGGCGCTCTATGAAAACTGCTACTACGAAGGCACCCCTGCCCTCATAAAGAATACCATCCAAAAAGGCACAGTATATCACTATGGTGCCGCTTTCAACGAGCAGGCAGCGGAAGTTTTCCTTGAAAAATTAGACCTGAAGACTCCCTATGAGGCCCATTTCACTCTCCCCCCACAATGTGAAATAGCCCCCCGCACCAAAGACGGTACAACCTACTACTTCATCCTCAACTACTCCAACACCCCTGCCGTCATCTGCCTTCCTCACCAAAAGAAAGACCTTTTCACTCAAACGTATGCCCAGGGAACGATAACGCTTCCGCCCTACGGCGTAAAAGTATATCAATAACCTTCTGACAAAGTATCATTCCAAATACCAAAGCATGCCCGGTTTCCTGTATCTCCACAAAAACCGGGCATACTTTTTTTCTATCTTCTATAAAAGCAGTATCACACTACGCTGTCCACAGAAAAAATTCCTTGTCATATTCCCCTTTTCCTCCACATACACTATTGCTAAGAGCACCCAAAACCAAAGGCGGTCCCCCCAACATTGAAAAAATTAATCCTAACACTATGTTTCATCTGCCTCCTGACCCTCCCTCTGACATCCTGCAGCATAGAAAAAGTCAAAGCCCAGGACGGAGTCAAGCCAGAGTACACAGTGATGAAGGAAGAGGATTTTCCTGATAAAGTCAAGGAACTGATAGAAGAAAACAAAGAATCAGAATTCCAGCTTACATATCAGGACGGTTCCTATCTATACCTTCTCAAAGGCTATGGCAAACAAGAGACAGGAGGATACAGTATCCAAATTGAGGACTTGTCCCTGTGGGACAATGCCATCCATCTACAGACCACCCTAATAGGGCCGGAGGAGGACAAAGACCTAAAAGACGAGCCATCCTATCCATATCTGGTGGTGAAAATGAAATATCGGGAAGAACCGGTAATCTTTGAATAGAAAAGAGGGCTTATTGTGGAATTAATAACAAAACAGATGCGTATGATGCATACAAAATGTGAAGCTGTCAGCCAGATTACCTTTGACGAAGATTTAAATGTGCCGGATATCAAGCCGGACGTAGGCCGGATGATCCAGAAAAAAGGTGAGATCCATATAGATGATGTCCAGATATCCGAGGGTCACGCTTTCCTGACAGGCGCATTGATGGTCTATCTCCTCTATGTCAGTGACAGCGAGGAGCGTAAGATCCAAAGTCTCCTGGGCACTCTGCCCATTGGGGAGACCATGCATCTGGAGGGCCTGGAAAACGGTGACAAGGTCCGGGTAAAGTGGGACATTGAGGACCTGAGTGTCCAGCTTATCAATTCCAGAAAGCTGAACATCAAAGCCCTGGTCACCTTTACCGCATCTGTGGAGGAAATGCAGGAGACAGACCTGCCCGCAGGTGTGGATGCAGAGGGCATTTCCCAGAAAAAAAGGGACATCTCCGTCATGGGGATCGCGGTGCATAAAAAGGATACCATGCGGGTAAAAGAGGACATTGCCCTTGCATCCAACAAGCCCAATATCCACGAACTGCTGTGGAACACCGTGGAGGTCCGCGGCATGGATATCCGGGCTGAAAATGATAAGATAGGCGTAAAAGGCGAACTCTTCATATTTGCCCTGTACCGGGGTGACGATGACAATAATTCCCTGCAGTGGCTGGAGCACTCTGTCCCCTTCTACCAGGAGCTGGAGTGCGTGGGCTGCACTGTGGATATGGTGCCAAACATAGATGTGACAATGCCTCAGAGCAAGCTGGAGGTAAAAACAGACAGTGACGGGGAGGAACGCCTTATAGGCGTGGACGCTGTTCTGGAACTGGAGATGAAGATCTATGAGGAAGAGGAAATGTCCCTTCTTCTGGACGTATACACCCCGGTAAAAGAATGCGTCCCCATACGTGAGAACAGAAAGCTGGAAAGCCTGCTGGTAAAAAATAATTCCAAATGCCGGGTAGGCGACCGCATTAAAATGGAACAGAACCAGGGAAAGATCCTCCAGATCTGCCACAGCGACGGCAATGTGAAAGTAGACGACACCCATCCTGTGGAAAACGGCATAGAGGTGGAGGGCATTGTGCAGGTGAGAATCCTCTATATTATAGGGGATGATGATATGCCGTTCTATTCCATGGATGCCATGATCCCCTTCTCCCATGTGGTGGAAGCTCCGGGAATAGGGAAAAACTGCACCTATCACCTGCGGACGGATCTGGAACAACTGTCAACCACCATGATTGACAGCGATGAGATAGAAGTAAAGATCGTTATGAATCTAAATGCCCTTGTGTTAAAGCAGACAGACACAGGCATTATCCGGGAAATAGAAGAGCGGGAGCTGGACAGGGAGAAGCTCCAGAGCATGCCCGGAATTGTGGGCTATCAGGTACAGCCCCAGGATACACTCTGGGACATCGCCAAGAAATTCTACACGACGATCGAAACCATTGTGCAGCTCAATAATCTGGAAAGTGATGAGGTAAGACCGTATGATACCTTGATTTTAACAAAGAAAGTGGAATCGTAACAGGTGAAAGTGCAATCATAATATTTTTAGGTGTTGAAAAAAGGAGGCATATCGTATAGAATAAAGTGTATAAAAACGAATACAATATACAATAAACATTTAATGATTCGCCTTTGGGCGCATGGAAGGAAACACAGGAGATAAAGATGAGATTAAGGGCACTGGCGAAAATTAATCTGGGATTGGATGTAGTCAGAAAACGTGAAGACGGTTATCATGAGGTCCGCATGATCATGCAGACTATCAACATGTATGACCAGTTAGAAATTGATATCAAAGAGGAACCGGGGATTTCCATTACTACAAATCTGCCGTTTATTCCCACGAACGAGAACAATCTGGTCTATAAAGCAGCGCAGCTTTTGATGGATGAGTTCAAAGTGAAGAAGGGGATAACTGTGGATCTGCAGAAATTCATACCGGTCGCTGCCGGCATGGCAGGCGGGAGTTCGGATGCCGCCGCTGCCATGATCGGAGTGAACCGACTGTTCGGACTGGGGCTTACTGTGCGGGAGCTTATGGAGCGGAGCGTGAAAGTCGGTGCGGATGTTCCGTACTGCCTGCTTCGGGGCACTGCGCTTGCAGAGGGAATCGGAGAGAAGCTGCGTGCTCTGCCGCCCTGTCCGGACTGCTACGTGCTCATTGGGAAGCCGCCTGTCAGCGTGTCCACGAAATTTGTCTATGAGAAGCTGGATGCATCGGAGATCGTGCAGCATCCGGAGATAGACAGAATGCTGGAGGGGCTCCAATGGCACAATTTGAACAGGATTGCCGAACATATGGGAAATGTTCTTGAGAGCGTGACAATTCCGGCATACCCTGTGATCGAGGAGATCAAACGACATATGAAGGACCACGGCGCAGTCAATGCCATGATGAGCGGCAGCGGTCCTACGGTCTTCGGACTCTTTGATGACAAGGCGACAGCAGAGCAGGCCTGTGAGGCACTGCGCGAGAGCAAGATCGCCAGAACCGTTTTCTTGACTACAGTATTCAATAATGGAGGAAGACACAGATGACAACGGATTTGGAAATGCATATGGATGAATACCTTCCGCTGCGGGATGTGGTTTTCAATACTCTGCGGAGGGCAATATTAAAAGGTGATTTAAAACCCGGTGAGCGGCTTATGGAGATTGCCCTGGCTGAGAAACTGGGTGTGAGCAGAACCCCCATCCGGGAGGCTATCCGGAAGCTGGAGCTGGAGGGCCTGGTAGTCATGGCTCCCAGAAAAGGGGCAAAAGTGGCTTCTATCACAGAGCGTGACCTGAATGATGTGCTGGAAGTCAGAAAAGGTATGGAGGAGCTGGCCATCCGTCTGGCCTGTGAGCGGATCACCCCTGAGGAGCTGGAGGAGCTTGATAAGGTGGAGCAGAGGTTCCTGAGCCTGACCGAGAACGGGGATCTGACTGAGCTTGCGGAGATGGACGTGGCGTTTCACGATATCATTTATAAGGCCACCAATAACAAACGGCTGGTACAGTTGCTGAGCAACTTAAGGGAACAGATGTACCGCTACCGCATTGAATATCTGAAGGATATTGCCGTGCGCCGTACCCTTGCCCAGGAGCACAGGGCCATCTGCGAGGCACTGCGCAAGAAGGACAAGGAGTCCGCACTGAAATACGTCTATGTCCATGTGGACAACCAGCAGAAGGCCATCATCCGAAGCCTGAATGAGCAGGAATAATAATAGAAGAAATGGATATTCTAAGAGAGATGTAAAAATTACGTCTCTCTTTTTTGTGCTGCAAATGCGGTCTGATACCGCATATACCACAGCATTATGAGAGCGGAAAGGGGCCTTTCAAATGAAAAATAATGACGAGATATCCATTCATATACAGGAAAATGAAGACTACATCAGAAATACACTGAAAGACTGTGCTGACATCATTATCCGTCCCATGATTCTGGGACAGGAACCGAAGATACGCTGTCTTGTAGTCTATATTGAGGTGGCAGTCAGCAATATGATGCTGGAGGACTCCGTCATCGGCAAGCTGGTAAACCATATGTGGGAAATGCCGAAGGATGAGATCCTGGAGTTCGTGGATGAAAACGGCCTGGGAATCTCCGACGTTAAAACACTGGACACCATGTCAGAAGCCCTGGCAGCCATGTTTGCGGGAAATGCTATTTTCTTCTTTGACGGCTATCCCCATTCCATCAAGGTATCCAGCAAGGGGTATCCCAACATGGGCGTACAGGAGGCATCCAGGGAAAAGGTGCTGCGCGGTTCCAAGGAAGGGTTTTCCGATGTAGTCAAGACCAACTCTGCCCTTGTGCGGAAAAGGATCAGGAATGCGAAGCTGAAAGTAAAGGAAAAGACCCTGGGTGTCAGAAGCCAGACCCTAGTGCAGATTCTGTACATGGAAGAGCTGGTGCGTCCGGAGCTTTTGGATGAACTGGACAGACGGCTGGAGAGCTTTGAGATCGACGGTGTCATGGACAGCGGCATAGTGGAGCATCTGGCAGAGGAAAACTGGCTTTCCCCATTTCCGCAGTTCCAGACCTCTGAGCGCCCTGACAAGTGCGCCATGGAAATCTTAAACGGCAGAGTCCTGGTATTGGTGGACAACTCCCCTATGGGTATCCTGCTCCCGGCTGCCTTCAATGATTTTCTGCAGGTGAGTGAGGATGAGTACAACCATTTTGAGCTGGCGTCCTTTTTGCGAATCATCCGGTATATAGCCGCTGCATTTGCCATGCTCTTTTCAGGTGCTTATCTGGCGGTGACGAATTTCCACACACAGGTACTGCCCACAAACCTGATTCTCTCCTTTGCGGAGGCCAGAAAAGGTGTTCCTTTTCCGGGAATCCTGGAAGTCTTTTTCATGGAAGTGGCATTTGAGAGTATCCGGGAGGCGGGGGTCCGCGCGCCCGGGCCTTTGGGCGGAACCATCGGTATTGTGGGAGGCCTGATCATCGGACAGGCGGCTGTGGAAGCCAATCTGGTCAGTCCTATCGTGGTGGTTGTGGTGGCAGTTACTGCGCTGGCTACCCTTGCCATTCCAAATGAGGAGTTTACCGCCCCGTTCCGGCTTTTGAAATTCGGTTTTATCCTTTTAGGAGGCACTATGGGCGTCTTCGGCATGCTTCTGGGCCTTTACCTGGTCATCAGCCATCTGGCAGGCCTGAAAAGTTTTGGTATCCCTTATCTGACCCCATTTGCCGCACAGAGAAATGCGGGATACAGGGGAGAGTCAGACGGCATTGTCCTGGCGCCGCTCCGGTTTATGACCAGGAGACCCCTCTATGCCAGAAGGGAACAACAGGTACGCCTGAAAACAAAAGGAGGACAGAAGCATGTTCGCTGACAATCAACGGATTTCCCACAGACAGCTTTTCAGACAGCTTGTTCTCGGGCAGCTCGGCATCTATCTGGTCACCATCCCTGTCACCTCATATCTGGAGGGCAGGCAGGGGGTGCTCTCCCTTCTTTTGATGGGGGTTCTCTTCTTTGCAGCCAGCATATTTTTTATCCGCATGAAGCCCTGCTATTTATGTCCTGAACGGTATATGGGAAAATACGCGGGAAAGATTTTCTGTCTTCTGCATCTTTCCTATCTCTTTATCACCGGTGTTTTCCTGCTTCTTGTGACCAGCAGGATCACGGGCCGTTTTTTCATTGAGAGCAGCAAGCCCTTTGTGATCATCACCGTTACGGCTGTGGTATGCTATCTGGGAAGCCACCAGGGGCTGGAGCGCAGGGCGCGTATGGCTGAGATATGCTTTCCCATCATTTTATTTGTCCTGGCGGCCATGTTTCTGCTGTCTGTGACAAGAGTCGAAGGTATCTATCTGGAGAAGACCGGGTCTCTGTCACTGCAGGGGCTTATACAGGGATGTTACCGGGTATTCTGTACCTTCCTGCCTGTATTTTTCCTTCCCTTTACCCTGGGGAATGTGGACCGGGCGGGCAACGCGGGAAAGGCGCTGAACGGTTCCGTGTTTCTGCTGCTTGGCATTCTCTCTGCAGCCCTCATACTTCTGCAGGGGGCATTCGGCGCCGGAGGCTATGTGCAGAAATCCTACCCGCTGTTTGATATGATGGCAGGCGTGGACCTGCCCGGTGATTTTCTGGAGCGCGTGGACATCTTTTTCATCGCTGCAGTTATGTTCTGCATCTTTTTTGCTGTGGGCAGCATTTTTTTCTATAACCATGAACTGTTAAAACGCGGCCATATGGAAAAGGGGGCGCCTTATCTTGCTGCAGGGATTCTGGTGTGTGCTTTGGGATGTGAAAAGGCAGGTATTTCCCTGGAATGGTACCGGGAGGTTCTGCAGAATATTTACGCGCCCCTGTTCCTTCTGCTGGCACTCTGGGCGGGAATCGCGTACGGAAGGGGGAAACATCATGATAAGGAAGAAAAGTAAGACAGTGCTCCTGGCTGTTATCCTGGCCTGTAATCTGACGGCCTGCGGGGTGGCCCTGGAGAACCGCAGCTTTCCCCTCTCCATGGGTGTGGATTTTAAGGACGGTGCATACCAGGTCTATTACGGCCTTCCCGACCTGTCCGGTGTGACCGGGCAGAATAAGGACGGGGAGAACCAGAAAGCCGGGGAAAAGGCGGATTTTTATCAGGGAAAGACCATGGAGGACGCGGAAAAAGACTTTCAGAACAGCCAGGAGGACTACCTGGATACGGGACACCTGAAGGTTCTGCTTCTGGGAAAGGGCCTGCTTGACCATGAGGAGGCATATAAGAACCTGCTCCACTATCTGGAGGAAAAACCTTCGGTGGCGGGAAATATTTACGTGTTCTCCTGCAGTGAGCTGGGGGATGTTATGAGCATGGACGGGCAGCAGATGGATTCCCTTGGGGATTATCTCACCGGCATTGTGGAGAACCGGCCTGACAGCCGGGCACAGGATCAGACAGACCTTCAGGACTTATATAACGCATGGCACAACGGGGAAGAGCGGCCCGTTCTCGGAGAGGTAAGCGCATTGGATGATAAAATTATGCTGAATCAGGAATAGGCCTGTAAAGATGCGGCAATACTCTGTCTATAGAAAATAAATGGTTACTGTTCACACGCCACTGTCCCGCGAGGTGTTTTCAGGCTGAAGGCATGAAAATCCCGAGGCAGCCAGCGCGATATGGAGCAGAATGCTCCATATCTGTGCATCGCGAAGCGTGTTGCTGGGCACGCAGTGAACAGTAACAATAAATGAGAAGTAAATACCGGTCATACGGTGCGGAGGCATAAAGTTTTCCGCGCCGGTATGCCGGATAAGACGGAGGGATTTGCTGTGAGAAGAAGAATACAGAGAAATATCTGGATCGCCGCTGCGATCATAGGCCTGCTTGCCACTGTGCTGGTCGGCGCTGTGCGTATACATACACTGAAGAGAGAAAAAGAAACCGTTCAGACACGTCTGGAAAATGAAGTACAGCAGGGGATCGCAAAGGAGATCTTCCGCCTGCACGTGGTTGCCAACAGCGATACGGAGGAGGACCAGAACCTGAAGCTTCACGTTAAGACCAAGATTGTGGACTATCTGGAAGGAATTTTGGGGGAAGACAGATCCCTGGAAGCGACCAGAGAGGCTGTCAAAATGCATCTGGATGAGATTGAGGAGGCTGCCGGAGAGGTGATCGCGGATGAAGGGTATGATTACCCTGTTGCTGCCGCCGTGGAAAAGACGTATTTCCCTGACAAGACCTACGGGGACTGTACCTTTCCTGCAGGAGAGTATGAGGCCCTGAATGTGAAGATCGGGAAGGCAGAAGGGCACAACTGGTGGTGCGTCCTCTATCCGAGCCTGTGCTTTCTCGATGAGTCCCACGGAATTGTTTCTGAGGAGAAAAAAGAAGATTTGAGAGAAGTCCTCACAGAGGAGGAATTCCTGACAATTCTGAATGATCCGGAAAAAAGGGATCAGGTGAAAATAGGATTTAAGTGGTTTTAAAGGTTGCGGCTTGCATTCTGGCCTCAATGAGGGTAAAATGGAAACACGGTTAAAATAGAAAATAAATTTTAAGAGGGTTTTCATATGAACCAGAATAAACAGGCACCGATCGGTGTTTTCGATTCCGGCGTGGGCGGACTTACAGTTGCCAGAGAGATCATGCGCAATCTGCCCAGTGAGAGGATAGTATACTTTGGGGACACTGCAAGAGTGCCCTATGGAAGCAAGTCAAAAGAGATCGTGTTGAAATATTCCCGTCAGATTGTACGTTTCCTGCAGACACAGGAGGTAAAGGCCATTGTAGTAGCGTGCAACACTGCCAGTGCCATGGCACTGGAAACTATACGGGAGGAGATAGATATTCCCATTATCGGTGTGGTGAAACCGGGAGCAAAAGTGGCTGCCCGGACTACCAGAAATAAGAAGATCGGCCTGATCGGTACAAGAGGAACGGTGAATTCCGAGCTGTACCCTGCCATTATACATGAATATGATCCCCGGATCCAGGTAATCGGCCAGGCCTGTCCCCTGCTGGTCCCCCTGGTGGAGGAGGGATGGCTGAAGGATAAAGTGACGGTTGAAGTGACAAAACGCTATCTGGACCCCCTTCTGGAACAGGGCGTGGACACCCTGATCCTGGGCTGTACCCACTATCCGCTGCTGCGTTCCCTGATGCGTCAGGTGGCAGGGGAAAGCGTTACCCTGGTAAACCCCGCCTATGAGACTGCCAGGGCACTTCGGGAGCTGTTAAAGGAACATGGGATTGAGAATGACGGACACGAGGAGGAGGAGTTCCCCTACCGCTTCTATGTCAGTGACGCGGAGGAACGTTTCCAGGAGTTTGCAGGTTCTATCCTGCCCTACGATGTGAGGATGACCAAGCAGATTAATATTGAGGAGTATTGAACATGACAAAAGATGTACTGATAACAGTAAAAGGGATGCAGGCGATTGAAGCCGGGGAGAAGCCGGAAGAAGTGGAAGTGGTGGCAAAGGGAGATTATTACTACAGGAATGGCCATCATTTCATCTGCTATGAGGAAGTGCAGGAAGGATATGACACTATCACAAAAAATATGATCAAAGTGATGCAGGGCTATGTGGAGGTGCAGAAAAAGGGCCTCACCAACACGCACATGATTTTTGAGGAGGCCAAGAAGAACCTGACCTATTATGCAACTCCTTTCGGAGATATGCAGATGGGAATCTCAGCAACCAGGATAGATGTGCAGGAGCAGGAGGAGAACATTGATATCCTCATTGACTACGCTTTGGAGATCAACGATATACATACAGCGGACTGCCAGATCTGTGTAAATGTGAAGCCCCAGGCCGCAGGCAATTTCCACCTGGCATCATAAAAAAGCCGTCCGGGTTTCGTTTCCCGGGCGGCAGTTTTTTACTTTTTCTTTTTCGTATCCTTACTCTCTGTTTTGTTTCCCTTGGCAATGTTTTCCGCTTTGAGGCGCATTCTCTTGAAGAACCCTTTCTTCTTCTGGGGAGCTTCCAAAGCACCGCGCAGTCCGCGGACACCGGTGATATAGATACCGCTTACTTCTGCTTTGACTTCCTTCTTTACGGGGATGATCTCAAAGACCTGCTCGTCCGCCACCAGGGTAACGATCCTGGGACCGATTTTTGCCTTTACGATGGGGAGTTTGGAACGTCTCATAAGCTTCGGTGTCTGGTCGATCACCATCTGGGGAAGACCGGACTGTTTAATGGGAAGCCTCTTTTTATCGATAACCAGCATAGAGACGGACTGCTTTGCTGCTTCTATCTGCTCCTGCTGTGCTTCCTGCTTTTTCTGTGCCCTCTTGCCAAGAAAATATAAAACGGCAAGAACGACTACCAAAACGATTAAAATAATCAGTAGAACTTTCCACACCATTTGTGTTAGACCTCCTAAAATCTGGACTGATAACGCAACTATTATTTTAGCATTGTTTCTGTGAAAAGGCAATAAAAATGTGAAAGAAAGGGTTCCTTTTTCAGGTCATGTGTGGTATAACTTCCTTATGCGGAAACCAGAAACCACAGACGAAAGGAATTGTATATGAAGAAAAAACTGATCATGGCGCTATTGGCTCTCAGTATTGCAGTGATGGCAGCAGGATGCGGTGACAAGAAGAGTGACAAGAGCAAAGACGATGATAAAAAGACTGAGACATCCGCGGAGGATACGGCAGTAGATACCAACAGCAAGGGCAAGGTGGTGGCTGTCGATGTGGATGATATCAGCAAATATGTGAAACTGGGAGATTATAAGAACCTGGAAGTCACAGAGACAAAGACAGAGATCACGGATGCTGATGTGGAGGATTACATCAGCCAGCAGCTCACCTACAAGGCAGAGGAGATCACAGAGGACAGACCGGTACAGGAGAACGATACCGTCAATATTGATTACACAGGATACCTGGACGGAGAGGCATTTGACGGCGGTTCCGCCACGGATTCAGATCTGCTCATCGGCTCTAATTCCTTTATCGACGGATTTGAGAGCGGCCTGATCGGTAAGAGCAAAGGGGAGGAAGTCACCCTTGACCTGACCTTCCCGGACCCGTACAGCAACAATCCTGACCTGGCCGGCAAGCCGGTGCAGTTCAAGGTGAAGATCAATGCCATCAAGGCAGCGCCGGAGCTGACAGATGAGTGGGTAAAGAACAATACAGACAAGCAGACCGTGGATGAGTATAAAGAGGAGATCAAAAATTCCCTGAAGGAGAATGCTGACCTGAACTATATGAGTCAGCTTAAATCCGACCTGTTCCAGAAAGTTGTGGAAAGCTCAGAGATCACGGAATATCCGGAGAAACCCATGTCCGAGACCATGGATTATGTAAAGAACAAGATCCAGGAGCAGTATGCCAGCCCAAGCGGCATGACTCTGGAGGAATACTGGGAATCCCAGAGCATTTCCACAGAACAGGCAGAGGAGACCATGACACAGATGGCACAGAACATCCTGCAGCAGTCTCTGATCGTGCAGGCTATCTTCGATGCGGAGAAAGTAGAGATCTCTGTGGAAGACTATGAGGCAGAGCTTGAGAAGTTTGCCAAAGACTATGGCTTTAAGGATGCTGAGGCCCTCAAGAGCGCGTACAGCGATGAGACCATGGTGAAGGCCAATGTACTCTGGAGCAAATCCTGTGAGATCCTCCAGGAGACTGCAAAAGTGACCTATGTGCCTGCAGATGCGCAGAACACCGGTGACGGGGACGCGAAAACCGAATAAAGAAAATACTTGACAATAAGTCCTACAGGTGTAATATATTGGGTGAAACTATATCTTACATTTGTAGGATTTTTGTATAGGGAGTGTATTTACATGAAGGAGGTTATTTTATGAAGCGAAAGAAAGCAGCGGCAGTGATAGGCATCGCGGCGGCCATCGCCGTGTGTGCGGCGGGCCTGGTTCTGTACAAGGTAAAGTTTGAGGAGAAGCGTGAGGATGTGCTGAAGGAGTACATGGGTTATATCGAGAAGGGGAGATATGACAAAATGTATGCACTGCTTGACGAGGCCAGCAGAAATACCGTGAATGCAGAGGACTTTGTCGTCAGGAACCAGAAAATATATGAGGGCATAGAGGCAGAGAATATCCGTCTGGACATTTCCGAGGAGCAGGAGAAAAGCCAGCCCATATCCTATAAAGTCACCATGGATACCGTGGCAGGGGAAATCTCCTTCGACAATGACGCTTTTTTTGAGAAGGAGAGCGGAAAATGGCGCATTAAGTGGAGTGATTCCATGATATTCCCCAATCTGAAGGCTGCGGACAAAGTGAGTGTTGTCAGCATAGACGCAAAGCGGGGAGAGATATATGACAGAAACGGTGAGCTTCTGGCAGGCCAGGGGACGGTTGCCAATGTAGGGCTTGTTCCGGGCAAAATGGCGGTCCAGCCCCAGGAGGAGCTGGAAACCATGGCAGCGCTTCTGGGAACCACAGCCGGCAGTATTTCCGAAAAGCTGGATGCTTCCTGGGTGAAGGATGATTCCTTTGTCCCTGTGAAGAAGATGAGCAGCAGCCAGCTGGAGACCCCTGTGGGTGAGGGGGAGGCCACCCTGAAGGATAAACTGCTGGAACTTCCCGGTGTGATGATCTCCGATGCGGAAAGCAGGGTTTATCCCTATGGGGAGTGCACATCCCATCTTCTGGGTTATGTCCAGGAGATAAACGCAGAGGAACTGGAAGAATTAAGGGACAAAGGCTATGACGAACAGAGCATTCTGGGAAAAAGCGGTCTGGAGAAATTATTCGAGAACAGGCTGAAGGCCCGGAAAGGCTATAAGATTTCCATTGTGGACGCAGAGGGCAGCGAAAAGGAGGCACTTGCCATGGCAGCCCCGAAGGACGGGGAGAATATTACCCTGACCATTGACGGCCACCTGCAGCAGAGTGTGTATGAGCAGTATAAGAACGACAAGAGCAGTTCCATTGTCATGAACCCTAAGACAGGTGAGGTGCTGGCAATGGTATCCACACCCACCTTCAACAGCATGGACTTTGTACTGGGAATGTCTCAGGAGAAATGGGATTCCCTGAACAACGATGAGGATAAGCCCCTGTACAACAGGACAAGGGAAAGCTGGGTGCCCGGTTCCTCCTTCAAACCTGTCATCGGCGCGGTGGGCCTTACAACGGGAACCCTTTCGGCGGACGAGAACCTGGGAGCCAGCGGCCTTTCCTGGCAGAAGGATGAGAGCTGGGGGGATTACCGGATCACAACGCTGCATGAGTACGGGGATGAGGCGGTTCTGCGGAATGCCCTTGTCTACTCAGACAACATTTATTTTGCCAAGGCAGCGCTGAAAATCGGGGCAGATACACTGACGGAACAACTGAAAAAACTGGGATTCGGGCAGGAGATACCATTTGAGATCGGTATGAGCAAATCCCAGTATTCCAATGAAGACGGAATCACTTCGGAGATCCAGCTTGCGGACAGCGGATACGGCCAGGGACAGATTCTGATGAATCCCCTCCATCTGGCCTGTATTTACTCCGCGTTTATAGGCGACGGAAATATGATAAAGCCATATCTGGAGATGACAGACAATAAAACACCGGAATACTGGATCGCAGGTGCCTTTTCCAAGGAGGCTGCCGCTGTGATAAAAGAGGATCTGACGGCAGTCATCGAGGATGAGAACGGGACCGGCCACGGTGCCTATACAGAAGGAGCGAACCTGGCCGGCAAGACGGGAACCGCAGAGATCAAAGCATCCCAGGATGATGAAAATGGTACGGAGCTTGGATGGTTTGCCGTATTCAATACGGATGGGGACAAGACAAACAGTTTCCTGATGCTCAACATGGTGGAGGATGTGAAAGACCGCGGAGGAAGCGGTTATGTGGTGGATCTGGACAGACCACTGTTGGATGAAATGCTGGCAAAGGAGTGACGTGGTGTGAGATTAAAAGGGGTTATGATGTGTGTGACAGCAGTAAGCCTGATCCTGGGCGGATGCGGAGACAAGGTACAGCAGAAGGAAGAGGTGACTGTCAATGCCGATACCGCCAAAGAGGAGGACCGGGAGGCTGTAAAAGAGGAAAACAGCTATTATGAGATGGAAATACCTGCCGATGAGTCAGAAACCCTGACAGAGGCCGCTGTCCAGGCTGCAAAGAGCTATCAGGACCTTTTAGTTCAGGCAAAGAAGAACAGCGGCAAGGAGGAGGTGCTTTCCATGGACACTGTGGCAGCCCTGGTAAAGAAGATGGGAAGCCAGGGGTATGCTGCCCTGGATAACAGGAACAGGGAGAACATGGAGAACTACCAGCTTGCGGAGAAGTTTTTGGCAGGTCAGGAGAAAAAAGAGGATGCAGCTGTTTCCATCTACCGCATTCACGATGACGGAGGAATGGAAAAGATAGATTTCACCTCAGACAAAACAGGAGCAGTGACCATCACCTCCACGATCGTGGACTGGAATAAAAAGCAGGAGCCATATGTGGTGGATATGGTGCGGTACAAAGCCTGGAAATGGGCGTATACAAAGAAAGGCTACCTTTTCTATGAGAGATATATTCCGGAGGGGATGGAGGCAGACGGCACCGATGCCATACGCGTGCTCCCCCTGGACGAAGAGCTGCGCAAAATGTGTGAGCAGTACATAGAGCCCATCGGTTATGAGGGAAACAATCTGTTCCTTGTGGAATGGGATGAGTCCAACTTCCGGCAGGTGAACTTCAACGACCTGTATGATGTGCTCTACCGAATTGACCAGGGGAGCCTGCCGGACAGTGCCCAGTATCCGGAGGGGATCGGCAGCAGCGAATTTGAAGATCTGATCGAGAAATATTTCAGTATACCTGTGGAGCAGTTAAGGGTGCAGGCAGGATATAACAGCGGAACAGGGACATATCCCTGGATACAGATCGCGGGCAGCAACACTGCTGACTGGACAGAGAGGATTCCGGAGGTGGTGGATTTACAGGATAACGGGGATGGAACCCTGACCCTGACAGTTGATGCGGTCAGTCCACAGCTTAAAAATGACAGGCTCTTTACCCATCAGGTCACCATACGCGGGGCAGAGGACGGGGATGGCTTCACCTATGTGTCCAACACCATAGAACCCGGGGGGCAGGTACCGCCCTACACGCCCAGGACCGCTGTGGAACAGTGACGCGGGTTTCTTTTCTGCATATACTGACTATGAGAAGAATCAGTGAGGTTTTTTATGGCAGTTAAGAAAGCGGACCCCAGGGAAGAGATACTGGGGCAGGAGCGGGTGATGCAGCAGGATATGCGGCGCCTGCGCGCCAATTACCCGGAAAACGCCGCATACATCCAGTGTTATGTGGAGGATGCATGTGACCGTATGGATTATGAGGGCAGCAGGATGTACGATGAACATCCGGACAAATACATGATGCGCAAAGTCTGCGATTCCATCCACAGCCAGATACGCAGAGATAGCGGAAGGATGGGAGTGGAATCCGGTTTCTGCAGAAGATGCGGCAACCTTCCGGACGAAGCGCTGCAGGATCTGATAGAGGTTCTGTTCTTCAACGAAGTGTACAGACGCAGATGCCGGCGCAGGCGCTGCAGAAGATTATACCGCTGAGTGTCAGCAAAAGTAAGAAGAGTCTCAAGAAAACTGCACTTGGGGCTTGCGGTTTTGTCATAAAACTTTTACAATAGTAATGATGCTGAGGAAAGCATTTTATTTAGGAGAGAAAATATGACAGAACTGGAAAAATTTCTGGATTTATATATAAATGAAGATTTGATCAGAATTATCATCAGCGGCCCCCGCCAAAAAGAGGGGCCGTCTAAAATACAGATACGCCCTCTGCTTTTAAAGGGCCGGGTTATGTATCAGGTTACAAGGACTGTGGGACAGAAGGAGCTTCATGAAAACCATCAGAGGGATGAAGTTCTCTGTCTCACAGACAACTGGATGCAGCAGGAGTTCCGCCAGCTTCAGCTGGAGGCAAAAGGCGTTCAGGGGACAGTGCTTGCCAGCAAGAAGGGCAGACTGACCATCAAGACTAAGAAAATACAGGGCAGGGAGGAGTTTGTCCCTATGCTGACCCACAACCGGCAGAAGAAATATCTGCTGCAGGAAGGGGTGGCGGTGCCCTATCTGATAGATTTGGGAATCATGAATGAGGCGGGTAAGGTGAAACATGCCCGTTATGATAAATTTAAGCAGCTCAACCGCTTTCTGGAGTTTATTGAGGATATCCTGCCAAGGCTCCCGAAAGACAGAGAAGTGAATATTATTGACTTCGGGTGCGGCAAATCCTATCTCACATTTGCCATGTATCACTATCTGCATGAGCTGAAAGGCTATGATATCCAGGTGATCGGTCTGGATCTGAAGGCGGACGTCATTGAGACATGCAGCCGTCTGGCAGAAAAATATCATTACGAAAAACTGCATTTTTATCAGGGAGATATCGCATCCTATGAAGGGTGCAGCCATGTGGATATGGTTGTGACGCTTCATGCCTGCGATACCGCTACGGACCATGCCCTGGCAAAAGCAGTGAGATGGGGTGCCTCTGTCATCCTGTCTGTGCCCTGCTGTCAGCATGAGCTGAACAGACAGATCTCCAATGACACATTGGCCCCTGTACTTGGGTACGGCATATTAAAGGAGCGTTTTGCGGCCATCCTCACAGACGGGCTCAGGGCGCAGATGCTGGAAAGCGCAGGGTACGACACGCAGATCCTGGAGTTTATTGATGTGGAGCACACGCCCAAGAATCTGCTCATACGTGCAGTGAAAAATGAAAACAAAACAGTCAGCAGACAGCAGAGAGAAGCATGGGTAAGATGCGCCCGGGAGTTTCAGGCAGAACCCACCCTTGCATCACTGTTGTTCTTAGAAGGGAACGATAGATGAAAAAAGTATTGACAAAGCTGGGAGTCCTGCTGCTCATATTTATCCTGGGTGTTATCGGATTCTCCAGTTTTATGAATAAGGAGACAACAGAGAACAAGATGGACATGGAGGAGGCGTCCCTTCCCGTGCTTTCCATGATGTACGAAGGCCAGGAGATGAACCGTATGTACGGTTACGCACAGGAAATGCAGGTGGATTTCATGAGAGACAGCCTGACTCCTGTGGGAACAGACAAGAAGATGACTGTCAGCATTCTGCCATACGACCATAAAATAAAAAACCTTGTCTATGAGGTCAGGACCTCGGACGGCAGCAAAGTGGTGGAAAATGCCAAGATCAAGAACTTTGAGGAGAACGGCAGTGCGCAGACTGCCACGTTTGCCCTGGAGAATTCCATTTTGATGAACCAGGAGTATACCCTGGTCTTTACTCTGAATACGGACAAGGGTTCCTGGCATTATTACACCAGGGTGATTCAGCGTACAGGTCTGAACGTTGACAAATACCTGGAGTTTGTGCAGAGTTTTTCCTCCAAAACCTTCAGCAAAGACAACGTGGGGGAGCTGAGGACGTATCTGGAGTCAGATGATACCGCTGTGAACAACAGCTTTACCAATGTGAACATCCACTCAAGCGCGGATATGATCACCTGGGGAAGCCTTGCCCCAGCCATCAGCAGAAAGGGCGTTCCGACCATCAAGGATATCAACGAGACTACAGGAAGCCTGACCTTAACCTACTACATTACCGCAAAGGATGAGGAGGGATATGAGGAATACTATCAGGTGGATGAGTTCTACCGCATGCGGTATGGGGATACCAGAGTCATGCTTCTGGATTTTAACCGTTCTGCAAAGCAGATTTTTACGGGAAATGAAATGTCAGTGTCCTCGGGCAAGATCAATCTGGGTGTCACACCGAAGAATGTCCAGTTTGCAGCCAGCCAGGCGGGAAGTGTTCTGGCCTTTGTACAGCAGGGGGACTTGTGGTCCTACAATACCAGTACCAATAAGATGACGCAGATTTTCAGCTTCCGGGAAGGCCGGGACACGGATGACAGATACGATTACTCCATGCATGACTTTAAGATCGTGCGTGTGGAGGAGAACGGAGATATGGATTTTGTGTTCTATGGTTATATGAACCGGGGAGAACATGAGGGATACACCGGGACCTGTGTATACCACTATTACAGTGAACAGAATGTGCTGGAAGAAAAATTTTTCCTTCCGACCACCAAATCTTATGAATTTATGAAGCGGGATGTGGAAATCCTTTCTTATGTGAGCACGGATGATCTGCTGTACCTCATGCTGGACAACAGCCTGTATCAGATCAATATGCAGGACAAGACATACAAGGTAGTAAAGGAAGAAATCGCGGAGAATTGTTTTGTGGCGTCCAATACCAACCGGCATGTGGCGTGGATGGAGGAAATGGACCCGCTGCAGACCATGAACATTATCTTTATGGACCTGGAGACCGGAGAGCAGAAGCGCATTACCGCGGATGAGGGTACAAAGATAAGGGCCTTCGGCTTCATCAATGAGGACCTGGTCTACGGCGTAGCCAGAGACGGGGATATTGTGGTGGATGCCACAGGAAGCCTGCGCTATGCCATGCATGAAGTAAAGATCCAGAAATTCTCAGGCAAGCTTGTGAAGGATTACCAGCAGGACGGCGTATATATTATGGATGTGGATATCCAGCAGGGACTTCTGGAGCTGAAGCAGGCGCAGTGGAATGTGGACCGGTATACAGAGATTCCAAGTGAGCACATTATGAACAATGTGAAGAATGCGGAGGATGAAGTGATCTCCATTGCCACCGCCACAACCGTGCGGCAGGCAAATATCACAAGACTGATCTTCTCCGAGGACAGCAGGAACAAGAATCCCCTCAGGATGGAGACAAAGCTCATGGTGAATGAGAACGATACCGTGCTGAACATGGATATAAAGGAAAAAGCGCTGGACGGATATTTTGTCTATGCAAAAGGCAGCCTGGCGGGTATCTACAGCAGCCCGGCCCAGGCCATCAGAGCAGCGGATGAAATGATGGGGGTAGTTTTAAACCGTAACCAGCAGTATGTGTGGGAGAGAGGAAACCAGAAGACAAAGGTGACCCTGAACCTGGATGACATACCGGAAGGCTTCCGGTCAGCCTCCCTTGACACTGCCGCCCTGCAGGAGAGTCTTGGGGATACGGGGACTGTGCTGAACTTAACGGGATGTACACTGGAAGAGGTACTCTATCAGGTGAGTGCCCAGAGGCCGGTGATCGTATCACTGGGGGAAAATGACAACAGGGTCATTGTAGGATATGACGGTTATAACACCCTGCTGTATGATCCGGCAAGCGGTGAGACAAAGTATATGGGGCTTGATGACAGCACCAAAGCCTTTGAAGCGGCAGGAAATGTATTTATCAGCTATATTGAGACACTGCCGGAATAAGCGGCAGTGCCCGGCAGGGAATAAGAATGGAAGGCAGGACAACTTATGGATGAGAGAATCAGGAAACTGGCATACGGGCTTGTGAATCACTCCTGCGATGTGCAGAAGGGAGATAAGGTCTATATCCATTACACAGGATATTCCACCACAGAGCTGGCAAAGCAGCTTATCCGGGAGGTATATCAGGCAGGGGGAGTTCCCTTCCCGCATTTTACCGACCCCAGAGTGCAGAGGGAAATGCTTCTTCACTGTACCAGGGAGCAGGTTGAGCTTATGGCCAGGGTGGACAGAGAAGAGATGGAGGCCATGGACTGTTATATCGGCGTGAGAGGTGCGGACAACATTACAGAACTGTCCGATGTTCCGGCGGAGAATATGGCTGTCTATGATAAATATTATAACACCCCGGTACACCATGAGGTGAGGGTGGCTAAGACAAGATGGGTAGTCCTCCGCTACCCCAATGATGCCATGGCACAGTTGTCCGGCACCAGCACAGAAGCTTTTGAGGACTTTTATTTCGATGTATGCACCCTGGATTACCGGAAAATGGGTAAGGCCATGGAGAGCCTGGTGGAGTACATGCAGCGCACAGACCGGGTCAGGATCACAGCGCCCGGCACGGATCTGACTTTTTCCATCAAGGATATTCCCGTGGTTCCCTGCAGTGGTGAGAGCAATATCCCGGACGGTGAAGTGTTCACAGCTCCGGTCCGGGATTCCGTCAATGGAACCATACGCTACAATGCGGCGTCCTCCTACCAGGGATTCGTATTTGAGAATGTAACTCTTACTTTTGAGAACGGAAAGATCGTGAAGGCGGAGGCCAACGACACGGAGAGGATCAACGGAATTTTTGATATGGATGAGGGAGCCCGTTATGTGGGGGAATTTGCCATAGGGGTGAATCCCTATATCCTGCACCCCATGAAGGACATCCTGTTTGATGAAAAGATTCAGGGCTCCATTCATTTTACTCCTGGAAGCTGTTATGATGATGCCTGGAACGGAAATGTATCGGCTATCCACTGGGATCTGGTACTGATCCAGAGACCGGAGTACGGCGGCGGAGAGATCTATTTTGACGATGTGCTCATACGGAAAGACGGGCGCTTCGTGGTTCCTGAACTGGAAGTGCTGAATCCGGAAAACCTTCAGTAGGGAATGATGAAGAAAAAGTTTCTTATACCGCTCCTGATGATGGCAGCCCTGTTTCTGATCGCGGGCTGCGGCAGCAAAGAGCAGATGGTGCTGTCTTTTATCAACATTGGAAAAGGAGATGCTTTCCTGATCCGGGTGCCCGGAGGCGGATATTATATGTGCGATACGGGAAAAAAAGAGGACTATGCAGTCATGGACCGTTTCCTGGAAATGAAGAAGGTGGAGCATCTTGACGGAATTTTTCTCTCCCACGGACATAAGGACCATGCGGGCGGGCTGAAGCTGATACTAAAGAAGTATCCCACAGATAAAATCTATCTCTCTGGAAAAGATGACATTACCTATAAAAAAACAGATGTGGAGCAGACCGCCGCGGAATATCAGACAGAGATTGTAAAGATGCAGGGCGGTGAAGTGCTGGAACTTGGAGGGGCCAGGGTACAGGTATGGATTCCACCGGACAAGGACCCGGAAAATGAGAACAACAACTCCATGGTGGCGCGCTGGTCCTTGAAAGATACCTCATTTCTTATGACAGGGGACATGGAAAAAGGGGAAGAGAAGCAGTTTCTGGAATCCTTTCGGGACTGCAGGGCAGATGTCCTGAAGCTGGGGCATCATGGAGAAAAGGACGCTACATCCAAATCTCTTTTAAATGCCGTTATGCCTGCCTATGGGATCATAACAGGAAATGAGGAAGAAAATCCGGATTCTGTGAACAGTAAAACTGCCCGGCGGCTTAAGAAATATGGGATAAAGGCATATTACTCGGAAGGGGAACAGATTGCCTGGGATTTCATCGCGGACGGTACATCAGTGAAAGCAGTCAGGATTATGGACAACAGTGCCGGTGCCCGCAACGGGAACGATGCGGCAGACGAAAAAGAGGAAGAGTGACCGCACTCTTCCTCTTTTCGTATATTAAAGTTTATGCATATAATAAAACTTCAGGCAGACACCGAGAAGGATCTGGCATAAGCCGGCGGCTAAAAGGGTATAGAAAATAATGATATTGTAATACCCTCCGAAGATGCCTGCAAAAATCATGACTATGGATGTTATGAGCAGAGCCGGCATCCCGGCCTTGGAGCGTATGAGAACCATCCGTTCATCGGTTTCCCTGTTGTAGGATTCCCGCAGACTTCGCTCGTCACGGAGAAGTTTGCGGTATTTTATTAGCATGAACAGAGATAAAATGGCAAGGCCCATCAGGAAGCCGGACTGGAAGTCAATGATACTGCTTACATCAGCGGGGATTTTTCCCCTGTCATCCATAATACGCTGGCATATGGACAGGACAGCGTTTAAGAGAATCACAGAGCCAAACAGGGCGATCCTGATTCTTAATGTCTTTTTATATTTTTCCATAATCTTTACTCCTCCTTATTTATCAGCGGCTTCCACATCTGAAAAGTCAAAAACTTCTTCAATGGTCAGGCCGAAGTAATGTGCTATTTTATAGGCCAGGACCAGGGAGGCGGTATATTTGCCCACCTCGATGGATGTGATAGTCTGTCTTGTGGTTCCGACTGCGAAGGCAAGCTCTTCCTGGGAGAGTTTGCGGGCTTTCCGCAGTTCACGTATCTTGGTCTCCAATTTCTGTATCAGCTCCTTTGTCTGGAATGCATAACGTGTGTACAGTCAGCGCAGGGGCGCGCAAAACGGATGGAATTGCTTTTGCATAGTTAACTTTGCAATTTTAGTATAGCTTGCTTTGCATAAAATGTCAAGTGAACTTTGCAAAAAAGATGAATAATATTTTTTGCGGTAAAATGCAACAAAAAGGTGCAAAGGGAACACTAATATTTATATAATAAAAGGGAACAACCGGCATGAGGGATGCCGTGTACGGATAAGAAGGAACATAGGAAAGAGAAAGAGAGGTGGCGGCATGACGGACTGTAAGCAGTTGGCGTATGAGGCAAGGCAGGGAAGCAAAGAAGCGTTTGCCCAGTTATATCAGGCAGTTTACCAGGATTTGTACCGTTTTGCGTTATATGTACTTAAGAACCCGGAGGATGCCCAGGATGCGGTGGCCGAGACAGTGGCAGATGCCTATGCGGAGATCAAGAAGCTGAGGGACAGTGAGGCCTTTAAGGGCTGGATCTTTAAGATTCTATCAAACAAATGCAAACGGAAATTGAAGGAGTATACCAGGAAGACGGAGCCGCTGTACGAACAGGAGGGGAGCGTGCGGGGAGATTTGGACCAGGACATGCAGGTGCGGGAGGCATTTTTCTCCCTCAGCGATGAGGAGCGGTTCATTGTGGCCATGCAGGTCTTCGGAGGGTATAAGAGTAAGGAGATCGGCCTTATCCTACATAAAAACCACAATACCGTGCGCTCAAGGCTTAACAGAGCGCTGAAGAAGATGGAAGAGATATTACAGTGAGAAGGGAGGCGAAGAATATGAAGGATGAGAATTTCAATGACAATCAGATGCAGGACGAGAATAACCGGCATGAAATCATACAGAAGATCAGGGAGTCTGCGGACAAGGAGAAAATCCCCGAGAGCCTGAACCCTGAGAACCTGGACCGCTTGCTGGAGCAGGGGAAAAACTCGAAGGGCAGAAACGGGAAATGGAGAGATGCCGCCGCGGACTTTGCGTTCCGTTACTGGAAGACTGCCGGGGTGGCCGCAGCCTGCGTGATCCTGGTGGTCGCCGCGGTAAACCTTATGCCCCTTATGAATCTGAACTACAGAAGCGAGAACAAAGCGGATAGTGCCCAGTCCATGGATACTTCTTCTGAGGCGGCGAAACAAGATACCGGGGCAGAAGACAGCGCTGCTTCCGGCGGGGATATGGGAGCAGAACCAAAAGACTCCAAAGATATGGCAAAAGCAGATGAGGCGGCTCCGGAGAAGAAATCAGAGGACAAAGAGACGGCAGAGGGATATATTGCCGGGAGCAGCTACGAAGAGCTGTATGAACAAATATATACGGAGACAGAAAATGCCAGGAAGGAATGGGAGCAGAAGCGGATGGCAGACACCGGAGGTTATGTGGAAGAGTCTGGCGGCAGCAGTGCTTCAAAAAATGATGCAGCAGCAAGTACGGAGGCGGCTGTCGCGGAGGATACCGCAGGCACTGCAGCGGGCTACGCAGCAGGCGGGGAGACGGATTTCTCTTCCACCAACGTCCGCACAGAAGGCGTGGACGAGGGGGATATTGTGAAGACGGACGGCTCCTATATCTATACACTGACCGGTTCCGGTACCCTTCGCATTGTATCTGCCGATGGGGGCAGTATGTCAGTCGTAGGCCAGACATCACTGGATGACCTGACGGATTCCATACAGGAGATGTATGTGGACGGCAATACCCTCTGTGTAGTCACCAGCGGATATGATTCGGGCCTGGAATGGCAGGGGGATGAGACGTATATGGTGAACAGCAGGGATTTTATCCGTCTGTATACATATGATATCACGGATAAGAGCAAAATAACCCTGAAGGGCATGGTGGAGCAGGACGGAGGATATTATTCCACCAGAAAGGTGGGGAATTATGTGTATCTCCTCTCCCAGTTCTATCCTGTGTACAGAGAGGACGCGGAGGAAGCGCAGCCCAGGCTCTATGTGCCTTCCGTGAATAATGAACTTCTGGACAGCAGTGATGTGCTCTATCCGGCTGTGCCGCAGATGGAGAACGGACAATTGGTGATCTCCTCTGTGAACCTGGAGAAACCGGATAAGATACAGGAGAGCAAATCCCTGATCGGGGCATCAGGCAGGTGTTATGTGAGCAGGGAGAGCATTTACATTTTCGGGGAGGATTACAGGGGTGAGGAGATGCGGACCCGAATCGTGCGGTTCTCCTATAAAGACGGTGAGATACAGGCAAGGGCAGCAGGCGAAGTGAACGGGAGTATTAACGATACATTTTCTATGGATGAATATGACGGCTATCTGAGGGTGGTGGCTACCAGATACAAGGACGGATGGTGGGGAGGCAGCATGAGCAACAGCCTGTATGTGCTGGATGATAAGCTGAAGATGACAGGCAAGGTGGAAGACCTGGCAAAAGGGGAGCAGATATATTCTGCCAGGTTTATGGGGAACACCGGCTACTTTGTCACATACCGGCAGATGGACCCCCTGTTTTCCGTTGACCTTTCAGACCCGGCAGATCCGAAGATCCTGGGTGAGCTGAAGATCACGGGATTCTCCGAATACCTGCACTTTTACGGGGAGAATAAGCTGCTGGGAATCGGCTGGGAGACGGACCCGGATACGGGAGAACGGAAAGGGCTGAAGCTCTCCATGTTCGATATTTCCAATCCGGCAGACGTTAAGGAGATTGACAAGATGGTGCTGAAAAATGTGGATTTCTGCCAGGCTATGGAGGACTACAGGTCAATTCTCATTGACCCTGAAGAGAATATTCTGGGGTTCAGTGCGGGAGTATATGACAGAAATTACTATGAACTGCAGGGATATTACGGAGTCTTCACCTATAATCCGGAGGAGGGATTCCAGAAGCTTTTGTATCAGAGCATAAGCAAATGGATGGACAGTTCCGGGGACGAACTGGCGTGTGTGCGCGGTATTTATATCGGCAATACATTCTACCTGTGCGGCAGCAGCGGAATCAGTGCTTTTGACCGGGAAAAAGAGTACGAAAACTGCGGAAATCTGGAGTGGTAGAGCGCCAAATACCCCTTGCATAGCAGGAAACAATGAGATATACTAATGTGGAGTGGATAAAAAATCCACTCCGCTTTTTATAAATTGATACTTTACGGTCACCGGACCGGCAAATAAAGGAGAATAAATATGCAGCTTACAACAGTAAAAGAAATTTACAGGGACAAAGAGCAGTACCTGGACAAACAGGTGAGTGTGGGCGGATGGGTAAGAAGTGTCCGCGATTCCAAGACATTCGGCTTTATTGTACTCCATGACGGAAGCTTTTTCGAGACACTTCAGGTAGTTTACCATGACAGTATGGATAATTTCCAGGATATCAGCAAGTTAAATGTAGGCGCTGCCATTATCGTAAAAGGTACCCTGGTTGCAACACCCCAGGCAAAGCAGCCTTTTGAGATCCAGGCAGAGGAGATCACTGTGGAAGGGGATTCCGCTGCAGACTATCCGCTGCAGAAAAAGCGCCACTCCATGGAATACCTGCGCACCATTTCCCATCTGCGTCCGAGAACCAATACCTTCCAGGCAGTGTTCCGTGTGCGCTCCATGATCGCGTATGCCATTCATCAGTTCTTCCAGGAGAGGGGTTTTGTCTATGTGCACACCCCATTGATCACAGGCAGCGACTGTGAAGGTGCCGGTGAAATGTTCCGCGTCACCACTCTGGATATGGAAAAACTTCCGAGAACCCCGGAGGGAAAAGTGGATTACAGCAAGGATTTCTTCAAAAAAGAGACCAGCCTGACAGTAAGCGGTCAGCTCAACGGTGAGACCTATGCCCAGGCATTCCGCAATATTTATACATTCGGACCTACCTTCCGCGCGGAGAATTCCAACACCACACGCCATGCGGCAGAATTCTGGATGATCGAGCCGGAGATGGCATTTGCTGACCTGGATGACAACATGGCACTGGCTGAGTCCATGCTGAAATATATCATCCAGTATGTGCTCGAGAATGCTCCCGAGGAGATGGCGTTTTTCAACTCCTTTATCGACAAAGGACTGCTGGACCGCCTGAAACATGTACTGAACTCTGAATTCGGACATGTTACCTATACAGAGGCAATTGAAATCCTGGAGAAGGTAAATGACAAGTTTGAGTACAAAGTGTTCTGGGGCTGTGATCTGCAGACCGAGCATGAGCGTTATCTGACAGAGCAGGTGTACAAACGCCCTGTATTTGTTACAGATTACCCGAAGGAGATCAAAGCCTTCTATATGAAACAGAACGATGACAACAAGACAGTGGCAGCTATGGACTGCCTGGTTCCCGGCATCGGCGAGATCATCGGCGGAAGCCAGAGGGAGGATTCCTATGACAAGCTGAAAGCCCGCATGGCGGAACTGAACCTGAATGAGGCGGATTATGACTTCTATCTGGACCTGCGCAAATACGGTTCCACCCGTCATTCCGGATTCGGCCTGGGATTTGAGCGCTGCGTCATGTATCTGACAGGTATGCAGAACATCCGTGACGTCCTTCCGTTCCCGAGAACTGTAAACAACTGTGATTTATAAAAAGGAGAACCCATGAAATTTTTTCATGCCGCTGACATACATCTGGGCGCAGAACCTGACAAAGGTTTTCCCTGGAGTAAAGAAAGAGGCCGTGAGATATGGGACAGTTTCCGAAGATTGATAAGACAGGTCGGCGAAGAAAAAGCCGGCCTGTTTCTGATTGCAGGGGACTTGTTTCACAGACAGCCTCTGATGAAAGAATTAAAGGAAGTAAATTATCTGTTTTCAACGATACCGGATACCAAGGTGGTACTGATAGCGGGAAACCATGACTATCTGAAGCGGGAATCCTGTTATCGGCGCTTTTCGTGGGCAGAGAATGTGTTCTGTCTGTGGGGAGAGCAGGAGCCATGTGTGGAATTTCCGGATCTTGGGGCTGCGGTTTACGGGATAAGTTATGACAGGAAAGAGATCACTGACCCCTTATATCACCATATCAGGCCCCAGAGACGCCAGCCCCTGGAAATCCTGCTGGCACATGGGGGGGACAGGACACATATACCCTTTGACAGATCCGTACTGGAACGGTCCGGATTTTCTTACATTGCCCTGGGGCATATACACAAACCGGAGGTTCTGGCAAAGGATAAAATAGCCTATGCCGGGGCATTGGAACCCATAGATAAAAACGATCTGGGACCCCATGGCTATATAAAAGGCGTATATGGAAACGGGGGGATCAGAATAGAATTCGTCCCCGCAGCCGTCCGTTCTTATATCCCTCTGCCTGTAAAGGTAAAGGAGAGTACCACACAGTTTTCTCTTGAACAGGCACTGGTCAGACTCATGGAGGAGAAGGGCAGGAACAACCTGTACCGGATCCTGATAAAGGGCGAACACGCCATGGGCACAGAGTTTGATATGGTTCGGATCATGAAGCTGGGAAATGTGCGTGAGGCAGTGGACCAAAGCCATACCGTCTATGACAGGGAATCTCTTATGCGCCAGTACCGCGGCAGCCTGATCGAATCCTATGTAAAGCGGTTTGACGGCAGGGAGCTTTCAGCCACGGAAGAGAAGGCCTTTGTGTATGGCATGGAGGCTCTGATGGCGTCAAGGGAGGAATAGCGTTCTATGATCATCCGTGAACTTATTTTAAAAAATTTCGGCAGATTCCGGAACCGTTCCATACGGCTGGAGGAAGGCATCAATATTATATACGGGGAAAATGAAAGCGGGAAGAGTACGCTCCACGCGTTTATCCAGGGCATGTTATTCGGCCTCAGAAAAATGAGGGGCAGGGCAGCCAGGACAGACGCCTACACCCGCTATACTCCCTGGGACAATCCATCCTGGTATGAAGGAAGTCTGCGCTTTTCCTGCGGCGGCAAAGAATTCAGGCTGGAGCGGGATTTCAGGAGAGGGGAAGAGGGGACAAAACTGGTCTGCGAAAGCGACGGGGAACTTTTGTCTGTAAAGGACGGTGACCTGGAGATGCTGCTGGGCGGCATAAGTGAAGCTGTATATGAAAATACAGTATCCATAGGACAGATGAAGAGCCGTACCGGGGACGCCCTGCTTTTGGAACTGCGGAATTATCTGAGCAGCTATCAGGAGAGCGGCGACGGGAAGCTGAATCTTGACAGGGCGCTTTTGCTTCTGAAGGAGAAAAAGAAAGAGTGGCAGAGCCGTATGCAGATAAGGGAACAGCAGCAGGAAGCAGAGGAGAAGAAGATAAAGTTTGAAATCGCTTATCTGGAGCGGGAGACAGAAGAACTGCATCAAAAGCTTTTGGAGGAGCAAAAGCGGGAGAAGGCAGGAGAGGAAGAACTGAGGCGGGAAGAACAGAGACAGGAAGAGCTGAGGCGGGAAGAACAGAGACGGGAAGAAGCGAGACGAAAAGAACTGCATCAGGAAAACATGCCGGGAACAGGAGGAACACTGAACTGGAAAAAGGTGATTTCGGCACTCCTTGTGGGCGATGTTATCGTCTGGGGAATCCTTTTCTTTACAGCCGGGTGGAAAGCGGCATGTATATCCGCTGAATGTATACTCATAGCGGAGTTCCTGTTCATGGCATATACCTCAACTGCCTTAAAGAAAGCAGGGAAAAAAGAGGAAACAAAACATGCCGGACAGTCCATGCCGGACAATACTTCCGGCAGTCTTCCGAAAAGAAAGATCACCGGTGACAGTATCCGCCTGCTTACGGCCCAGATACTGGAAAAAAGGACCAGGTTGTCCAATCTGCAGGAAGAACTCTCAGAGCTTCAGATGACAGGAATCGCTGACCGGCCGGAGATGGAGGAGATACGCAGCTTAGAACTTGCGGCAGAGACCATACAGAGTCTGTCGGTATCCGCACAGGAGTCTGTGGGGGAAGCTTTGAAGAACCGCATCTCAGATATTTTCTGCACCATGACCGGAGGAAAATATAAGAAGGTATCCATAGATGAGGAGCTGAAGATCGACCTGTTTACAGAAGAGCGCCATGTGCCTCTTTTTATGGCAAGCCAGGGAACCATAGAACAGGTATATCTGGCTCTGCGCATTGCTGTGGGAGATATTTTCTGCTGTGAGGAGACTATGCCGCTTCTGCTCGATGAGGTATTTGCCATGTACGATGAGGAGCGCATGAAAGAGACGCTTGGATGGCTGTACAAAGAGAAAGAACAGGTCATTATTTTTACCTGTAACAGAAGGGAGACGGAGGTTCTGAAAAGAGCAGGCATTCCCTTCCATATAGTATATCTGCACCTATAAAGGGGGAATGCCTCACTTTGCTGGCCTTTTCGGATAAAAGGGATGATTTTATGTGAGAATTGGACAATTCTATGTAATCCGGAAAAAGAAAAAATGGTATAATTGTCATTAGCAAACGGGAGCAGAACCACTGCTTTTTGTGAGATATAACAAGAAAGGGAGGAAACAATAATGATGAAAAAGAAAGTTACAATGTGTCTGTTGGCAGCAACCATGTTAATGGGAATGTTAAGTGGTTGTGGAAAATCTGGTTCATCCGCATCTGGAAAGGAAAAACTTACATTCTGGTTCCCGACTTTTGCGGCTGCAGATGGTGAAGTGACAGATGAGGAATTCTGGAACGAAAAAATGGATGTATTTGAAGAGGAAAACAACTGTGAGGTAAAAGTGGAAATTATTCCGTGGGATAATTACGAAGAGAAATACCTGACAGGAGTAAATTCCAACGATAGTCCGGATGTGGGATATTTGTACATGGAAATGTTCTATGATTACATTGATATGGGAGCACTGTCTGATATAGATAAGTATTTCACAGATGAAGAGAAAGACAATTATCTATACTATGATCTGGGAAATATCCAAGGCAAACAGTATGCACTACCAGTTATAGTAGGAAACCCAAGGATATTGACTGCCAATATGGACATTTTGAAGCAGGCTGGCATTGAGAGGGTTCCTGCCACATGGGATGAACTGAAAGAGGCATGTCAGGCAGTGAAAAAAAATGTACCGGATGTAGCACCTCTTATGGAAGATTGGGGAAATTCGCATTATGGATCTCTGAATTCAATCTACTGGCCCATTTTCTGGGGCGCTGGCGGAGAAATCGTAGATGAGGAAGGAAATCTTACCATTGATACTGAAGCTGGTCTGGAAGCTACCAAATATATTTACAGCCTGAAAGAAGAGGGGCTTTTGCCGGATTCCAGTACCTCCAACGATGATGCACTGGAGCCGTTCAAAAATGGTGAAGCTGCTATGATTTTTAATGCATCCAGTAATGCACTGCAGGTAACAGATATCAACTGGGATTATTCCATTCTTTCAGGACCAGAAAATACTAAGACGTTTGTGGCATCTGACAGTCTGGTAATGTTTAAGAAGTGTGAGAATAAAGAGCTTGCTGCAAAACTGATGAAATATGTAACAAGCAAAGATGTAATGTCTGATTTCCATACAAGAGTATCTGAGCAGCCACCGATTACTTCAGATGATACTTATACAGGAGATGAAAGATTCTCAGATTTATTTACTAACCATGGAGATGAATTCCAGTCACTGCCTGTATTCAAGGGGGCAAGTTCTCTGTATGATACCCTGTTTAAGAACCTGCAGTCTATGATGCTGGGAGAATTGACTCCAGAGGAAGTTCTGAAGAACACCACCGATTACTATAACACAAATCTGAAGTAATTCAAATGAGGAGAACAATATGTCGAGAAAAACGAAAGAGGCAGTACAGGGAGTGATTTACATTCTTCCCAGTTTTGTATTGATTCTGATTTTTTGTATTGTGCCTATTTTCATGTCTGGATTTTTCAGTTTTACAGATTATAATATTATGAATGCTCCAGAGTTTGTAGGGCTTGATAACTATAAAAAAATGTTCCAGGATTCCTATGTCAGAGACGCAGCCAAAAATACACTGCTGTATGTAGTAATGACGGTTCCGGTCCAGACCCTCCTGGCACTGACTTTGGCAGCATTTCTGGCTGAGAAGATGAGAAACAAAACCGGAGGATTTTTGAGAAGCGTTATGTTTATTCCCGTTATTGCTTCCGCAGTAACGGCAGGTACCATCTGGAGAATCATCCTGAATACAGATGGGGGATTTCTGAATAATATTCTGAATTTCTTCCATATCAGTTCCGTAAACTGGCTGGGAAGCACACAGACTTCTCTGTTGAGTATCTGTATCGTGGCGGTATGGAAAAATGTGGGATATTTCCTGGTTATCTATTATGCAGGTATCATGGGAATTCAGAAAGAACTGTATGAAGCAGCCAAAGTAGACGGAGCAACTTCCATACAGCAGTTTACCAAAATTACATTGCCTATACTAAAGCCAATCACTTATTTAGTAGTAACATTGGGCATCATCTGGTCTTTCCAGGTATTTGACCTTGCTTATCTGATGACAGGAGGCGGTCCCGGGCATTCCAGCGTAACCCTGGTTATGGGAATTTATAATGCTGCATTTAAACAGTACAAGATGGGTTATGCCTGCGCAATGGCAATGTTCCTGTTGATCATGATTATTATCATCAATGTAATCGAAGACCTGTTCTTCAAAGAGAAAAGGGAGGCGAAGTAAGAGATGAACGAGAAAAAACAGAAATGGACCGTATTTTCCATCCTTGGTTTGCTGCTTCTGATTCTGTTTGCAGCAATCTGTATCGCACCTTTTATTTACATGGCAATCATGTCCTTTACAAAGTCTACAACATTGATGCTTCATATGAAAGACATCAATTTTACTGATTTTACAAACTTTCAGTATGTATTAGGAAAAAGTGGTTTTATAAGAGCGTTGATTAACAGCATTATTGTAGTATTCTGTTCCTGTCTTTTTAACTGCATTATTGCATCTATGGCAGCTTATGGATTTACAAAAAAGAAATTTCCCGGACGCGAAGTGATTTTCCGTATCTATCTGCTGACTCTGATGATTCCGGGTCAGGTAACCATGATTCCTGTATTTATCATGATGAACAAAGCAGGATTGACCAATACATATTTTGCACTGATTGTAATTATTCTGAATGCGTTTGGTGTGTTCCTGATCCGTCAGTTTATGGACAGTGTTCCAGATGAATTGTTGGAGGCAGCAAAGGTAGATGGATGCCCGGAATACAGAATTTTTATTCAGATTGTTATTCCATTGATTAAGCCGGTACTGATTTCCTTGGTTGTATTTACTTTTGTAACATCCTGGAATGATTTTTTGTGGCCATTGGTATCTACTTCTGATTCCAGTATGTATACACTGACTGTAGCACTGTCTCTGCTGAAAACACAGTATCAGACAAACTATGGCTTAATCATGGCAGGTGCAACGGTTTCTTTCCTGTTCCCGTTCGTTATGTATGTGTTCCTGCAGAAGCAGTTTGTGGAAGGTATTGCACTCAGCGGAATCAAAGGTTAGCATCTATTCGAAAATAATGAGAAGGCCGCGGTGGGAGGGCGGCGGAATTGGAGTCTTATGGAAAAGTTGAAAGTAAAGAAGATTACATCATTGGAGAAAGTATTTCCCTTCAGCGAACCAACCGGGGAGGGGATGGAAGATGTACTGACTGCTCTGAAAGGAGAAACTGTTTCTTTCCAGATGGCATACCATTGGGGTGGCAACAGAAAGGGAAGAGCCCAGATTCAGGCCACATCTCCAGTAAAAGAGCATGTGATGGTGAGAAGTGTAGGGCTTGTGCCTTGTGAATATCCAACACATATAGCTGCTGATGATGACTATTTGACTAGAGAGCCGGGCCTGTATCCGGATCTTCTGAGAGAGGTACAGCCCTGGGGGGTGGAACTGATCAGTGGTCAGTGGAAAAGCCTGTGGGTAGATCTGGATACTGATGGTCTGGAGGCTGGTGACTATCAGATTCGTGTGGATATGGTAGTGGAAGGAACAGTGCAGGGATCTGCAGTGGTGATTGTACAGGTGCTTCCCATGCGGCTTTCCAAAATGCCAGTACCTCATACAGAGTGGCTTCACACAGATTGTCTGGCCAATTATTATGATGTGGAAGTGTTCAGCGAGAAATACTGGCAGATTGTAGAAAACTTTGTTCGTACTGCAGTGAAAAGAAAATGTAATATGCTGCTGACACCTGTGTTCACGCCGCCGCTGGATACTGAGATAGGAGGCCAGCGCCGTACGGTACAGTTAGTGGATGTGACTGTAACTACAGATGGATATCAGTTTGGATTTGACAGATTTGAGCGTTGGGTTGAGATGTGCAGGCGTTGCGGAATCCGATATTATGAGATATCTCACCTGTTTAGCCAGTGGGGCGCTGCCATGGCACCTAAGATTATGGGGAATAAAGATGGCAAACAGATACAGTTGTTTGGATGGGATACCGATGCGATAGGGGCAGAGTATGGAGAATTTATGCATCAGTTCCTGATTGCTTTTAAAGCAGAACTGGAAAAAATGGATATCAGCAAGGTAACATATTTCCATGTATCAGATGAACCAAACGAAAGTCAGTTTGAATCCTATAAGGCAGCAAAAGAACTGATGGAGAAAGATTTGGAAGGATATGAGATGATCGATGCTCTGTCAGATTACAGCTTTTATGAGAAAGGTGTAGTTTCTCAGCCGGTGTGTGCACTGGATCATATTCAGCCATTTCTTGAGAAACGTCCAGAAAAATTATGGGGATATTACTGCACGGCACAGTATCTGGATGTGTCTAACCGATTTATTGTACAGCCGGGATATCGAACCAGGATTTTGGGGGCTCAGATGTACAAGTATCAGCTGAATGGATTTTTACATTGGGGATATAACTTCTATAATGCAGAACATTCCATTTTCCCCATTGATCCTTATCGTTGTACGGATGCAGCAGGAGCATTTCCATCGGGGGATCCATTCCTGGTATATCCGGGTAAAGATGGTAATCCGGAAGAGTCTATCCGTATGATGCTGATGGATGAGGCCATGAGTGATCTATGTGCCATGAAATGCTTGGAAGAACTGGCAGGAAGAGACGCGGTTATGAAATGCATCGAACCGGAAGGGGGAGAAAAGGTTGAATTTAAATCGTATCCGAGAAGTATCTCCTATCTGACAGGAATGAGAAAGAGGATCAATCAAGAAATTGCAAAATACTGCAGATAAAAACAATTGATTCAGTTGAATACCTCATAGACTATGGAACGCCACAAAAAAGCGTTCCATAGTCTATTGTTACAATCAGGGAATAAAGGCAGCAAAATAAAATTGTAACTGGGGCTAGCCGTCGCGCTAGCAACATGGTACAATAGATGTGGATTGTTTCGTATCCGTTTAAGGGTTATGGCCGCCGGCGGCCATAAGTATGAAATCAATTGACATCTGGAGTGATTTGTTATGGCAAGTTATGAAAGTATTACATTAAAAGAGAATCTTCATATCCGTAAGATTTATTCCATACATTACTTTGAATATATGAAAGATTATGTGTTTGAAGGAGAATCCCATGATTTCTGGGAACTGGTCTGTGTAGACAGCGGAAGTATCTATGTCACTGCCGGTGATAAAGAGCTGTTGCTGGCTCCCAATGAAATGATTTTTCACAAGCCTAATGAATTTCATGCATTACGTGGGGATGGTGTATCTTCACCCAACTTGATAGTCATATCTTTTGAATGTAAGGATCCATGTATGAGATTTTTTGAAGATCGTATCGTATCTCTGAATCAGAACGAACGTTTCTATCTGGGACAGATTATTTCAGAGACGCGGCGAACCTTTTATACACCACTGAATAATCCGTATATCTGTTTGTTAGAGAGGAACTCCATTCAAGAATTCGGTAGCGAACAGATGATTGCTCTGTCTCTGGAACTTCTGTTGATTAGCCTGCGGCGAAGATACGATACTCCCACTGCTCCTCCAATCCCTCTGCAGTCGCTCTCAGACCATCCAATGCTCCATAGGGACAGAGACGAACTGTTTCAGGAGATTATTCAATATTTAAAGCGGAATATATTTGAACATTTAACAGTTGTCCAAATCTGTAAAGATAATTCTGTGGGGCGTTCACAGCTTCAGAAACTGTTTCACGAAAAACTGGGTTGTGGTGTTATCAACTATTTCTGTCAGCTAAAAATTGAGACTGCTCGAAAACTGATTAGGGAAAAAAGATACAATTACACTCAGATTTCTGATATTCTGGGATACTCTTCCTATCAATATTTTTCTTTACAATTTAAGAAATTTACCCGAATGACTCCCTCGGAGTATGCTTCTTCTGTGAAAAGTTTTTCGGAGGCAGAGACGAAGATTACCTTATCGTAATAGCAGTAAGGGATAAAGAGAACAGGGATGGAAACCGCATCTTGCGGCCCCATCCCTGTTTCTTTTCATGCTTCTTTGTTTTCCAGTTGTTTTTTATGCTTTACCATCAGCTTATTGATCCTCTCAACCGGATTCAGCAGCTTGCTGATAGAGGCATCGTGGTTCAGGGTATCAATGAGCAGAGCAATATATTTGCTCATATCGCAGTTTACATAATATTCTTTCTGCAGAAGCTCATCAGACTGGTACACCAGATTGGTGGTGAGCAGTCTGTCGAAATCACCTCTCGCGAAGGCTTTGTCGAATTTTTCCATTCCATTTGTGAAGAGTCCGAAGGTGGAGCACATGAAGATCTTACCTGCTCCTTTGTTCTTCAGAAGTGCGGCAACTTCCAGCATGCTGTCGCCGGAGGAGATCATGTCATCAATAATGATCATATTCTTGCCCGCAACATCGGTTCCCAGAAACTCATGGGCAACGATAGGATTGCGGCCGTCAATGATAGTGGAGTAATCACGGCGTTTGTAGAACATACCCATATCCACGCCCAGTACGTTGGCCAGATAGATGGCACGTCCGGTACCGCCGGCATCGGGGCTGATCACCATGGTGTTGTCACTGGTTATCTCAAGGTCAGGTTCTGCCTTGAAAAGACCTTTGATAAACTGGTAGGACGGCTGTACCGTCTCAAAGCCGTGCAGAGGGATGGAATTCTGCACGCGGGGGTCATGGGCATCAAAGGTAATGATATTGTCCACACCCATGTTCACTAACTCCTGCAGAGCAATGGCACAGTCCAGGGATTCCCTGCCTGAGCGCTTGTGCTGGCGGCTCTCGTAGAGAAAGGGCATGATGACATTGATACGTCTGGCCTTTCCGCCGATGGCAGCAATGACGCGCTTGAGGTCCTGGAAGTGATCATCCGGTGACATGTGGTTTGTGTGGCCGCAGAGGGAATAGGTGAGGCTGTGGTTGCACACATCCACCATGACATAGATATCATCGCCGCGTACGGACTCGCCCAGAATGCCCTTTGCCTCTCCGCTTCCAAAGCGGGGGGTCTGTGCTTTGACCAGGTAAGAGTCCCGTTCATAGCCTTCAAACTCCAGGTTCTTTTGCTCCTGATGTTCACGGTCCCTGCGCCATTTTACAATGTAGTCATCGACCCTGGAACCCAGTTTTTCACAGCTTTTCAGCGGTATGATGCCAAGGCGGCCTACGGGAAGGGAATCTAAGGGAGTTGCATCTTTTGGTGACATGTTTTACTTTCCTCCTAAAAGTTTTTTTTGGATTCTTATATCATTTCCGACCAGCTTCAGCATGGTGTAATTGCTGGAAATCCTGGAGAAGATACGCTCGGAATATGTCTCCAGAAAATCATCCATGGCAAGGTTGGTGGAAATGATAGTAGATTTATGGTTCATGATGCGTTCATTGATGCAGCAGAAAAGCTGGCTTGCCACGAAATTATTGGTAAGCTCGGTTCCCAGATCGTCAATGATGAGCAGGTCGCAGTCATAGATGAACCCGGCCACATCAGAGGCGGCTGCATCCTTCTGGAAGGTATTCTTCGCCAACAGGTCGAAGAGGTCAAAGGATGAAAAATACAGCACAAAATACGCCCTGTCAATGAGTTCCTTGGCAATACAGTGGGAGAGGTAGGTCTTTCCCACACCTGTGTCGCCGTAGAAGAACAGGCCGCACGGATGCTCCTGAAAACGGTCAATAAAATCCCAGGCCTTATCCACTGCGTCCTGAGCCGTCTCCAGTGCACTGAGGCCGGTGGCAGGGTTGGTGATGTCCTGAGGATAATATTCAAAGGAAAAGTTCTCAAAGTTCTCTGTTTCAAGTATTTCCCTGATATTGGACTGTATATACAGTAAATCTACAGCGGCTTTCTTAAAACAGGAACATTTCTGATTCTCTACATAGCCGGTGTCCTTACAGAACGGGCAGTCATACTTCAGTTCCAGATAGTCAGGCGGATAGCCGTGGATCTGCAGAAGGGCGGTCCGCTCTTCGGACAGCTCCGCAATGGCGGCGGAGAGGTCAAAGTCATCCTTGGGTGAGGGGAGCAGCAGAGCCCTTGCCTTTTTCAGACTCAGGGATGCGATCTCTCCGTCGATTTCCTGGAGACGTGGAATCTTATCATAAGCCTGCCGGATGTGTTCATCCTGCTCATGCTTGTGATTCAGTTGTTTCTCGTTGTATGCGCGCATCAGCGCATCGTATTGGAAATTATTCAGCGACACAGTACTCTCCTTAATTGCGTTCCGTTGTGTAACTGTTCAGTATTCTTACAGCCAGCGTAGTAAATGCGCAGACCTGCCTGCTGAATCGTTACTCCGCTATTTCAGTAATTGCTTTTCCAGTTCGTCCACATTGTAGGTGCGTTGGTGGAAGTTGTTGAATTTATTTTTGGATGGTGCCGGTTTCGGACGTGCAGCGCTGTTCTCGGCCTTGGCGGCCTTCTGCTGACGGCGGTCCTCGTCCAGCTTGTCTATATCAGACAGATGTCTGACGCCTTTTTTCTGCCAGTTGTGCAGAATGGAATCCGCGTAGGCAAAATTGGGCTGTCCTGTGGCAATGACAGTACGGCTGCAGGCCGCGGATATGACATCCAGCGTAAAGGCGTACTCATTGAGCCAGAGGTTCATATAACGGATCTCCTCGTCCACGGGGTTCCGGTTCTTGATGCCGAAAGCCTTGAGGATAGCAAAGAAATTCCTGTTATAGGTATTGGTCTCCTGCTTGGCCTGTTCTACAGTAGTGATCTTCTGCTCTGCCCAGGCAAGAGCCACGGTTTCGATATAGCGGATACTGCGGCTTCCCTTGGAGACACAGTATTCGATCAGATACTCCATCAGATCCTTTGAGAAATGCAGCTCTTCATAAAAGTACAGGAGCTTGTTGATCTCTGTGGGAGTCAGGGTCTTCCCCAGATATTGTTCCGCAATAAACAGAAGTTCAATCACGTCTTCCCGGCCGGACAGTTCTTTTACTTTGTCGGGAGACAGGGCCTTCTGCCCGGAAGGCTGTACTTTTTCCCTGGAGGCTGCCGCCTCGGGCACAGCCGGAGACAGAGCTTTGGCCTTTGGAGCCGTATTAGGCCTGGCCGGCGCAGCTTTAGCTCCGCCTGTGAGGGAACACAGCCGGAGTTCTTTTAAATTACCGCGTCCGTCGAAGGTCACATCAAGGACGCCTGTATTTTTCCAGTATTTTAATGCGCGGAGCACATCATTTTCCGTACAGTTAAAGATATCGGCAATAGATGACAGCTCCAGAGCGGTGCCGGATACAGAAGCACTGCGCAGAAGCCAGAGATATATTTTGACAAATTCTCCGTTGGCCTGCGGCATATAAGTATCCAGAAAATAGTTGGAGACAAAAGTAAAGTCTCCGGGAAAATCATTATGTATGATGAACTGTCCCATGTCTAACATCCTTTTCTATCCTGAAATCCAGTTAGCCGAAAAGATTCCGGCACGACAAACAGGAAAACAACTTTTCATGTACGCCCAGCGCAGACATGTAAAAAAGGTCCGCCCAAGCAAGTGTTTCCCCGTCTTTTGTAAGTATAACATATAATTTTTGAAAAGAGAATATGCATTTTTTAGGAGAGGCGTCTGCTTAGATGTGTTGAAAACTTTGTGGGAAATGTGGATAATGTGGATAAAAAAGTGGAGTATTTTTATTGGCAACCGAAAAATGTCGAAAAGATAGGGATTTTAAAGGTTTACATCAAATTATGTAACATTATTATGTTAACTGGCTTATACCCAAAAAAATCCACATGCTTATTCTGGAGTAAATGTGTATAAGCATGTGGATAATGTGGATAACTTTACATTCCTAACAGGTTTTCGCCGATTTTATACACATCTCCGGCACCCATAGTTATCAACAAATCGTCGTGGATACAATTTTTTAATAAAAATTCTTCTATCTCATCAAATGTGGAAAAATAATACGCATCTGTACCAAGGGAGGCCACCAGATCCCGCAGATTTTGGGATGAGATTCCCAGGTTGTCGGTTTCCCGCGCAGCGTATATGTCAGCCAGAACCACTTTGTCGGCCAGTGTCAGGGCCTCCGCAAACTCGTGCATCAGGGCTTTTGTCCTGGTATACGTATGCGGCTGGAAGACACACCAGGTTGTTCTGTGCGGATAATTCTTGGCTGTGCGCAGTGTGGCGGCGATTTCTGTCGGATGATGGGCATAGTCGTCGATGATGGTGACGCCGCCCACTTTGCCCTTGTACTGGAAACGCCTGTCAGTACCGCCGAAGTGCAGAAGTCCTTTCTGAATATCCTCCATGGAAAGGCCGAGCTTCTCACCAAGGGCTATGGCAGACAGGGCATTGGCAGCGTTGTGGACTCCGGGAACAGACAGAGAGAACCGGCCAAGCACCTCATCACCTTTTACGCAGTCAAAGGAAGCGTGGGCAAATTCATCAAAGGTAATGTTTTTGGCCATGTAATCAGCCGTGTGCTCCAGTCCGCAGGTGATGATCTCACAGGAAAGGTCTTTGGTGATCTCCTCATAATCCGGAATATCGCTGCTGATGATCAGGGTTCCGTCAGCGGGCAGCTTCTCTGCAAACAGCTTAAAGGAATGGCGGATATCGTCCAGGTCCTTGAAGAAATCCAGATGGTCCGCGTCAATATTCAGGATGATGCTGATCTTGGGGAAAAAGCTCAGAAAGCTGTTGGTGTACTCACAGGCCTCTGTGACAAAGGTCTCGGACCGGCCCACACGGATATTGCCGTGAATGGCAGGCAGTATTCCGCCCACAGAGATCGTAGGGTCGGCATCAGCCTCCAGAAGGATGTGTGAAATCATGGAAGTGGTGGTGGTTTTGCCGTGTGTGCCTGATACAGCCACAGGTATTTCATAGTTCTTCATAATCTGTCCCAGAAGCTCCGCTCTTGTGAGCATAGGGAGCCCTTTTTGGCGGGCACATGCAAACTCCGGATTGTCCTCGTGGATGGCGGCTGTATAGACAACCAGTTCAATGTCATCTGTGATATTGGAAGCGCGCTGGCCAATGCGGACAGTGGCGCCAAGGCTCTCCAGATGGGCAGTCAGTTCCGACTTTCTGGAGTCTGAACCTGATATGGGGAAACCTTCTTTTAAAAGAATTTCAGCCAGGCCACTCATGCTGATGCCGCCGATGCCGATGAAGTGAATGTGCAGCGGCTTATTAAAATCTATCTGATACATAAGGTTGTGCTTCCTTTCTCTTCTTTATTATTATATGGGGCAGTGTCAATGGGACACTGTTTGCGTTTATTATACCTAAAAAGAGTACAAAATGAAACCCCCAGTTATAGAAATGGTTACAGACAGGTAAAATGTCACAAAAACTAATGTAAAGTCGAAAAAAAATTGTTAAAATTGTTCACAATTATGATTTAATGTGGTATAATAAAAAAATCATAGAATATACAAGAGGTGATTGCATGATTAAGAAAGAGATGATTGCAATGTTGCTCGCAGGTGGACAAGGCAGCAGATTGGGCGTACTGACTGCAAAAGTCGCAAAACCCGCAGTAACATTCGGGGGAAAATACAGAATAATTGATTTCCCGCTGAGTAACTGCATTAATTCAGGAGTTGATACCGTAGGTGTACTGACGCAGTACCAGCCGCTTCGCCTGAATACTCATATCGGCATCGGTATTCCGTGGGATCTCGATAAGAATGTTGGGGGCGTATCCATTCTTCCGCCATACGAGAAGAAGACGGATACGGAATGGTATACAGGAACTGCAAACGCTATCTACCAGAACATGGCATATATGGAGGAGTTCAATCCCGATTATGTGCTGATCCTGGGCGGCGACCACATTTATAAAATGGACTATGAGGTAATGTTGGATTACCACAAAGCAAACAAAGCTGATGTCACACTGGCATGTATGCCTGTTCCGTGGGAGGAGGCAAGCCGCTTTGGTCTTGCTATCACAGATGAGTCAGGACGCGTTACGGATTTTGAGGAGAAACCGGAGCATCCGAAGAGCAATCTGGCATCCATGGGTATTTACATTTTCAGCTGGCCGGTACTGAAGGAAGCCCTTCTCGCACTGAAAGACCAGCCCGGATGTGACTTTGGCAAACATATCCTTCCGTACTGCAAGGAAAAAGGCCAGCGCCTCTTTGCCTATGAGTACAACGGATACTGGAAAGATGTCGGAACACTGGGGTCCTATTGGGAAGCCAATATGGAGCTGATCGATATCATTCCTGAATTTAATTTATATGAAGAGTTCTGGAAGATTTATACCAAGAGTGATATTATTCCTCCGCAGTATATTTCCGCTGACGCTGTGGTGGAGAGAAGTATAGTGGGAGAGGGAACTGAGATATACGGCGAGGTACATAATTCCGTTATTGGTGCAGGCGTCGTTATTAAAAAGGGCGCAGTTGTGCGCGATTCCATTATCATGAAACAGTCCTTTATCGGTGAAAACTGTGTGATAGACAAGGCCATCATTGCTGAGAATGTCACAGTGGGGGACAATGTAGTCATGGGTATCGGCGAGGAGGTTCCGAACAAGGAAAAACCGGGCGTTTACTCCTTTGGCCTTGTAACTGTGGGAGAGAACACAGTAATTCCGTCTGATGTGAAGATCGGCAAGAATACAGCCATTGTTGGCGAGACAACCGGCGAAGACTATCCGGACGGCATACTGGAGAGCGGCGAAACATTGAATAAGGAAGGTGAGACAGCATGAGAGCAATAGGTATTATTCTTGCCGGCGGCAATAACAATAAAATGAGAGAGTTATCACAGAAAAGAGCGATTGCGGCAATGCCCATCGCCGGAAGTTACCGCAGCATAGACTTTGCGCTTAGCAACATGTCAAATTCCCATATTCAAAAAGTTGCGGTTCTGACACAGTATAATGCCCGTTCCCTGAATGAGCATCTGAGCTCATCCAAATGGTGGGATTTCGGCAGAAAGCAGGGAGGTCTCTACACCTTCACACCGACCATTACTGCTGACAACAGCTTCTGGTACAGAGGCACAGCAGATGCCATGATCCAGAACCTGAATTTCCTCAAATCAAGCCACGAGCCTTATGTGGTGATCGCATCCGGCGACGGTGTGTACAAGCTGGATTTCAATAAAGTTCTGGAGTACCATATTGCAAAGCGCGCGGACATTACAGTTGTCTGTACAGATGTGTATGGGGATGACACTACCAGATTCGGCTGCCTGAAAATGAATGAGGACAGCAGAATCGAAGAATTTGAAGAGAAACCCATGGTTACACGCACCAATACTGTCTCCACCGGTATCTATGTGATCAGAAGAAGACAGCTTATTGAGCTTCTGGAAAAATGTGCACAGGAAGACAGATATGATTTTGTAAAAGATATTCTCATCCGTTATAAGAACCTGAAGAGAATCTATGGCTATAAGATCAATACTTACTGGAGCAACATTTCCACTGTGGAATCTTACTATAGAACCAATATGGACTTCCTGAAACCAAAAGTAAGAGATTACTTCTTCAATCAGTACCCTGGAGTACAGTCCAAGATTGATGATCTGCCTCCGGCAAAATATAATCCCGGTTCAGATGTGAAGAACAGTCTGGTTTCCAGCGGATGTATCATCAACGGACAGGTTGAAAACTCTGTTCTGTTTAAGAAAGTATTTGTAGGCAATAACTGCGTGATCAAGAATTCCATTATTCTCAACGACGTGTATCTGGGGGATAATACCCACATTGAGAACTGTATCGTGGAGAGCCGTGATACGATCCGTGCCAATTCCTACTATTGCGGTGAGGACGGCATTAAGATCGTAGTGGAGAAGAACGAGCGTTATGTACTATAAGAAAATACACAAGTAAAAAGTGTGCAGGGTGCAGTGACATCATAAGCAGGACTTTTTAAGAATGGCATATGAAAGGGGAAGGTTTTTATGAACATCACAGATGTAAGAGTAAGAAGAGTTGCGAAGGAAGGTAAGATGAAAGCTGTTGTCTCCATTACAATCGATGAAGAATTTGTAGTGCATGACATCAAGGTTATCGAAGGGGAGAAAGGTTTGTTCATTGCCATGCCCAGCCGTAAAGCAACCGACGGTGAGTACAGGGACATCGCACATCCGATTAACTCTGAAACCCGTGAAAGAATCCAGGGCATTATTTTGGAAAAATACGAACAGGTGCTCGCCGAGGAACCTGTGGAAGCTGAAGCTGAAGCATAGAAAGTATAAAAAGCCGTTTGCATTCTGCAGGCGGCTTTTTTTGCGCTGTGCAAAGGAAAATGAAAAGTACAAAAGTGGCAGGAGCAGAAAGTCATTTTTTGTACCCCGCAGACGTAGTGAAGAGTCAGGAGAAAAGATACAATAGAATCAGAAAAGGTAACTATTCAGCCAGCTGAATCGTTACGGGTATTCGCCCATTAAAAATCGCTTCGCGATGGGGCGAATACCTGCCGCCACTACTCTTTTGCACGGTCAGCGCAGTAAATGCGCAGACCTGACTGAACAGTTACCAGAAAAGTTCATTGTTCTGTCCGGCCGCATATGTGATTTTGATGCCGGGCAGCATCTGATCACAAGAAGGAGGATACAATATGGCAAAAATGACAGAGAAGACCAATTATCTCATGACTCTGCGGGGAGAACAGCCGGAGTGGGTTCCGACCTATAGTTTCGGCCCTATGCCCAATATGACCAGACCCTGTACATCCTGTATGCTGGAGCCTGAAATCGTGGCGTATTTCCGTTTTCAGGGAGGCGGCAAGGACTGCTGGGGTGTTACCTATGTCCCCACAAGAGAGACCGGAAATGCCCTGCTTCCAAAACCCGGCGAATTTATCCTGGATGACATTACGAAGTGGCGGGATGTGATCAAAGCACCCTCCCTGGAAGGGGTAGACTGGGAAGCCATGGCGAAAAAACAACTGGAGGGTTTTTACCGCCAGGGGGTAAACCGGGAGGATACAGCCATAGCCCTGAATCTTCACGTGGGATATTTCCAGAACCTGATGGCTTTCATGGGATTTACGGAAGGTCTCTGTGCCATGGCGGAGGAACCGGAGGAGGTATACGCGCTTTTTGACTACATGTGTGATTTTTATACGGAGATCACACGGCAGATCATCGGTTATGTGAAGCCTGATGTGCTGACCCTTATGGATGACACGGCTGCCTGGAGAGCTCCTTTTATCTCCCAGCAGATGTATCATGACCTGGTACTGCCCTTCCACAACAGACAGGCAAAATTCGGGCGTGATCTGGGAATCCCCATTACCATGCATAACTGCGGCAAGGCAGAACCTTTCATTGAGGATTGGCTCTCCATCGGCGTCAATGCCTGGGACCCGGCGCAGACTTGTAATGACCTGACGGGAATCAAAGAGAAGTACGGCAACAAACTGGTGATCATGGGTGGATTCGACCCGCGCGACCATCTGGCTGACCCGAATGTGACAGAAGAGGAAATACGGCAGGCTGTAAGGGATACCATGGACCGCCTGGCACCGGGCGGCGGTTTCTGCTGGTGCGGCGGATATCTGGGGGCAATCGATGATCCCGAAGTAATAAGAAAAAATGGTATCTTGTTTGATGAAGTATTCCGTTACGGTGATGCGTTCTATAAAAAGTGATGCATTGCATGAAAAGTGATACGGCAGTGATGCAGGAAGAAGTGATGATAAATGAAGGTATTGATATTAGGCGGTTTTCTGGGATCAGGTAAGACAACGCTCCTCCTCCAGCTTGCCCGCTATCTGGTGGACAGTTCCGGGTCAGGCAGTGCCTATAAAGTGGTGATCCTGGAAAATGAGGTGGGAAGAGAAGGGATAGATGACAAGCTTCTGCGGGGAAACGGATTTAACGTGGAGAATCTCTTCAATGGCTGTGCCTGCTGTACTCTGGCGGGAGAACTGGTCTCCGCTGCCTATGAGATTGAAAAGCAGTATACTCCTGACTGGCTGATCGTGGAGACAACGGGTCTGGCATATCCGGGGCTGATACAGGATAACCTGGCGGCAGGGATCGGAATGGAATCACGTGTCTGTACGGTAGTGGATGTATCCAGATGGAAACGGCTTCTGAATGCCATGCGGGAACTTTTTGTGGGGCAGACAGAGCGTGCAGACGTAGTTCTCATGAATAAGGCAGATCTGGTGTCCGAGGATGTGCTCAGGACAGTGGAGAAGGATATTGCGGAGATGAACCCGAATGCCGCGCGGATCGCTACCTCAGCAGTCGGCCATGTGGAGGAACATGTGTGGGATATGGTGATGGGAGTGACGGATAATGATTGAAGATGAAAAAAATATGCAGAGGCAGCATGAACATGGACATGACCATGGAGCAGAAGGTCACCAAATGTGCGGACATGATCATACAGCGGAAGGTCATGAAACGTGTGGACATGATCATACAGCGGAAGGTCACCAAATGTGCGGACATGACCATATAGCAGAAGGTCATGAAACGTGCGGACATGATCATACAGCGGAAGGTCACGGAACGTGCGGTCACGATCATGCCGGGGACGGTCATCATGTACACGAACATCATCATGACGAAGCATGTCAATGCCCTTCATGTACGCAGAAAAAAGAAAAACTGAAAGTAACGTCCCTTCTGCAGGACAATGCTGTTGTGGTTTCGGCAGAGTACCACACAGCAGCGGACAGGGGCAGGGCCGGAAAACTGCTCACAGAGTATATGGAGGCGCTGGCAGGTGAGATAGACAGCCGCGGCGGCATTATCGGGCATATCAAGACCTCAGTGGAAATCAGGTACGTGGAAATGTATTCCCTGACAGACAGGACCGTAATGAAAAAAGAATCCAATCTGCCTGAGCTGATTCTTTACATGGCTGCCATTGTATTTGCTGTGAAAGAGGAGGAACTGCTCAGTCTTGTCCGGGATATGTTCGGGGACATGGACAGGCAGCTCCATGAAAATTAATGTATACGCCATCCGGCAGGATATTTATTTTTTAATGTGCCGTTTACCAGCTTTCCAAAACCCAGGGGGAAATCATCCACACAGATGAGCTGCCACCCTTTCTCCTTTGTGCACTCCCCTTTTTCCACCAGAAGGGTTTCTCCCTTCAGATAACGTCCAATGCGGTCGTCCTGCGGGGAAAGGCTGAGGCAGGAGGGAAATTCATGGGCTTTCAGGGCCAGTGCCAGCGGCTGGGATGGTTCAAAACGGTTTTTCTTTAACTCACCCAGAAACAGTCCGTTTCTGAGAAAGCGGATTCCCCTGAAGCGGTTATCCGCAGGCGGCAGACAATATACATTGCTGCTGCGCACTTCTATGCGATTGGTGGGGAAAGGAATATCTTTCTCCGCGAAAAATTCAGACAGCAGCTTCTGTGCCTCTTTATCCGGTTTTGTACCGAAGTCGGATATGGTCTGCCGGGAGCTGCCTTTCTTTCTCATAAGTGCCATAAAATGTCCTTCCCCGTCCATTTTGTGAGGGAAAATACGAAGGCATTTGGCAAGTTCGGGATTTTTATTTCCCCATTCCGGATTGCCGGGGGAAAATCCCTCATATCCGTCAATCTCCAAAAGTTCCATTTCCGGATACTCTTCCAGGATAAAGGAAACCGTCCCTTCATTTTCAACCGGTGCAAAGGTACAGGTGGAGTAGAGCATCAGCCCGCCGGGCTTCAGCATGGAAATGGCGGCAGAGACACATTCCCGTTGCAGCTTTGCAAAGAAGTCGGGTCTGTCCTCATCCCATGTTTTTGCAACCGCAGGTTCTTTTCTGAACATTCCCTCCCCGGAACAGGGAGCGTCGACCAGGATCTTATCAAAGAATTCCGGCATGGCTTTAGCCAGTGATGCGGGTATTTCATTGGTGATAAACGAGTTGGTGATGCCGCACAGTTCAATATTTCGCTGCAGGGCTTTCGCACGGGAATTGCTGATATCATTGGCAACCAGCATACCCTCCTTCTTTAACTTTGCGCCCAGTTCTGTGGCCTTGCCTCCGGGAGCTGCGCAGAGGTCCAGTACATAGTCCCCCGGCGTGACGGGAAGAAGCGCGGCGGGAGCCATTGCGCTGGGCTCCTGCAGATAGTACAGGCCGGCGGCATAGTAGGGATGCTTTGCCGGGTGGTCTGCCTCCTCATAGTAAAAGCCGTTTTCTGTCCATGGAACAGGTGTCAGATGAAACGGATTTATTTTGAGAAATTCCTCCACGGAAATTTTCAGTGTATTGACTCTGAGGCCGAAATGTCTTGGATTTTCATAGCTTTTTATAAACGCAGTATATTCATCCTGAAGCATGTCCTCCATGCGGCTGAGGAAAGCTTTTGGGAGCTGTTCGATCATAGCTGTCTCCTTTTTCGCAGAATGCGTGGTTTTGGCCTTATTATAGCATGAAGGATTTTATTGCGCCACTGGAAAATCCCTGACGGCATTGTTGTGTAATATGCTGATTCCTGCCAGTCTGCTCGTATTTTCTTGTAAATAAAAGGTAAAAATGATATGATTTAAATTAAGTAAAAGGCAAGGGCAAAACAAGTAAAATTACCATAAGATAAGCGGAGTGAGTGATATGGCTACACTAAAAGAAATCTCTGAGCTGACCGGTTATTCCATAGCTACGATTTCCAGAGTGCTGAATCATGATGTCTCCCTCAGTGTGACTGACAGTACCAGAGAAGAAATCCTGAGGGTAGCCGGCAAACTGGACTACGAAAGTAAGAGTGTCAGAAGCAGCCGTAAGAAAGCAGCACAGCTCAGAATCGGAATGATTGAAATGATGGATTCCCAGATGAAGCTGGAGGACCCTTATTATCTGTATCTAAAGAGCAGCCTGGATAAAAGCTGCTTTGAGGAGGGATTTGAGACGGTCACCCTTCAGTACGATGAGGAGGAGGAATGCTATAAGAGCAACAGCCAGTCAGGGCTGAACAGAATTATAGCAGTGGGGCAGTTTGGCGCCAGGCAGGTTCATGCCATGGAGCAGTGGACGAACCAGATCGTTTTTCTGGACTCTTCACCGTATGAGGATCGGTTCAGCTCTGTGGTGCCGAATTTCCAGGTGGGGATTCATCAGGGGGTGAACTATTTGGCTGAAATGGGCCACAAAACCATTGCATTTGTGGGTCCTTTGATGTCAACGGACTCCATGGGCAATGACGCGCCGGAAAAACGAAGAAAAATATTCGGGGAGTACATGAAGTATTACAGAAAAGACTTAAAGGCGGTTTATCTGGACACTGACAGGGAGGCAGCCAATGTGCTGGAGAAGACAAGTGCTTACCTGAAAGAAGAAAAAAATCCTGCCACAGCATTTTTTACCTTTAATGAGGCCACAGCTATTGGTGTAATGCAGGGGGTGCAGCAGATGGGGTACCGGGTACCTGAGGACTTCAGCATTTTGAGTTACAACGACACAGTACTTGCAACCCTGATGCAGCCACAGCTTTCCAGTATCAGCATTCATCTGGAAGAGATGGCCCAGGAGGCAGTGAAACTTTTGAGGCGGGGACTGCTGGAGAGCGGAACGCCGCATATGAAGATCGCCATACCTTCCAGTTTAAGTGAAAGGGAAAGTGTGAAGAGGCTTGAATGATTTTATTCAGGCCTCTGTTTTTTAGCCCTTTTCCGTATGGGTAAAAAAGAGGTGAAAGAAAGTAAAAGCGCTGTCTCACTGATCGTAAGACATAATGAAGCAATGAATCGTCACGGAAGTAGGTCACAGGGTGACAGCAAAAATATTTAAAACCGTGCGGGAAGGGAATTGTGCAGGCAGAGAGAAGGGCGTATAATAGACAATCATGCGGATAAAACCGCCGGGAGGAACAGAAATGGAAAATATCATATTGTCTTTTAATGTCATCGCCCCATTATTTTTCCTGATGGTGATAGGCTACGCGATAGCTAATTATACGGATCTTGCAGACAAAGACCTGCTGAAAAAAGCAAATTCCCTTGTATTTAAAGTATTTCTGCCCTGTATGCTGTTTAAAAATATATATCAGAGCAACATCAGGGAGCAGATGCAGGGCGGGCTTTGTTTTTTTGCGGCAGGTAGTCTGCTTCTTTTATTTGTTCTTTTATGTCTCATTGTACCTAAAGTTGTGAAAAAGGAAAACCAGCAGGGCGTGGTGATCCAGGGGATTTTCAGGAGCAACTACGTCATATTCGGAGTGGCGGTGGTGGAGAATATGTATGGTTCGGCCAATACAGTGACTGCCGCTATTTTAAGCGCGGTTCTGGTGCCCATGTATAATTTTCTGGCAGTGATCGCGCTGTCCTTTTTCGGAGGAAAGAGGGAGCGGGACTTTAAGAAGGTTCTTGTGGGGATTCTGAAAAATCCGCTGATCATTGCATCGGTTCTGGGAATCATTGCCTCGCTTCTGGGCTTTAAACTTCCCAAGGCGGCAGACACCACGCTGAATGATCTGGCAAAACTGGCGACACCCATTGCGTTTTTGATCCTGGGAGGAGACTTTGATTTCTCTAAAGTGAGGGGGAACTTGAAAATTGCCGGAGGGGTAGTTGCGGTCAAGATGGTGATTCTGCCACTTATCTTTATTCCTATGGTGGTTGCAATGGGATATCGTAATTCAGACCTGCTGGCGGCACTGCTGGCTTACCAGACACCGGTCGCGGTGTCAAGCTATATCATGGCCCAGCAGGCGGGAGCAGATGAACAGCTTGCAGGGCAGCTTGTGGTTTTCAGCAGTGCTGTTTCTATATTTACATTGTTTGTTACTATATTTATACTGAGACAGATGGGGCTTCTCAATTGAGAGGTCCTTGTTTTTGGGCAAGAAAAAAGCACCGGAAACTTTACGTTTCCGATGCTTCTGCTGAAAGTCGAAGCGACGTGATTCGAACACGCGACCTCTGCGTCCCGAACGCAGCGCTCTACCAAACTGAGCCACGCTTCGTTATTTTGTTTCGGCTGTGTCATTCAGCATTTGTTATTATATATAATGGCGGCAGAAATGTCAACATATTTTTGCATTTTTTTCAAAAACTTTTTCATCCGGGTTTTATGCAGAGTTCTAAATGTTTTTTTTGCTCATATACTTTACGGAATAATTGGTATTGGAGAAAGAAAATTTGGCTGGATATCGGCGATTTGTTGCGTATGTATATGAGTACCCGGATGGAAAGAAAGGAAATGGGAAGGGATTTATCAAAGTAGAGGCCCGGGATGGTAAGTGCCGCATGAACTATCGGATTCAAGGGATCTATGGAAAAGAGGAGGCACCCTGTAAAATTTACGGGTTTGTGAGAAAAAGCGACGGATGTGAAGGCATTTATCTTGGAGAATGTGACCTGGCAGGTGATACGGTCCAGTTTCAGACGGAAGTACCGGATCAGGGAATGGGAGGCACTGCGTACGGACTGAACGACCTGAGCGGTCTGGTCATGCTGACCGGAGATGGAATCATGTATGGTACAGGGTGGGATGATCGTCCTGTGCGCCTGGAAGAAATCAGGCTCCCGAGAATGCAGGAGGACAGATCCCGGAACGCGGACAGAGCCACTGAGACAAATAATAATATGCAGAAAGAGGAGCTGGAGACAGGACCGGAGGCTGTGCAGGATGAACTGCCGGAGGGTGTTGCAGCAGCGGAGGCGCTCATGGAAGCAGAGGGGCCAGTTGCTCTGGACGATGAAGAGGGTTCCCTGCCGTTAGCGGAGCATTCTGAAGAGACAGTTAATCTGTTCAGCGGGGAGAGCCCGGATGATAATCTGGAGGAAATGGATTACCGCACAGACACAACAGTGGAAATAGAAACGGATTCAACGAATGCTGGCCGTGCAGAGAGAGGAAATACTATGGAAGGAAACCGTGCAGAGGCAGGGAACGCCATGGAAGGAAACCGTGCAGAGGCAGGGAACGCCATGGAAGGAAACCGTGCAGAAGCAGGGAATGCCATGGAAAGAAACCGTGCAGAAGCAGGGAATGCCATGGAAAGAAACCGTGCAGAGACAGGCAATGCCATGGAGGAAAATCGTGCAGACGGGAACAATGCCATGGGAGGAAACCGCACGGAAAGAGAAAATGCCATGGAGGCAGACTGGGAAGCGGGAAACAATGCCGTGGGAGGAAACCGCGCAGAGAGGGAGAATGCCATAGAGGCGGACTGGGAAGCGGGAAATAATGCTGTGGATGGTAACCGAGCCGGAAGGAATAATTCCATGGATGACACTCCTTGGCAGGGCAGATATCCGTCCAATACATTCAGACAGGGAGGTATGAATACTCCTGATAGAAACCGGGAAGAGAGGAGTAATTTCTCGAATGCAGGCCACCGGGATTGGGGCTATCCACCAGTCATAGGACGGGATAATGAGACTTCCGCGCCGGGCAGACGCATGGAGGAGAACCGTTCCAATGAATCTTCTGAAACAGAGGAAGGAAGGCAGGCAATGCCGTCCCGGACAGAGGGGGACCCTTACATGCCGCCTCGTATAAATGAGAGGGGAACTTATTTTCCACAGCATTATGAGGAGGATGAACCGGAAACAGGACAGGAGGAACGATCTGAGCAGAGAATGGAGCCGGTCGCCCCTTCACGGACAGAAAATACAGTACAGCCGGTTATGGAACCGTCACGGTCGGATATGGGCCAGAACCGGAACACAGCAATACCGAATATGGGCCAGAACCGGAACACAGCAGTACCGAATATGGACCAGGACCGGAATGCCGCAATACCGGATATGAACCAGAACCGGAACGCAGCAGTACCGAATATGGGCCAGAACCGGAATACCACAATGCCGGATATAAACCAGAACCGGAATACCACAATGCCGGATATGAACCAGAACCGGAACGCAGCAGTACCGAATATGGGCCAGAACCGGAATACCACAATGCCGGATATAAACCAGAACCGGAATACCACAATGCCGGATATGAACCAGAACCGGAACGCAGCAGTACCGAATATGGGCCAGAACCGGAATACCACAATGCCGGATATAAACCAGAACCGGAATACCACAATGCCGGATATGAACCAGAACCGGAACGCAGCAGTACCGAATATGGGCCAGAACCGGAATACCACAATGCCGGATATGAACCAGAACCGGAATACTGCAATGCCGGACACAGACCGGAATCCGGACACCACAGCCCCGGACATGGAGAGGCCTCCATACACAGAAGAAGAATTGTACCGGGAAACGATTGATCATGAAATCTTCGGAAGGGACCAGTATCCGGACAGTGAAATGCGGATCGAAGCATCCGGCAGTACGGATGCAGCAGAGCAGTCTACGTGGAACCCGGCAGGTGACCGTGAGGAGGATGCAGTGAACCTTCTGGAAGAACTGGACCAGGATGAGGATGCCATCCGCAACATGAGGCAGATGGAAAAAGAAGTGACAGAGAAGACGGTACAGAGTCCGGAGGAAGGTGAGCTTCACGGGCAGTCCGCACAGGCCGCCAGACAGCCTGCCG
>OAVG01000060.1_pt1 | contig 121939 bp, 104 predicted proteins | sample 1495271 | NCBI WGS metagenome assembly OAVG01 (sample SAMEA2580077, study PRJEB22360) | human gut metagenome | biome: human gut; feature: human-associated habitat; material: faeces | place: Denmark | collected 2008/2010 | reverse complement strand
TCTCAGGCGTACCCTGCAGCTTCGGGAATTATTCCCGGATATGGAGTGCAGGAGTGTCAGAGGAAATGTGCAGACGCGGCTTCGGAAACTGGACAGCGGGGAATACAGCGCGCTGGTGCTGGCAGCGGCGGGCCTTAAAAGGCTGGGGCTTACCCACAGGATTTCCAGATATTTTGAGCCGGAGGAGATGCTTCCGGCAGCAGGACAGGGCATTTTGACCGTGCAGGGCAGAAAAGGGAAGGATTACTCTTATCTGGACGGATACGGGGACGCGGACAGTACCTGTGCGGCTTTGGCAGAGCGCTCTTTTGTAAGGTTTTTGGACGGCGGATGTTCCTCGCCGGTGGCTGCCCACGCGGTGGTGGTCCGGGATGAAATCCTGCTTACCGGACTCTATTACGAGGAAGAGACAGGCGCTTATAAAAAGGGCAGTCTGAAAGGGAAAAGAGAGGAAGCAGAGGAGCTGGGCGTGCGTCTTGCACAGAAACTGAGAGAGGAGGGCAGAAGAGAGAATATGACAGCCAGTGAACAGGAAACAGACAATAGATACTGCAAAGGAAAGGTCTGGCTTGTGGGCGCCGGCCCGGGCGACATCGGACTTTTTACCCTGAAGGGCATGGAGACCTTGAAAAACGCACAGGTGGTAGTATATGACAGCCTGGTGGGGCAGGGGGTATTATCCCGGATTCCGGCCGGCGTGCGCCTGATCAACGTGGGAAAACGTGCCTCCCACCATATTATGCCCCAGGAACAGATCAACCAGGTTCTTGTGGATGAGGCAAAAAAAGGTTACCGGGTGGTGCGTCTAAAGGGCGGGGACCCGTTCCTCTTCGGAAGAGGCGGGGAGGAGCTGGAGCTTCTTACAAAAGAGGGAATCCCCTACGAAGTGGTGCCCGGAGTGACCTCACCTTTGGCAGTCCCTGCGTACAACGGGATTCCCGTGACACACAGGAATTACTGTTCCTCCCTGCACATTATCACAGGCCACAAAAAGCAGGGGGAGGCCTATGACATAGATTTTGACGCGCTTGTGCGCACGAAGGGCACTCTGGTATTTCTTATGGGCGTCACCGCGCTTCCGGATATCTGTAACTCTCTGCTGCAGGCGGGTATGCAAAAAGAGATGCCGGCTGCCATTTTACAGAAGGGAACCACAGCGGGGCAGAAGCGGATCGTGGCCACAGTTGCCACACTTGAGGAGGAAGTAAAGCGCCGGGGAATCGAGACACCGGCGATCATTGTAGTGGGTGAGGTGTGTTCCCTTGCGGATACCTTCGGATGGTATGAAAAGCTGCCTCTTGCAGGGTATAAAGTGCTGGTCACAAGACCCAGGGAAACCATTTCCACCATGTCACAAAAACTGCGTCTGATGGGTGCTGAGGTGCTGGAGCTTCCGGCTATCCGCACAGCTCCCCTTGCAGACCAGAGCGCGCTTCATAACGCATTCGGACAGCTTCACACCTATGACTGGCTGGCATTTACAAGTCCTATCGGTGTAAACGTGTTCTTTGAGGAGATGAAAAAAGCCGGGACAGATGTCCGCAGACTAGGCCGCGCGAAGATTGCCGCCATCGGAAAGGGCACGAAAAAGGCACTGGAGGAGAGAGGTCTGTTCGTGGATCTCATGCCTGAAGTGTTTGACGGGGAATCTCTGGGGAAAGCTCTGTGCAGTGTTTGCAGCGGGAATGAGAAGATCCTTCTTCCGAGAGCCAAGATCGGCGGAAAAGAGATCATCCAGGAGCTGGAGAAAAAGCCGGGACTTTTCATCTGTGATGTGCCCACTTATGACACTTTCTATGAAAAACAGGAAGTGATCGATGAGAAAAAAGCTTTTGAGAGCGGAGAGATCAACTGCGCGGTTTTCACAAGCGCATCCACGGTAAGAGGATTTGCGGAGGCGGTAAAAGGGCTTGACTTTACAAAAGTAACGGCTGCCTGCATTGGAAAACAGACGAAAGCCGCGGCGGATGCCCTGGGTATGAAGACATTTATGGCGAAACAGGCCACCATTGACAGTGTGGTGGATTTGGTTGTAGACTTAAAAAATAGCAGATAACAGAGGATAAAAGGAGTGTAGCAACATGGAAATGACAGTCAGACCGAGAAGGCTTCGGAAAAACGATACCCTGCGCAGAATGGTGCGTGAGACCAGGATGGACAAAAGTTCTTTGATCTATCCCATTTTTGTCCGTGAGGGAGAAAATATGGAGGAGGAAATCCCCTCCATGGAAGGACAGTTCCGATACAGCATTGACAGGCTGCCTTATGCCCTGGAAGGACTTATGAAGGCAGGCGTGGATAAAGTGATGTTCTTCGGGATTCCGGATGAAAAGGACGAGGTGGGAAGCCAGGCGTATGCGGAGGACGGAATTGTACAGAGGGCGCTTCGGGAAGCCAGAAAACAGTTCCCGGAAATGTATCTGATCACAGATGTCTGCATGTGTGAGTACACATCCCACGGCCACTGCGGCGTGCTGTGCGGTCATGATGTGGAAAATGACGCGACACTGGAGCTTTTGGCAAAGACAGCCCTTTCCCACGTGGAGGCAGGAGCCGATATGGTAGCACCCTCAGATATGATGGACGGCAGAGTCAGAGCAATCCGTGAGATCCTGGATACCCATCAGCACAAGGACATACCGATCATGTCCTACGCGGTAAAATATGCCTCTGCCTTTTACGGTCCATTCAGGGAAGCAGCAGGTTCTGCCCCTTCTTTCGGAGACAGAAAGAGCTATCAGATGGATTTTCACAACAAGAGGGAAGGCCTGAAGGAGGCGCTTCTGGATGTACAGGAGGGCGCGGATATCATTATGGTGAAACCGGCGCTTTCCTACCTGGATGTGATCAGTGAGGTGAAACAGAGTATACATCTGCCTGTGGCCGCCTATTCTGTCAGCGGCGAATATGCCATGGTGAAGGCAGGGGCAAAGCTTGGCTACATTGACGAGGAGAAGATCATCTGTGAGATGGCAGTGAGCACCTACCGTGCGGGAGCTGACATTTACCTGACTTATTTTGCAAAAGAGCTGGCCGGATATATGGACGAAGGGAGAATCGGGTAATGACAAGATCAGAAGAATTATTTGAGCGCGCCGTAAAACGGATTCCCGGAGGGGTGAACAGCCCCGTAAGGGCTTACGGTGCCATTGGGGAGACCCCACGCTTTATACAGGGTGCAGTGGGAAGTAAAATATTCGATGTGGACGGCAATTCCTACACGGATTATATCGGGTCCTGGGGACCTATGATCCTGGGACACAACCATCCTGCTATTCGTGAGGCAGTGATCAAAGCCAGTGAAAATGGTCTGAGCTTTGGCTGTGCAACTGCAAAAGAGGTGGAGATGGCTGAATTCATCTGCGAGAGGATTCCCCATGTGGAGATGATCCGTATGGTAAATTCCGGAACAGAGGCCGTCATGAGCGCCATCCGCGTGGCCAGAGGCTTTACGGGGAAAGATAAGATCATCAAATTTGCAGGATGCTATCACGGCCACACGGATGCCATGCTGGTGAGTGCAGGCAGCGGAGTCATGACCAGTGGTGTGCCGGACAGCGCCGGCGTGCCCAAGGGCTGTACGCAGGATACCATGATCGCAGTGTATAATGATCTTGAAAGTGTGGAAGAACTTCTGACAGAGAGCAAAGACCAGGTGGCTGCTGTGATCGTGGAGCCAGTGGGCGCCAATATGGGCGTGGTCCCTCCTGCTGACGGTTTCCTTCAGGGGCTTCGGACCCTTTGTGATGCGCATGGGGCACTGCTGATCTTTGATGAAGTGATTACCGGTTTTCGGCTTAAATTTGACGGGGCCGCGGGATTCTACGGGGTGACACCGGACCTTGTCACCTATGGTAAGATCATCGGCGCCGGAATGCCTGTGGGCGCTTACGGCGGAAGAAAGGAAATCATGGAAAAGGTTTCCCCGGCAGGTCCTGTATACCAGGCAGGTACCTTAAGCGGCAATCCCATCGCCATGGCAGCAGGCCTTGCGCAGCTTAAGATCCTGTATGAAGATCCGGAGATCTATACAAGGCTGTACCAGAAAGGGGAGATGATGTTTGAGGGAATCCGCAGGATTTTCCTTGAGAACAATATTCCTTATCAGGTAAACAGTGTGGCATCTCTGGGATGTATCTTCTTTACAGAAAATAAGGTGACAGACTATGCCTCTGCCAAGACATCGGATACAGATGCCTTTGCAAAATATTTTAAATATATGCTGAACCACAGCGTACATCTGGCACCTTCACAGTTTGAGGCCATGTTCCTGTCAGATGCCCATACAAATGAGGATATAGAAGCAGCACTGAAGCTGATAAAAGATTATTTCTGCGCATGAGCGTGTCATAAGATTGCTTTACGGATACGCTCATAACTGGTAAAAGAAAACGGAGGACAGCTATGAGTGAGACAACCTTGTGGACAGGACTGATCATCATTTTTGTGGCAGTCGTATTTGTGACCATGTTTCAGGAAAACAGGAGAAGACAGCGGGAATTTCTCCAGAAAATAAAAAAGGGCTGGGGACAGATTCCGGATCGGGAATACACCTGGGATAAGCTGGAACAGATTGGGGAGTATTTTCGCAGGAGGAAGGACGGGCGGTTTGTCATTGACGATATTACCTGGAATGATCTGGATATGGACCGTGTGTTTATGCTTATGAACCAGACAATATCCTCACCGGGGGAGGACTATCTGTACTATCTTCTCCGTACTCCTGAATATCAGGAGGAAAAGCTTGCGGAGAGGGAACGGCTGTACACATTTTTTCGGGAACATGAAAAAGAACGCCAGAAGGTCCAGGAGATCCTGGCACACATCAGAAAGCCGCCTTCATCGTCTGTTTACCAGGCTATTCATGTGACAAAAGAGTATGACGCGGGAAAACCGTGGAAGCAGATTCTCATGTGCCTGGCTTTTGTGCTTTCTATTGCTGCGTTCATAGCGGTTCCAAGGTACGGCGTCTTTGCCTTTCTGCTTGTGACCTGTATCAATATGGGAACGTATCTGAAAGACAAGGAAGTCATACAGGTATATCTGACCGGATTTAAGTGCATGCTCCAGCTTATAAACTGTGCAGGTGCTCTGGACAAACTGAAGATAGAGGAACTTCACAGGTATACGGAGCGTCTGAATGTCTGTGAAAAAGGTTTTTCCGGCTTCCGAAACGGGGCAAATCTGGTTTTGGACCGGGATGGATTTGCCAGCGGACCGGAATCCTTTATTCTGGATTATATCAGAATGATGACCCATATCGATCTGATTAAGTTCAATTCCATGATGAAGGCCATGAAGGAGCATAAAGCGGAAGCGGAGGAGATGCTGGAGATATACGGACTTCTGGACGCCTGTATTTCCATTGCATCCTTTCGGGAGGCCATGCCGTATTACTGTGTGCCGGATTTTACGAGGTATCAAAAGGGAAGTGATGTGCGGATGAAGGTGGAAAATCTGTACCATCCGCTGATTCATGAACCTGTGGCAAACAGTATTGATGCGTCCGGCGGCATCCTGGTGACCGGCTCTAATGCCTCCGGAAAATCCACTTTCTTAAAAAATGTGGCGATGAATGCCATTCTCGCGCAGACCGTGTATACCTGTACTGCCACAGAATACGCCGCTCCGTTTTTTAAGATACAGACTTCCATGGCACTTCGGGATGACCTGGAGAGCAAGGAGAGCTACTACATTGTGGAGATCAAGTCCCTGAAGAGAATCCTGGAGGAATCCAAGGAGGAAGCCCCCCTTCTGTGCATCATTGATGAGGTGCTCCGGGGAACAAATACCATTGAGAGAATCGCGGCTTCCTCCAATATTCTGGCGCATTTGAAAAAGCCCCATGTGCTTCCCTTTGCGGCGACACATGATATTGAGCTGTCTTATATGCTGGAGGGAGCGTATACCAACTATCACTTTGAGGAGGAATTCAGGGAGGATGACGTGGAATTTAACTATCTGCTGAAAAAGGGCAGGGTTACCACAAGGAATGCCATCCGCCTGCTCTCCATGGTAGGGTACGACAGAGAAATTGTAGAAGAGTCGGAAGCTGCGGTGGCTGATTTTGAAACCACCGGAATCTGGAAAAAGGTAGGAAATGAAAATGCTTGTTAAAATATATACAGATGGTTCTGCCAGGGGAAACCCGGACGGACCGGGAGGATACGGCTGTGTCCTCCACTATACGGACGCAAAAGGAACGCTGCATGAGCGTGAGTTTTCTCAGGGATATGTGCGCACCACCAACAACCGCATGGAGCTTATGGCAGCCATTGTGGGAATGGAAGCGCTGACAAAGCCGTGTGAGGTGGAGCTGTATTCAGATTCCAAGTATCTGGTGGATGCCTTTAATCAGCACTGGATTGACGGCTGGCTGAAAAAGGGCTGGAAACGGGGAAAAAATGAACCGGTTAAGAATGTGGATCTATGGAAACGGCTCTTGAAGGCAAAAGAGCCGCATAAAGTGACATTTATCTGGGTGAAAGGGCACGACGGACACGAAATGAATGAACGCTGTGACTATCTGGCTACCAGTGCGGCGGATGGTGAAGACCTGCTGGTGGACCCCGGTGTGTAACTGCTTCATTTCAAAAGGGACTGCTGCCCGGCTGAATGGTTTCAGTCGGTGCAGCAGTCTCTTTTCTGTGTGGTTATCTGTTTTGTTTTCTCTTCTCGATTTCTGCAGAATATCCCTCGATATCCTTGCTTGACAGCTTATACCCGAATATCAGAATAAGCGCGCCGATTCCTACTGCAATAGCCGGAATTACGGTAAATCCCATACTGATTCCCCTTGCCAGCTTTTCCGTGACCTCATTGGACTGTACCACTGCAAGTGAAAAACCTGCCATGGCAAGACATGCATTGATCAGGATTCCACGGCTCACTACACCGATCTTCAGGGGGATATTACTCAGTCCCATGATCATACCGGTGGCATTTGTGCCTGTCTTATACTCGCTGTAAATTGCACAGTCTGCGTAGAGTGCCGGTCCGCAGGCGTTGGTCATGGTACAGAAAAACTGTGCAATGCTCACCATGATAAGGACCACCCAGGTACTGTTGTAGAAAAGGAAGCCAAGTACCAGCACCACGACCATACTCAGATAAGCGATGATAACGGTGTTTCTGGCCGAAAATTTTCCGGCTGCCTTTTTCGAGAGATAAGAAGCAGCGACGCCCAGCAGATTGGAAATGAGAATAAAGGTGGCGGTCAGACCGGCATTACCGGCAACATAGGTAAAGTAGTAAACGGCAATACCATTTGCTACAAACATGTAGACATATTTTGCCAGATCCGCAACGATCAGACCCAGAAGATAGGGATTTGATGTGAGTGATTTCAGCATTCCATGTCCTTTTTCTGCATGCTGGTCCTGTTTTGCCTTTTTCTCTCTCTGGAGTCTGGCAATCTCCTCTGCGCCGGTTTCTTCATATCCTTCAAACATTTTGAAATGTGCAAAGTATCCGGCTGCCATCAGAGCACCGAACACGAATGCTGCCGCACCGTATGAATTTTTGGCTCCCACAACGGCAGCCAGTATGGATACGGCACCCGGTCCCACGTAAGAATAAAGAACCATGCCCAGTGCGCCCCATAAAGCTCTCGTTGAGGAGAGGGCCATCCTGTCATCCGGTGTTTTGGAGGCAATATTGATCATTGAAATATTGGCCACAAAAGGAATATTCCAGGCAATATGACTGGTGATCGTAGCCACAATGATTACAACAATACCTGCCGCCCCGTCATTCAGCTTGATGAACTGGAATGCATACAAAAACGGCACCAGCCAGGGAATGACTGCCAGCCAGGAGCGGTAACGTCCCCATTTCATAGGTTTCATGGTATTGAGCAGAACACCGTACACCCAGGACAAGGCCGCGTCCACAAGACTGGTCAGTGTGGCTATCAGAGTTACAACAGGTATTGTATATTTTGCAATATCTGTCAGGAAAAACTGGAAATAATAGGTTTCAATATTCGTCATAAGATTGAAACCAAAATCTCCTACGCCAAAAAAGCGTTTTAACGATTTACTGATTTCCTTGCGCTCATTACTACTGTGATCTTCCATAATCCTTCCTCCCGTGCTGTCCGCCAAAAAAGCGGACTTTGTCATTGGTTACACGTTTTGGCACCTCCTGTCCATTTTTATTTTATGTATTCCGTACATAAGTTTCTGATAGTATTGAGGAGTATTTCTCACAGTTTCAGTTGGAATTTTGTTTTGTATACAAATATAGGCGATCATCGGATTCTTTTTGAGATAATTATACTGCGGCTGTAAGGTTTATACAATGTTTTGAGGACAAAAATTGAATCTTTGTGACATTTTACAATTTTTAGTGTGGTTTATATGGCTGCACTGCTAAGGGATGCCGTCGGTCAGACGCTGCTTGTCTGTTGTGTACATTTTGTTGAACAAACCATAAGCTGCAGTTCGTTGTTTCCGGCTGGTTTACCAGAGTAATTGCAGAAGGTTTTTTCCATTTTCATTCCTCTTTGGGCTAGGATTGTCTTTAGTTCTTCCGGGGAATATAGTCTTATGGGGTCTCCTTCCCGAATAACAGGCGGTTCTGCGGGTTCGCCATAAGGAATTTCAGTACCGCCGAACAACATAATCCTTTTATCGGAATCCCACTCAAATTCAGTCAGGGACAGGGTTGTGCTGCCTGCGTCCCAACTGCGCATGGGAAAATGGCGTTCTGCAAAATCCGCATTGCAGATGTCCATAAAATGTCTGCCGCCCGGTTTAAGCGCTTTGGAAATAACATCGAATATTTTCAGATTCTCTTCTTCTGTTTCCAGATATCCAACCGCACCGTCTGCGAGATTGAGAACAACGTCAAATTCTTCGGAAAAATTGACATTTCGAATATCCTCATGAATAAATGAAGCATTTGTCAGGCCCATTTTTTCTGCATTTATTCTGGCATCGTGAATATAAGGTTCGGTAATGTCGATTCCTGTAACCGAATAGCCCTTCTTTGCGAAGAGCAGAGCATGGCGGCCATAGCCGCATGCAAGGTCCATGATTTTTTCACTGCCGTTTAGACGCAGAGTTTGAATGATAAATTCTACCTGGCGCTGGGTATCTTCAACCCATGACTGTTGTTTTATTTCCAGTGACCAGTTCTTTTTGTACCAGTCTGATGATTTTGCTTTCATTTCTCTCTCCTATATAGTTATTGCCGGCAGGATTATCATAACAGAATCAGAAAAATTTACTAGACTTGTATTGCTCCGTATGCTATAGTGCTGTAATAGATGCGGACATTTTTTAGGCATGGCTGTGCAGAGTTTTTCCCTGCATGGCCATGCCTTTTTTTATGTTAGCCGCCACTTATCAGACTGCGCCTGAACGCGGAAGGAGTGATTCCCTTTACACTTTTAAAAGTTTCCGCATAATAGCTGGAGCCGGAAAAGCCGTGTTTCAGTGCGATTTCCGTGATGGACAGATCTTTTTTCAGAAGATCCGGAATGCTTTGTTCCACGCGGTAGGCGTTCAGATATTCAAAGGGTGTCTGATGCAGGAGACGTTTGCAGATACGTCCGCATTCCCCGGTGCTCAGGGCTGCGGCGCCTGCAATGTCTGCCAGGGAAATTTTCTGTGTATAGTGGTTCCGGATGAATTCCAGAATGGATTTTGCCTTACCTGCAGCCTCCCGGCTCCTGGCAGTAGTTTTCCGGTCAGTGCCTTTTTCCGTAAATACGGCAAAAAGAGCACCCCAGCAGGAGAGAAGACTGGCCTTTACATGCAGCTCCCAGGCCAGGTCCTTTTCCTCATACAGATGCATGCACTGAAGCAGAAGCCCGGGTATGATGTGGCTCGCATCCCTGTTTTCCGACTTCAGAGGATAAGCGGAGAAGGCGGCGCTGTCCAGAATAGGGGAGATGTATTTTTCCCGAATCAGGCTGTCCTCATACCCGTACAGAAAACGGGGATGGAAAATGACAGATAAGGTGGAAGCCTGTTCACTGACTGCGGTACCCATATGCAGGCAGTTGGAGTTGATAAAAAGTCCCTCGCCCTCCTTAATATCATAGACTGTCTCATTGACCTGATAACGCATGGAGCCGGAGAGGACGATCATCAGTTCCGATTCGGGATGCCAGTGGCAGACAAAATAGGAGGGCGCGCCCGTTCCCTCTGCCTGGAAAACTTCACTGTGCACATCCACCGGAAACGCATAATTTCCGTGGGATATCTGTTCCTTTAAATTTTTGTCCACCGCAACAACAGATGATTTCATAAAAACTGCCTCCAAAATAGAAAATGATGATATTGTTATAAAATCTGCCGTAATTCTGATAGAAAATACCGCTTTTTGTCATTATACTAGAGTTCGGAAACAAGTACAAGCTACATAAAGCTTCAGGAGGAACGAAAATGGAAAGAAAAAATAAAAGAATCGGAATGGCATTCATCGGCATTATTCTGACAGCTGTCAGCGTGGGAATCTTCCGCTATGCGGATTTCGGAGTTGACCCTTACTGCGTACTGCTGACAGGGCTGGCAAAAATCTTTCATACCAGCTTTACCATGGCGGCAAATGTGACGTGTGCCCTGCTGCTTCTTTTCGCATGGAAAATGAAAAAAAGCCTGGTGGGGGTATCCACACTATTAAATCTGCTCATATACGGTGTGGTGGCAGATGCGGTATTTGCAGCGCTGAAAAGCGTGTATGAGACACCATCCCTTATTGTCAGGATCGTATGTCTTGTCAGCGCCCTTTTCCTGCTGGCCTTTTCAGGAGCCATGTATTACACGGCAGATCTGGGAGTATCCACATATGATGCCATTGCCCTGATCATGGATGACAGAAAGATCGGAAAGTTCAAATACTGCCGAATCGCTGCTGACCTTACCTGTCTGATCGCCGGTATCCTGGCAGGAGGGGAAATCGGGATCGCAACGGTTATCATTGCCCTGACAGTGGGTCCCCTTATCCAGTATTTCCGCACTAATTTGGCAGAACCTTTCCTGGAAGGCCGCAAAATTCCCGCTTTTCTTTCTTGAAACCTGACAATTCCTGTGCTATTATTAAAAACAGTAATTTATAGCGGCAGCATTCGCGTGCTGCCCAATCATCAGGAGGTATGAACCGTGCAGAAATACGGAGTGAACGAACTTCGGAAAATGTTTTTGGAGTTCTTTGAAGGAAAAGGCCATCTGGCTATGAAGAGTTTTTCTCTTGTTCCCCATAATGATAAGAGTCTATTGTTGATCAATTCCGGTATGGCGCCGCTGAAACCATATTTTACAGGCGCTGAGGTGCCGCCCAGAAAAAGGGTGACGACCTGTCAGAAGTGTATCCGTACCGGTGATATTGAAAATGTAGGTAAGACAGCCCGTCACGGCACATTTTTTGAAATGCTGGGCAATTTCTCCTTTGGAGATTATTTTAAGAAAGAGGCAATACGCTGGTCATGGGAATTTCTGACCGAGGTGGTAGGACTTGACGCGGACCGTCTGTATCCTTCTGTCTATCTTGACGATGATGAGGCATTTGATATCTGGAATAAAGAGATTGGAATTCCGGCTGACCGTATTTTCCGTTTTGGGAAAGAGGACAACTTCTGGGAGCACGGCGCAGGCCCATGCGGACCATGCTCTGAGATCTATTATGACAGAGGTGAGCGCTATGGATGCGGAGAACCGGGCTGTACTGTGGGCTGTGAATGTGACCGCTACATGGAAGTGTGGAATAATGTATTTACCCAGTTTGAAAATGACGGGGAAGGCCACTATGAGGAACTGCAGCAGAAGAACATCGACACAGGCATGGGCCTGGAGCGTCTGGCTGTAGCTGTGCAGGATGTGGATTCCATTTTTGATATTGACACGATTTGTGCCCTCAGAAACAAAGTCTGTGAGCTGACTCACACAGAATATAAAAAAGATGAAAATGTGGACGTATCTATCCGTCTGATCACAGACCATATCCGTTCCGCTACCTTTATGATCTCTGACGGTATTATGCCCACCAATGAAGGCAGAGGCTATGTACTGCGCCGTCTGATCCGCCGCGCTGCCCGTCACGGACGTCTTCTGGGAGTAAAAGGAAATTTCCTTGCCGCACTCAGCAATACTGTCATTGAGGGCTCCAGAGACGGTTATCCGGAATTGGAAGAGAAGAAAGACTTTATCTTCAATGTACTGACAAAGGAAGAGGAACAGTTCAGCAAGACCATTGACCAGGGACTGCATATTCTGGAAGAGATGGAGGCAGAGATGAAGGCTGCCGGAAGCAGCCAGCTTTCCGGTGAAAATGCATTTAAGTTATATGATACTTACGGATTCCCTCTGGATCTGACCAAGGAAATCCTGGAAGATAAGGGAATCTCCATTGACGAGGCCGGTTTCAAGGCAGCCATGGAAGAGCAGAGAGAAAAGGCCAGGATAGCCCGCGGAGTGACAAACTATATGGGGGCTGACGCCACGGTATATGATGAGATAGACCCGAAAATCACCACAGAGTTTGTGGGATATGACAATCTGTCCCATCCGTCCAGAATCACGGTCCTCACCACAGAGAACGAGATCGTGGATGCCCTGACAGAGGATGAGAAGGGAACCGTATTTGTGGAGGAAACTCCGTTCTATGCTACCATGGGCGGACAGGAAGGCGACAAAGGCGTGATCGAGCTGGGGGATGCCCAGTTCGTTGTGGAGGACACCATTAAGCTGCGCGGCGGCAAAGTGGGCCATGTGGGCAGACTGACAAAAGGCATGTTAAAGACAGGCGATGTGGTAACACTGAAAGTCAGCGCAAAGGACAGGGCAGACACCTGTAAGAACCACAGCGCTACCCATCTTCTGCAGAAAGCCCTGAAGACCGTTCTGGGTTCCCATGTAGAGCAGAAGGGTTCCCTGGTAACTCCGGACAGGCTCCGCTTTGACTTTGCCCATTTCCAGGCCATGACTCAGGAGGAGCTGGATCAGGTGGAAGCAATGGTCAACGAAGAGATCCAGGCAGCGCTTCCTGTGGTAACAGAGATCATGAGTATTGAGGATGCCAAGAAGACAGGAGCCATGGCTCTTTTTGGTGAGAAATACGGGGACAGTGTGCGTGTGGTTTCCATGGGAGACTTTTCCAAGGAGCTGTGCGGCGGTACGCATGTATCCAATACAGGAGTGATCACAACCTTTAAAATCGTATCCGAAGCAGGCATTGCAGCCGGTGTACGCCGGATCGAGGCACTGACCGGTGACGGCGTGTTCAAATACTACAAAGAGATGGAGCAGAAACTGGCCCATATTGCAGCACTTTTAAAAACTACCCCGGCAGAAGCAGCGGACAAGATCGTTCATCTGCAGGCAGAGGTAAAAGAGCTTCACGGAGAAAATGAGTCCCTGAAAGCCAAACTGGCACAAGAGGCAGTGGGCGATGTGATGAACCAGGTAAAAGAGGTGAAAGGCACTAAGCTGCTGGCTGTATCTGTAGCAGATGTGGATATGAACGGACTGCGCGACCTGGGCGACCAGTTAAAAGAAAAGCTGGGTGAAGGTGTGGTAGTTCTCGCCAGCGTTAACGGCGGTAAAGTAAACCTGCTGGCCATGGTGACTGACAGTGCCATGAAAGCCGGTGCCCATGCAGGGAATCTTGTAAAAGGCATGGCTGCAGTAGTAGGCGGAGGCGGCGGCGGACGTCCGAACATGGCTCAGGCCGGCGGAAAGAACCCGGAAAAAGTGCCCGAAGCCCTGGAAAAAGCGGCAGAATTGCTGGAAGGTCAGTTAAAATAAAATTTAAATAAAATATTTTAAAGAAAATAAGTCAAAATAGTTGACGTACGGCAAAAATCTGATATAATATTTGATGTGCAGTAAAAATACCCAGACAGTTGTATTATGCACAATCTACAACTGGAGGGAGGTTAGGTGTGAGACTATGTCAAATGTAATCGTAAAAGAAAACGAAACTTTGGATAGCGCTTTACGTCGTTTCAAGCGTAGCTGTGCAAAAGCAGGCATTCAGCAGGAAATCCGTAAAAGAGAGCATTACGAGAAACCAAGCGTTCGTCGTAAGAAAAAATCTGAAGCAGCTAGAAAACGTAAATATAATTAATGTGCAGTAAAAGCCTCTGGACAATACCAGGGGCTTTTTTACGACTCCGGAGCCAAAAGAGAGGATGGTGAGAAGATGAAAAAGATTATCGATCTGGTGTCCAGCCGGATCTTTGTATTTGTGCTGGCTGTACTGCTGCAGCTTGTGTGGCTGGTGGCGCTGGCCTGGGGTATGAGAAATATTTCCACCACTGTGGGATGGATCATGGATATTTTAAGTCTGTTTCTGGTATTATGGCTGGTCAATAAGAAAATCAATCCCTCTTACAAGCTCGCCTGGACGATTCTGATTCTTGTCATTCCCGTTTTCGGCGCAATTGTGTACCTGCTGTTCGGCGAATCCCGTGTGGCTAAGAAGATGACAAGGGAATCCGAGGCAGTCCTCAATGAAATCGGCAATTATTTCAAGGAAGATCCCAGGACAAGAACAGAACTTCAGGATATGGACCGGGGAGTATCCATCCAGTCTGCCTACATCCGGGATTACGCCGGTTTTCCCCTCCATAAGAATACCACCACAAAGTATTATCCGGTAGGGGATACCATGTTCGTGGATATGCTGGAGGAGATTAAGAAAGCGGAGCATTTTATTTTCCTGGAATATTTTATTATACATGACGGAAGAATGTGGAGAGAAATCCTTCAGGTGCTGGAGGAAAAGGTAAAGGAGGGCGTGGATGTACGCCTGATTTACGATGATATGGGATGTGTGACCACCCTGCCCCACAGATATTATAAAGAACTGCAGAAAAAAGGCATCAAGTGTGCGGCGTTCAATCCGGTGCGGCCTGTGCTGAACATTATCCTCAACAACCGGGACCATAGAAAAATTTTGGTAATCGACGGGCATACAGGGTTCACGGGCGGCATTAATCTTGCCGATGAATATATCAATGAGGATGTGCGGTTTGGGCATTGGAAGGATACCGGTGTCATGCTGCACGGTGAGGGTGTATGGAACCTGACGGTGATGTTTCTGCAGATGTGGGCAGTGATCACCCACACCAGAAGCCATCTGCCGGCGTACGGCCCTTATATCTATCACCCGGAAGAGTTTGAAAATGACGGGTTTGTACAGCCCTATGGGGACAGTCCCCTGGACAATGAGATCGTGGGGGAGAATGTCTATCTGAATATCATCAACCAGGCGAAGCGGTATGTGTACATCTGCACACCATATCTGATCATAGACAATGAGATGATGACAGCCCTGTGCCTGGCCTCCAAAAAGGGTGTGGACGTGCGGATCGTGACGCCGGGAATCCCTGACAAGAAGATGGTATTCCTTCTTACCCAGTCTTACTATGAGCAGCTTCTGGAGGCAGGGGTGAGGATCTTTGAGTACACGCCGGGATTCATCCACTCCAAATCCTTTGTCTGTGACGATGAAATTGCCTCTGTGGGAACCATCAACCTGGATTACAGAAGCCTGTATCTGCATTTTGAGTGTGCAGTCTGGATGTACCGAAGCAGGGCTGTGATGCAGGTGAAGGAGGACATGGAGGATACCTTCCCAAAATGCAGGGAAATCTGTATGAAATTCTGCCGCAGCAGAAATATCTTTGTGCGTATGGCGCAGAGTATTCTGAGACTTTTCGCCCCCATGCTTTAGGAAAAATAATAAAAGCGGCTATGTGTACAGGATTTTTTCTTTACAAGCCGGGGGCTCCCATGATAGAATGGGCACATAAAACTTACTATGAAGACACATGTTACGAGATGCGCCAATGATATAAGGGGAGATTAAGTATGATTTGGACAAAGAGTATGTTTGGTATAGATCTCTACCATGTCACCCAGTGGTTTTTGGTTTACAGTATCCTGGGATGGGTGGTGGAATCTATATACATGTCAATCTGTAACAGGCGGCTTACCAACAGGGGATTTGTGAGAGGGCCATTCTGCCCTATTTACGGAGTGGGAGCGTTGTCTGTGTTTTTTCTGCTGAGGCCGTTCTGCGGCAACCTTCTGCTGTTATATGTGCTGGGCTGTGTGTTTCCCACACTGCTTGAGTATGTGACAGCCAGGGTTATGCTGGCATTGTTCGGTGAAGTATGGTGGGATTATTCGGAGAAACCTTTTAATTACAAAGGTATCCTCTGTCTGGAAAGTACCATTGCCTGGGGGTTCTATACATTGGGCCTGTTTCTGTTTCTCCATGAAGGCGTGGAGCGTTTTGTGGACAGTTATCCGTTTACCGTGGGATACCGGGCCGGATCGCTGATGATCGCATTGTTTACAGCAGATTTTTTACATACCTTATACGAAAAGAAAAAAGACAGTCTGCCTGCCTCCTTGGGTGAGGTGAGAGAAGGGATACGCGCCCTGATTTACGGTAGATTTTAATGTTGAGGGACGCCTGAGGGCGTCCTTTTTAGTTGGTCTTGCGGGAGAAGATTTATGGCAGAGATTTGATCACAGTTCCTCGTGGGAAACGGAGGGAGGATTCGACGTAAATAAAAAAAGTGCAAAGCCATGATAATTCAGCGGGCTTCACACTTATATGGACATTATGCTATTTTGTTTTTCAGTTCGGCAATTTCTTTTTTGAGCTTTTCAACGTCTTCCATCAGATAATTGACTTTAATTTGATAGGCTATTTGCTGGTCAGTAATACTGTTGTTAGCATTGAGTTTTTTGACAAGATTACTGTAATTTTCTGCGAGAAGGGATATGTTTTTGTCACTTACATTTTCAAGATGGAGTCTTATGTCTGTTACCTGATCATCCATGCTGGACATCTTCTCTTCAATTCTCTCAAGATGTGAGTCTGCAGCGGTTACTTTTTGCAGCAACAAGTCAAGCTTTTCATCAACGGTCATTGTATTAACCTCCCTGCTTTATAGTGTATGTATTATACCATATGTATTAGTGTGAAGTCTATGTAAACATTGTTTCACTATTTCCTGATAGTATATATAGTAAGGTATATATCAGCACGGGCAGATTTTCGGTTAGATTTTATCAGGAAAAGGATTCCAGATTGCCTTCTCTAGGATCATAAGGGGAGTCTGTATAATGAATATGTATGGTCCAGATAAAATCCCAGTTTTTCTGCCAGTGACCTTGAAGCGGTATTAGTAAACATACAATCCCAATAAGGCTCGCAGCCATCTTCTAATAATTTAGAAACAAATGATTCTGTAGCCATTTGTGAAAACCCTCTTCTTCTGTGATGTTCTAAGGTTTCAATTCCTATGGTATAAGTATTCTGATATACAAAATTGGTGATACAATAACTTACAATCTTTTTATTTTCTATAACACAAAATCCAAAAGCCTGTTCAAAAAAATAATCTAATGAATCCCACCAGCGCAAAATCTCTGATTCAATAAATTCCGGATTAAGTATCTCTGCTGATTGTATTAAATTCAAATCTATTTTTCGTATATCAGTATCTTTACACAGCCCGTTTGTTTTATGGTATTTCCATTTGTCAAAATCTAACTGATAGACGCATTGTCTGGATTTGATTAGTTCTTTGAAATTAAAGATTTTTTCCAGCACGGAATCCCACATAATACAATCGCCGCTAAATTCAAAATGATTCAGTCCGCTTTGTATTATACGGAATCTCAGGTGATTAATAATAAATTCTATTATTTCGGCATTGAATGTATGATTATCTGGATTGCCAATAAAATAAAACCCTTCAATTCCTTTAGACCATAAAAGTGCAGTGGCGGGGGTTTCCAATGAATCTACAAACACCCATCCCGTATTTATACCGCTTAATACAGCCATTATTTCGATATTGTCCCATTGTTTGTGGACTATATCTTTTATACTGCCAAATCGCTCTTTTTTTAGTTCATAAATCATAGGATTCCTCTCTGCTGTTTTAGAAAATAATAATTACATGTCCTTCTCCAGGCTTTTTATTTGTTATTGTATCATGTGGCTCTATGCATGTCTACTTTAGAAAATAATATATCATCTATCTCATCTCCATCAAATAAAAAGTGCATGGGATTGAAAATTTGACTTTGCATTTTAAGGCGCTTTTTATAAGCCGCCTTATATAAATAAAACGAGAAGAGAAGATGATGCAACATTTCGGTCTTTGATTGACACAGTTATATTAGCATAGAGCATTTTACTGTTGAAAAAGGGGGAATTGTTAAATGAGAGTAAGGAAAACAGGAAAAATATTTGTTATATTGGGGAGTCTGCTGCTATTATGCATATTATTTTTATCTGCCAGCGAACAAAAACGGAATGGGTATTTCCAAGGAGAGGAAGAGGATGAGAATACAATTACCGGAAAGATTATAGAAGTCCGTGATACTTCGATTCTTTTATTACACGAGGGAGATGTGAACGAAGGACTCATGGAAGCAGAAATAAAAAATGTCAAAATATATAGTCAAAATAAACAAGAAATAAAAGCAGATACACTGAAACCCGGAATGTATATTCGATTGTCACTTCAGGAAGGCAGTACGGTTATGGAGTGTTATCCCTTGCTGATCAGTGGTGCGCAGGAAATTCATGTTCTGGAACAGGGGAATGATTACATAGGTTTGTATCTGGATATAATAGAGGAGATTTATGGCAGAGATTCCGCCCTAAACGATGGAATGCGGGTTATGGCCCTGGACTTGACTCAGGTGAGAAATCTTTCTGACAGTGAAAAAGAGGCAATCCGGTATTTGCTTGAGCCACTTCTTGAGACCTGGCAAAAAGACAGTATCGGCAGCCCGGGAACTGTGAAGTGTCCGAATCCGAATGTGATTCTTGTAGCGGAGGAGGATTTGATGGAACAAGGGCTGTTAAGTGAAGATGGTTCATATTTTCCGGAGGGAATATTGATTAAAATAAGGACAGTAAGAAACAGAAAAAACAGTTTTACTTTTTCAGCTAAAAAATGGAGTTCCGGTCTTGGGGCAAATGGATATGATGACTGTAAAGCTTCTTTTAAGAAGGGAGCAGGGGCATACAAGCTGAATTTTACATGGATTTCCTGAAGATAGCAGCGATAATGAGAAAGAGGCTTTCCGTATTCTATTTTTTATCCCGGTGTAATACAATTCTATAAGAGCATTTCTACGGGAGAGCGGTATGTTTCGGAAAGCATCTGTTTTTCTGGTCTTATTTTCCCTTATTGTCAATATAGCCCTGCCGGTTACGGTGCACGCGGAGGGGGAGGATTTGATCACCGCACCTCATGGGGTTCTGATGGAGGCTTCCACAGGGACCATAATCTACGAGAAGGACAAAGACACCAAGGTCTACCCGGCAAGTATTACGAAAATCATGACCCTGGTGCTGATATTTGACGAGATTGCCAAGGGCACCCTACATATGGAGGATGAAGTGACTACAAGTGCCTACGCCAAGTCCATGGGCGGTTCCCAGGTCTATCTGGAGGAGGGCGAGAAGCAGACAGTGGAGACCATGATCAAGTGTATTGTCATTGCCTCCGGAAATGATGCCAGCGTCGCCATGGCGGAACATATAGCCGGAAGCGAAGCGGAGTTTGTCAAACGTATGAATGAGAGGGCAGCAGGACTTAACATGACAGGAACTCATTTTGAGGACTGCTGCGGACTGACGGAGTCCACCAACCATTATACCACCGCATATGACGTAGCCCTTATGTCCAGGGAGCTGGTGACAAAATATCCCAAGGTTCTGGATTTTTCCTCTATCTGGATGGAAAATATCACCCATAACACGGCAAAGGGGAGCAGTGAGTTCGGCCTTACCAATACAAACAAGCTGCTGCGAAGCTATGACGGCTGTGTGGGCTTAAAGACAGGGAGTACCAGCCTGGCAAAATACTGTGTCTCCGAGGTGGCAAAGAGAAACGGGATCACTCTGATAAGCGTGGTGATGACAGCACCTGACTATAAAGTACGGTTTAAAGATGCTGCGGCGATGCTGAATCTGGGTTTTGGCGCCTGTAACCTTTATGTGGATGAAAACAAAGACAGCCTGCCGAAGGTTCCGGTGAAGGGAGCCATTCAGGATAAGGCGTCTGTATCCTATGAAGGGGATTTCCGTTATCTGGATACAAAAGGGGAGGCTCTTGATAATGTGCAGAAGAAAATTAACCTGAAGAAGAGCACAGATGCCCCGGTGAAGAAAGGCAGTAAAGCCGGGACCGCGGATTATTATCTGAACGGGAAGAAAATAGGCAGTGTGAATCTGCTTTTTAGTGAAAAAGTAGAGAAGGCCGGCTACATGGACTATGTGAAAAAAGTATTCAAAACATTTTTCTGAAAAAATAAAATTAGGGTATTGCAGGATAGAAATGTTTGCATTATAATAGCCCGGTAACAAAAAGACGGAGGGTGCCCGCTGGCACCTTCCTTTTTCGTGAAAAAATGACTTGATGGCAGGAAGAAGGCAGAGCCTGCGCCTTTTTGCCTGCCGGCGGACACATTGTTTACAGAGAGAATGAGGAGAGGCATGCAGAAAGATATGACGGCCGGCAGCCCGGCAAAAGCGATTGTAGGATTTACAATTCCGGTATTTATCGGAAATATTTTTCAGCAGTTTTACAGTATGGTGGACACCATCATCGTAGGAAAATTCGTGGGTACAAAAGCACTGGCAGCAGTGGGTAGTGTGGGTACCATTAACTTTTTGATCATAGGCTTTATGCTGGGACTGACCGCGGGATTTACGGTACTGACTGCCCAGAGATACGGTGCGGGGGATATGAAGAATATGAGACGGACCGTGGGGTCGGCAGCCGTGCTGTCCCTGATCGTTACTATTGTCATGACTCTGGTGAGTATGCTGGGAATGCATGGGCTGCTGGAATTTATGCATACTCCGGAGGATATTTTCGGTGATGCGTACCGGTATATTATGATCATCTGCGGCGGTATATTTGCCACGGTGCTGTATAATCTGCTGGCAAGTGTCTTGAGGGCGCTGGGAAACAGCCAGGTGCCGCTGTATTTTCTGATCTTGTCGGCACTGCTGAATGTGGTGCTGGACCTGCTGTTTATCATTGTATTTCATTGGGGAGCAGCGGGTGCGGCCTATGCCACTGTGATCTCCCAGGGTGTTTCCGGTGTTCTCTGCTTGGTGTATATAGCGAAGAAAATGCCGGAACTGCGGCTTCAGGAGGAGGATTTTCGTCTGTCAGCCCATATTGTGAAGATGCAGGTGGGAATCGGCATTCCCATGGCGCTCCAGTTTTCCATCACCGCCATTGGTACTATGATGGTGCAGTCCGCGCTGAATATGCTGGGCTCCATGGCTGTAGCTGCCTTTACAGCGGCCAGCAAGGTGGAGCAGATTGCCACACAGGCTTATGTGGCTTTGGGAACCACCATGGCAACCTACTGTGCCCAGAACATGGGTGCAGGCAGAATTGACAGGATCCGTATGGGCTTCCGGGCATCTACCTGGATGGGTGTGGTTTACTCCCTGGTGTTTGGACTTCTGACCGCTTTCTTTGGAAAGTACTTGACCTATCTCTTTGTGTCAAGCGATGTGCAGACACTGATGGGGCAGGTGGATATCTACCTGAAATGCGCCTCCCTGTTTTTCATTGCCCTGAATATTGTAAATGTATACCGAAACGGCATTCAGGGCATGGGATATGGTATACTGCCCATGATGGCAGGCGTGGCGGAGCTTTTTGGCCGCGGTATCGTGGCTCTGGCGGCAGGGCTGAACAGGAGCTACCTGCTTGCCTGCCTGGCAAGTCCGGTTGCCTGGGTATTTGCAGGTGTGCTGCTGCTTTTCATGTACCGTCTGGTTATGAAGCAGCAGGAAAAGGTTTTCGGCAGCAGTTTCAAAAAAAGCAGATAGTCTTACTTTTCTTTTTTCTCTTTATGGGGTAAAATAGAGAGAAAAGAGAGAAGAGCAGGGAATATTTGTGAAGAAATTTGTGACGACTACTTACAGGATAACAACAGATAAGATAAAAAGACATCCGCTGAGATTCGTGATGATTAGTGACCTCCACAATGTGATGTTCGGGGAAAGAAATGAGCCGGTTTTTGAAAAGATCAGGGCTCTTAACCCGGATGCCATATTGATAGCCGGAGACCTGGTGCTGGGAAAAGAAGACGCGTCCCTGAAACCGGCTGCGGCATTTTTAAGCGAGGCCGTTAAACTGGCACCCGTATTATACGGGCCGGGCAATCACGAGCAGCGGATGAAATTATTCACAGAGGAATACGGGGGCCGATTCTCTGCGTTTGAGAAGAAAATGAAACAGATGGGTGTCTCCTATCTGGAAAATGAGCGTGTCGTTTGGCAGATAAAGGGGGAAACCGTGGCGGTGACCGGGCTGGATCTGCCTATTGAATATTATAACAGAGGGCCTCAGAAGGGACCGGGAAGAAAAGAACTGGAAGGGCTGATCGGAAGGCCCGACAAAGATGTATATGAGATCCTGCTTGCCCATACACCCAGGTTTGGGGATGACTATTTTGCATGGGGGGCGGATTTGATTCTGTCCGGGCATTACCACGGGGGAATCATGCGGCTTCCGTTTTTAGGCAGTGTTATCAGCCCTGATTTTCGTCTGTTTCCCCGCTATGCTTACGGGGAATACAGAAAGAAAGACAATACGCCTGCAAAAAGGGCGGGAAGAAGACAAAGAGTAACAGGAAAGGAACAGATCATGATTACAGGTGCGGGACTGGGTGAGCACACACTGCCTCTTCGGATCAACAATCCGAGAGAACTGGTGGTGCTGGAATGTCTGCCGAAAGAGGTGTGAAATGGAAGAGAAAAACGGTATGGTAAAAATACGTGAAAATGTGGGGAAGGTGATTGTGGGAAAAGAAAAGGTGCTGGAGCTTCTTCTCACTGCCCTGACTGCCGGAGGCCATGTCCTTTTGGAGGACGTGCCCGGAACAGGCAAGACGATGATGGCGAAATCCCTGGCCCGCTCCATGGACGGGAAATTCTCCCGCATTCAGTTTACGCCGGATCTGCTGCCCTCTGATGTGACGGGGCTAAACTATTATAACCAGAAGGCAGGGGAGTTTCTATTCAAAGAAGGACCTGCTTTCTGCAACATTCTGCTGGCTGATGAGATCAACCGTGCCACGCCGAGGACTCAGTCAAGCCTTCTGGAGTGTATGGAGGAGCACCAGATTACCATTGACGGGGAAACCAGGACACTTCAGGAGCCTTTTTTTGTCATTGCCACTCAGAATCCGGTGGAGACCACAGGCACATTTCCGCTTCCGGAAGCGCAGATGGACCGTTTTTTTATGCGCCTTTCCATGGGGCTGCCGGACAAGGAGGAGGAGCTGGCCATCCTGGACCGTTTTGAGGACAGACAGCCTCTTTTTGAGCTTTCCTGTGTGTGTACAAAGGAAGAACTTCTAAATGCAAGAGAGGCATACAAAAAGGTATATGTGCACCCGGATCTGAAGTCCTATCTGGTGGAGGTGGTGCAGGCCACCCGAACAGCAGGAGATGTGATCGCAGGTGTAAGTCCAAGGGGTACCCTGGCTCTTTTTAACGGCGCGAAAGCTTATGCCTATGTAAAGGGCAGGGATTATGTGGTGCCGGAGGATATAAAAACCGTGGCGGTTCCCATTCTGGCCCACAGAATGATCATGACCTCCGGATACGGACAGGAGGAGAGCGGCAGCCAGGCAATTCAGCGGATTCTGAATCAGGTCCCTGTACCCACAGAGGAGTGGAAGAGAAAAACATGACAATTTTTTTGCTTTTGCTGGGAGCCGTCCTGCTGCAGTTTTTGGCGGAGTGGTTCTACCGAAAGAATTGGGACAGGCATCTGGAGGTAAATGTAAAATTCCAGGAACAGCCCGTCCACGAAGGGGAGAAGGCATACCTGACGGAAACCATTGAAAACAGAAAATGGCTCCTTCTTCCCATGCTGCAGGCAGCCTTTCGGGTACATAGAAACCTCTTCTTTGAGGAGGAGGAAAATACCAGTATCTCCGACTATACCTATAAAAGAGATATCTTCTCCGTACTGTTTTACCAGAAAATAGAGCGGGAAATCACATTTCTGGCAAGGAAAAGGGGATACTACGAGATTGAGCAGGCAGAGATTCTCACAAGAGGCCTTCTTATGAACCGTGAGATGTATCGGACCATGCCTCTTTCCACCCATCTGTATGTATATCCGAGAACGATTCCCGTCTCCCGCATGGAAATTCCCTTTAAAAAGCTTATGGGACAGGTCTTGGTACGGCAGCGGATGTATGAGGACCCTTTTTCCTTCCGCGGCCTGCGGGAATACCAGCCGGGGGACCCTATGAATAAAATCAACTGGAAGGCCTCCGCAAAAGAAGGCGGTCTTATGGTAAATCTGCTGGATTCCACATCCAGTGCCCAGGTCCTCATCTATCTGGATGTGGAGGATGAGACCATATGGAAATACGAAGAGATCCACGAGGCAGGCATTTCCCTGGCCGTCTCCTTAGCAGAACAGCTTCTGCAGAGAGGCATTGCCACAGGCCTTGTCACCAACGGCAGGGATCACATCACAGAGGCACCCATCGCCGTTTTGCCCGGCACGGGAAGAGGACAGCTTGTAAAACTGTATCAGAATCTGGCAAGACTGGATCTGGACCTTCCCGCCGGAAAGTTTCCCGAACTTTTAAGTGCGCAGCGCCGTCTTTTGTCAGAAGGCCGGGGTATCCCTGTTCTTATTTCCAAAAATCAGGGCCAGCCTCTTTTTACAGAGATGGAAACACTTGCGAAGGCCGGGGGCAGCGCCCTGTGGATTTCCACCCTGTACAAGGATATGGAGTGGAAGCTTCCGTGCTCGCCCCACATGGAGATCATACGCTGGGAGGTGCCGAGATGAAAATAGATCTGCTGGTTGTATACCGCTTTTTTCATACATTTCTTCTGACGGACAGTCTGGCACTTTTGATCCTGTCTTTCGGCGGGGATATCACGCCGATTCAGATGATGAAAAGCCTGCTGCTGTTTGTCCCCATACTGCTCTTATACTGGATACAGCGCCGCTTTCAGAGTCTGCTTCTTTTTGCAGTGTCAGGTGCAGTAAGCCTGGCAGTTCTGTATACTGCCTCTCAAACGGTGTGGGAGAGAGCAGCGTTCATGGTCTGCGGAGCTCTTCTTGTGCTTCTGTACTTCTTTGAGCGGGCGGGAAGCGGAGAGAGCCTTCTTGTGCGGCCTTCCTACGCGGGGCTTCTGATTTTTGCAGGTATCTATATCTATACACTGGCATACCATAAGAGCACTCTGGGAACGGTCATCTGTCTTTTCACAGGGGCTTATTGGCTGCTCACCATTCTTTCGGAAAACCGGCGCTCCCTTCTGAAGCTGTATGCACAGAATGAGAAGCTCCACAGATTCCCGAAAAACAGAATCGCGGAGGGGAACAGGATCGCCCTGGGCGGTTTCTGTGTTCTTGTCACTGCGGGAATGATATTTCTGCCCATGTCCGGCTTTGACAAGGTCTTACAAAGAATTGGGCACCTGCTGGTACGTCTGCTTCGGAGACTTCTGGCAGGTCTTGGCGGGGCGGAGGAGCTGATCCAGGAGGAGCCGGAGATGGCGGAACAGATGCCGTTTTTTCCGGGAGAATTTAAGGAGGCTTCCCCTTTCTGGCAGGCGCTTTTTCAAATACTGGAAAAAGTGTTTGTTTTACTGTTTCTGGCAGCAGTTGTTTATCTTGTCTGCCGTATCCTTTATGATTTATATAAAAAATACCATGAAACCGTTCTTACGGACGGGGACCGCGTGGAGTTTCTTTCCCCCGTGAAGGGAGACCGGAAAGAGGGATTGAAAAAGAGAAAGAGAAGCGGCAGCCTTTTCTCTGCCCGCTCCGCAAATGAGATGATCCGCAGATATTATAAAAAGAAGATAGAGAGCACTGCAAAAAAGACCATCCCTGTGTCATTGGCCCCGGAGGAGATTGAGGAGACAGCAGGGCTGTCGGGTGCCGAGGGGATGGAAGAATTCCATGAGATATATGAGAAGGCAAGATACGGGAAAGAAAGATGCGGACAGGATGAGGTTTTGAGGATGAGAGAGCTGAGGTGACAGTTTGGCCGGTCCGGACCAGACCGGGGAAGATGATGCAAGGAATATTCTGGACTTTTTACTGAAAATAGTGTAGAATGTCGTAAGCGGTATGCCCGATACCATGGAAAGGATGAGAATAAATGGGAATCCCGGTAAAGCTTCCGGTGTTTGAGGGGCCTTTAGACCTGCTTTTACACCTGATCGAGAAGAATAAAGTAAATATTTACGACATTCCCATTGTGGAGATAACGGATCAGTACATGGAGTATATTCACCAGATGGAGAGGGAAGATCTGAATATCATGAGCGAGTTCATGGTCATGGCGGCAACCCTCATTTCTATCAAATGCAGGATGCTTCTCCCAAAAGAAGTCAATGAGGACGGTGAGGAAGAAGATCCCAGAGACGAACTGGTGCGTCAGCTTCTGGAGTATAAGATGTATAAATATATGTCCTATGAACTCAGGGACCGGATGGCAGAAGCGGCAAAAAGTATCTATAAGCTCCCCACCCTTCCAAGGGAAGTGGAGGACTACAGGGAGCCTGTGGATACCAGCGAGCTTCTGGACGGGCTGACACTGGGACGTCTTCACAAAATTTTCCAGGATGTATTAAAACGCCAGGAGGATAAAAAGGACCCCATCCGAAGCAATTTCGGCAAGATTGAGCAGGAGGAGGTCAGTCTTCCGGAGAAAATGACCGACGTGGAGGAGTACGCCAGAAGACACCGGCGTTTCAGCTTTCGTGACCTTCTGGGAAAACAGGCCAGCAAATTCCAGGTGGTGGTTACATTTCTGGCGATCCTGGAGCTGATGAAGACAGGAAAGATATCTATCAGGCAGGAGCATATTTTTGACGATATTCAGATTGAGAGCAAGGAGGCAGGGGACCCGTATGGAAATTGAACATCTGGAAGGCGCTGTTGAGGCGCTTTTGTTTGCTATGGGGGAATCCGTAGAGGTTTCCGCCATTGCCAAGGCTATAGGACATGATACGGAAACCACCAGAAAGATCATTCGGAATATGATGCTGAAATATAATGCCGGGGACCGGGGAATCAAGATCATAGAGCTGGAAAATGCATATCAGATGTGCACAAAGGAAGAGTATTATGACTATCTGGTCAAGCTTGCCCTGCAGCCGAAAAAGGCGGTGCTGACAGACGTTATGCTGGAGACACTCTCCATCATTGCCTATAAACAGCCGGTCACAAAACTTGAAATAGAGAAGATACGCGGTGTCAAGTCTGACCATGCGGTGAACAAACTCATGGAATATAATCTGGTACAGGAGGTCGGCCGTCTGGACGCACCGGGAAGGCCGCTGCTCTTTGGAACCACGGAGGAGTTTTTAAGAAACTTCGGGGTTCAGGGGCTGGATGAGCTGCCGGAGCTGGACCCGGTACAGATAGAAGATTTCAAGGCAGAAGCAGAAGAAGAAATTCAGCTTAAGCTGGATGTATAAACGGGGGAAAGAGACATGCCAACAACTTACACACATGACATTTTCGGCAAGGAGGTATATAAAAGACTTCCTTCTGAGATAAAAGAGGCAATCAGGGAATCCAAAAGTATGTATCTGATCGGCCTGCACGGACCTGATATTTTGTTTTACTATCAGCCCCTGATGAAAAACAGGGTGAGCGGGCTGGGACACCAGGTTCACCAGAGAGAGGCCGCAGAATTTTTCTGTCAGGCTGTTGTAAAATACCAGGAGGAGCCGACTGCGCAGATGTTATCCTATCTGCTGGGATTTGGATGCCACTACATTTTGGACAGCGCCTGCCATCCCTATGTACGGCGGTTTGAAAAGGAAACCGGTGCGTCCCATTCAGAGATTGAATCTGAGCTTGACCGGTACTATATGCTGCGTGAGGGAAAGGACCCGTTTACCTACAGACCTGCCGTAAATATCTTCCCCACAATGGAGGGCTGCAGGACCATAAGCAGGGCCTTTGGGAAGATCACAGTGAAGCAGGCGGCAAAAGCACTTCACGGTATGAGATTTTACACCGGAGCCCTTGTCTGCAGCAGCAGCCTGAAGAGAAAGGGACTGCTGGGAATCATGAAGCTGTTTGGATGCCGGGACACTCTGGGAGGCCATATCATACCGGCAAAGCCGGACAGAAGATGTGATATGGCAACAGATGTACTGCGTCATCTGTATGAAGAGGCATTGGATGAGGCGGTGGAAGCACTTACAAATCTGTACGGCTGCATGGTAAAGGAAGAGCGGCTGTCGCAGCGCTTCGGCAGAAATTTCGGCTGAGAAGAACGGGGGGCATATGAAGGGATTAACCAAACTGGAGAAACAGTGGGTACTGTATGATGTGGGGAACTCAGCGTTCGTCATGCTGTGTACCACGATCATTCCCATTTATTTTAAGAATATAGCCACAGCGGAGGGGATTTCCCTGGCGGATTCCACAGCGTATCTAAGCTATGCACTGTCTGTGTGTACCATCCTGGTAGCGCTCATGGGTCCGGTGTTCGGAACCCTGGCGGACACAAAAGGGTATAAGAAACCCATGTTCGCCACTTTTTTTGTGATCGGCGTAGTCGGGTGTCTTTCTCTTGCCATACCCAAGGAATGGCTGGCTTTTCTGGTGGTACTGGTGATCGCCAAGACCACATATAGTATGAGCCTGATCTTCTATGATTCCATGCTGGCAGATGTGACTGTGGATGAGAGGATGGACATGGTTTCCTCCCATGGCTATGCGTGGGGGTATATCGGGAGCTGTATTCCCTTTATCGCCTGTCTGCTCCTCATACTTTTTGCAGAGAAGCTGGGTATCTCAGGCGTTACGGCAACCATGATCTCTTTTGGGATCACAGGGATCTGGTGGTTTGCAGTCACGATTCCCCTATTGAAAAATTATAATCAGAAGCATTGGGTGGAGGTAAAGGGCAGCCCGGTAAAGGAGAGCTTTTCCAGACTGAAAAAAGTGCTCTTTAAGATCAATAAGGACAAAAAGGTGCTTTATTTTCTGGGCGCGTTTTTCTTCTATATTGACGGCGTTTACACCATCATCGACCTGGCTACCTCCTACGGAAAGGACGTGGGAATTGATGACACGCATCTTCTTCTGGCACTGCTGCTGACACAGATTGTAGCGTTTCCCTGTTCTCTTTTGTTTGGAAAGTTCTCGGCAAGATTTAAGAGTGAGAAGCTGATCAAAGTATGTATACTGGGATATTTGGGAATCGCACTGTTTGCCCTTCAGCTTGACAGGGCATGGGAATTCTGGTTCTTAGCAGTCTGCGTGGCTGTATTTCAGGGGGCCATCCAGGCGCTTTCCAGATCTTATTTTGCAAGGATCATTCCCAAGGAAAACTCCAGCGAGTATTTCGGGTTTTATGATATATTCGGAAAGGGAGCGGCGTTCATGGGAACCATGCTCATGGGCATTTCCACACAGTTGAGCGGAAGTTCAAGGACAGGAGTGGGAATGCTGGCGGTGATGTTTATCATCGGATTTTTCCTGTTCGGAAAGACAGAGAAAATCAGCCGCAGCGCTGCATGACAAAGAACGGAAGCTGTACTGTAACCGGGGCGGACCGGTTTGGTACAGCTTTTTGTTATAATCCTCCCGGGACAGGCATATAATGTATAAGAAATTTTGTGTGCAGGGATGGAAGCATGAAAAAAATTATAAGCTGGATTTTGGTATGCGCAGTGATAACCGGGTGCTTCGTGGTACATAGAGATACCGTCTGGGCAGAGGAAAATGGACAGGGTGTTGGCAGCCTGTACGCCACCTCAGCGGTACTTATGGATGCGGACTCAGGAAGGATACTCTATGAAAAAAACGGGTTTGAGAAAAGGCCCATGGCCAGTACCACTAAGATCATGACCTGTATTCTGGCTTTGGAGAAGGGCAACGCGGAGGATATTGTGACAGCATCCGCCTATGCGGCATCCAGGCCGAAAGTACATCTGGGAGTGACAGAGGGAGAAACCTTCCGTTTTGGAGACCTTTTGTATTCTCTGATGCTGGAGAGCCACAATGATGCGGCTGTGATGATCGCGGAACATCTGGGAGGAAGTGTGGAGGGATTCGCGGATATGATGAACGCCAAGGCCGGAGAACTGGGGTGTGAGGATACTTATTTTATCACACCCAACGGCCTGGATGCCGCTGTCACAGTGGGGGAGGAACAGAAGGTGCATTCCACAACAGCGGCAGACCTGGCACGTATCATGAAGTATTGTATCAAAGAATCTCCCTGCAGGGAGGAATTTCTTAACGTGACAAGGACGGCCTCCTACAGTTTCTCGGACGCGGAGGGAAAGCGGAGCTTTTCCTGCAACAACCACAATGCTTTTCTGAACATGATGGAGGGTGCCCTCACCGGAAAAACCGGGTTTACGGCAAATGCCGGTTACTGCTATGTAGGTGCCCTCACCAGGGACGGCAGAACATTCATTGTTGCCCTTCTGGCATGCGGATGGCCGAATAACAAGACCTACAAATGGAAGGATACCACAAAACTTATGAATTACGGGCTGGAAAATTACAGTTACCGTTCCTTTTCTGACGCGGCACTTCCCGATATACCGGCAGCCATACCGGTTCAGAACGGACAGAGTGAAACCCTGGGAGATACAGCCCTTACTGAGGTGGAGGCTGAGACAGCTAAGGACTTCGGTATGCTGATGCGCCGGGATGAGGAAATTGAAGTGAGTTATGAGGGAAAAGAGACTTTGAAAGCACCGGTCAAAGCGGGAACGCAGGTGGGAACCATCACTTACCGGGTGGGAGGCCAGACATTTCTCACTTGTCCGGTGAAAATCAGGCAGTCTGTCAAGAAGATAGATTTTCCCTGGTGTCTGGAAAAGACCATGGACAAATGGGCATTCGGCGCAGCAGGCTGATCGCGGGGCACTTTACAATTTTTGACGTTGTGATAAAATAAAAGAAAAAACAAGGAGGAATCAGAACATGAATGCAGTGATGGAAAATATTTTGACCAGAAGAAGTATCCGGGCATTTCAAAATAAGGAAATTCCACGAGAAGAGCTGGAACAGATCATCCGGGCCGGACTCTATGCGCCCAGCGGACAGAACCGTCAGACATGGAAATTTACCGTGGTGACAGACCGGGAGCAGATCGGGAAGCTGGCGGAAGTCATAGGAAGGAAACTGGGAAGAGACGGGTATGACATGTACAGCCCTCAGGTTCTGATCATTCCGTCCAATGAAAAGGAAAATCAGCATTCCATGGAGGACAATGCCTGTGCTCTGGAAAATATGTTTCTGGCGGCTCATTCCTTCGGGATTGGTTCTGTCTGGATCAACCAGATGCGGGATATCTGCGATGAGCCTGAGGTGCGGGAGATGTTAAGGAGCTGGGAGATACCGGATTCCCACAGGGTATTCGGCATGGCTGCCCTTGGATATGCTGCGGCATCAGAGAAAAAAGAAGTGAAAAAAACAGGAGAGGTACATTTTGTGTAACAGCCAGGCAGGTATCCGCATTTTCCGTGCGGACCGTAAGTTACCATATTGTATGACAGGACATTTAGCATGGGACATATAACATCAAAAGACGCATATAAAAATCTGGAAGAAAGAATCAACTGGTTTACCCAGGGAGCGCCGCCTTCGGAGACTTTTTATAAGATCCTCCAGGTGCTCTACACGGAGAAGGAGGCAAAATGGGTGGCACTTCTGCCGGTACGCCCCTTCACTTTGAAAAAGGCTGCCCGTATCTGGGGGACCACGGAGGCAAAGGCGGAAAAAGTGCTGGACCATCTGTGTGAGAAGGCGCTGCTGGTGGATTCCACCTACAGGGGAGTCCGCCGTTTTGTCATGCCGCCGCCCATGGCCGGGTTTATTGAATTTGCCCTGATGAGGACCAGAGGGGATATTGACCAGAAGTATCTCAGCGAACTGTATTATCAGTATATGAATGTGGAGGAGGACTTTGTAAAAGACCTTTTCTATGCCACGGAGACAAAGCTGGGCCGTGTCTACGTGCAGGAGCCGGTGCTTACCACGGAAAATACCCTGCATATCCTGGACCATGAGCGGGCCAGCCACATTGTGGAGGAGGCAGAGTACATTGGCCTGGGAACCTGTTACTGCAGACATAAGGCATATCACGCGGGGCATCCCTGTGAGATTGATGCTCCCTGGGATGTATGCCTGACTTTCGGCAATGTAGCTCGCTCCCTGGCAGAGCACGGCGGACATGCCCGGCTTATCTCCAAGGAAGAAGCCATGGACGCTCTGGAACGCTCCTACGATGCGGGACTGGTGCAGATCGGGGAGAATGTCAGAGAGGACCCGGCGTTTATCTGTAACTGCTGCGGATGCTGTTGTGAGGCTCTGCAGGCTGCCAGAAAATTCTCTCCCATGCAGCCGGTGGCAACCACCAATTATATCCCGTCGGTGGAGGAGAAGACCTGTATCGGATGCGGAAAGTGTGAGAAGGCATGTCCCATTTTTGCCATTTCCATGGAGACGGTCCCGGAGGACGGGAAAAAGAAAAGACGTCCCGTGGTGGATACGGATATCTGCCTGGGCTGCGGTGTGTGCGCATCCAGATGTCCCAACGGTTCCCTGAAACTGGAGCGGCGTCCGGTACAGGTGATAACGCCTGTGAACAGTACGCACAGGTTTGTGCTCCAGGCCATAGAAAAAGGAACGCTTCAGAACCTCGTATTCGACAATCAGGCATTTGCCAACCACAGAGCCATGGCTGCCGTGTTTGGAGTGATCTTAAATCTGCCTCCGCTGAAACAGGCACTGGCAAGTAAGCAGTTTAAATCTGTATATCTGGATAAACTTTTGTCAAGTGCTGTGAATAAAAGCAGGAATAAAAAATAAACGGAAAAAGGATCTTTCGCTATCTTGCGCTGCATAAGGCCGCGGTGCATAGAAAACGGAAGATTCTTTTTTTGATATATCAAACAACGAAGGTAAAATGTGAAAAAAGTGTGAAATTAGCACTCGCCTATTGACAGTGCTAATAATGCGTGCTATATTACAATTAGAACAAGGGAAAAGAAAGAATCCCCTGCCAAATGTAACAATTCATTGATTGATATATAGGAAAGGAGAATGACTTATGAGAATGATGCCCAGTATTTTTGGAGAAGATTTATTTGATGAATGGATGGATTTTCCTTTTGAGAAGGAGTTCTTCGGAAGGAAGAATCCGCTGTACGGAAAGAATGAGAAGAATTTGATGAAGACCGACGTAAAAGAGACGGAAGATTCCTTTGAAATTGACATTGACCTGCCGGGCTTCAAGAAAGAGAATGTAACGGCCAGACTGGAGAACGGATATCTCACCATCCAGGCATCCAAAGGACTTGACAAGGATAAAGAGGATAAGGAAGGAAAATATATCCGCAGAGAACGCTACGCGGGAAGCTGCTCCAGAAGCTTCTATATCGGCGAAGGCGTTACCCAGGATGAGATTCGGGCCAGATTTGAGGACGGAATCCTTCGTCTCACGGTACCTAAGAAAGACAAAAAACAGGTGGAAGAAAATAAATATATCTCCATTGAAGGATAAGCTTCTTTGTTACCCCTCCTTTGAGGACCGCCGCTTCGTCTGTAAGCGGCGGTCCTTTTTGGCTTGCCGGGAGACAGACAGCAGCAGTTTACAAGATCTGTCTCTCTGTGCTATGGTAAGAGAAAAAACAGGAGATATTTTAGGATGAAGACAGTTATCATGAATTTTTCCGGTGTGTACCCGGAGGAAGATTTTTATAGACAAAAGGCCGGTGATTATGAGATGGTGGATTTTACCCATGCGGAAGGGGTCAATTGTTACTGTACCTCGGAGGCAGAACAGGAGATTAAGGAAAGGATTCGGGCATATGGCCCCTGCGGCATCCATTTTCTGGATTCCGGCAATTATCACTATTTATCAAAATTTTGGATGGAGATGATTGACACTCCTTTTTCCCTTCTTCTTTTTGACAATCACACAGACATGCAGGAATCCGCATTCTTTGGCCTTCTGTCCTGCGGAAGCTGGGTGAGAGAAGCTATGCTGTCCAATCCCCTGCTGAAAAGTGTGTGTATCATAGGGCCAAAAGAGGCAGATTTTCAAAGGGATATACCGTCAAAACAGGTGACCTGGGTATCTGCCGAGGATCTGCAGGAGGGCAGACTACAGAAGTTCAGAGAATTTTTGGAGGGGGAATCCTGTCCCTTATATCTCTCTGTGGACAAGGATATTCTCCGGGGCAGGGATGCAGTCACAAACTGGGACCAGGGAGAGATGAAACTGGACTGCCTTCTGGGCCTGATCGAGGAGGCGGCAGCGGCAAGGAAATGTATCGGAGGGGACATCTGTGGGGAAAATCCACCCGAGAGTGGTTTCTGTGAAAATAGGGAATTACACATAAACAGTCAGACAAATGAAAGATTAAAAGAGGTAATGGCTAAAGTGATGGTAAATTCTACCAATAATAGTAATTCTTATCAGAAAGATTGACACGGGGAATTGTATGCCTGTATAATAAAAAACAAATTGCAAATGTCGAAATATGTAGAACAGGAAAAGGGAATCTGAGGGGAGAAAAAGACGCGAAAAGTCATGGGACGGGAATGCCGTGGAAGTCTGCACATATGTGCGGAGGGCCGGGCAGTTCGGGGCCTGTGTTTTATTATGTATACGGAGGAAAAAGGGAAAGAATGGAAGAGAGAGCACAAGAGACAAAAGACATCAGGGAATTTCTGCCATTGTCAAACAGCCAGCAGAACATATGGAATCTGGAGATGGCCCATCCGGGTACGCCGATCAATACCATATGCACCGTACTGCGCATTGACGGTAATTTTCATGTGGAGTATCTGCAGGAATGTATCAGGCTTTGTTATGAGGACTATCCTGTTCTGCGCACCAGGATCACACTTCGGGAGGGAGAGGTGTGCCAGTATATTGATCCGCATATACAAAGAAATGTTCCGTTTCTGGATTTTTCCAGGACAAACAAAAAGGGCGCGGATATCTGGGATGTTTCCGTGGCACGGGAGCATATTACGCTTCTGGATTCCCCCCTGTGTCAGATGATACTTTTTAAGAGGGCGGAAAATACAGGCGGAATTCTGACAAAAGTGCATCATATCATAGCGGATGCCTGGTCCCAGACGGTTGTGACCAACCGGATCATTCACAACTATTTCCGCATGTTAAAGGGGGAGGCGCCGGACAGAGAGCCTATGCCGGACTATGCGCTGCATATTGAGCTTGAGAATAAGTATCTCGCCTCAAAAAGCTTTGAACGTGACAGGGAATACTGGAAGTCCATGCTGAAGGATATACAGCCGGCAGCAGCAAAAGAACACCCCTACGCCCAGGTCAGCCCTGTGGGAATCCGCAGGTCTTTTGCAGTCTCCAACCGGATGAACCGTATGATCGCAGGCTTCTGCAGGGAAAAGAAGGTATCCCCTTTTGCCGTGTTTTATATGGCTTTGGCGATCTATCTGCGCAGGATCAAAGGGCAGGAGCGGTTCTGCATCGGTGTCCCCACCATTAACCGTCTGAATTTCAAGGAAAAACAGATGGCAGGCATGTTTGTAAATACTCTGCCCTTTGTCAATGAGCTGGATGCATCCATTTCCTTTCAGGAATTTAATGAAAAGCTGCAGACAGACTGGTACCAGCTTCTCTATCACCAGAGAATGCCGTTTTCGGAGATAAAAAAGCTGGCTGCCCGGAATCAAGAGGGAGCCGCACCGGATCAGCTCTTCGGAATTGTACTGTCCTACCAGAACGGGCAGATCCACCATCTGCAGGGCGCCCAGGTGACCCTGGAAGGGCGCTGGCTCTACAGTGGCTACCAGGCAGAACCTCTGTGTATTCATTTGAGCAGCAGAGATGAGGATAACCGGTTTCAGGTGGATTATGATTATCAGACACAGCTTTTTTCCGAGCGTGAGATCACGACTCTGCATCAGCATTTGATGGACATTCTGCACAGTGCCCTGCTGCATCCCAAGACACCCATAAAAGAACTGTCTGTCATCAGTGAGGAGGAGGAAGAGCGCCTCATCTTTGACTTTAACCAGACAGATACCTGGTATCCGAGAAAACAGAATATAGCCGACCATCTGCGGGAACAGGCAGTCATGAATCCAAAAAGGGCAGCTGTCATATTCAGAAATGAGAGGCTTACCTATGAAAGATTCATAAGGGAGGCAGAGCAGCTTGCAGGGAAAATTGCCTGTTTTTGTCCTGAAGGAGGAAGAAATGTAGCTGTCCTAATGGAGCGCAGTGACAGGCTTCTGGTTGTTATGGCTGCTGTGGCGTTTTCCGGTAATGCATGGCTGCTTATAGACTGCCGCCAGCCGGCTGCGCGTATCAGCGAACTGCTGGAGGGAAGTGAGGCGGTTCTTGTTGTCTCGGACGGGACAGCGGAGATTTTAAATCCCGCCGTACCGGTCTTAACGGAGGAAATGCTTGCAAAGGGAAAGAGTGCCGCCTGTGTTGCTGCAGGACCTGATGACCTGGCCTATCTTGTCTATACATCCGGAAGTACGGGAACACCGAAGGCTGTGGAGGTGGAGCAGCACAGTGTGCTGAATCTGGCGGCTGCCATGGCACCTCTTTATCCCAAAGGGGCGGTTCTGTCCATCTGCAATGTGGGTTTTGATGCCTTTTTGCTGGAGAGCATCAGCGCGCTGTTAAACGGCAGGACCATTGTGATGGCGGAGGAGGCCGTTTGTAACCGGCCTGCAGGTCTGGCAGATCTCATTAACGGTTACGACGCCGGATTTATGGCTTTAACGCCCTCCAGGCTTCTGGAATATCTGAAGGACCCGGCATTTGGAAAGGCCATGTCTCATATAGAATGCGTTGTATGCGGAGGAGAAAGTATGCCTCCGGAGCTTTACCATGCTCTGCGTTTCTGTTCTTCTGTTCAATTATATAACCAATACGGTCCGTCTGAGGCCACTGTGGCAGTGAGTCACAGCGCGGTTACCGGCAATGAGATGATTTCCATCGGGAAACCTCTCGGCAACTGCAGAATTTATATACTGGACGAATCCATGCGTCCCCTGCCTGTGGGTGCTGCCGGTGAGCTTTATATCGGCGGGGACTGCCTGGCCAGGGGGTATCATGGAGATGAGGAACTCACCAGGAAAAAGTTCGTGGAGGACCCCTATATTCCCGGTGAACGTCTGTACCGGACAGGTGATATGGGATACTGGACGCAGGACGGTGAGATCATATTTACGGGCAGGAAAGACGGACAGTTAAAAATCCTGGGGCACAGAATGGAGCCTGCGGAGATTGAGGAAAAACTGGTGTCGCATCCAAAAGTAAATATGGCTGCAGTGAAAGCTTTTGACAATCTTCTGATTGCCTATTATACCTCCGGGGAAGGGCTTGAGGGAGAAGAACTTCTCTCTTACGCGGCATTTTATCTGCCAAGATATCAGGTGCCTGCAATGGCGGTGCTTCTGGAAGAAATGCCGGTCACTGCCAGCGGAAAAGTGGATTATAAAAAGCTTCCGAAACCGTATATGCCTGATGTACAGGAGGCACCTGCCGACGAACTGGAAGAAAAACTGCTGGAAATATGGAGGAAATCCCTGCAGCAGCCCGGGCTGAGCATTCATTCCGATTATTTTCTAAGCGGCGGGGATTCCCTGAACGCGGTTGCCATGCTGACGGAAGTGGAACGGGAGTTTTCTGTCCTTCCTGAGCTGACCAGCCTGTATGCCTGCCGGACTGTACGGCGCTTTGCCAATCTGCTGCGCGGCAGCAAGGCAGATGCGTCCTCTTACCACACAGAGATACCAAAGGCCCCTGACGGTGATACATATCCGCTGACGGCTGCCCAGAGAAGCTTTTATGTGCTGGAGCAGACAGATGAGACAAAGACAGGCTATCACATGCCCGGGATTTTTCTCGTGGAGGGTAATCTGGACAGGGAAACACTGACTCGTGCGTTTCACAGAATCATAGAGGAGGATGAGACCTTCAGGACAGGATTTGAGATATCCGGTTCCAGCGTACAGGCCCGTGTGCACAGGCAGGTGGAGTTTGAGCTGGAGGAAGTGCAGGGGCGGAATATAAAAGAGGCGGCCGCCGGTTTTATACGGCCGTTTTCCCTTGACAGACCGCCGCTTATGCGGGCCGGATTTTTCACGGAGGGGGAAAAGAAATATCTGCTTCTGGATATACATCACCTGATCTCCGATGGCATGAGCAGCCAGCTTGTTTTTGAACGGCTTCACAGAGCGTGCCTGGGGGAAGAGACGGAAATGCCGAATACTACTTACAGGGATTATGCCTGGTGGGTGGATAAAAGACCGGAAAAACTGCAGAAACGCCAGGAGGATTACTGGAGAGCCAGGCTTTTAGAAGACCGGGAGGAGCTTCGTCTTCCCACAGACAGGATACGCCCCGGTGTGTTTGACGGGCGGGGGGCCAGATATTATTTCCATATGCCGCATGAGATGGAGGAAGCGGGAAGAAAATTTTGTGCCCAGCAGCAGGTGACCCCTTACATGCTGCTTCTGTCCGCATTCGGCATATTGCTCTTCGGCGTGTGCGGACAGGAAAAAATCGTGGTGGGGACTCCTGTTTCAGGCCGGCGCCACGGGGATCTGAGCCGGGTGACAGGTGTGTTCGTGAATACCCTTCCTGTATTTTTGGAGCCGGAGAGAAAGAAAAACTATCTGGAATATCTGCATCAGGTGCGGGAACGTGTGCTGGAAATGCTGGACAATCAGGATACACCCCTGGAAGATATCGTAGCCATGTCAAATGCAGAGCGGAACAGGGACAGGAATCCCCTGTATCAGGTGCTGTTTTCCCTGACCGCAGCGCAGACCGAAAATCTGCCTCTGGGAGATGCGAAACTCTCCATGGTGCAGATGGAAGAAGTATCTGTGAAGATGGATCTTCATCTGGAAGTGATCCAAAGCGGAGAGGAAAGCCGTTTTTGTTTTGAGTACGCGAAATCTCTTTTTGACAGTGTGACCATTGCGTTTTACAGCCGCTGTTATCTGGAAATCTTAAGACAGATCCTGGAGCTTCCCCATCAGGAGATCGGCAGCATCAGTCTGTTGGAGGACAGTGACAGAATCCGCCTGCTGGAGGAACCGAATTTTGTGAGAATGCCTTATGACGGTACTCTGATCGACCGGTTGATCGACCGGCAGGCACGTCTCTATCCGTCACGCACGGCTGTATGCTGGGGCAGTAATAAGACATATACGTTCGGGGAATTAAAAGAAAAGTCAGATGGTCTGGCAGCGTATCTGGTCAGCAGGAATATTCAGCATGGAGACAGAGTGGCCTTTCTTTTAAAACGGGATGGGGATATGCTGGCAGCCATGCTGGGAATTTTAAAAGCAGGAGCTGTCTATCTTCCCCTGGACCCTGCACTTCCGAAAGAACGGATCTGCTATATGCTGGAAAATGCGGAGGCAAAGCTGCTTCTGTGCAGCAATGAAGTGAAATTGCCCGGTGAGATCCCCTGTCCGGTGCTTCCCCCTGTCTTTGATGGTGACAGGGCAAAACTGCCTGTAAAGGGACGCAGCGGCGGGGATGTGCTGAATGTGATATATACCTCAGGAACAACAGGACAGCCCAAGGGCGTTATGATGGTACACAAAGCAATTTCAAACCTGGCGGCACATGCAGATGCTATTCTCGGAAGGGAGAATAGCTGTGTGCTCTGTGCGTCCAACTGCGTATTTGATGTGTTTACCATAGAGACGCTGCTGGCCCTTGCCAGAGGAAGGCGTGTCAGTGTGGCGGATGAGGAGGAAATGCTTCTCCCCTGGAAGATGGCGGAGCGGATGAGAAAGGACGGCGCTGCGGTGCTGCAGCTCACGCCTTCCAGAATACAGATGTGTCTGCAGGAGGCTTCCTTTGCGGAAGTTCTTGCACAGACGGAGGTATTGATCCTCATGGGAGAGCCGTGGACACTGGCACTGAAGGAGAAAATCAGGAAGCTTACCAATGCCCGGATCTTTAATATCTATGGTCCCACAGAGACATCTGTTTACAACTGCCAGGGGGATATTACGGATGACAATGCCATCCACATAGGAAAGCCCATCGGCAACTGCCGCTATTATCTTCTGGACCGGGAGATGCGGCAGGTGATGCCTACCGGGACAGGTGAGATTTACATAGCCGGGGAATGCCTTGCAAAAGGGTATATCAACAGGGATGATCTTACGGAACAGGCATTTCTGCCGGACCCCTTCTTTGCGGGTGAGTTCATGTATAAAACAGGTGATCTGGGACGCCTTCGGGCTGACGGGAACTGGCAGTGCCTGGGAAGAGTGGATTCTCAGCTAAAGCTCAACGGACACAGGATTGAGCCTGAAGAAATCGAGGCACAGATGCTGCAGTCCGGTCTTGTAAAAGAGGCGGCAGTGGTGCCTGTGAAAAGAGAGGGAACCGTATCAGCGCTCTGTGCTTTTGCTGTGCCCCAGGCCGGATTTTCGGAAGGATCCGTAAGAGATTTTCTGGCAGAGAGGCTGCCTGACTATATGGTACCCGGTCAGGTGAGAACTCTTGCGCAGATGCCCAGGACCTCCAGCGGAAAAGCGGACAGGAAGGCTCTGGAAGGAATGGCATGTATTTCGGATACAGAAGAGAAAAACGCACAGGCTGCGGAGGACGAGCATTTCGATGAAACAGTTATCGCACCGAAGGACGAACATTCCGATGAAACGGTTATCGCACCGGAGGAAATCTGGCGTGAAGTTCTGGGCCAGGAGCCGGATCTGGATAAGAGCTTTTTTGTACAGGGAGGAACTTCTCTGACTGCTATTGTGGTTCTGAGCCACTATTACAGTCGGCATTGGGATTTTTCACTCAACGATTTTTACCGGCATCCCACTTTGCGGGAACAGATACAGATGATTGGAAAGAGCGCGGATCATGTCTCCGAAAAAGAGGAGAAAACAGAGGGGCTCGAGTCAAAGCCGGCCGCAGCGGAGGAACGTCTGCCAAGATATGTATGCAGTCTTTCCGAGAAAGCAGATACAGGGAAAAATTTATTGCTGACAGGCGCTGCCGGTTATCTGGGAGCACATCTTCTTCGAGAACTGACGGCAGATGATCAGAAAACCATATATTGTCTTTTGAGAAAAGGCAGAGAGGCAAAGCTTACGCAGGTGCTTTCCTTCTATTTCGGAAAAAGCGGTGCAGACAAAATAAAAAGACAGGTCAGGATACTGGAGGGAGATATTACCCTTCCGGATCTGGGACTTGACAGGGAGATATATGAAAACCTCACAGATACCATAGAAACCGTAATCCATGCGGCAGCGGATGTCCGTCATTATGCACCCATGGAGGAACTGCTTCTGACAAATGTGGAGGGGACAAAGCATATGGTTTCCCTGGCTGAGAAAGCGGACGCGCTGTATATTCATATCTCCACAGTCAGTGTTTCGGGAGAATTTTTAAAGGATGCACCGAAGCTGCCGGCAGTATTTTCGGAGAGAGACCTGGATATGGGGCAGAACTGGGAGGAGAATCCCTACGTGAAAAGCAAGATCCTGGCTGAGGCGTGGGTCTGCCGGGCCATGGACAGGGGATTGAAGGCCGGTATTTTCCGGGTTGGACGCCTCATAGGCAGAAAGAGCGACGGGGTGTTCCAGATAAATCCGGAGACCAACGCGTTTTACCGTCTGGTAAAAGGTATTCTGGAACTTGGGCAGATGCCGGAAGAATTTTACCGCATGCTGCTTGAGGTCACACCTGTAGACCAGTGTGCCCGGGCCGTCTGCAGTCTGATGGGACAGCCGGGCGGTGCCTGGCATATTGTGAATCCGGATGAGGTGTCTTTGGGTGCCCTTCTGGAAGAATGCGGGCAGGTAGAGTGTGTATCTGACCAGGTATTTGAGGAAAATTTGAGAAAACAGGCGTCAGCGTCCAGTTCACCCTATATACAGGCTGCAGCGGAAACTTATTTTTCAGGCAGGGCACAGAGAACTGCCATTTATGTGGATGCGAGAAGGACGGTATGTGAACTGAAACGTGTGCAGTTTGACTGGGACCATACGGACTTATATCAGGCAGTGCGCTGTTTTAGAAGCTGAGAGGAAAGCAGGGAGATTTTATGGAACGAATCATGACACATCTGGTGGATGTAGCGGTCACTATTCTGATTTTCTTTCTTTACAGCTGTATCCGGAAGGGCAGACTGCCGCTGCTGCAGAGGCTCTACGTGGCGGCATCGGCGTTTCTCCTTATCTGGCTTCTGGCGATTGCCGGAATCCTGGGGGGTGCTGACAGCAGTATGCAGGTGCTCACCATACTGGACGCTATCACCTGCGGTGCCTGCGCGCTGATGGTGGTCACTGTGCTGCTTTTGACAATTGCGTTTATATACAATTATGAAAAGCTTCCAAGGATATTTTATTTTCTCTATATCCTGCCGGTGGTGACCTCCCTGATCGTATTTACAAATCCATGGCATCATCTTTTTTATAAACAGTTTTCCATCTATGCCTCAGAGGTGAAATTCGGACCGTTGTTCATCCTGTCAGGCAGTCAGTATTATATTTACTGTATTCTGTCCATTGTGCTGGCCTTAAGGAACGGCATCAGGAAGAGAAATAACAGCGCAGTGTGGCAGTCCATTTTATTTGCATGGGGGCTGATCGTGCCGGTGTGTGTCAATCTTTTAGCAACCCTGAAGATTGTCAATCTGTCCATCGCGGCAACTCCCATTGCTTTCATGTTCACGATCATCTGCCACGGAATAGCAATTTATTATCTGAATTTTTTAAACATCAAGCCCATTGCACTGCAGAATATAATTGACAATATTTCGGATGGTTATGTGATCATTTCCTCAGACAGCCAGATCATCAATATGAATGATGCCTTCCGGGAGAATTTCGGGGAAAGCTACGGTATGAAAAATAACGTATATCTGGACCGGCAGGTGGAAGTTCTGGATGAACAGAAAAGGGATGTGATCTACAATCTGTTAAGCTTTTTTGATATCTGCAGGCAGACGGTGAGCGTGATCACCTATGAGCAGGCAGTGATAAAAGACGACAAAAAGATTTATTATTCCGTGGAGCTGACTCCGGTATTCGGAAAACAGAGAATGATGGGCGTGGTGGCGCTTTTCAAGGACGTGACACAGGTAAAAGAGGAGATTCAGCAGCAGCAGCAGAAACTGAGCCAGGAGATGGAGCGGGAGCGGCTGGCTTCCCTGGGACAGATGATCGGAGGCATTTCCCATAACTTAAAGACACCGATCATGTCTGTCTCAGGCAGTGTGGAGTCTCTGGAAAAACTGGTGGATGAATATACGATCAGTCTTGGGGATGAAGATGTGACGATGGAGGATTATCAGGAAATTGCGGGGGATATGAGAGCGTGGCTTGGAAAAATCAGGGAGAGCTGTGCTTACATGTCTGATATCATCACCACAGTGAAGGGACTGGCTACGAATATGAACACCAACAATATTGTGGAATTTACAGTGGATGAAGTGTTCAGAAGAGTGTTTCTGCTGATGAAGCACAGTCTTGCCAAGCACGGCTGTGTTTTATCCATGGAAAATGAACTGCCCGGGGATGCTGTTTTAAAGGGGGATATCAACAATCTGGTACAGGTGGTCAACAATCTGGTGGACAATGCCATGGATGCCATGAAGGAGGAAGGCGGGAAGATCACCCTCTGCGCGGAAAAGAAAAACGGGAATATTCTGATCAAGGTGAAGGACAGCGGACCGGGAATTGCCCCGGAGGTTATGGAACGGCTGTTTCACTCCATGGTGACGACGAAAGGGGCAATGGGAACCGGCCTGGGGCTTTACAGTTCCGCAGGTTTGATACGGGGTAAGTTCAGCGGAAGAATGTGGGCTGAGAATCTGCCGGAGGGCGGAGCTGTCTTCTGCGTGGAACTGCCCCTGCAAAGTTAAGAGAAAAGATTATTTGAGGTGAAGAAGGTATGCGAAAAAATAAGGCAGGACAGCAGAAAAATGGCTTCACCATGCTGGTTCTGGATGACGACAAGAATATTACGGACGCACTGTATTCCTATTTTGAATCCTCCGGCTATACTGTAGAGACGGAAAACGATCCGCTGGGCGCTCTGGAGAAGATGAAGAACAAATCCTATGATATTCTTTTGCTGGATTTTATCATGTACCCCATCTGCGGGGATCAGGTGGTGGCACGTCTGCGGCAGTTTGATACCAGAATTTTTGTGATCATGCTTACCGGGCACAGGGAGGTGGCACCGCCTCTGAACACGATCCGGGAGCTGGATATTCAGGGGTATTTTGAGAAAAGCGACCGTTTTGACCAGCTTGAACTCTTAGTGGAAAGCTGTGTCAAGTCCATCCGGCAGATGCGCACGGTCTACCGTTACCAGGACGGGCTGGGATCCATCTTAGGCTCCATACCCAGTATACATCAGCTTCTCTCCCTGGATGTGGTACTTGGAAGGATTCTGGGACAGATGCTGCTTTTGGGGGATAACAGGCACGGATTTGCCTGGATCAAGCCCAAAAGGATCATATCATCCATGCCTGTGGAAAATCTGCCGGATGATATTTTCCAGGGAAGCGGAAAATATGAAAAAAAACTGGAACAGTTTTTAAAAGAGGATTATCCGCAGTTTGAAAATGCTGTGCAGAAGGCAGGCAGCAGCGGGGAAATTCAGGAGTTTGACGGACTTTTCCTGGTTCCGCTCAAGGCAAACCATGATATCTTTCTGGGAGTTTTGGGAATCGGACGGGATTCCGCCTATTCTGATGTGCAGCAGCGTCTTCTGGCTGTCTACGGGGAACAGGTCACCACAGCGCTTCACAACACGATCCTTCACATGCTTCTGAATATTAACAACAGAAAACTCAGTCTGACGTATTCCCGGCTGAAAGAGAGCTATATGCAGACCGTGGAGGCCCTTCGGCTTCTGGTGGATGCCAAGGATGATTACACCCGGGGGCATTCTGACAGGGTCTCCATGTACGCAGAGAAAATAGCCAAGAAGACAGGGATGGAAGAATCCCAGACAGAATGTGTCAGGTGCGCCGGACTGCTCCACGATATAGGAAAAGTAGGAGTCTCTGACGCAATTTTGTGCAAAGAGGATAAACTGACAGAGGAAGAGTTTGCCGTGATACGAAGACATCCGGAAATCGGAGGGAAGATTCTCTCCTGCATAGACATGTTTCACAATCTGGGAGAGATCGTGCGGGCGCACCACGAACGGATAGACGGCCGCGGATATCCGGACGGCCTGAGAGGGGAACAGATTCCCCCGGAAGCGCGGATGATCTCCATTGCCGATGCTTTTGATGCCATGATGTCGGACCGTCATTACAGAAAACGACTTTCCCTGGCAAAAGCAAAAGAGGAGCTGGAAGCGGGGAAGGGCACACAATTTGACGCAGGGCTGGTGGAGGTTTTTCTGGAGCTGATAGCAAATGGTGAGCTGGGAGAACTGGAGGGGACATGAGACTGGATTATCCTTTAAACAATGTAAATACATATGAGACAGTCGGGGAATTTCTGCAGAAGGCAGAGTCACGCTTTGGGGACAGACCGGCGGTCACTGTCTATGACTGGGAGGGAAAGGAACACTGCTATACCTACCGGATGCTTGCAAGGGATGCAAAGGCGCTTGCGCTGGTGCTCCTGGATATGGGTATCGCAGGGAAACATCTGGCGATCGCAGGGGAGAACGGCTATGAGTGGCTTGTGATGTTTTTGGCCTGCTGTTCTGTGGGCGCTGTGGCGCTTCCTGTGGATGTGGAGCAGCAGGATGAGAAAATCCTGCAGTGCATCCGTTACGGTGACTCCTGCATGGCTGCCGTTTCCCGGGAATATGAATTTCTGTTTCAGGATTTTCCCGGCTGCCCTGTGCTCTGTCTGTGGGATGCTCACAGTGACAACAGCTTTCCCTCTCTTCTTTTAAGGGGATACGAGGCGCTTAAGAGCAGGGAGGAAGAGCTGAACCTTGCAATGGATAAAGTACAGGCAGATGAGACGGCTGTCATCATCTACACCTCCGGTACTTTAAACAGTCCGAAACCGGTCATGCTCAGCCACGGCAATATTATGTTCAATGCCTGCCATGCCCAGGCACTGGTGGAGGCAGGGGATAAGGCATATACCTGCCTGCCTTTATATCATGCGTATTCCCTTGTGTGCGGTGCGTTAAATGTCCTGACACAGGGGCAGCATCTGGGATTGAACGGAAGTGTGAAGAACTGGATGCGGGACCTGCGCCTGTTTTGCCCGGAGATGATACTTCTGGTTCCCATGATGATGGAATCCCTGATCCGCAGCATCCGTCTGGAACAGAAGCGGGACGGCACGCGGGAGGAGGCAAAAAAGGCATTGAAAAGGTACCAAAGCCGGAAAAAATATCATCTGTCCTGCAGTCCTTTTGTGCACGATGCGTTAACACGCGTTCTCGGGGACTCTGTCTCCCTTATCATCTGCGGAGGTGCTCAGCAGAACGAGCGGCTGGCCCAGGAGTTTGGCTGCTACGGAATCTGCGTGCTGCAGGGATACGGGGTTACGGAGTGCGGTCCTCTTATTTCCGTAAACAGAAACCGCAGACACAGGGAAAATTCCGTGGGCGTGCTGCTTCCAGAGACCAGAGTGAAGATTCGGGACGGGGAGATTCTGGTTAAGGGTCCGTCAGTCTTTAAAGGTTATTATAAAGCGGACGGGGAGACAAAAAAAGCATTTTCGGATGGCTGGTTCTGTACCGGAGATCTGGGATATATGGACAGGAAAGGGTTTCTCTACATTACGGGGAGAAAAAAGAATCTGGTGGTGTTCAGCAACGGTAAAAAAGTGGTGCCCGAGGAGTTGGAGGAGCTCATACTGCAGATCCCTCTTGTCAGGGAAGTGATGGTATATGGAGCCAGTAACGGGCAGACAGCCGATGATGTGAAGCTCTCCGCGGTCATTTACGCGGATCCGCAGAAGACCCGGGGCATGACAAGCTATGAAGTGCTGGAGCGGATTCAGGAGGAGATTTATGAGCTGAATAAAAAACTGCCTTTTCATAAAAGAATCCAGCTTATCCGCATGACAGAAGCGGAGTTTAAGAAGACATCCATCTATAAAATAAAAAGGGGGCGTTTTTGATGCGCAGTGAAGCTTACCTGTCTGTTATTGAAGAACTTGTTTATCAGGTGACCGGAATCAGCGAACTGACCCCCGATACGGATTTTATCAGGGATTTGGCGCTGAATTCTCTGGATGTGGCAAACCTTGTCTGTGCCTTTGAGGACAGGTTTCAGGTGGAAATCCCTGTGCGGGATGTATGGCAGTTGTCCCAGGTGCGGGATGTAATAGAATATATGCAGAAAAAAGCAATGCATAAAAAACAGGTGTAAATTTCCCGGAATTATGGTAAACTGTTATAAGTGAAAACCGAGAAGAGGTGTAAAAGAATGAAAAAAATAGGTTTTATCGGTGTGGGAGTCATGGGTAAATCCATGGTCCGCAACCTGATGAAAGCAGGATACGAACTGTCTATCTATACGAGAACCAAAGAGAAGGTGCTGGATATCATCGAGGAGGGAGCCGTATGGTGTGATACCGTAGCGCAGTGCGTCAGAGACAGGGAGGCTGTCATCACCATGGTTGGTTATCCCGAAGACGTATGGGAGGTCTATTTTGGCGAGGCCGGAATCATAGCAAATGCCAGACCAGGAACCTATGTCATTGATATGACCACCACCAGCCCGAAGCTTTCCGTGGAGATTTATGAGAGAGCAAGGGATGCAGGGATTTACGCTGTGGATGCTCCGGTATCCGGCGGGGATGTGGGTGCAAGGCATGGCACCTTATCCATTATGGCCGGCGGGGATGAAGAAGCGTTTGAAGCCTGCCTGGAGCTGTTCAAATCCATGGGCAAGACTATTATCTACGAGGGAAAAGCCGGCAACGGACAGCACACAAAAGCTGCCAACCAGATTGCGCTTGGCGGTGTGATCGCAGGTGTGTGTGAGGCCATCACCTATGCCCGCGCCGCAGGCCTTGATGTACAGACTATGCTGGACAGTATCAGTCAGGGCGCAGCGGGAAGCTGGCAGATGAATAATATGGCACCCCGCATGATCAAAGAGGACTATGACCCGGGATTTTTCATCAAACATTACATCAAGGATATGAAGATCGCCCTGGAGGAGTCCGATGCCAGAAAGCTGACACTCCCTATTCTCATGGAAGTACTGGATATGTACAAGAAGCTGGATGAAAAAGGATTGGGTGATCTGGGCACCCAGGCTCTGATAAAATATTATGAAGAACAGTAGCAGGGAACAGGATGAGAAGTTCCTGTCAAGCAGGCAGGAGAACATCCGCCTTGCAATTGCTCTGGAGCGTTTTTTTGAATTATGCCCTGAGGACGGCCTTTTATATGAGCGGTACAGGGAATATCTGAAGAAGCGTTTCCGTCCTGCCATGGAAAAACTGATGAAAGCCAGGGAGACAGAGAAAGTAAAAGTTCTTTTTGGTTTGGATACAGTGACACCGGTGCAGATGGATGAACTTCTGGCACTGGCGCAGAAGTATGGAAGTACGGAAAGTGTTTTATGGCTTCTGTCAAAAAAAGAGGAGCAGTTCGGATTTGGCGGAAAGGATATGGAATTATGAGACAGGCAGAGGAAATTGCACAGGAAATCTGGGCATTGGCCAAGCAGGAAATTTCCTGCGCCTGTCCTTTTTTTGTGCTGGCATGCAGTTATCTGAAAACGGCAGCAGATGAAACATGTGCCTGCACCTGTACAGACGGCAGGGTGCTCCATTATTCTCCCAAAGCTGTTCTGACTGATTTTGCGGAAAAGGGCAGGAAATACATAAACAGAGTGTATCTGCACAGCCTGTTCCATTGCCTCTACCTGCACCCCGCAGACCGTGAGGAACGAGATGAGGAGCTGTGGAATCTGGCCTGTGACATAGTGGCAGAATATACGGTGGATTGCCTTGGCATGCCCTTCCTTACAGGGGAAGCCGGAAAAGAAAAAACGGAAGTTTACCGCCTGTTCTGGAAGGGGAAAAAATCCAGGACCGCAGCACAGATTTATGACATGCTGCGGGAGGGGGAGTTTGGAAAGAGCTGTACAGATGCCTGGAGAAGTCTGTTTTTTATGGACGGGCACAGTCTCTGGAGAATGCTTTCCAAGGGAGAGCTTGCCGGTATCCGGGATGTATGGGAAAAGGCAGCGGCATATACCAGCAGGGATGCGGGAAATGCCGGTAAGAGGGCAGGAAGTGAAAAAGGGAATAGGCAGGAATGGTATGAGCTGCAGCAAAAAAGAAGGTATGATTACCGGAAATTTCTGCGGCGTTTTGCTGTGCAGAGAGAGGAAGTCCAGCTCGATATGGAAAGTTTTGATTATATTTCCTATTGCCTTGGACTGTCTATGTATGGTAACATGCCACTGGTGGAGCCTCTGGAATATACAGAGGCATGCAAGCTTGAGGAAATCGTCATAGCCATTGATACGTCCAGCTCCTGTTCCCGGGAAATGGTACAGCGTTTTTTGGAAGAGACGTATTCCATGCTCAGTGAGAGAGAAAATTTTTTCAGGAAAATGAATGTCCACGTCATACAGTGTGACTGCTACATCCAGGAGGATGTGACCCTGTGCTGCGAGGAGGACTGGCGGGCTTATATGAAGCAGATTCGGATCCAGGGAAGGGGCGGCACGGATTTCCGCCCGGTATTTACTTATGTGGACAGGCTGATCAGAGAGAAAAAGATCAGAAATTTAAAAGGGCTTCTGTATTTTACGGACGGGGACGGCATCTATCCCGCCGGGAAGCCGGACTATGAGACAGCATTTATTTTAATAAAGGAGCCTCCGGGAAATGTGAAAATCCCTTCGTGGGCTATCCGTCTGTATCTGGATGAGAGAAAGGCAGGATCAGGAGTATGAATATCGGGCAGGCAAAACAGGAAATAGAAAATACCGTGCGGGCCTACACAAAAAAGAAGGCTGACGGAACTTACGCCATACCGGCTGTGCACCAGCGTCCGGTGCTTTTGATCGGTCCTCCGGGAATCGGCAAGACAGCTATAATGGAACAGGCTGCAGAAAGCCTGCAGATCGGCCTTGTGGCCTACACCATTACCCACCATACAAGGCAGAGTGCCATCGGACTGCCGGTCATTGAAAAAAGGCAGTTTGACGGAAAAGAATATACGGTGACAGAATATACCATGAGTGAAATTGTGGCGTCTGTTTACCGGTGCATGGAGCGGACGGGGTGCAGAGAGGGCATCTTGTTTATTGACGAGATCAACTGTGTCTCAGAAACGCTTGCACCCACCATGCTCCAGTTTCTTCAGTGCAAGACTTTTGGGAGCCATAAGATACCGGAGGGCTGGGTCATAGTGGCAGCGGGAAATCCTCCCGAGTACAACAAATCCGTAAGGGAATTTGACATGGTCACCCTGGACAGGATCAAGCGGATCGAGGTGACAGAGGATTACGGCGTATGGAAATGTTATGCCAGAGAGCATGGGATACATGCATCCATTCCCGCATACCTGGATGTGCGGAGGGAGAATTTCTACCGCACCGAGGCAAATGCGGAGGGGCATTATTTTGTCACGGCCAGGGGCTGGGAGGATCTATCGCGGATGATGTATGTGTATGAGGAGCTTGGGATTCCTGTCACAGACGAGTTCGTGTTCCAATATATCCAGCAGCCGGAAGTAGCAAAGGATTTTACGGGATTTTACGGACTCTGCAGAAAATATCAGGAAGATTATGCGTTTTCTTCGCTTTTGGACGGGACTATGGATGATGCTGCGGTAAAGGAGAAAGAGGAACGGCTGAAAAGATCCGGTTATGATGAACGTATGGCGGTGATCAGTCTTCTTTTGGGAGCCGTGCATACAGCGCTTGCCCGGTATGCTGCCGGTGAACGGGAGACAAAGGCCCTTTATGAGGAAGCCCGCAGACTGAAGAACGGTCTGGATGTTCAGGAGCCGGAAGAGGCGGCCCGGATGCTGGATCATGAAATGGAAAAGCGGCAGCGCGCACTGGAGATAAAAAAGGAAGCGGGACTGTACCGGGAGGATGAAGCGTATCTTGCCCGGTATGTGACAGACTGGGTAAGGCGTTATCTGTATGAGTGGAAAAAGGTGAGCAGCCGGCAGGAATGCACGGCTTCCTCTGTATTAAAAGAGATGTTTGAACAGGAAAAGAAAAAACTGGATGATGCAAGAGCAGATGTGCAGCGGCTTTTGGAGCGGGCTTTTGCCTTTGCCGGTGAGGCTTTTTCAGGCGGACAGGAGATGGCTGTGTTCACAGAGGAGATTTCCAGGGATGAGACAGTGATGAAGTTCATCTTGGAAAATGGCTGTAAGGCGTACCGGGAAGCAGGAAAGATCCTGCAGACAGAGAAGAGAGAGCGTGAACTGAAGGAGGAAATCCGGGAGTTGTCGGATTGTCTTCAGACAGGAGAAAACATTTTGTGATTTCATAAATATCCAAAAAAAGAAGATACTAAGTAACAATGCATTACCGTAAAGACGGACGGGCAAAGAACTGGAAAGGACAAAACAATATGCTGAATAATATTTTGACTCGTGTGAACGATTTTATGTACACCTACCCGTTATTGATACTGCTTGTGGGTGCCGGTGTGTATTTTACCGTGCGGACCCGCTTTGTACAGGGACGCCTGCTTGGCGAAGCTTTTCGCGTGCTGCTTGAAAAAGCGGAGGTGAAAGACGGCAAAAAACAGGTATCCTCTTTTCAGGCATTGATGATATCCACTGCCTCCAGAGTGGGAACCGGCAACATTGCCGGAATTGCCACAGCCATTGCTGCCGGAGGCCCCGGCGCTGTGTTCTGGATGTGGGTGATGGCTGTGATCGGCAGTGCATCCGCCTTTATTGAGAGTACCCTGGCACAGGTGTACAAGGTGAAAGATGGAAAAGACTTCAGAGGCGGACCTTCTTATTATATGGAGAAGGCGCTTGGGAAGAGATATCTCGGAATTATATTTTCGGTACTGCTGATCATCTGTTTTGCCTACGGGTTTAACGGGCTGCAGTCTTTTAATATGTCCTCTTCCCTGGAATATTATATTCCGGGGTATGCGGACAGTGTTTATCCGGCTGTTATAGGCGCCGTGCTGGCGGCAGCTACGGCTTTTGTTATTTTCGGCGGGGTCCACAGGATCGGATTTATCACTTCTGTGATCGTGCCGGTGATGGCGGGCGGCTACCTGCTCATGGGGCTTGCCACCATGGTGATGAATGCGGGAAGGATTCCTGAAGTCTTTGCGCTGATCTTCAGGGAAGCCTTTGACGGAAGGGCGATTTTCGGAGGGTTTGCGGGCAGCGCTGTGGTGATCGGGATCAAGAGGGGACTTTTTTCCAATGAGGCCGGTATGGGAAGCGCACCAAATGCTTCTGCCAGCGCAGCGGTGAGTCATCCGGCAAAACAAGGGCTGGTGCAGGTGCTCTCCGTGTTTATTGATACGCTGCTTATCTGTTCCGCCACTGCCATGATGCTGCTGCTTTCCGGTGTGGAAGGAAAGTCAGGGGTTTTGGATGGGATTCCCTATGTGCAGCAGGCTATTTCTGCAAATGTGGGGACGTGGGGGATTCATTTTATCACGTTTTCCATTTTTACGTTTGCGTTTTCCAGTCTGGTGGGGAATTATTATTATGCGGAGTCGAATATTAAGTTTATTAAGGATGATAAGAAGCTTTTGTTTGTGTTCCGGGTGAGTTGTCTTTTGGCAGTGTTTTTGGGGGCGCAGGCGGATTTTTCAGTGATCTGGAATGTGGCGGATATTACAATGGGGGGAATGGCTGTGCTGAATATTGTGGTGATACTGCTGCTTGGGGGGACGGCTGTTAAGGTGCTTCGGGATTATGAGGAGCAGAAGAAGAGAGGGGTTGAGCCGGTTTTCAGGGCTGAGGAATTGGGGATTGAGAATACGGAGTGTTGGGGGGAGGAGGGACTTTAAAATAGGGTGGCTGATGCCGGATATGGCTGATGCCGGACGCCGGACCTGGCCGCAGGTTTCCCTGTACGGACGAGAGCAGAGAACTTTCAAGCTAACACGTAAGCCGCACTAAGTTCATCGCCTTAGGGCTCTTCACTAAGTGCTTGCTAACGTGTGGATCTTGAGAGATTCTCTAAACGCTCTTAAACGTCCGTACAGGGAAACCTGCGGCCAGGTCCGGCTGTTTTTTAGAACGGGACGGACGTAGTTTGTTATGTGTTTGAAAGTTGATTAGATGGACTATGTAGGGATAAGGGGAAAAGCAGTATGAGAATTGAAGATTATTTTGATGATAACGATGTGTTTGCTGAAGATAAGAAGTTTATATTGAAAAAGTTAAGTGAAAATGATAAAGAAGATTTTATGAAGTTACAGATGGATGTTTCTAGTATCAAAAAGGCATACGAAATAAATGATTTTTATGAGTTTTCATGGTCAAGTTTTTTACATGATAAAGATTTGAATTTATCATTGTTTTCAAAGGATACAGGAGTATATCTAGGGAGACTTATGCTTAAAAATCTCTCTGCTGACAAGCAGGAAATTGGAATTGATATTGTAGAAGATTATAGAAGGAAAGGGATAGGCAGCGCGGCTGTTTGTTTGTTGATGAAGCATGCAAAGGAGGTTAGCGGTGCCGATTGGTTTGAGATAAGAATTTATTCTGATAATATAGCAAGTATAAACATGTTTAAAAAGTTAGGGGCAGTTGAAGCAGATCGTGAAGATAGTGAGTTTATAAAAATCATGAAAGTAATGGAGAAATCTTTGAGGAAGGATGAAATAGAAAGGTCGAAAAGAAAATATTCGGATTTATTTGGAAGAGAAGAGGGCAGGAAAATATTGCTATTTAATCTAAAGGCTTTAGATTAAAAGAAACGGGTGTATCATGTTATTGCGTAGAAGGCAGAATTGGTATTTAAGTGTAAGGTCACGTTATGAATTCATAATCTTGGATGGGATATAATTTTGAATGACAGATGATTTTGATAAGAGGAAAGGAATGACGGCAAAAAAGAAAAATTTTTTACGGTTATACTTGACTAATTTTATCTAGATTGTTATAATATTAACAGTCAAGGAAATATTTAGGTAAAAGGATAGTTATTTAATTATTTATTTTTAGGAGGATATTTAAGATGAATCAGTGTTTTGGTTGTAACACATGTGCTAGTGCGGATAAGAAGCTGGAAGGGTATATCCGGGAGCTGCCGATGGAGACTTCACATCACAGGGTGGAAGGGCAGAGTACGAAGTGCGGGTTTGGTCTGCAGGGTATCTGCTGCAGGCTTTGTGCAAATGGGCCCTGCCGGATCACACCTAAGGCGCCGAGAGGAATCTGTGGTGCTACGGCAGATGTGATCGTGGCTCGTAACTTCCTGAGGGCTGTGGCAAGCGGGTCAGGGTGTTATATACATATTGTGGAAAATACGGCGCTGAATGTGAAGAAGACAGCTATGGCAAAAGGGGAGATCAAAGGAGAAAAATCCCTGAAGAGGCTGGCTGAGATTTTCGGTGTGGAAGGCAAAGATAAATGGGAGACTGCGCAGATCGTTGCCCAGAAGGTGCTGGATGATCTGTATAAACCGGAATATGAGAAGATGGAGCTGGTTGAGAAGATGGCTTACGCTCCCAGGTTCCAGAGATGGCAGGAGCTTGGAATCCTGCCGGGCGGCGCGAAAGGCGAGGTGTTCCATGGAGTTGTAAAATGCTCTACTAACCTGAATTCAGATCCGGTGGATATGCTGACAGATTGTCTGAAGCTGGGTATTTCCACAGGTATTTACGGACTGACACTGACGAATCTTCTGAATGATGTGCTGCTGGGTGAGCCAGAGCTCAGACTGGCGCCTGTGGGACTCAGGGTGATCGATCCGGATTATATAAATATTATGATCACAGGACATCAGCACACGATCTTTGTAGATCTGCAGGAGAGGCTGACTTCAAAAGAGGCTGTGGAGAAGGCAAAGGCTGCCGGAGCAAAAGGATTTAAGCTGGTTGGATGTACCTGTGTGGGACAGGATCTGCAGCTTCGCGGGGCGCATTACACAGAGGTGTTTGACGGTCATGCGGGAAACAATTACAGCAGTGAGGCTGTGCTGGCTACAGGCGGTATTGATGCGGTGCTCTCTGAGTTTAACTGTACACTTCCCGGCATTGAGCCTATCTGTGAGGAGCTGAAGATCAAACAGATCTGTCTGGATGATGTGGCGAAGAAGGCAAATGCAGAGCTGAAACCTTATGTATTTGAAGAGAGAGAAAAACAGAGTGAAGAGATCATAGATGAGATCGTTGCGGCTTACAAAGCAAGAAGAGGCAGTGTGCCCATGAATCTTCTGCCCGAACATGGAAATGACAACACCCTTACAGGTGTCAGCGAAGTGTCCTTAAAGGAATTCCTGGGCGGCAATTGGAAACCGCTGATCGACCTGATCGTTTCAGGTGATATCAAGGGTATTGCCGGTGTGGTTGGATGTTCTAATCTGACAGCGGGCGGCCATGATGTGCTGACAGTGGAAATGACAAAAGAGCTGATCGCAAAGGATATTCTGGTACTGACAGCAGGCTGTTCTTCAGGAGGTATTGAGAACTGCGGACTGATGACTCCGGAGGCTGCGAAATATGCAGGTCCGAAGCTGCGCGCTGTATGTGAGAAACTGAATATTCCTCCGGTATTGAACTTTGGACCATGTCTTGCGATCGGACGTCTGGAGATTGTTGCTACAGAGCTGGCAGAGGCAATCGGTGTTGATATTCCGAAGCTTCCTCTGGTACTGTCTGCTGCACAGTGGCTTGAGGAGCAGGCTCTGGCAGATGGATGCTTTGGCCTGGCTCTGGGACTGCCGCTGCATCTGGGAGTGCCGCCTTTTGTGACAGGAAGCAAAGTGGTGACAAAAGTGCTGACAGAGGATATGAAATCCCTCACAGGCGGGCAGGTTATTATCAATGGTGATGCAAAAGAGAGCGCTGAGATTCTGGATAAAATTATCGAGGAAAAACGTGCAGGCTTAAATATCTGATACAGGGGGGATGCGGTTATGAAGAGAATTATGGTGGATGCCAGCAAATGTGACGGCTGTAAAAGCTGCTCCCTGGCCTGCATGCAGGCGCACCGGGAAACACCGGGGACAATTTACGACCTGGACGTGACAGACATTTCCAACGAGACCAGAAACTTTATATATAAAAATCCGCAGGGCGGCTATACTCCTATTTTCTGCCGCCACTGTGATCAGCCGGAGTGTTTGATGTCCTGTATGAGCGGGGCACTTACAAAGGATGAGAAGACCGGGCATGTGCTGTACAATGAGGAAAAATGCGGTTCCTGTTTCATGTGTGTCATGAACTGTCCGTACGGAGTTTTAAAACCGGATGAAAAGACGCATTTAAAAGTGATCAAATGTGATTTCTGCATTGACAAAGGCGAGGAACCCAGTTGTGTAAAAGCCTGTCCAAAAGAGGCTATCTGGGTAGAGGAGGTGTAGCATGGGATATGTGATTTTAGGCGTGGGTGCTGCGGGCATTACTGCGGCAAAGACCATCCGGAAAGCAGAGAAAGAGGCGGAGATCACCATGATCTCCACGGACCGACAGGTACATTCCCGCTGTATGCTGCACAAATATTTGAGCCATGAGCGGACAGCCGAAAAGCTGAGCTTTGTACCGGAAGATTTTTTTGAGACCAACAGGATTCACTGGATAAAAGGAAAAACCGTTACAGGTCTCGATACTGCAAAAAAGAAAGTTATATTGGAAGACGGCGGGGAAGTTCCCTATGATAAGCTGCTGATCGCCACAGGCGCTGAGAGCTTTATCCCTCCTGTGGGAAATCTGCGGGAAGCTGCCAATGTATTCGGGCTGCGCCATCTGCACGATGCGGAAGCAATTGATAAAATGGCAGAAAGCGCAGAGCAGATCGTCATCATCGGTTCCGGCCTGGTGGGGCTGGATGCGGCTTACGGTCTGATGGAAACAGGAAAGAAGGTATCCATTGTGGAGATGGCAGATCAGATCCTGCCTATTCAGCTTGATAAAACGGGTGCTCTCGAATATCAGAAACGTTTTGAGGCGGCAGGTGCTTCCTTTTACCTGGGAAGAAAAGCTGCTGAGACAAAAATGGATGAAAACGGCAGAATCACGGAGGTGATTCTTGACAATGGAGAGTCACTGCCGTGTGATATGGTGATCGTGGCGGCAGGTGTGAGAAGTGCCACCGCAGGTCTTGACGGTGAAGGAATCGTGGTTGACAGAGGCATGAAGGTCAATGATTATTTGCAGACCGGTGCTGCCGATGTCTATGCTGCCGGGGATGTGACAGGGCTTTCCGGTATCTGGCCCAATGCCCAGAAACAGGGAGAGACGGCTGCCCTCAATATGATGGGGGGAAATGTGGAATATGAGGATCGGTTTGCAATCAAGAATACCATTAATTTCTTTGGGCTGGTATCTCTCTGTGTAGGTCTGATCGTTCCGGAAACTACCGATGTGGTGATCGCTAGAGAAGATGCAAGCAATTATAAACGCGTGATAATCCGTGGCGGAAAAGTAGTGGGTGTGCTTCTTCAGGGAGATATTTCCCATGCAGGTATCTGGCAGTATCTCATTAAAAATGAGATTTCCATTTCAGGGATTGAAAAGGATATCTTTGATCTGAATTTCGGTGATTTTTACGGAATCAGAGATAATGGGGAATATACCTGGCGCACAGCGTGATGATGACCTGTGATTTTTATAAAAAAGGGCTTGACAAACTGAAGTTTTAACGGGTATACTTGGTGACATATACAGAAATGCTGTGATGGGAACAAGTAATCCCCGTGGGCTTCCACAGAAAGCTGCCGGCTGATGAGAGGCGCGGAAGGAAGCGGACGATGAATACCTCCCTGAGCTTCACACCGAACAGTAGTTATGCTGCGGACAACAGTGTAAGGCTTAAGTAGGCTGTGACGGAGTGGCACACGTTATCGTGCAGATGAGTATCGCCTTGTCAAAAGGCCGTACTTACTGAGGCAGACGATGTGAATCGTCTGTGAAAAAAGGTGGTAACACGGAAGCAGATACAGCTCCCGTCCTTTGTAAAGAGGACGGGAGCTTTTTATTGTGCGCAGGTGTGCGGATACCGCTTTCGTCCGGTTAGAATTTACAGATAAGTAAAGGAGAAAACACTATGAAAATCTATGAAGAACTGACTGCCAGAGGCTTGATCGCACAGGTGACAGATGAAGAAGAGATCCGTGAGCTGGTGAACAACGGAAAAGCAACATTTTACATCGGTTTTGACCCTACAGCCGACAGTCTGCATGTGGGACATTTTATGGCTCTGTGCCTGATGAAGCGTCTGCAGATGGCAGGCAACAAGCCGATCGCCTTACTCGGCGGCGGTACCGGCATGATCGGAGACCCTTCTGGGAGAAGCGACATGCGCCAGATGATGACAGAGGAGACGATCCAGTATAACTGTGACTGTTTCAGAAAACAGATGAGCCGTTTTATTGATTTTTCAGAGGGAAAAGCCCTTATGGTAAATAATGCAGACTGGCTTCTGGACCTCAATTATGTGGAGATGTTGAGAGAAGTGGGCGCTCATTTTTCCGTAAACAATATGCTTCGCGCAGAGTGCTACAAACAGCGCATGGAAAAGGGACTGAGTTTCTTTGAATTTAACTACATGATCATGCAGAGCTATGACTTTTATATGCTGTACAAGAACTACGGTTGTAATATGCAGTTCGGCGGGGATGACCAGTGGAGCAACATGCTGGGCGGTACAGAGCTGATCCGCCGTAAGCTTGGAAAAGACGCCTATGCCATGACCATTACCCTGCTTCTGAATTCAGAGGGCAAGAAGATGGGCAAAACCCAGTCAGGAGCTGTCTGGCTGGATCCCAATAAGACATCACCTTTTGACTTTTATCAGTATTGGAGAAATGTCAGCGACGCAGATGTGCTGAAATGTCTGCGCATGCTTACATTCCTGCCTTTAGAGCAGATTGATGAGATGGACAAATGGGAGGGCAGCCAGCTCAATACAGCAAAAGAGATTCTGGCTTATGAGCTGACCAGCCTGGTACATGGCGAGGAAGAGGCCGGAAAATCCCAGGAGGCAGCAAGAGCTTTATTTACCAGCGGAAATGCAGCAGATATGCCGTCAGCCGTCATTGAACAGTCAGATCTGCAGGACGGAAATATTGACCTTATTTCACTTCTGCACAAGAGCGGATTGGTGGGCAGCCGTTCCGAGGGAAGAAGAGCCATCGAACAGGGCGGCGTTGCCATTGACGGTGAGAAGATCACAGATGTAAAATATCTGGTTCCGGGAGAAAAACTGGACGGGGACGGAATCGTTCTGAAACGCGGAAAGAAAAATTTCCGGAAAGTGACAATAAAATAAAGCCATAAGGATTCGGTCAACAGAGCCGCAGCAGGTATTCGTCCATAAGAATTATCTTATAATAGGACGGATATCTGCTGTGAACTGTGTCAGCCGTTACGTTTTGTGCAAAATCATCAAATTATTTTTTCTTTGTTAATGCCATTGCATTTTAACTCAGAATATGGTAATCTGGATTTACGAAAAGGTCAGCGCTGAACAATCGAAAACGCGCAGAAAACAATTCTAAAATTAAGACAATATGACACACATTTCCAAATTCTATGGAATTCCCATATTATTTCCAATTATAAAGATTCAGAGCAAAGGAATACCAACATTGTTTTTCTGATTGCGAAGCGCCTGCCGGAACAGAGAGGTTATGAGAATGAACAAAAAAGGAATGATATTTGAAGGGCTGAAAGTGCGCAATGAGATTAAAAAGGCAATGTATCAGGAGGAAAATCTGCCGGACCGCATACAGGAGGAGAACCGTTACCTGACAGAAGCGGAAGGCGAGGACACAGGTAAAAGTGTGCTTAAATGTGAGCGGGAACTGACACGTGTTCTGGAAAAGCTGATGAATGAGGATGGGGAGGAAATCTGCCTTGATGTGACCTATTTTCTGGTTTTTGCAGCAGCGCAGAATCCTGTCTGCCAGGAGGAACTGAAGACACTTACACCGGAGCAGATTCTTGAATATCAGAAGATTTTTTTGGACAATGGGTATCATGGAGAGTATTTCTTGTCCTGCCTGGGCTATGAGGAATATTATTATGCACAGGTGCTCTTTGGCATGCTGGAAGTGATGCGGGAGGGAAGCAGAGAGAAAGCGGAGGATGCTTACAGGCTGTTTATGGGGCTTATCCGCAAAGGCTGGCACAGTGCCAGAAAGGAACTTTTTAAAGAAGAGACCCTGGAGTTTCAGTGTATACAGGAATGGGCAGAACCTTATACAGAACAGCCGGCCATGGGAATGAGCCAGATATGTGTTATTTATCTGCTGGCAGAAGCCTGTCATGTGGAGATAAGGAAGAATGTGAATTATTACCTGATACTGGAGTGTATGATTGACAGAAATACGATCTGGGACAGCAAAAAAGAGGAGATTCTGGAATATGAGGTCTGGGGAAGGCAGGGATATGCGGACAGCAGTTTCAGCAGAATGCTGGCGGAGACTGTACGGAATCCGTTTCAGGCAGCGCTGGGATTTCAGGTGGAAGGATATGAAGAGTTCGATTGTTACCTCCAGAATCTTTTCCATTTGGGAGGCATTGACAGAAATGTGCTTGGCGGGGAAGTGCTGGATGAGAGGACACGTGAGATTCTTCTGGAGATTGGTGAATTTGAAGAAAAATCCGGTTTGGAGAAGTACATTTACTCCCTTTACATTGTTTTGCTGTCCGGTTATGTAAAAAAATGCCTGGATAAGATCCTTGAAAATAATCCGGCCAGATGGCAGAGGTGCGTAGACCGGGAGGCAGAAGAAAAAGATACTTTAAAAAAACAGATCAATGAGCTGGAAGTATACTGCAGAAGCGTAAAGAAGAGAAACCGTGAACTGGAAGAAAAATTGGAGCAGGCAGAACGAACCGTACGCCGCAAAGAGAACCAGATGCAGCGCGCAGTAAAGCAGCACCAGTCTGAAAAACAGGAATTGATAAAGCTGAGAGAGCGCCAATATAATACCGGAAAAGCGGGCTGATGACTTTTGCATAATAGTCTGCAAAAGGGCAATGCTGTAAATTGCGAAAGCAATATTTTTAGCAGAATTAACAAAATATTATATGCAAAAATAGGCACTATTTTTTAACGGTATAAATGGATTTTATCAGCAAAGTATGATATACTTTGAATACAAGAAAGGTCAGTAAAACAATATGAGAGAAAACCAATTGTTAGAGTTAATATATGAGGAATTGACTGTCGTAAAAAATAATACGGAATCTATGAAAGAGGACATTGTTACATTAAATGAAAATGTCAGTATTTTGAAAGAGGATGTCAATGAACTAAAGGGAGATGTAAATGCCCTGAAGAAAGATGTCAGTGTCTTAAAAGAAGACGTCAGTGAGTTAAAAGAAGATGTCAGTGTCTTAAAAGAAGACGTCAGTGAGTTAAAAGAAGATGTCAGCGTCCTGAAGGAAGACGTAAATGGATTAAAAGAAGATGTTAGTGTCCTGAAAGAAGATGTAAATGGGTTAAAAGAAGATGTCAGTGTCTTGAAAGAAGATGTCAACGGTTTAAAGGAGGATGTCGGAATCCTGAAAGTAGATGTCAGCGGATTAAAAGAGGACGTGATTCTTCTGAAAAAGGACGTCAATCATTTAAAGGAGGAAGTCACCAGAATAAAAGCAGCGCAGGCCCGTACGGACCGCCGGATTTCTTTCATTTACAAAGAATTGAAAAATATGGATGATGCCATATTGGGAGAGGTTGAAAGAGTACATGAAATCCTGGACCGCCATGCAGCGGACGGGAGTAAACATTTCGCATAATTTACACGTGCACTTCTAAACGGGCAGTGTTTCATTATTCTATGAAATGCTGCCCGTTGTCTCTGCTCTCTGCAGAAAATTAAAATCAACTATTGACAAATAAAACACATGGCATTATAATTGAAAAAAAGTTGAATTGATTAACACTTTAAACCGATGAACAAGAGGAGTAGGTAAGAATATTTACTTCCAGAGAGCCGTTGCTGGTGGGAATGCGGCAGTAAGAGTTTTTACTGAATGGACTTGTGAGGGCAGCTTGAAACCTTTGTGATCCGAATAGGATTTGGGAGAAGGAAGTAGACGCTGACGGGGAGCTTATCCGTTATCAAGGAGCAGTGTATGATAGTACATGAAAGAGCGGTTCATATTACGTTAAGTATATGAGCAATATGGGTGGTACCGCAGGAGTTTTGAATTTACAGCTCTTGTCCCATTGGAGAAATCTGATGGGGCAGGAGCTTTTTTATTTACAGAAAAACCTGATCTCGCTCTTTGGAAAGGGAGGAAAAACATGACGATTACACCAGACTGCAACACAATCCTGAAACTGGCAGAAAAATATTCCATTGTACCTGTATGCAGAGAAATCTATGCGGATGTTACAACACCTATTACGCTGCTCCGCAAACTTACAGGGTTCTCGAAAAGATACTATCTTCTGGAGAGTATCGAGGGCGGGGAGACTTGGGGAAGATATTCCTTTTTGGGATATGACCCGGTCATGCGGGTAACCTGCAGGGACCGCAAAGTATATATAGAAAAGCAGGGGAAGACAGAAACTGTGGAGACAGAAAAGCCTCTGCATGTACTGAGAGAAATCATGAAAGATTACAAGTCTCCGAGGCTTTCCGGTATGCCTCCGTTTACCGGCGGATTTGTGGGGTATTTTGCATATTCCCTGGTGGGCTATGCGGAACCGGTACTCAATATTAAAAAAGGCACATTTCCGGATTATGATGTGATGCTTTTTGACAAGGTGATCGCCTATGACCATCTGAAACAGAAAATCTGTATCATTGTCAATATGCGGACTGATAAAGTGATGGAGAATTATGGGGAAGCCACAGCGGAGATCGCCAGAATAGCCGGACTGATCAAAAGTGCACCGGTGCCTGCCATAGCCGGTGAACCGGAGCAGATAGATTTCACCTGCAATGTAAGCAGAGAAGAATACTGCAGCATTGTGGAGAAAACGAAAGAATACATAAGAGACGGAGATATCTTCCAGGCTGTCATTTCCAGACAGTTCAGCAGCCCTATGAAGGGAAGTCTCCTGAATGCCTACCGGGTCCTGCGCACCACGAACCCGTCCCCATACATGGTATATCTCCACTTTGATGAGGAGGAGCTGATGAGTACCTCACCGGAAACACTGGTCCGTCTTCAGGACGGCAGACTGACAACCTTCCCGGTGGCAGGCTCCAGACCAAGGGGCATGGATGCAGAGGAGGATGAAGCTCTTGAGAGGGACCTTCTGCAGGACGAAAAGGAGCTGTCAGAGCACAATATGCTGGTGGATCTGGGAAGAAACGACCTGGGACGTATCAGCCGGTTTGGCTCTGTGGAAGTGACGAAATACATGATGATTCACCGCTACTCGAAAATTATGCACATCTGTTCCCAGGTGGAAGGTTCCATCCGGGAGGATAAGGATGCACTGGATGCCATTGAGGCTGTGCTTCCGGCAGGAACTCTTTCCGGAGCTCCGAAAATCAGAGCCTGTGAGATCATTGAGGAGCTGGAAAGCACAGAGAGAGGTGTATATGGCGGTGCCATCGGTTATTTGGATTTTGCCGGCAATCTGGACACCTGCATTGCCATCCGCATGGCAGTCAAAAAGGACGGAAAGGTCTATGTGCAGGCCGGCGGCGGAATTGTGGCAGACAGTGTACCGGAGCTTGAATATGAAGAATCGGCAAATAAAGCGGCAGCGGTTATGCAGGCCATCCAAAATGCCGGGGAGGTGGATGAGTTATGATAGCATTGATTGACAATTACGACAGTTTTACTTACAACCTGGTACAGATGATAGGAACTATTAACCCTGACATCCGCGTGATCCGGAATGATGAGATGACAGTGGAGGAAATCGCCGCATTACAGCCTTCCCACATCATCCTCTCACCGGGACCCGGATACCCAAAAGATGCAGGCGTATGTGAAGCCGTCATTCAGAGACTGCAGGGCAGAGTTCCCATTCTGGGGGTCTGCCTGGGACATCAGGCAATCTGTGAGGTGTATGGTGCCAGGATCAGCCATGCCAGACATCTGATGCACGGCAAAAAAAGCAGGGTGCACATTCAGACGGAAAGCCCTGTCTTCGCAGGCATGGAGGAGGAGATTGACGCAGCCAGGTACCATTCCCTCATAGCAGAAGACGGTACCATCCCTGACTGTCTGCAGGTATTATCCACAGATGTGGAGAACGGGGAAATCATGGCAGTGGGCCACAGGGAATATCCGGTGTACGGACTCCAGTTCCATCCGGAATCCATACTCACACCAAAAGGAAAAAGCATAATGGAGAATTTTTTAAATATAAAAGCCGGAAGAGGAGATAAGATCATGATCAAAGAGGCAATTCACACACTGATGGACGGTAAGGATTTAAGCTATGAAGTGGCAAAGGCAGTTATGCACGAAATGATGGACGGCATTGCCACACAGGCCCAGATGGGAGCTTTTCTGGCTGCGCTGCGCATGCAGGGCGAGAGTATTGACGAGATTACGGCATTTGCTGAGGTCATGAGGGAAAAAGGAATTAAGATAAAGCCGGAGAGAGAGGTCATAGATATTGTGGGAACCGGCGGAGATGAGGCGGGAACATTCAATATTTCCACAACTGCCGCATTTGTGGTTGCAGCAGGCGGTGTACCCGTGGCAAAACACGGAAACCGCAGCGTATCCAGTAAAAGCGGTGCTGCGGATGTTCTGGAACATCTGGGCGCCAATGTGGCTCTGGATGCAAAGCAGAATGAGACGATCCTCAATAAGACCGGCATGTGCTTCATGTTTGCACCTGTTTACCACTCCTCCATGAAATATGCCGCTCCGGTCAGAAAGGAGATGGGGGTCCGTACAGTCTTCAATATTTTGGGCCCTCTGTCCAATCCGGCAGCTGCCACCATGCAGCTTCTGGGTGTATATGACAAAAACCTGGTGGAGCCGCTGGCTAAGGTGCTGGGCAATCTGGGCGTGACAAGAGGTGTGGCCGTGTGCGGCGAAGATGGCCTGGATGAGATCACCCTGACCGGGGAAACTACAGTCTGCGAAATACGTTTCGGCGAGACTTCCTGCTACACCATTTCACCGGAACAGTTTGGCATGGAGCGCTGTGAGCTGGCCCAACTGGTGGGTGGTTCCCCTGCAGACAATGCCCAGATCACAAGAGACATTTTATCAGGCCGTGAGACCGGTCCAAAGCGCGACGTGGTTCTTTTAAACGCGGGTATGAGTCTCTATCTGGGAATTGACGGCATTACTCTGCAGGAGGGTATTAATATGGCAAGAGAGTTGATAGAGAGCGGAAAAGCGCAGGCGAAATTCGATGAGTTTGTTAAGGCCACAAGAGAACAGTAAAGGAGGGGACTGCAAAATGATTCTGGAGCAGATAGCAAGAGATACAGAAATCCGCGTGACAAATCAGAAAAAGAAGGTTCCCCTCGGAACACTGAAAAAAGCCGCATACAGCATGGAGACAGAGACAGGATTTCCTTTTGAAAAAGCACTGGCAAAAGAAGGTCTCAGTTTCATTTGCGAGGTGAAAAAAGCGTCTCCCTCAAAGGGAATCATTGCAGAGGATTTTCCTTATCTGGATATTGCCAGGGAATATGAGGCAGCTGGGGCAGACGCCATTTCCTGTCTGACAGAGCCGAAATATTTTCTGGGCCGTGACAGCTATCTGAAGGAAATCGCGGAAACTGTAAAGATCCCGGTTCTCAGGAAAGATTTTGTGGTGGAGGAATACCAGATTTATGAGGCAAAGGTCCTGGGAGCCGGCGCTGTGCTCCTGATCTGCGCCCTCATAGAACCGGAGCTTTTAAAGCGTTATATCCAGGTGTGCGACACCCTGGGGCTTTCCGCTTTGGTGGAGGCCCACGACGAGAAGGAAATCTCCCATGCTGTGTGGGCGGGAGCCAGAGTCATTGGCGTAAATAACCGCAACCTGAAAGATTTTAGTGTAGATGTGGGAAACAGCACAAAGCTTCGCGCTCTGGCGCCGAAAGAAGTCCTGTTCGTGGCAGAGAGCGGTATCAAGGGACCTGAGGACATTGCTCGTTTAAAAGAAAATGAAGTGGATGCGGTGCTGATCGGTGAGACACTGATGAAGAGCAGAGACAAGAAAAAAATGCTCTCTTACCTAAAAGGGGAGGGAACATCCGATGGGCAGTAAAGTGAAGATCTGCGGTCTTGTAAGGCCGGAGGATATTGAAACGGCAAATCTGTGCCGGCCGGATTATATCGGATTCGTCTTTGCGGACAGCCGGCGCCGGGTTTCGATAGAGCAGGCGGAGTGTTTGAGAGCAGGACTGGCGGACGGGATTCTGGCAGTCGGTGTCTTTGTAAACGCCCCGGCACAGGAAGCGGCCCGGATCGCCGAAAAGGGGATCATAGATATCATTCAGCTTCATGGAGATGAGGATGAAGCCTATATTCGAACTATAAAAAAATATACCCGGAAACCGGTCATAAAAGCTGTCCGTGTACAGAGCCGAGAACAGATTCTAAAGGCCGAAGAACTGCCCTGTGAATATCTGCTTCTCGATACATATACAAAGGGGCAGTATGGCGGAAGCGGAAAAGGGTTTGACCTGTCCCTGATTCCAAGCCTCAAAAGACCTTTTTTTCTGGCCGGCGGCCTGAATGCTGAAAATGTATCAGGTGCACTGAGAGAAAGCGGCGCGTTTGCCGCAGATGTAAGCAGTGCGGTTGAGACAGGAGGATATAAGGACAGGGAAAAGGTTGAGGCATTTATCCGGGCAGTACGGGAGCAGCAGACAGATACCTGCCGCCACTATTCTTTTGCACGGTCAGCGCAGTAAATGCGCAGACCTGACTGAACAGTTACAAAGGATCAATCATATAAGGAAGAGGATGAAGAGATGAGTAAAGGAAGATTTGGTAATTACGGAGGGCAGTACATTCCGGAGACACTTATGAACGCAGTACATGAACTGGAGGAGGCATATGAAAAATACAGCAAAGACCCGGAGTTTAACAGGGAACTGGACGATCTGCTGAAAAATTATGCCGGACGTCCTTCCCTGCTGTATTATGCAGAGAAGATGACAAAAGATCTGGGAGGCGCTAAGATCTATCTGAAGCGGGAGGATTTAAATCACACAGGTTCCCACAAGATCAACAATGTCCTGGGACAGGTGCTCCTTGCCAAAAAGATGGGCAAAACAAGAGTCATCGCTGAGACGGGAGCAGGACAGCACGGGGTTGCCACAGCTACGGCAGCAGCACTTATGGGGCTTGAATGTGAAGTCTTCATGGGACGCGAGGACACGGACCGCCAGGCTTTGAATGTATACCGCATGGAACTTCTGGGGGCGAAGGTACACCCTGTTGACAGCGGCACCGCGACTTTGAAGGATGCGGTAAATGAGACCATGAGGGAATGGACCAGAAGGATGGATGACACCCTGTATGTGCTGGGGTCTGTTATGGGGCCTCACCCCTTCCCCATGATTGTCCGCGATTTCCAGAAAATCATCGGAAAAGAGATCAAGGAGCAGCTGCAGGAAAAGGAAGGCAGACTTCCGGATGCTGTGATCGCCTGTGTGGGCGGCGGCAGCAATGCCATGGGAGCCTTTTATGAATTTATCCGGGAGGAGCAGGTACAGCTTATCGGATGTGAAGCGGCAGGCCTTGGCGTGGATACAGAAAAGCATGCTGCCACCATCGCCAGAGGTTCAGAAGGTGTCTTCCACGGCATGAAATCCCTGTTCTGCCAGGATGCGTACGGACAGATCGCGCCGGTATATTCCATCTCCGCGGGGCTTGATTACCCCGGCATCGGACCGGAACACGCCAATTTGAATGAGACAGGCAGAGCAGAATATGTGCCGATCACAGACGTGGAGGCAGTGGAGGCATTTGAATACCTCTCAAGGACCGAGGGCATTATCCCGGCCATAGAAAGCGCCCATGCAGTGGCATACGCAAGAAAACTGGCACCGACTATGGACAAAGATAAAATCATTGTTGTAAATATTTCCGGCAGAGGCGATAAGGATGTGGCTGCCATAGCACGATACAGAGGAGTGGAGATCTATGAATAAAATACAGCAGGCATTTGAAAACAAAAAAGCATTTATTCCCTTTATCACAGGCGGGGACCCCACGCTTGACGTGACAGAGCAGCTTCTGTACGCCATGGAGTCGGCAGGGGCTGACCTGATCGAGATCGGCATACCGTTTTCCGATCCCACAGCGGAAGGCCCTGTGATCCAGGAGGCCAACGAGAGAGCTCTGAAAGCGGGATGCACCACAGATAAATTGTTTGACATGATACAAAGGGCGAGAAAGAAAGTCACTGTGCCTATCGTATTTCTGACTTACGTGAATCCTATTTTTACATACGGCAAGGAGCGCTTCATGAAAAGATGTGTGGAGTGCGGGATAGACGGCATCATTGTTCCGGATATGCCCTATGAGGAAAGACAGGAGCTGGCACCTGCCTGCGACGCCTACGGGATTGATATCATCCCCCTCATAGCGCCCACGTCAAAGGACCGCATCACCATGATCGCAAAGGCAGCAAAAGGCTATATCTACTGTGTCTCCTCCTTGGGAGTGACCGGGGTGAGAAGTGAGATCAGGACAGACATCGGTGCCATGGTGGAGCTGGTCCGTCAGGCTACGGATGTACCGTGCGCAGTGGGGTTCGGAATATCTACCCCCGAGCAGGCGTATCACATGGCAAAGGTTTCAGACGGAGCCATCGTGGGTTCTGCAATTGTTAAAATTGTGGCAAAATACGGAAAAGATTGTGTGCCTTATGTGGCTCAGTATGTAAAAGAAATGAAGGCGGCAGTGGACCGGGCAAAGGGTTGAAAACAGCGGAGGATGGGCAGTTCCATCCTCCCTTTTTATGCAGAAAAATCCATATGGCGGAACATTACCTGCGCGTATTATGCAAGTCTGACAAAAAACATACACAATAATTAAATATTTCACAAATTCTTGTTGAAAAATTCCCGGAAAAAGGGTACAATTATAATCGGCAGAAATTGGTTTTGTCTTTTAACTCAACAAAGTAAAACCAGGAGGCGATTTCTGCATGAAAGCCGGATTATCACGCAGATTTTTCGTGCAGAATCCAGGTAAATAATAAAAAATGGAGGGCTGATAAATGAGTAATACAGCACAAAGCTTGGCAAGTAAAAGAATTGCTTCTTTACTTGATGAGAACAGTTTTGTTGAAATCGGCGGCTGTGTCACAGCCAGAAACACAGATTTCAACTTATCTGAAAAGGAAACACCGGCAGACGGTGTCATCACCGGTTACGGTGTCATTGACGGCAGCCTGGTGTATGTGTACAGCCAGGATGCTTCCGTTCTGAACGGAACCATCGGTGAAATGCATGCCAAAAAGATTGTCAGACTTTACGACCTGGCAATGAAGACAGGCGCTCCGGTGATCGGACTTGTGGACTGTGCAGGTCTGAGACTGCAGGAAGCTACAGACGCACTGAATGCTTTTGGCGAAATTTACACCAAACAGGTTATGGCGTCAGGTGTGATTCCGCAGATCACAGGTATCTTCGGGACCTGCGGCGGCGGTCTTGCAATCGTTCCGGCTCTTACCGATTTCACCTTCATGGAGGAGAAGAGCGGTAAACTGTTTGTAAACTCCCCCAACGCTTTAGAGGGAAATGAAATTTCCAAATGTGATACATCCAGCGCAAAATACCAGAGCGAAGAGGCTGGCCTGGTAGATGTTCTGGGAAGTGAGGAGGAAATCCTTGCACAGATGAGACTGCTGATATCTATGCTGCCTTCCAACTACGAAGACAATTCTTCCTATGAAGACTGCACTGATGATCTGAACCGTGTATGCCCGGAACTGGAAAACTGTGTTGGTGATACTGCCATTGCTCTTTCCCAGATCGCGGACAACAATGAGTTCTTTGAGGTAAAAGCTGCATACGCAAAAGACATGGTGACAGGCTTCATCCGTCTGAACGGCGCTACTGTGGGCTGCGTTGCCAACAGAAGCGAGGTTTACAACGATGAAGGGGAGAAGACAGAGTCCTTTGACAAGGTTCTCTCTGTAAGAGGATGCAAGAAAGCAGCAGATTTCGTTAAATTCTGTGACGCTTTTGAAATTCCGGTACTGTCTCTGACAAATGTAAAAGGCTACAAAGCTACAAAATGCTCAGAAGCCAACATTGCCAAGGCAGCGGCACAGCTTACTTACGCATTTACAAATGCAACCGTACCGAAGGTGAACATCGTGATCGGTGAAGCGTTCGGAAGTGCATATCTGGCAATGAACAGCAAATCCACAGGAGCGGACATGGTATTTGCATGGCCGGGCGCTCAGATCGGTATGATGGACGCGCGTCTTGCAGCTAAGATCATGTATGCAGACAGCGATGCTGCTACGATCAATGAAAAGGCCGCTGAATATGCTGACTTACAGTCAAGCGCAATGGCTGCTGCCAAGAGAGGTTATGTGGATTCCATCATCGAGGCAGAAGATACAAGAAAATATGTGATTGGTGCTTTTGAAATGTTATTCACAAAGAGAGAAGATCGTCCCAGCAAGAAACACGGCACGGTTTAGGCGAGGTGAATCATATGAAGCAGACATGGAAAAAATTAATTGGTTTAATCCTGATCGGAGTATGCGTCCTGGCTATGACAGCCTGCGGCAGCAGCAAAGACTCCACAGGCGGTTTGAAAAAGCTGGACGATGCCACCGTTGACTCTCTGGTGGAGAGCTTCGGAAGTGTTGTCGGCAACATTGCCAATCTGGATGAGGAATCCATCGCAAGCCTGATGGAAGGTGACGATGCCTTCAGTGCTTCCGCAGCCAGCGCATGGGACGGAGCCGGAGAAGATCTGGGAACATATGTTGAGACAACCAAGGGCGAGGTGGAGGACAAAGACGGCAGCTATATTCTTACGCTGACCTGTACTTTTGAGAAACGCAGTGCAGACTGCATCTTTACTTTGGACAAAAACGGCAATCCTCTCAGCGTGACTATTGACCCGCAGTACTCAATGGGCGAAAAAATGGCACAGGCAGGACAGAATACACTTCTGGGTGTTGGTACTGTTTTTGTAATGCTTATCTTCCTGTGCTTTGTTATTTCCTTAATGAAATACATTCCGGGCTTTGTAGAGTCCTTTGGCAAGAAGAAAGCTGTTCCGGAAGAGATTCAAGTTCCGGCTGCCCCGGCTGCTCCTGTTATTCCTGAAGCAGCGGAAGAAGAGGTTGTGGATGACGGTGAGCTGATTGCAGTCATTGCAGCGGCGATCGCAGCATCTGAAAATACATCTACAGACAGTTTTGTAGTTCGTTCCATCAGAAAATCAACAAAAAGAAATTGGCAGAGAGCCTAATCACAGGAGGAAATGGTTATGAAATCTTATACAATTACAGTTAATGGCGTTGCATACGATGTAACAGTGGAAGAGGGCGCAGGAAACGCAGCAGCTCCTGCGGCAGCACCGAAGGCTGCTCCCAAGGCAGCACCGAAAGCAGCTCCGGCAGCAAAACCTGCAGCATCTGCAGCAGGCGCAGTGGCAGTTACCGCATCTGTTCCGGGTAAAGTATTCAAAGTGGAAGCAAGTGTGGGACAGGCAGTAAAAGCCGGCGATAACATTGTCATCCTGGAAGCCATGAAAATGGAAATTCCGGTTGTTGCTCCGCAGGACGGTACCATTGCAAGTATTGACGTGGCAGTTGGTGATTCCGTAGAAAACGGCGATACACTGGCATCCATGAACTAGAATTTGCAAGCATTTGTAAATTCCCGACAGCTAAGAGATAAATCTTGCTGATACAATAGAAAGCACACATCGAGAACTTTCTATTGTCACGAATACGAACAATGGGAGGTAATATAATGTCTAACGTTACAGATACACTGTCTAACCTGCTCCACCAGACAGCGTTTTTCAATCTGACATGGGGAAATTACCTTATGATTTTAGTTGCCTTTGTTTTCCTTTTCCTGGCAATTAAAAAAGGATTTGAACCGCTTCTTCTGGTGCCGATTGCTTTCGGTATGCTGTTGGTTAATATCTATCCTGATATTATGGCACAGCCATACACGGATGCAGCAGGAATCGAGCACGCAGGTGGACTTCTTCACTATTTTTATCTGATGGATGAATGGAGTATTCTTCCGTCCCTGATCTTCATGGGTGTTGGTGCCATGACAGACTTTGGCCCGCTGATCGCAAACCCCAAGAGCTTTCTTATGGGTGCGGCAGCACAGCTGGGTATCTACATGGCGTACTTCCTGGCTATCTTCATGGGATTCAACGGAAAGGCAGCAGCAGCTATCTCCATTATCGGCGGTGCTGACGGCCCGACCTCCATCTTCCTGGCAGGTAAACTGGGGCAGACAATGCTCATGGGACCCATTGCGGTGGCGGCATATTCCTATATGTCCCTGGTTCCGATCATCCAGCCGCCGATCATGAAACTTCTCACAACAGAGAAGGAGCGCAAGATCAAAATGGAACAGCTCCGTCCGGTTTCCAAACTGGAAAAGATCCTGTTCCCGATCATCATCACCGTTGTTGTTTGTCTGATTCTTCCTACAACAGCTCCGCTGGTTGGTATGTTAATGCTTGGTAATCTGTTCCGCGAATCAGGTGTTGTAAAACAGCTGAGCGAGACAGCTTCCAATGCCCTTATGTATATTGTAGTTATCTTACTGGGAACTTCCGTAGGTGCTTCCACAAGCGCTGAGGCATTCCTGAAACTGGACACTCTGAAAATCGTCGTATTAGGTCTGGTCGCATTCGCAGTCGGTACGGCAGGCGGTGTGCTCCTCGGTAAGTTAATGTGCAAACTGTCCGGCGGCAAGATCAACCCGTTGATCGGTTCTGCCGGTGTATCTGCTGTTCCTATGGCAGCCCGTGTATCCCAGAAGGTCGGTGCTGAGGCGGACCCCACCAACTTCCTGCTGATGCATGCAATGGGCCCGAACGTTGCAGGTGTTATCGGTACTGCGGTAGCGGCCGGTACCTTCATGGCAATTTTCGGTGTTTAACAGTATGAAAACATGTTTTAAAAATTTAGGAGGAAATTAAGATGGCAGAGGTAGTAAAAAAACCGATTAAGATTACTGAAACAATCTTACGTGATGCACATCAGTCCCTGATTGCGACCAGAATGTCCACAGAGCAGATGCTGCCCATCGTAGATAAACTGGATAAAGTGGGTTACCACTCCGTAGAATGCTGGGGCGGTGCCACCTTTGACGCGTCCCTTCGTTTCTTAAAAGAAGATCCGTGGGAGAGACTGCGTAAGTTCCGTGACGGTTTCAAGAACACGAAACTGCAGATGCTGTTCCGCGGCCAGAATATTCTGGGATACCGTCCTTATGCAGATGACGTGGTAGAGTATTTCGTACAGAAATCCGTTGCAAACGGTATTGATATCATCCGTATTTTTGACTGTCTCAACGATTTAAGAAACCTGCAGACAGCCGTAAAAGCATCCAACAAGGAAAAAGGACATGCACAGGTTGCCCTGTCCTATACCCTGGGCGATGCTTATACCCTGGACTACTGGGTAGATATGGCAAAAAGAGTAGAGGATATGGGTGCGAATTCCATCTGTATCAAGGATATGGCAGGCCTGCTTGTTCCGTACAAGGCAACTGAGCTGGTAACTGCTCTGAAAGCTGCTGTAGATATTCCGATTCAGCTTCACACACACTACACCTCAGGTGTGGCTTCCATGACCTACTTAAAAGCAGTAGAGGCAGGCGTTGACGTAATTGACACCGCTATGTCTCCTTTCGCTCTGGGAACTTCCCAGCCGGCTACAGAGGTTATGGTTGAGACCTTTAAAGGAACACCTTACGATACAGGATTTGACCAGAACCTTCTGGCGGAGATTGCTGACTACTTCCGTCCGATCCGTGACGAAGCACTGGACAGCGGCCTGCTGAATCCCAAGAACCTGGGTGTTAACATTAAGACTCTGCTGTATCAGGTACCGGGCGGTATGCTCTCCAACCTGACCAGCCAGTTAAAGGAACAGCACGCAGAAGACAAATTCTACGATGTTCTGGAAGAAGTGCCGAGAGTGCGTAAGGACCTGGGCGAGCCGCCTCTGGTTACACCGTCCTCACAGATCGTTGGTACACAGGCTGTATTCAACGTGATCATGGGCGAGCGCTACAAAATGGTTACAAAAGAGACAAAAGACGTTCTCAGCGGAAAATACGGTGCTACAGTAAAACCGTTCAATCCTGAAGTACAGAAGAAATGTATCGGTGACACAGAGCCGATCACATGCCGTCCGGCTGATTTGATCCCGGATGAGCTGGATACTTTAAGAAGTGAAATGGCACAGTGGTCCGAGCAGGAAGAGGACGTATTGTCTTATGCATTATTCCCGCAGGTTGCTACCGAGTTCTTTAAGTACAGAGAAGCACAGGAGACGAAGGTAGATCCGAAAGCTGCGGATACAGAGAACGGGGCTTATCCTGTTTAATGTTCAGCATAGAAAGGCGAAGGTGCCGTGACTGACGGTGCCTTTGGCCTTTTTTTCTTTTTTTAGTGAAAAATCATCGGATTTGTGATATTATAACCCATGTATGGGCAAAAACCGCTCATAAATTACGAAATACCCTACGGGTATGTTTTGAAGAGGGGACAGACATGGGTAATGCGGAAAATTTACTCAGTAAGATGAATAAACAGTACCAGAGCTTCAGCAAGGGGCAGAAAAAACTGGCCACATACATCAATGACAATTACGACAAGGCTGCTTTTCTGACTGCCGCCAGGCTGGGAGAGACCGTCGGGGTCAGTGAGTCTACGGTGGTGCGGTTTGCTATCCATCTGGGGTATAAAGGGTATCCGGAGTTCCAGAAGGCTTTAGAGGAGCTGGTGAGGAATAAGCTGAACTCCATACAGCGGATGGAAGTGACTTACGGCAGGGTTCCCCAGTCGGAGATCCTGGATACGGTGCTGCATTCGGATATTGATAAGATCAAGCTGACAATGGAGCATATAGACCACAGTGCCTTTGAACTGGCTGTGGAGACAATCCTCAAAGCGAAAAGTATTTATATTGTAGGGATACGAAGCTGTGCTCCACTGGCAAGCTTTCTGGGATTTTATTTTAATCTTTTGTTTGATCACGTACATCTGATGCATACGAACAGCTCCAGTGAGCTGTTTGAACAGATGATCCATATCAGCGGGGATGATGTTATCATCGGAATCAGTTTTCCGAGGTATTCCATGCGGACTTTGAAAGCCCTGGAATTCGCCAATAACAGGAGTGCCAAGGTGATCACCCTGACAGACAGTATCCATTCTCCGATGAATCTGTATTCCTCCTGTAACCTGATCGCCAGAAGTGATATGGCTTCTATTGTGGACTCGCTGGTGGCGCCGCTGAGTGTGATCAATGCACTGGTGGTTGCGCTCTGTATGAGAAAGCAGAAGGAAGTGGTGGCAACTTTGGAGGATCTGGAGAAGATTTGGGACGAATATCAGGTTTATAATAATGACGAGATCAATATGGCTGACGGACAGGACATAGAACTGAAAAATCCGGGCGGCATGGAGGATTAGATTACGCGAATAAAGGAGCCCGCAATGGCAAAAATAATCATTATCGGCGGCGGAGCTGCCGGCATGTTCACATCTGTGTTTCTGGCTGAGAAAGGTCATCAGGTGCATGTGTTTGAAAAAAATGAAAAATTAGGCAAAAAGCTTTTTATTACCGGAAAAGGACGCTGTAATGTCACAAATGACTGTGACCCGGAGACGTTCTTTGAATCCGTGGTATCCAATCCGAAATTTTTGTACAGCGCCTACTATGGGTATACCAGCCAGGATGTGACTGCATTTTTTTCTTCCCTGGGTGTTAAGCTGAAGACGGAAAGGGGAAACAGGGTATTTCCCCTATCGGACCACTCCTCGGATATTATCCGGGCACTGGAGGCCAGGATGCGCGAGGCGGGTGTGAAAGTACATCTGCATGCTGAGGCGGCAGGACTTCTCCTCAAGGACGGCTGCGCTGTGGGAATCAGGCTTTCGGACGGAGCAGAGATTTTGGGAGATAAGGTGATCGTGGCATGCGGAGGATATTCTTATCAGGCCACCGGCTCCACCGGGGACGGCTACCGCTTTGCAAAAGAGGCAGGGCATACGGTTACGGAACTGTTTCCCGCTCTGGTACCTCTGGAGGTCAGGGAGGCTTATGCAGGCCGGATGCAGGGGCTGGCGCTTAAAAATGTCCGTTTTACGGTGAAGGACGGGAAAAAGGTGCTCTATGATGAGTTCGGGGAACTTCTTTTTACACATTTCGGCATCTCCGGACCTTTGGTGTTGACAGCCAGCTCAAAGATCGCGAAAAGGCTGAAAAAGAAAGAGCTGCAGGGATATATTGACGTAAAGGCGGCACTGTCCGAGGAACAGCTCGATGCCAGAATCCTGCGGGATTTTGAAGAGAACAGGAATCGGCAGTTTAAAAACTCCATAGGAGGTCTGTTTCCGGCTAAAATGGAGCCTGTTATGCTGGAGCTTTCCGGGATACCTCCGGAAAAGAAAGTCAATGAGATCACCAGGGAGGAGAGGCGGCATTTTGTCTCTCTGATCAAGGCACTGCCGCTGACCATAACAGGGCTGCGGGATTTTAAGGAAGCGATCATCACCCAGGGCGGTGTGAAGACCGGGGAGATTTCCCCGGGAAGCATGGAGTCAAAAAAAGTTAAGGGTCTTTATTTTATCGGAGAGGTTCTGGACCTGGATGCGGTGACAGGCGGATTCAATCTGCAGATTGCCTGGTCCACGGCATTCGCGGCGGCTTCCTCCATAAATGAGAGTATATAAACAAAGGAGATTTAAAATAAGATGGCATTTAACATTGCGATTGACGGTCCGGCAGGTGCCGGTAAAAGCACCATAGCCAGGGCGCTTGCAAAAAGGCTTTCCTACATCTATGTGGATACAGGGGCCATGTACCGCGCTATGGCGCTTTACTTGCTGAGAGAGGGCATATCCGCAGAGGACAGCGGCAGGATAGAAGAGGCCTGTGAACGTGTGGATATCTCTATTATATATGAGGACAATGTTCAGAAGGTGCTTTTGAACGGCGAGGACGTAAGCAGCCTGATACGCAGCGAGGAGGTTGGGAATATGGCCTCCAAAAGCGCGCAGAACGGCAGAGTCCGGGAGAAGCTGGTAGAGCTGCAGAGACAGCTGGCGGCTAAGACAGATGTGGTGATGGACGGCAGAGACATCGGCACCTGTGTACTGCCCGGGGCAGATGTGAAAATATATCTGACGGCCAGTGTCCACACGAGGGCGGTAAGGCGTTATAAAGAATATCTGGAAAAGGGTATGGAAGCGGATTTGGCTCAGATTGAAGAAGATATCGAGAAGCGGGATCATCAGGATATGAACCGGGAGATCTCGCCGCTTAAGAAGGCAGAGGATGCGGTCCTTCTGGATTCTTCCGACATGACAATTGAGGAAGTTTTGGATGCCATGACCGCTGTCTGTGAAAAGAATAAGAGCTGAAGGAGCTGGGAATGGAAGTAAAAACAGCGAAAAGCGCCGGCTTCTGTTTTGGTGTGAAGCGGGCAGTGGAAAAAGCATATGAGGTTGCCGGGGAGAAAAAATCCGGTGTGTATACCTATGGGTCTATCATTCACAATGAAGAAGTGGTGGGAGATCTGGAAAAGAGAGGTGTCTCGGTTCTGAACAGTGAAGAGGAGCTTAAGGCCCTCTCCGAAGGAACTGTTATCATCCGATCCCATGGAGTGCCGAGAAGGATTTACGAGGTACTCAGGGAAAAAGGACTGGACTATGTGGATGTGACCTGTCCCTTTGTGCTGAAGATCCACAGGATCGTGGAGCGGGAAAGCCGTGCAGGACGTCATATTGTCATCATCGGAAATAAAGACCACCCTGAGGTGGAAGCGACACGGGGCTGGTGTGAAGGTCCTTCCACGGTCATTGAAACAAGGGAAGAGGCCGAAAAATTCCTTCTGGAAGGCCATGAAAAGGTATGTATTGTATCGCAGACGACATTTAATTACAAGAATTTTCAAGAACTAGTTGAAATTTTAGCCAAAAAGAGGTATGATAGACTTGTTTTAAATACGATTTGCAATGCAACCAATGAGCGACAGGCAGAAGCGGCAGAGATTGCAAAGACAGTAGACGCCATGATTGTCATAGGAGGCAAACATAGTTCGAACACCCAAAAGCTGTTCGAGATATGTAAAGGCGTATGTAAAAACACATACTATATACAGACACTTGCTGACTTGGATTCTGATAGTTTTCGATCCATTCAATGTGTAGGTATTACAGCAGGGGCTTCAACCCCAAATAAAATAATTGAGGAGGTTTCAAAACATGTCAGAATTAAGTTTTGAACAGATGTTAGACGAATCATTTAAGACAATCAGAAATGGGGAGGTAGTCGAAGGTACTGTCATCGGTGTTAAAGAAGATGAGATTATCCTGAACATTGGCTATAAAGCAGATGGTATCATCACAAGAAACGAATATTCCAACGATTCTAATCTTGACCTGACTACAGTAGTTTCCGTAGGAGACACCATGGAGGCAAAGGTTCTGAAAGTCAACGACGGCGAAGGACAGGTTCTCTTGACATACAAGAGACTGGCAGCTGAGAAAGGCAATAAGAGACTGGAGGAAGCTTTTGAAAATAAAGAAGTCCTGACAGCAAAAGTAACACAGGTTCTGGACGGCGGTTTAAGTGTTGTCTTAGATGAGGCAAGAGTGTTCATTCCGGCAAGTCTGGTATCCGATTCTTATGAAAAAGACCTGACAAAATATCAGGATCAGGAAATTGACTTTGTGATCACAGAGTTCAACCCGAGAAGACGCCGTATCATCGGTGACCGCAAACAGCTTCTGATGGCTAAAAAAGCTGAGATGCAGAAAGAGCTGTTCGAGAGAATCCATCCGGGTGATGTGGTTGAGGGAACAATCAAAAACGTAACAGATTTCGGTGCTTTCATTGATTTAGGCGGAGCTGACGGCCTGCTTCACATCTCTGAGATGTCCTGGGGCAGAGTGGAGAACCCGAAAAAGGTATTCAAAGCCGGTGAGCCGATCAAAGTGCTGATCAAAGATATCAACGGTGATAAGATCGCCCTGAGCCTGAAATTCGAGGATCAGAACCCATGGCTGGATGCAGCAGAAAAATACGCTGCAGGCAACATCGTGGAAGGCAGAATCGCACGTATGACAGATTTCGGTGCATTCATTGAGCTGGAGCCCGGTGTAGATGCTTTACTGCATGTATCCCAGATTTCCAGAGCACACGTGGACAAACCGTCTGATGTATTATCCGTAGGACAGATCGTTACAGCAAAAGTTGTAGACTTCAACGGAGAAGAGAAAAAGATCAGCCTGAGTATGAAAGCTCTGGAGCCGGCTTCTGAAGACAGAGAAGAAGCTGCTTACGACACAGAGGAATAAGAAACAGAAATAAAAAAGGCGGGAGTGCTGTGCGCATTCTCTGCCCTGTAACATAAAAGGCCGGCAGCGAAGCACATTCGCTGCCGGCCTTATTTCCTTTTTTATCAGACACGTATCTGGCTTTTCAGATATTCAGACAGAAAAGAAATCTGCATTTCCGGATTTCTGAGAAAGCTGTCTGTCCACTGGATATAGCAGTCGCCGGATTCATAGGAGGATTTTAAAAGAGGGATTTGGGGAGCGCCGAAAGCCCGGAGAAAATAACCGCTCACCCTTTTGCAGCAGTTGGAGGCTTTGGCTTTTTCCCGGCAGGCCGGGTCCACGTATACGCCCACACTTTTGTGGACTGCTTCATCTTCCAGTGGAAGATAGTAATAATTCTTATAGTCAGGATAATAATATTTTAAAGTGCCTTCCAAAAGAGGCATTTTCATTTTGCAGCAGTCCTTTTCCAGAGTAACATAAGCGCAGGGCAGTGAAAAAGAGAGCCGGGTGGGAAAGGAGAGCGGAAGCTTCACAGTAAAGAGGACTTCCTGAAGGAGGCTTCCGTCCATGGCCCTGTCTGTCACTGCCGTTATATCCCGCATCCGGAAATTCCCCCTGAGAAGGGCCAGAAGGGCGCCGAAGGCTAAAAGGCAGCCCATGCCCTCCACGTCATCATGATTGTGAAGGAACAGGAGGTTTAAAAGTGTCTGCCCGCCTGTTTTGGCATAGGTGCGGTAGACCTTGATCAGTTCCTTTCCGTCCATAGCGTCCTGCCGTCTGTACCCTGCCAGCGGCTCTAAGGATTTCTGGCGGAAATTTTCGGTCTGCAGGATCGTGCGCAGGGGGCGGAGTGTCCGGTACAGATCCACAGACACAGCGTCTTTGAAGGGCAATGTAAGCCGGTAGCTTTGATATTTGTGCTGCAGGTAGGGAATATCAAAGGTGCTGCCGTTAAAGTGCAGGAAACAGCGTTTCCGGGCGCACAGAGACTGAAAGGCTTCCAGCACGGCGTATTCCTCCTTCTCATTCTCCTTTTGGGCGAGAAACTGTATCATTTCCCATTTCCCGTCTGTACAAAGAGCAGCACCGATCAGATACACCCGGCTGTTTCTATGGCTCAGACCGGTGGTCTCAATATCAAAAAATAAAATGTCATCTTCTTCAATATCTGCGGGAAGAAAGAGTTTAGCACTTTCTGGCATAAATTGATAATTAAATATCTTGTTTGTTAGCATTTTAACAATAACCTTTCTGATTGTATCAAAAATAATACGAAAAATAGCCAAATCATTGTAGCAGTTTTTTGAAAATAATGTTATATTATATAAAGACGTAATAAATACCCAATGGGGCATCTCTGACTTATGTATAGCAAATATGCCCCTGAAGGGACATAAGAAGGAGGCGTCTATGGATTTTAAAGTTGCAGGAATCTCTCTGTATTATATCATAAACTGGTTTTTTATCTATAGTTTTTTAGGATGGGTGTGGGAATCCTGTTACGTTTCTGTAAAATCAAAAAAACCTGTGAACAGAGGCTTTATCAACGGTCCGTTCTGTACCATTTACGGGTTCGGCGCTGTCAGCGTCTATCTGATTCTGAAAGACTTTGATCAGAATCTTCTGGTGCTCTACATAGGAGGCGTGGTGGTTGCCACTGTGCTGGAATATATAACCGGATGGCTCATGGAGACAATCTTCCATACCAGATGGTGGGATTACAGCAAAAAAAAGTGCAACCTGCACGGGTATATCTGTCTCGGTTCTTCCCTTGCCTGGGGTGTCTTCACCGTTCTGCTCTTTGAGGTGTTCCATCCTTTTGTGGAATGGCTGACCAATCTTTACCCTGTTTCCATCGGAAAGATTGCCGTGAGCGTTGTGGCGGTTCTGTACAGTGCGGATTTTGTTACCTCTGCAGTGGCAGCATTCGGCATCAGCAAGAAATTAGCAAAACTGGAGGATATGATGGAGGAGCTGACCGCATACCTGCAGACTACAAAACTATATGAGACAAAAGAAGAAATCAGCGACAGACTGGAAGAAATCAGAGCTTTCAACCTGGCCGAGGCTGCGGAAAAAATCGGTACAAAGAAAGCAGAGTTCTCAAAACTGTTGGAGGAGCGCTTTTCTCTTTCTGAAAATTATCTGGAAAAGAAAGCGGAGCTTGAGAGACGTATGGATGAATTCTCAGAAAAATACTTATCTGCAAGGAAAAAATCCAACATTGTCGGAAAACGTATGATCCATGCTTATCCTGGACTGCGTGCAGAGTTCCGGCGCTATAAAGAAAGAAAAGCCAAAAAACATTAACTGGCTTCTTAATTATTCAATTAAAGGAGGGACTACACATGGCGTTTTTAACCTTTAAGGGCGGCGTACACCCTTATGATGGAAAAGAACTGTCAAAAGACAAGCCTATCACGGATTACCTGCCGAAACAAGAGCTGGTCTATCCGCTATCACAGCACATAGGCGCACCTGCAAAGGCCATTGTGGCAAAAGGTGACCATGTACTGGCCGGGCAGAAAATTGCTGAGACGGGAGGTTTTGTTTCCTCACCCATTCACGCATCCGTTTCCGGTACCGTAACTGCAGTTGGCAAAGTGCGGAACAATATGGGGAACATGGTGGATGCTGTTACTGTGGAGAATGACGGGAAATACGAGAGTATTGAAATGCAGAAAGTGGACTCTCTGGATGCACTTTCCAAAGAGGAGATCATCAAAAGGATTCAGGACGGCGGTGTTGTAGGTATGGGCGGAGCTGGTTTCCCTACCCATGTGAAGCTGTCTCCGAAGGAACCGGACAAAATTGAGTATGTTCTGGTAAACGGAGCGGAATGTGAGCCGTATCTGACCTCAGATTACCGCAGGATGATGGAACAGCCTGAACTGGTAGTGGGAGGGCTGAAATGCATACTGAAGCTTTTTGACAATGCAAAGGGATGTATCTGCATTGAGGACAACAAACCGGATTGTGTCGCAAAGATGACAGAGATCGTAAAGGATGAGCCGCGCATAGAGGTAAAGACCCTCAAGACAAAATACCCTCAGGGCGCTGAGCGCTGTCTGATCAATGCCGTCACGGAGCGGGAGCTGAATTCATCCATGCTTCCTGCGGACGTGGGCTGCGTGGTGGACAATGTGGATACGGTCTGCGCCATCTGCAGGGCTGTCATGGAGGGACGCCCCGTAATAGAGAAGATCGTCACTGTGACAGGGGACGGTATTGCAAATCCCCAGAACTTCCGGGTAAAGACCGGCACCAGTTTCGCGGAACTGATCGAGGCAGCCGGGGGCTTTAAAGGCTCTGTGGAGAAAGTGATCTCCGGCGGCCCCATGATGGGCTTTGCCATGTTTGATTACCATGTGCCCATTGTGAAGACTTCATCTGCCATTCTGTGTCTGACAAAAGACGTGGTGGCAGCCAATGAGGAGTCGGCCTGTATCAACTGCGGGCGCTGCGTCAGCGGATGTCCCGCAAGGCTTGTTCCGTCCCGTCTGGCAACATATGCCGAGGAGGGACAGGAAGAACTTTTTGTGAAATTCAATGGTATGGAGTGTGTGGAGTGCGGATGCTGCAGTTTTGTCTGTCCGGCAAAGAGGCCTCTGACCCAGTCTGTCCGGTCCATGAGAAAAATGGTTCTTGCCAACAGGAAAAAGCCAAAGTAGGAGGAGAATAACATGAGTGACTTATTACATATTTCATCTTCGCCTCATGTGCGGTCGAAGGTGAGCACCAGCGGCATTATGGGCACGGTACTGCTCGCGCTGCTGCCGGCAGCTTTATTTGGTATCTATAATTTCGGGCCTCACGCGCTTCTGCTGATTCTCATATCCATGGCGACCTGCGTGGCTACAGAGGCCGTGTATGAACACTTCATGCACAAAAAACTGACGATCAAAGACTACAGTGCAGCTGTGACCGGCCTTCTTCTGGCCCTGAACCTGCCGCCGTCCGCACCCTGGTGGATTCCGGTCATCGGCGGTGTGTTTGCGGTCTTAGTGGTAAAACAGCTCTTCGGCGGACTGGGACAGAACTTTATGAACCCGGCTCTGGCGGCAAGATGCTTCCTTTTGATCTCTTTTACAGGCAGGATGACAAACTTTGCCGTACCTGAAAGTGCCTGGGGAAATGTGGTGGATACCGTGTCAGGTGCCACCCCTCTGGCAGCTTTAAAGGCAGGGGAGAGTGTTGATATCATGAGCCTGTTTCTGGGCAATGTACAGGGAACCATTGGTGAGACTTCTGCCCTGGCTATTTTGGTCGGCGCGGCCATTCTGCTGGGAACAAAAGTGATTGACTGCAGGATCCCGCTCACCTATATCGGTACCTTTGCCGTATTTGTGCTGCTGTTCGGCGGACACGGCTTTGATATAAACTATCTTGCGGCGCATCTCTTCGGCGGCGGTCTGATGCTGGGTGCCTGGTTCATGGCAACGGATTACGTGACCACACCGATCACGAAAAAGGGACAGTTGGTGTACGGTGTCTGTCTCGGCGTATTTACCGGACTTTTCCGTATTTTCGGCGGTTCAGCGGAAGGTGTTTCCTACGCCATCATTTTCTGCAACCTTCTGGTGCCTCTCATTGAGCGTGTCACCATGCCGGTTGCATTCGGAAAAGGAGGTAAGAAAGCATGAAAAAGAACACGATTTTAAAAGATACGCTGATTCTTACCGTCATAACCCTGATTTCCGGCCTGCTTTTGGGTCTGGTCTATCAGATCACAATAGATCCGATCGCTGAGCAGAAGGAGAAAGAAAAACAGGAGGCTTATATGGCTGTTTTCGCGGACGCAGACTCCTTTGAGCTGTGTGTTCCGGCGGAAGATGCGGATCTGGCAGCTTATCTGTCAGAGAACGGCTACACAGCCCAGACAGTCAACGAAGTGATGAAAGCTCTGGACGCACAGGGCGAAGTGCTGGGATATGCCATCAATATGACCACATCCGAAGGATACGGCGGAGATATTACCTTTTCCATGGGAATCCAGAATGACGGCACCATGAACGGGATTGAAATCCTGGAGATCGGCGAGACTGCCGGCCTTGGCATGAATGCTCAGAAAGATGATTTCAAGAATCAGTTTAAAGATAAAAAAGTCGATAAATTTGAAGTGACCAAAACCGGATCGCAGTCAGACAGCCAGATTGATGCCTTAAGCGGCGCAACCATCACATCCAAGGCTATGACAGGCGGCGTCAATGCCGGTCTGTGTGCATTCCAGTATGTAGTAGAGGAGGCTAAATAGGATGAGAGAAAATTCACCTGCGGAGCGTTTATATAACGGTATCATCAAAGAAAATCCTACCTTTGTCCTGGTACTGGGTATGTGTCCGACTCTGGCAGTTACAACGGCAGCCATCAATGGTATCGGCATGGGCCTTACCACTACCGTGGTGCTCATGATGTCCAATCTGTTCATTTCCCTTCTTCGGAATATCATTCCGGATAAGGTGCGTATGCCCGCTTACATTGTGATCGTGGCATCCTTTGTTACTGTGGTACAGCTTTTGCTGGAAGGATTCATCCCTTCCCTCTATGATTCCCTGGGAATCTATATTCCCCTTATCGTAGTAAACTGTATCATTCTGGGAAGAGCGGAATCTTTCGCTTCCAAGAATACTCCTGTGGCTTCCATCTTCGACGGTATCGGCATGGGTCTTGGCTTTACCCTTTCCATTACCATCCTGGCAGCTTTCCGTGAACTGATCGGTGCGGGAACCGTGTTCGGATTCCAGGTTATGCCGGGCGCTTATGAGCCGGCAACGATTTTCATCCTGGCACCGGGAGCCTTTTTCGTACTGGCATTTCTGGCAGCCCTGCGCGCCAGAATACAGGATAAGAAGCCAAAAGAAGAACAGCATCCTGTACACTGTATGGAAGGTGGCTGTGCAACCTGCGGCAACAAATCCTGCAGCGGCAAATTTTACGACAACACGGAGAAGAAATAGGAGGATAGGAGCATGAAAGAATTATTGATTATTGCGGTCGGCGCTGCAGTAGTAAACAACGTTGTGCTGAGCCAATTCCTGGGATTGTGTCCGTTCTTCGGCGTTTCCAAGAAAATTGAGACCGCAGCGGGTATGGGCGGAGCAGTTGTCTTTGTTATCACACTGTCCTCCCTGGTCACCAGTCTGATTTATAAGTATCTGCTGGCAAATCCACATGTGAATATGCAGTTCCTGCAGACCATTGTCTTTATTCTGGTCATTGCAGCCCTGGTACAGTTCGTGGAGATGTTCCTGAAAAAGTCCATGCAGGCCCTTTATCAGAGTCTGGGTGTGTATCTGCCTTTGATCACCACCAACTGCGCGGTTCTCGGCGTAGCGGTCATCAATGTGCAGAAGGAGTACAACGTGCTTCAGAGTACCGTAAATGGTTTTGCCACAGCCGTTGGCTTCACCATCTCCATTGTACTTATGGCGGGTCTGCGTGAGAAGATGGAATACAATGATATTCCGAAATATTTCCAGGGATTTCCCATGGTACTGTTGACAGCCGGTCTGATGGCCATTGCTTTCTTTGGCTTCTCCGGCATAATCTAAGGAGGCGCGAGATATGGTTACAGGAATTGTAATTGCGGCGGTTTTGGTAGGCGGTGTAGGCCTCTTTATCGGAGTGTTCCTGGGAGTAGCAGGAAAGAAATTTGCCGTAGAAGTAGATGAAAAAGAAATATTAGTCAGGGAAGAGCTTCCGGGCAACAACTGCGGCGGCTGTGGATATCCGGGCTGCGACGGCCTTGCAGCAGCGATCGCAAAAGGCGAGGCGCCTGTGAACGCCTGTCCCGTAGGCGGTGCGCCTGTGGCAGCCAAGATCGGTGCAGTCATGGGAGAAGAAGTGGGAGAGACAGTGCGCATGACTGCATTCGTAAAATGTGCCGGTGACTGTGAAAAGACGACGGAATTATACGAATATACAGGCGTTTCGGATTGTAAAATGATCTCCCAGATGCAGAACGGCGGAGCAAAATCCTGCAGCTTTGGCTGTCTGGGTTCCGGAAGTTGTGTCAAGGTTTGTCCTTTTGACGCGATACATATAGTGAACGGCATTGCTCTTGTGGACAAGGAAAAATGTAAAGCCTGCGGAAAATGTGTGGCAGCCTGTCCAAGACATCTGATCGAGCTGATCCCTTATGAGCAGAAGCACGCGGTCGCCTGCAGCTCCAAAGAAAAAGGAAAAGCAGTCATGAATGCCTGCAAGGTGGGCTGTATCGCCTGCAAAAAATGTGAGCGAGAATGTCCGGCACAGGCCATCACCATTGAGGACAATCTGGCGCACATTGATTCTGAAAAATGCACCAACTGCGGCAAGTGTCAGGAAACCTGCCCGAGAAAGATTATCTGCTGATGAATAAGAAACAAATATTTATTTTCATATGTCTGACTGCAGTCTGCCTTTTGGTGGGCGGCTGCGGTCAGAAAAAAAGGGACATGGTGTCAAAAAAGGGATTCTTTTTTGACACCATGATTTCTGTTTCCATCCTTTGTGAGGAGCAGGAGCAGGGAGAGCGTGTGCTGGATGAGGCATTTGCCAAATGTGCTGAATATGAGGATATATTCAGCCGGACAAAAGAAAACAGTGAGCTTTACCGTCTGAATCACAGAACAGAGAGCGAGGCAGTGGTGTCCGAGGATTTATATGCGCTGCTCTCCTGTGCGAAGGAGTATTATGAGGTGACAGGCGGAAGATTTGATATCTCAGTGGCGCCGCTGTCGGATCTGTGGGATTTTAAAAATGAAGATCCAAAGGTTCCCGATGAGGAGGAGATAAAAAAGACACTTGAAAAAGTGGGGTATTCCCGGGTGCATCTGGAAGCAGGGGATAAAGTGAAATTTGATGATCCGAATACCATGCTGGATTTGGGCGCGCTGGCCAAGGGGTATATTGCGGACAGGCTGAAGGAGTATCTGGTATCAGAGGGAATCGAGAGCGGGTATATCAATCTGGGGGGGAATGTGCTGACCATCGGGGAAAAAGAGGATGGGAGTCCCTGGGAGATTGGGATACAGAAGCCTTTTGCCGAGAGGAATGAGATTGTGGCTTATGTGGATGCGGCGGGGAGTTCCGTGGTGTCGTCAGGGATTTATGAGAGGTACTTTGAAGCTGACGGAGAGTTGTATTACCATGTGCTGGACCCGGAAACAGGATATCCGGTGGAGACGGATCTGGCGCAGGTGACGATTTTGTCAAAGAGTTCGCTTGAGGGGGATGCGCTTAGTACCAGTTGTCTGATACTTGGGTATGAGAAAGGGAGGAAATTGATTGAGAATACGGCGGGGGTTGAGGCTGTGTTTGTGAGGAAAGATGGGAAGGTGGAGGCTACGGATGGGGTGGAGCTTAAAGGGGATGGAAAAGACTGACACCCCGCCCTCCCCGTCTTATCCCGTCCCCATTGCCACCAAAATCCCCCTCTTGCGAACGTATATTTGCATTTTGGTTCTTCTTATGTTAGAATGTTAAAATGAAAATGAAAAAAAGAGATATAGGACTGATTGGCATTGTATTGCTGATCGCTTTTTTATGCTGGTTTATTCCCTATGTACGGGGGCAGTTTACATATGAAAAGGCACAGCTTCGTATTACCGTGGACGGGGAAGAGTATGGGGTGTTTTCGCTGGAGGAAGACCAGGTCATCCGTATAGGGGATACGAATGTGTGTGAGATAAAGGATGGGTATGTGACGATGACGGAGGCGGACTGTCCGGATCATCTCTGTATGAAGCAGAAGAGGATTTCAAAGACCGGCGGTACGATTGTCTGTCTGCCTAACCGGGTAGTGTTGGAGATTGTAAGCAGGGAGTCCTCGGAGGGGCCAGATGTGGTGGCGTCATAGAGAGAGGATAAGATTCAAGGGCAGCGGTGTAAGACTGTTGAGGATGCAGGGAGATAAGGATATGAAGAAGACAGCGTATATGGGGCTGTTTGCAGCGGTTGCCATTATATTTGGGTATGTGGAGACCCTGCTGCCTGTTTTTGCGGGCATTCCCGGGATTAAGCTGGGGCTGGCAAATCTGGTCACTGTGATTCTGCTGTACCTTTTCGGATGGAGAGAGGCGGCAGTTGTCTCTTTTATCAGAATACTGGTGATTGGGTTTATGTTTGGAAATCTGTTTTCCATATTGTTCAGTCTGGCAGGGGCGGGGCTGAGCCTGCTGGTCATGGTGCTCTTGAAAAAGAACGGCGGTTTTTCCGTGGCAGGTGTGAGTATTGCCGGCGGTGTGACACACAATATCGGACAGATTCTGATCGCAGTCTGCGTGGTGGAGAATGTGAATCTTTTTTACTATCTTCCTGTACTTCTCATAGCAGGGCTTCTGACCGGACTGCTGATTGGTATTCTGTCCGGTGAGATTATGAAACGAATACCTGGAAAGGACTTGACATGATTGCATACTTAAAAGGCGAAGTAGTTGAAATAGAAGAGGAAAAACTGATTCTGGAGTGCGGAAATATAGGATATAATATCTCCATGCCCGCCTCCGCCCTGGACGGAACCCTGCGTCCGGGACAGGAAGTGAAAATACATACACATCTCCATGTGCGGGAGGATGCCATGCAGTTGTATGGCTTTCTCACGCGGGATGATCTGAAAATGTTCCGGATGCTTCTTGGTGTCAGCGGGATCGGGCCGAAGGCGGCTCTTGGGATTCTCTCCGGGCTGTCCGCAGATGAGCTGCGTTTTGCAGTGCTTTCGGATGATGTGAAGACGATTTCCAGAGCGCCCGGTGTGGGGAAGAAGACAGCGCAGAAGATGATCCTGGAACTGAAGGACAAGCTGGACCTACAAGAGGCGTTTGATACGAAGACCATGCATGTGCAGGAAGCCTCCCAGACGGAGACCGGGGACCTTGTGGATGCCAAAAAGGAAGCTGTGCAGGCCCTCACCGCGCTTGGGTATTCCGGCAGCGAGGCTTTGCGGGCTGTGAAGCAGGTGGATGTGACTTCCCACATGAACGTGGAGGAGATACTGAAACTGGCATTGAAAAAAATGAATTTTTAGCGGGATGAGAGCATGGATAAAAAAAGAGTGATTACCACAGACGTAATAGAAGAAGACTTGAAAATAGAGGGAAATCTGCGCCCGCAGTACCTGGATGACTATATCGGCCAGGAGAAGGCAAAGAATAACCTGAAGGTATACATAGAAGCTGCAAAACAGAGAAATGATGCGCTGGACCATGTGCTGTTCTACGGCCCTCCGGGACTGGGCAAGACCACACTGGCAGGTATTATAGCTAATGAGCTGGGTGTACATATGAAAGTGACCAGCGGTCCGGCCATTGAAAAGCCCGGGGAGATGGCGGCAATCCTCAATAACCTGCAGGAGCATGATGTGCTTTTTGTAGATGAGATCCACAGGCTGAACCGACAGGTGGAAGAAGTGCTCTATCCGGCCATGGAGGACTATGCCATTGACATTATGATAGGAAAGGGCACGGCTGCCCGTTCCATCCGTCTGGACCTTCCGAAATTTACTTTGGTGGGGGCCACTACCAGGGCAGGTCTTCTGACTGCGCCTCTTCGTGACCGGTTCGGGGTGGTACATCACCTGGAATTTTACACGGAAGAGGAGTTGAAGACCATTATACTGCATTCTGCAAATGTGCTTGGAGTGGAGATTGACGAGGAGGGGGCCTGGGAGATGGCAAAACGTTCCCGTGGGACCCCGAGGCTTGCAAACCGGCTTTTAAAGAGAGTCAGAGACTTTGCCCAGGTGCGGTATGACGGGAAGATTACAAAAGAGGTTGCTGATTTTGCCATGGACCTTCTGGAGGTGGACAGATATGGGCTTGACCAGACAGACCGGCTTCTGCTCACCACTGTGATTCAGCGTTTTTCCGGCGGACCTGTGGGTCTGGATACTCTTGCCGCGGCTATCGGTGAGGATTCCGGCACCATTGAGGACGTCTACGAACCTTATCTGATCAAGAATGGATTTCTGCTCCGTACCCCCAGAGGAAGGGTGGCAAGCGAGCTGGCATACCACCATTTGGGGCTGAATCAGACAGGGGAATGAGAAAAAGGTTGTTTTTCTGCATATTTCGATTATAATAGACAGTGGAAATAAAATGCAGATGATGGAAAGGGCGCTTTGCGGACTTTCTGTTGTCATGAATGAAAATCGGGAGGAGCCCTTGAATGGCAGTAAAGAATACTACACAGGTTTTAATCGGAGGCAAGATTATTACCCTGAGCGGATATGAAAGTGAAGAATACCTGCAGAAGGTTGCATCTTATATGAATAATAAAATGACGGAACTGGGACAGCTCCCAGGTTACAGCCGTCAGTCCGTGGAGACAAAACACACACTTTTGAGCCTGAATGTGGCAGATGATTACTTTAAGGCCAAACGTCAGGCGGAGATTTTCGAGGAGGACCTGGAGGCAAAGGACAGAGAAATGTATGATCTGAAGCATGACCTGATCACCAGCCAGGTACAGCTTGAGAATGCCAGAAAAGACGTGGCGCTGAAGAATGAGCAGATGGATAAGCTGCAGAACAGAATAGAGGAACTGGAAAAAGAACTGGAAGAATTTTTAAAACAATAGTGAGCATGCTTAAAACTTCCGGAACACAGAATGATAGGGCGCGCTTCGGACAGAAGTAACACGCCCTTTTTCTATCAACAGGAATTTTGGAGGAGACAGATTATGAGAGCAGAACTGCTGGCACCTGCCGGTTCTTATGAGGGGCTTCGTGCCGCTGTCCAAGCGGGGGCGGATGCGGTCTATATTGGAGGTCAGATGTTCGGGGCCAGGGCGTACGCCAACAACCCGGACACAGACGAACTGCTTGAAGCCATTGATTTTACCCACCTGCACGGAAAGAAAATATATATGACCGTGAATACTCTGCTTAAAAACAGAGAGCTGGAAGAACAGTTGTACACCTATCTGGCTCCTTATTATGAACAGGGCGTGGACGCTGTCATTGTACAGGACTATGGCGTTCTCTCTTTTATCAGAAGGGAATTTCCCGGGCTGCCCATCCATGTGAGTACCCAGATGGCGGTGACCGGGCCGAAGGGGGCAGCTCTTATGAAGGAGGCAGGGGCATCCAGGATCGTGACTGCCCGTGAGCTGTCCCTTCAGGAGATTCGTGAGATCTATGAGGAGACAGGGATGGAGATTGAGAGCTTTATTCACGGCGCACTCTGTTACTCCTATTCCGGTATGTGCCTGTTCTCCAGTATGCTGGGAGGAAGAAGCGGCAACAGGGGAAGATGTGCACAGCCCTGCAGGCTTCCCTATGAAGTGTACGACGGAGAGAAAAGGCTGGGAAGTAAGAAGGAGGAATATCCTCTGAGTCCAAAAGATATGTGCACCATTGACATTCTGCCGGAGATCTTGGACGCGGGAGTCTATTCCCTGAAAATAGAGGGGCGCATGAAAAAGCCGGAATATGCGGCAGGCGTCACAAGGATTTACCGAAAATATCTGGATCTGTATAAAGAGAACCCCAAAAGCTTTCGTGTCCTGGACAGCGACAGGCAGGAGCTTTTAAAGTTATACCAGAGAGATGGGTTCAACGAGGGCTATTATAAACAGCACAATGGCAGAAATATGATGGCTGTGCAGAATCTAAAGGCCCGGGACAGCCGGGAAAAGGGACCGGGAAAACGGGATGAAGACTTATTTTCGCAATTGAAAGTTCAATATGTTGACAAGAAATTGCAAGAAAAAATTTACGGAAATGTAATCTCCTGCCTGGGCAGCCCTGCTATACTGGATTTGGAGTACGGAAACCGCCACGTACAGGTGGAAGGGGAAACCGTACAGGAAGCCAGGAAGCAGCCCCTTGACGCAGAACGGGTGAAAAAGCAGATGGAGAAGACAGGGAACACCCCGTTTGTATTTGAACACTTGGATGTGCAGACAGATGAGCAGGGATTTCTGCCCATGCAGAGTCTGAATGAATTGCGCAGAAAAGGCCTGGAAGCGCTGGAAAAAGAGTGCCTGCAGCCCTTCAGACGCGTGCTGGATGTACGGAGGATGGATGGCGGGGAGAAGAAAACATCCCCAAAACCGGAAAAAAGCAGGGGTTCCAAAAAGTTTTACGTGTCTGTGGAGACATGGGAACAAATGGAGGAGGCCTTGAGACGGCCGGAAGTGGATGGTATTTACTGCAGCATATCCATGTTCTGGGGCGATAGTTTTGAGGAAAAGACCAGGTATGCCGTGGAGTATATAAAGGAATTCGGCAAGGAGTGTTATCTGGCATTTCCCTATATCCAGAGAGAGAAAAATCTGGAGAGCAAAGAGGCAGAACTTATGAATCTGGCGGGGTGTCTGGATGGGTTCCTGGTGCGGAATCTGGAAGAGCTGGGGTATGTAAAGAGTCTGGGACTTGCAGAGAAAGCGGTGTGTGATCACTCTTTATATGCGTTTAATGACGCGTCAAAAGCTTTTCTGGAAGACCGGGGTGTGCTGCGCACCACGGTTCCTTTGGAGCAGAACGGCGGGGAGATACGCCGCAGAGATAATGCGGGCAGCGAGTGGATTGTCTACGGGTATTACCCTATGATGATATCTGCCCAGTGTCTGAAGAAGACATATAACGCCTGTGATAAAAAGAGCGGAACTGTGCGGCTGAAAGACAGGTACGGGAATTATTTTACCGCCCAGTGCGTGTGTGATTTCTGTTATAATGTGATTTACAACAGCGTTCCCACAGGTCTTTTAAAGGAGGCAGAGCAGATAAAAGCCTTATCTGTTTCGGCATTCCGTATGAACTTTACGATAGAAGGGAAAGCTGAAACTGGAAGACTGCTCGATTTGTTTCTGGATGTTTACAAGAAAAATAAAGACGTGCCGGATCAGGTGCCTGAATTTACAAAAGGGCATTTTAAACGGGGCGTGGAGTAGGTGAAGATTTGATTAATTTAATTGTAGAACTTTCAAAATATCTGCTGCTTATACTGGCGGCTCTCTATACGCTGGAGAGTTTCAGTGTGTTTAAATACAAGGCTGAGGATGATAAGCGGTATATTTTAAGAAAACAGCTTATTGTGATCTTCTTCATGGATTTTGTGGCTTTCCTTGTTATTTTCCTGAAGACGGAAAAGATGGAAGTCATATATTTCTTTGGAGCACAGCTTTTGTATTTTATTGTGGTTCAGGTACTTTACCGAATCTTTTACAAGAAGGCGTCATTGCTTTTGCTGAACCATATGTGCATGCTGCTCTCTGTGGGCTTTATCATGCTGGCAAGGCTGGATACGGAATCTGCGGTGCGGCAGTTTCAGATCGTGGTGATCGCTACGGTTATTGCCATGGTGATACCGGTCATGATAAGAAAACTGACCTTTTTAAATAAGTGGACTTGGTTCTATGCCGGGGCGGGCATGCTGCTGCTTCTGGTAGTTCTGGTCCTGGGCAAGAATGTCAACGGGGCGAAGATCAATATTTCTCTGGGCGGATTCGCGTTCCAGCCCTCGGAGTTTGTGAAAATCATCTTTGTATTTTTTGTTGCCTGCAGGCTGTACAGGAAAAGAGCTACGTTTCAGGATCATGTGATCACAACGGCAGTGGCTGCCGCTTATGTGCTGGTACTGGTCATATCCAAGGACCTTGGAAGTGCTCTGGTTTTTTTCATCACATACGTGGTCATGCTGTATGTGGCTACCAAAAAGCCTCTGTATCTGCTGGCGGGGCTTTGGTCCCGGCGCGGGGCGGGGGTGTACAGATCAGGGGCTTGGCTCCGGCTGCGTGGCGGCTGTGGGCGCCTACTTCCTCTTCGGACATGTGCGCCAGAGGGTAGTTGCCTGGAAAAATCCCTTCTCTGTCTATGAAGGGGCGGGATATCAAATTGTACAGGGGCTGTTTGCCATCGGTACAGGAAGTCTGTTTGGCATGGGGCTTTGCCAGGGTTCCCCCAATATGATTCCCTTTGTTAAGCAGGACTATATGTTTGCTGCGATCTGTGAGGAGATGGGGGTTCTCTTTGCCATGTGCCTGATCCTGATCTGTATGAGTATGTTTTTGCTGGTGGTGAATATCTCCCTGCAGATCAAGAAACCGTTTTATAAACTGATCGCGCTGGGACTGGGAACGGAATATGCGTTTCAGGTGTTTCTTACCATCGGCGGTGTGACAAAATTTATCCCCATGACGGGAATCACCCTTCCCCTTGTCAGCTACGGCGGAAGCTCTGTGTTAAGCACGATCATCATGCTGGCGATTATCCAGGGGTTATATATTTTGAGAGAAGACGAGGATGAAGAACTTGAAAAGCAGAAAGAAAAAAGAAGAGAAGCGTCTCTTAAAGGAAGAGAAGGCGTTAGAGAAAAAAGAATTAAAGGCTAAGAAGGCCCGGAACCGGGAATATGCCATAGTCAGTTATTTTTTCGTATGCATCTTTATTTCTTTGATTGGCTATATGGTTTATTTCCAGGTGGTGAAGCGGGAGGGCGTGATCAGCAGTCCCTATAACACCAGGCAGGACCAGTTTGAGGACCGGGTGGTCCGCGGCAGCATCCTGTCCTCTGACGGACAGACTCTGGCCTATACACAGGTAAATGACGACGGTTCGGAAACCAGGGTATATCCCTACAGCAATGTGTTTGCCCATGTGGTTGGATATGATGCCAACGGCAAAAACGGCTTGGAATCCCTGGCGAATTTCCAGCTCATGACTTCCCATGACGGCTATCTCTCACAGGCGGCTAATGAACTGAAAAGTGAAAAGAACCTGGGAGACAATGTGGTCAGCACCCTGAATGCCTCCCTGCAGCAGACAGCCTATAATGCTCTGGGAGACAACAGAGGCGCTGTTGTGGTCATGGACCCTCGAACAGGAGCGGTTCTGGCATCTGTGAGTAAGCCGGATTTCAATCCCAATACAGTGGCCCAGGACTGGGATTATCTGGTCAGCGACAACTCAAACAGCAGCCTGCTGAACCGGGCAACACAGGGCGCTTATCCGCCGGGGTCCACATTCAAGATCGTCACAGCCCTGGCCTACCTGAAAGCCCACGGCAGCATAGACGGCTATTATTATAACTGTGACGGCAGCATTACCATGGATGACCATACTATCACCTGCTATGACGGGGAAGTGCACGGGGAGGAGGATTTCACCACGGCTTTCGCGGAATCCTGCAACAGTGCCTTTGCCAGCATCGGTGTGGATCTGGGAAAATCAAAGCTGACACAGACGGCGGAGAGCCTTTTATTTAACAGCAAGCTCCCCGTTCCCATTGAATACAACAAGAGCAGATTCGACTTGGGTGAGCATCCGGGCAACCCGCTCCTTATGCAGACCTCCATCGGTCAGGGAAACACCCTGGTCTCTCCCATGCATATGGCCATGATCGTCAGTGCCATTGCCAATGACGGCGTGCTGATGAAACCATATTATGTGGACCATATAGAGAATGTGAACGGGGATGTGGTGAAGTCCACCAAGCCGGCGGAATACAAACAGCTTATGGAGAGCAGTGAGGCCCGTGTGATGCAGAACCTTATGGAAGAGGTGGTAAACAGAGGAACCGCGTCCTCCTTAAGCGGCGAGAACTACAGCGCCGCCGGCAAGACAGGATCCGCGGAGTATTACGGTGCAGACGGGGACATAAAGACCCATTCCTGGTTTGTAGGATACTCCACCATGGGAGATGCCCAGATCGCCATCGCAGTCATAGCAGAAGGCGCCGGAACCGGCAGCTCCGTAGCAGTCCCCATTGCCCATGAGGTCTTCAATGAATTTTATTATTAGATTTATATAACTTTCCGCCCTGCACCCTTATTTTACCCACTATGAAACGCATACGGGAAAGCTAAAAACCAGGAAGAGGGAGGGAGCAGGTTAGCTCCGTGGCAGCGCAACGCTTCGCTCACAGACATTCATCCCCGCTCCCTCCCTCTTCCGTCCGCCTTAACTCCCCCCCATTGCAGTTTCCATTTATCCCTTGCACAGGTATCCAAAAAGAGGTATACTGATAACAACGAAACACAACGCTGGCCCGGAAAAGGGTCGTACAGGAGGACTTGCACTATGATTGAAGCAACGAGCTGTGGCGGGGTGGTAATATATCGGGGAAAGATACTGACCCTGTACAAATCCTATAAGCACAAATATGAGGGCTGGGTTTTGCCAAAGGGTACAGTAGAGGAAGGCGAAGACTATAAGGATACGGCACTGCGCGAAGTGAAGGAGGAGGCAGGTGTAGCAGCTAATATCATCAAATATGTAGGAAAAAGCCAGTATAGTTTTTGTGTGCCGGAAGATACTGTGGAAAAGGATGTCTACTGGTATCTCATGGCCGCCAGCAGCTATTACAGCCGGCCCCAGAGAGACGAATATTTTGTAGATTCCGGTTTTTACAAGTTCCATGAAGCTTACCATCTATTACGGTTTTCCAACGAAAAGCAGATTCTGGAAAAGGCTTATAATGAATACCTGGATTTGAAAAAATCAAATCTGTGGGGAAACAAAAAGTATTTTTAGTTATTCAGCTGATGAGAAGGGACTGGTTTTTCCAGCCCCTTTTTGTACTTTTACAGGTGTAGATTCAGACAGTAACTATTAACAGCCGCGCTTTCATAAAAATGGAGGAGGTAGCCAGATGTTAGAACAGATTGATTTGACAAAAGAGATGGGGAAAGAAGAGTACAAAGAAAAGATGGAGGCTCTGGAAGGGACACTTTCACGTCTGCAGAGGGAATGCAGGGATTTGGGAATCCCGGTCATGATTCTCTTTGAAGGGTTTGGGGCAGCGGGAAAGGGCGTGCAGATCAATAAACTGATACATCCGCTGGATCCCAGGGGGTTTAAAGTTTTTGCTATCAAACAGGAGTCAAAAGAGGAGCGCATGTACCCGTTTTTGTGGCGTTTCTGGACTAAGACGCCGGAAAAAGGCAGGATCGCCATTTTTGATACAAGCTGGTACAGGAGAGTTTCCGTGGACAGGTTTGAGGAGAAGATTTCACCGGAAGAGCTTATGTATGCCTATCAGGAGATCAATACATTTGAGAAGACGCTGACAGATGACGGCGCTGTGCTGATCAAGTTCTTTATGCACATCAGCAGAAAAGAACAGAAAAAGCGTTTTGACGGACTTCTGGATAATAAAGAGACAGCGTGGAGAGTCAGCAAGGCTGATTTGAAGCGCAACGAGGAGTATGGCACCTATAAAGCCATGCTGGAGGAAATGCTGGAGAAGACAGAGACAGAGTGTGCCCCCTGGACCATTATCGAGGCCACGGACCGCCGCTTTGCCACGGTGAAGATTCTTTCCTCTGTTATCGAGAGTCTGACAGAGAAGATAGAGGAAGTTAAGACGGAAAAGCTGGCGAAAGAAGAGGCGCGTAAGGCGGAGGCCGGTGCGGGTGAAGCCGTGAAGGAATACGAACCACTGTCCAGGAAAGTTCTGGAATCCTCCACCCTCAGCAAAGCTGATCTGACACTGTCCTACACAAAGGAAGAATATAAGAAGAAATTAAAAAATCTGCAGGACCGCATGGCAATCCTCCACAGTGAGCTGTACAGCCGCAGAATCCCCGTTGTGCTGGGATTTGAGGGATGGGATGCGGGAGGCAAGGGCGGCGCCATCAAGCGTCTTACAGAGGCCATGGATCCCAGAGGATATGTGGTGAATCCCACGGCGGCTCCCTCTGCTGTGGAGAAGAACCACCATTATCTGTGGCGTTTCTGGAAGGACATGCCAAAGGCAGGCCATGTTGCCATATTTGACCGGACCTGGTACGGAAGGGTGATGGTGGAGCGGATCGAGGGATTCTGCACCAAAGAAGAATGGCAGCGGGCCTACAAGGAGATCAATGATATGGAAGCCCATCTGGCCCATTCCGGAGCGATCGTGCTGAAATTCTGGATGCATATTGACAAGGATGAGCAGGAGCGGAGATTCAAAGAGCGCATGGAAAATCCGGAAAAACAGTGGAAGATCACAGACGAAGACTGGAGAAACCGGGAAAAATGGGACCAGTACGAGGAGGCAGTCAACGAGATGGTCATCCGTACGTCAACCTCCTATGCACCATGGATCATCGTGGAGGGCAATGACAAATATTATGCCCGCATCAAAGTGCTGGAATCTGTTGTGAATGCAATTGAAAGAAGGCTGAAAGAATAGGAATCCGCAGCCATTCCGATGGCCGGAACGCTGCAGGACTCTGATTAAGGATGGAAATTTATGCTAAACTGGTATAAGAATCTGTATGTTGGCGATAATGCAAAAAAGAAACAAAAAAAGCTGATACGGAAGATCAATCAGGGTGCAGGGGTCATTGATATTTATCTGGTGACCCTTGCAGTCAACCCGGCGAATTCCCTGGAAATTATATCTGCAAATTATTTGCTGCAGAAGCCGATCAGGAGAAATTGTCCCATGATCGTGGGACTCTGTTCGGGATATTACGAGGCTGTGGAGCTGGTGGAACAGATTGCAGAAGAAGTCTATGAGGAGACAGGCGCCATGGATATCCGCGGCTGGCTTCTTGAAAAAGCAGCCCGGGAGAAAAAAAGAGACTGACAGGTGGGAAGATGATGCTGATACATATAATTTTGGGTATACTAAAAATAATCGGAATTCTGCTGCTGGTGCTATTGTGTCTGCTTCTTCTCCTTCTGCTGTCGCTGGTCTTTGTACCGGTGCGCTACTACGGAAGCGCTTTCCGGGAGGAGGGAAAGTACGAGGGAAAAGTGAGGGTTTCCTGGCTGTTCCATCTGATCTTTGTCACAGCCAGATACGGTTCCGGGACGGAAGGGTTACAGCTTTCCATCCGTTTTTTGGGAATACCCGTGGATGTGGTATTGAAAAAAATCGCTGCCTGGAGGCAGAAACGACAGAAGAAAAAACCTGAGCTGACAGCAGCGGAGGAGAAAAAAACACCACCGGGGGAAGGCACAGAAACAGAAGAACAGGCAGCTATTCCGGCAAAAAAGCCCCGCAGCGCACAGCAGGCCCTGTTGGAGACTGAGAAGGAAAGCAGCGTAAAGGCTGTCGGGACAGAGATGGACGCTGAGACAAAAAACTCCGCGGAGACAAAAGACTTCGCAGAGAAGAAGAAACCGGCTGAGAAAAAGAATCCGGCTGAGAAAAAGAGTCCGGCTGCGAAACTCCGCAGTGTTTTTGAAAAAATTTCGGAGATCATAAAAAAACTTCTTGGGCTTCCCGGGAAAATAAAAGCGGCTTTTGTAAATTTCAGGCGGACAGCCAAAGAGATTTATGGTAAAATAGAGCAAATCAGGGAACTGCTGGCCTCGGAATCCTTTCTGGGTGCCAAGACATTGGTATTTGGAGAACTGGGTATCATAATGAGGCATGTGCGGCCCAGAAAAATAAAAGGCGACATTTATTTTGGATTTGATGATCCGGCGCTTACAGGGCAGGTGCTGGCAGGAGCCAGTATTTTCTATCCTCTTTACGGCAGAGGACTTTCCCTGCATCCGTATTTTGACAGAGTCATACTGGAAGGACGCGCACAGATCTGGGGAAGAATGTACGGGTTTATGTTTCTCCGTACGGTCTGGAAACTGTTCAGGGATGCCAATGTCAGGGATTTGAGAAAAAAATTTAAAAACAAGTAAACATTAAGGAGGAAATAACTATGGCTTCAGATAATAGTTTCAAGACAACGGTGGATTCCCTCTTCAAGGGAATGGACAGCTTTATCACAACGAAAACAGTGGTAGGGGAGGCGATCACTGTGGGAGACACCATTATCCTTCCGCTGATCGACGTATCCTTCGGCGTGGCTGCAGGTGCATTTGCCGATGACAAGAAGAACAACGGCGGCGGCGGTATGGGCGGCAAGGTCTCCCCAAGCGCAGTGCTGGTGATCTCAGGCGGCAGTACAAAACTGGTCAATGTGAAGAACCAGGACGGCCTTACCAAAATTCTGGATATGGTTCCCGATTTTGTAAATAAATTTACGGACGGCAAAAAAGAGGAAGCGGCAGCAGCAAAAGAGCCTGCAAAGAAAGCAGAATCCGAGAAGAAAGAGGCTGAGGAAGTAGATACAGAAGATAAAACAGAAGAGTAAAGAGGATACAGGACATAAAAAAGCCGCCGGGATGTCATTCATGGCGGCTTTGTGCATATATTAAAGTAAACAGGCAAAAGGAGAAACAGAGAGACTGTGCAGAGACTCATTGGATTTTTACTGTTTTGGATTGGAGTAGGGCTGTTTCTTGCCTTGATATTTCCAAAGAGCTTCCTTATGGTATTACTTGCGGCACTGTGCATGCTGGTGGGATACAACCTGTTCTGCTGCTGAATGAATATAGAAGAGGACAAAAAAAGACCTTGTCTCATCGGACAAGGCCTTTCCTCATTCTTTACGCTCTCTCCACTTTGCCGCTTCTTAAGCAGGAAGTACAAACATACATTTTCTTTGCAGCACCGTTTGCTGTTTTTACTTTAACAGATTTGATGTTGGATTTCCACATCTTGTTTGATCTTCTATGGGAATGGCTCACGTTGTTCCCGAAATGAGCACCTTTTTCACAAATTGCACACTTTGCCATGGTAGCACCTCCTTAACATAGAATAAGTCCGTGTATACAAACTCACAACAATAGTTATTTTAACAGAAGATAACAGGATTTGCAAGTGAAAATATAAAAATTTTAAATTAATATTTCGTTTTTGGGAAAGATATGTTAGAATGGTTCTATGAAAAAGCGGCAGACCGGGGAATACCCCGGGCGGCGGCAAAGAAAAAAGCTATGGAGGTGTCCGTGCATGGATGGACTTGTTGATACAGGATTAGGTAAAATAATGATTGATACGGATGTCATCGCTACTTATGCGGGAAGCGTGGCAGTCGAATGTTTTGGAATCGTAGGCATGGCGGCAGTCAGCATGAAGGACGGGCTGGTTAAGCTCCTGAAGAAAGACAGCCTGAAGCATGGAATCAATGTCATCATCACCGATAATAAAATCACTCTGGAATTTCACGTGATCGTCGCGTACGGCGTCAGCATCTCTGCCGTGTCCGACAATCTCATCAGCAATGTGAAATACCGCGTGGAGGAATTTACCGGTTTGACTATAGAGAAGATCAATATCCTTGTAGAGGGCGTAAGAGTAATCGATTAATTAAGGAGGAAACTTGTTTTGAATACCAATACCGTTGACGCGAAGATGCTTGGCAGGATGTTTCTGGCCGGTGCCAAAAATCTGGAAGCTAAGAAAGAATGGATTAATGAACTGAATGTATTCCCTGTACCGGACGGTGACACGGGAACGAATATGACGCTGACGATTCTGTCTGCCGCTTCTGAAGTAAGTGCTCTTGAGAATCCAACCATGAAGACACTGGCTAAGGCCATCTCTTCCGGTTCCCTGCGCGGGGCAAGAGGAAATTCGGGAGTTATCCTTTCTCAGCTTCTGAGAGGTTTTACAAAAACCATTGAACATTATGATACAGTGGATGCACCTGCCTTTGCAAAAGCGTTTGAAAAGGGTGTGGAAACCGCCTATAAAGCTGTTATGAAGCCAAAAGAGGGTACAATCCTGACAGTTGCCAAGGGCGCGGCTGACAAGGCTCTGGAGATCGCAGAGGACTGCAGGGATCTCAGCAGTTTCTTTGCGGATGTGATCGCCCATGCGGAGCATGTGCTCTCCAGAACACCGGACATGCTTCCTGTTTTAAAAGAGGCAGGCGTTGTGGACTCCGGCGGACAGGGACTGGTGGAGGTTCTGAAAGGTGCCTATGACGGCTATCTGGGTAAAGAGATCGACATGAATTTTGAAAAGCCCAAGTCCTCAGGCATGAGCAAACCGGTGTCCGCGGAGGAGAGCAATATCAAATTCGGCTACTGCACAGAATTTATCATCATGCTGGAAAAGGAATTTCCGGAAAAAGAGGAGCAGACTTTCAAAGAATATCTCATGTCCATCGGAGATTCCCTGGTAGTTGTGGCGGATGATGAAATCGTGAAGGTGCATGTACATACCAATGATCCTGGTATGGCAATCCAAAAAGCCCTGACTTACGGACAGCTCTCCAACATGAAGATTGACAATATGCGCCTGGAGCACCATGAAAAGGTGATCAAAGAGGCTGAGAAGCTGGCAGCACAGCAAAGAGAAGCCGTTCCGGAAAAAGAGGTGGGATTCATCTCTGTATCGGTAGGCGACGGCATGGGAGATATCTTCCGGGATCTGGGCGCTGACTATCTGATCGAAGGCGGCCAGACCATGAATCCAAGTACAGAGGACGTGCTGAAAGCCATTGAGCAGGTACATGCAAAGAATATTTTCGTGTTCCCCAACAATAAAAACATCATTCTGGCAGCCAACCAGGCAAGAGATCTGACAGAAGATAAGAATATCATTGTCATTCCGACCAAGACCATACCCCAGGGTATCACGGCGATGATCAATTATGTGCCGGAGAAGACGGTGGAGCAGAATACAGAGGAGATGCTGCAGTGCATCGGCAATGTGAAGACCGGTCAGGTCACTTATGCGGTGAGGGATACGAAGATCGATGATAAGGAGATTCGCCAGGGCAACATTATGGGAATCGGTGACCATGGCATTTTAGCTGTGGGCGAGGGCGTGGAAGGCATTACCATGGAGACCATTGACGCTATGGTGGATGAGGACACGGAGATCATCAGTGTATACTATGGGTCTGATGTGAGTGCAGAGGATGCACAGCGCCTGGGTGAGAAGCTGGAGGAGCGCTACCCGGATTTTGATGTGGAAGTAAACGACGGCGGTCAGCCGATCTATTATTATGTGGTATCCGTGGAATAACCTGCGGGATTGAAAAATAAGAGGTGTGGACGCGGCTTTGCCTGCTGAAACACCTCTTCTTTACACAAAAAGAAAGACAGCGTGTGAGCCGGAGATGGAGTTACAAAGATGAGAGAAGCAGATGCGATCCGTTCCATCAAGGGGATTGGAGAGAAGACAGAAAAATTATTTGCAAAACTGGGGATACGAAGCGTAGGCGACCTGCTTAGGTACTATCCCAGGGATTACGAGGAATACGCGCAGCCGGTAAGCCTGGCAGAGCTAAAGCCGGGCAAAAAAGCTGCTGTGGCCGGAAGGATAGCCGGAAAAGTGGGGGTGCGCAGTACAGGCAGGCTCACTGTGGTGACGGCAGCTCTGAAAGAGGAGGGACAAAGCCTTTCCCTGACCTGGTATAACATGCCCTTTTTAAGAAACACCATAGCCTCGGGAAGCTGCTACATATTTCGTGGAATGGTCACAGAGAAAAAGGGCCGCCTTACCATGGAGCACCCGGAAGTGTTCACCCCCGAAAAGTACGGGGAAATGCTGCACACCCTGAACCCCATATACGGCCTGACAAAGGGACTGACCAACAAGCTGGTAGTCAAGACCATGCATCAGGCATTGGAGGAGAAGGAGATTGTGCAGGAATATCTGCCTGAGGATTTCCGCAGCCACTATCATCTGGCAGAGTATAATTTTGCAATATCGGAAATTCATTTTCCCAGAGATAAAATGAATATGCTTCTTGGCAGGAGAAGACTTGTTTTTGATGAATTTTTGTTTTTTATACTGGCTGTGCGCATGATGAAAGAGAAGACCCAGGACGCAGTCAGCTATTTTAACATAAAGCCGGTCTGGGAGACAGAGAATGTCATAGAAAACCTTCCCTATCCCCTGACCAATGCCCAGAGGCGTGTCTGGGGAGAGATAGAGCGGGATATGACAGGCCATTCCCTTATGTCAAGGCTGGTGCAGGGGGATGTGGGAAGCGGCAAGACCATTATCGCGTTCTTATCCATGATACTGGCAGCCGTAAACGGTTACCAGTCTGCCCTTATGGTCCCCACAGAGGTTCTGGCAGCACAGCATTTTGAGGCGCTGAAGAAGCTGCTGGAGGAGCAGGGGCTTGCTTATGAACCGGTGCTGCTGACAGGTTCCTGTACTGCGAAGGAAAAGCGGCTGATCTATGAGAAGATATCCTCAGGACAAACCAGAATGGTTGTGGGTACCCATGCCCTGATCCAGGAGAAGGTGCAGTATGAGAATCTGGCCCTGGTGGTCACCGATGAACAGCACCGCTTCGGGGTCAGCCAGAGGGATGATCTCTCTAAAAAGGGGGAGAAGCCTCACGTTCTTGTCATGAGTGCCACACCCATACCAAGGACCCTGGCGATCATTTTGTACGGGGATTTGGATATCTCCGTGATTGACGAGCTTCCGGCCAGAAGGCTGCCCATAAAAAACTGTGTGGTGGATATTTCTTACCGTCCGAAAGCATATGCTTTTATGGAGCGGGAGATTCAGGCAGGAAGACAGGTCTATGTCATCTGCCCCATGGTGGAGGAGAGCGAGGGGCTGGAAGCGGAAAATGTACTGGATTATACACAGCGCCTGCGAGATATCATGCCTCCGCAGATCAGGGTGGAACCTCTTCACGGAAGAATGAAGCCTGCCGAAAAAAATAAGATCATGAGTGCTTTTGCATCCAATGAGATACAGATACTGGTCTCCACCACAGTGGTTGAGGTCGGCGTAAATGTTCCAAATGCCACCGTCATGATGGTGGAGAATGCGGAGCGGTTTGGCCTGGCCCAGCTTCACCAGCTCAGGGGACGCGTAGGACGAGGAGAACATCAGTCGTACTGTATCTTTATGCAGGGGCAGGATGCCCGGGAGACAAAGGAGCGTCTGGAGATCCTGGTAAAATCCAATGACGGCTTTGAGATCGCAGGGGAGGATCTGCGGCTTCGGGGACCCGGGGATCTGTTCGGAATCCGGCAGAGCGGGGATATGGAATTTGCGCTGGCTGACATTTACCAGGATGCACAGGTGCTGAAGGAGGCCAGTGAGGCGGGAGGCGCGATCCTCAAGCTGGACCCGGATCTGTCACTGGAACAACACAGAAGGCTCAGAGAACGTCTTCTGGATTATGCGAAGGAACGGCTGGAGCTGCCGGGACTATAGAGAAAAAGGTGTGACAGCATGAAGAAGAATGCGTTAGCAAAAGATTTTTTTATGGAGATAAAAAAGACAAGGAACCGGTTTCTGTCCATAATGCTTATTGCGGCACTGGGCGTGGCCTTTTTTGCCGGTGTAAGGGCAGCGGCCCCGGATATGAATATGTCGGCAGACCTTCTGTATGACAAGAGCAATTTCATGGATATCCGCGTGCTGAGTGACCTGGGCCTGACGGAGAAGGACATAGATGCGATCCGGGATATAAAGGGTGTGGAGTCCGTGCGGGGCGGCTACAGCGCGGATGTGCTGTGCAGTACGGAAGAAGCACAGCTTGTTGTGCGCATGATGTCAGCCTATGAGGATATCAATAAGATAACAGTAAAGCAGGGCCGTATGCCCGAAAAAAAGGATGAATGCCTTGCGGATGAACGGTTCTTGAGTCTTTCCGGATATAAAATCGGAGATACGATCTCTGTGAAATCCGGTACAGATGATGACATAGCAGATACGCTTGCTGTCACAGAATACAAGATTGTGGGAAGCGGAACGACTGCCTATTATCTCAGCCTGGACAGGGGCACCAGCAAAATAGGAAACGGCGAGCTGAGCAGTTTCCTGGTCATTCCGGCAGAAAGCTTTTCCCTGGAGGTCTATACAGAGGCTGTGATACGGGTGGCGGGAGCAAAAGAGCTTTTATCAGGTTCAGATAAGTACGAGGATACCGTAAAAGAGGTGGAGGACCATCTGGATGCCATAGCGGACGGACGCTGTGATATCCGCTACGAGTCTGTCTATCGGGAAGGACAGGAAAAGCTGGATGATGCATCTGCAGAGATAGAGGAGAACCAGCAGAAGCTGGAGGATGCCAAAAAGGAATTGGATGACGGGGAAAAAGAACTTGCGGACGCCCAGCAAAAGCTTGACGATGCCAAAAAAGAGCTGCAGACAGCCAGGGATAAACTGACTGACGGGGAGGCTCAGCTTGCGGATGGGGAAGCACAGGCCGCAGACGGGGAGAACCAGCTTGCAGACGGCTGGAATACCTACTATGAAAATGCCTCCACACTGGAGGAGAAGAGCCGGGAGCTGGAGGAGGCAGAAGCCCAGACAGCGGACGGCGAGAATCAGATCGCAGAGGGATGGCAGGAGCTTGACGCACAGAAGGCAGCTCTTTCTGACGGTCGCAGCCAGTTGGAGGAAGGCAAAGCCCAGATCGCCCAGGGCAGGCAGCAGCTTACAGACGGCATTGCCCAGACGGAGGCAGGCATTGCCCAGGTAGAGCAGAAGATTCAGGAGATAGAGGCCGGACTCCCGGCTGTCCGGGACGGCATAGCAAAGGTTACGGACGGCATTCATCAGGCGGAAGCAGGGATCGCGGATCTGGAACAGAAGCAGGTGGTTGTTCAGGCAGGAATCGCCCAGTTGGAAGAGCAGCTTGCCGCTGTCCCCCCTGAGGCAGAGGATATCCGGCAGCAGTTGGAGGAGCAGTTAAATGAAGCCAGAGAGCAGGAAGCCCAGATTGAGGCAGGTATCTCTGCGGCCTCAGGACAGCTTGCGGATCTTCAGAATACCCTGCAGCAGTTAGAGGAGCAGAAAGCCCAGATGGACAATGCCTTACCTCAGTTAAAAGAGCAGCAGCAGACCTTGCCGGCTGCACTGGAGGAGCTGAAAAAGCAGCTCGACCAACTTGATGCCCAGGCGGAAACCCTGGCAGAAAAGGAGGCAGAGCTTGCAGACGGAGAGGACCAGATTGCCCAGGCAGAGGTACTGCTTACGGAAAAGGAAGCAGAACTTGCAGCGGGAAAGGCCCAGATAGAGGACGGGGCAGCTCAGCTTGCGGATGGAGAAAATCAGCTTGATGAGGCCAGGGAGCTTCTGGAATCCAAAGAGCAGGAGCTTGCGGACGCAAAGGCTCAGATCGCGCAGTCAAGAAAAGAGCTTGAGGATGGAAAGGCCCAGCTTGCGGACGGGGAGAAGGAGATCGCGGACGGGGAGTCTGAGATTGAAAAGAACCGGAAGAAGCTTGCGGACGGACGCAGGGAATATGAGGAAAAGAAGGCGGATGCGGATGAGAAGATTGCAGATGCCAGGCAGAAGGTGGCAGACGGGCAGAAGGATCTGGATGATTTGGAGGTGCCAAAATGGTATATTCTCAACCGTGATTTCATACAGACTTATGTGGAATACGAGCAGGATGCAGACAGGATAAAGGCCATAGGAGACGTATTTCCGGCGATCTTTTTCCTGGTCGCAGCCCTGATATGCCTTACCACCATGACAAGAATGGTGGAGGAGGAGAGAACCCAGATCGGAACGCTGAAAGCACTTGGATACAGCAAACTCTCCATCGCGGCAAAGTATCTGTGTTACGCGCTTCTGGCATCCCTCATTGGCAGTCTGGCGGGACTGGTGGCAGGGCAGAAGATACTGCCCCCTGTCATCATCAATGCCTATGGTATCCTCTACAACAATCTTCCTGAGGCGGTGGCACCGCTGCACGCGGGATATTCCATATCCTCCACTCTGCTGGCCATTGCCTGTACTACCGCGGCAGCCGGAATCGCCTGTTATAAGGAACTGATGTCCACACCGGCAACCCTGATGCGTCCCGCGGCTCCGAAGTCGGGGAAAAGAGTGCTGCTGGAACGTGTGGGAATCATTTGGAACCACCTGAGCTTTACCAACAAGTCCACGGTCCGGAACCTGTTCCGGTATAAAAAGCGGTTTTTCATGACGGTTCTGGGCATCGGCGGCTGTATGGGACTTTTGCTGGTGGGATTCGGCGTGAAGGATTCGGTCCGCTCCATCGGTACGATCCAGTACAATGACCTGTTGTCCTACCACGCAGAGATTGTATTAGAGGATAAAACCACACCGGAGGAAAAAGAGGAAGTGATGGACGCCATGGAAAAGGATAAGGATATCAAATCCTTTATGGCAGTTTACAAGACCTCCATGGATATCGAAAATGAGAAAGAGGATGTGACCAAAAGCGCCTATGTGATGGTGCCTGAGAATGCAAAGGAATTTAAAAAATATGCCGACCTGCGCAGCCGTACGACGAAGGAGCATTACGAGCTTTCCGATGACGGGATCATCATATCAGAGAAGCTGGCAAAGCTGCTGGATGTGAAGGAGGGCGACACTGTGGTTCTGAAGGAGGAGGAGACAGATCATTTTGAGGTGAAGGTTTCCCATATCACGGAGAACTATTTCCTCCATTACATCTACATCTCTCCTGAGCTGTACGGCAAAGTATTCGGGGAAACGCCGGAATTTGTGGACTATCTTACAATCAATACTTCCACGGACAGCGCATTTGAAGACAGCATGCAGGAGAAATATATGGCCTATGATCAGGTATCTGAGGTCTCATTTATTACAAAGACAGCGGACAGGATCGCCAATATGCTGAAAAGCCTGGATACGGTCATCTATGTGCTGGTCATCGCCGCGGGTCTTCTGGCATTTGTTGTTCTGTACAATCTGAATAATATTAATATCAGTGAGCGTATCAGGGAGCTGGCAACCCTGAAGGTTCTGGGTTTTTATGATATGGAGGTATCCAGATACGTGCTCAGGGAGAATGTGTGCCTGACTTTGATTGGTTGTTTTCTGGGAATTTTCTTCGGAAAAATCCTGCATCGGTTCGTGATTCTGACTGCCGAGACAGATATTATGATGTTCGGCAGAGACATAGAAATCATCAGTTTTGTGTACAGTATCCTGATCACTTTATTCTTTTCAGCAGTGGTAAATTTCTTCATGCATTTCCGTCTGAAAAAGGTGGATATGGTGGAGTCCATGAAAAGTGTAGAGTAAAAAACTTGAAATTTTCCCGGAAAAGGTATATGATTAACGGGAAAATCGAAATTTCAAAGGGTATGTAAAAGGAGGAGATTTATTATGCCTATTAAGAAATCAACGACAAAAGCAGCTGCGACAGAGGCTGTGAAGACAACGACCGAAGAGAAGAAGACAGAGGCAGCAAAAGCTGCAGAACCAGTAAAAGCTGCAAAAACACCAGAGAAAAAACAGCCTGTAAAACGTGCCGCTGCAAAGAAAGCCGTAGCTGAGAAAAAAGCAGCCGTAAAACCTGCCGCAAAAGCTGCGGAAGCAAAGAAATTTGTTTATGTTCAGTGCCTGGGCAACGAATACAAGGTTGAAGATATTGAAAACAGTGTAAAAAAAGCATGGATGGACGAGACCGGAAAAAAAGAGAGCGACATCAAAGAAATGCAGATTTACATCAAACCGGAAGAGAACGCCGCTTACTATGTGATCAACAATGAATACAAAGAAGGCGGAAATAAAGTGGATTTATAAGAACTTATTTTCAACGGGTTTTATGTAAAAGGAAAAGAGGGAGCTCCTTCATGCGGAAGAAGCGCCCTCTTTTTTGAATGAGTGATCATTCAACTTTTTTCTGAGAAAGTATGTTTCTCAGGCAGGACGAAGATTAAAGCTGAGTAGATCCGCTTGACATCTGTCTTTCCTGTGCTTCGATCATTTTCTTAACCATATAACCACCAACGGAACCGTTCTGTTTGGAAGTCAGGTTTCCGTTGTAACCGTCTGTAAGCGGTACACCTAACTCGTTGGCTACCTCATATTTGAAACGGTTTAATGCACTCTTTGCTTCGGGTACTGCTGCGCTGTTAGAAGAATTTGTGTTAGACATGTTTTTCTTCCTCCTTAAATGTTTTGTTTTTTTGTTACAATGGTAGTATGTGATTTATTACTTTTTTTACACCTAGAAGTTCTTTCAAGTTTTGACAAATTTTGTGAATTGTATTACAATAGTGATTCGGTGAATAAAACATTTAATTTGCGTAAGGGGATTTGTATAATTCTGTAAAATATGTATAAAATTTAAAATAATAATTGCAGTTAGTTGTTATATTTGCTATAATTGTTCTGATAAAAGAAAATGAGGATGATAGAATATGAATGTTGGTATTATAGCGCACAACAGTAAAAAACCTCTGATTGAAGATTTTTGTATTGCTTATAAGAATATTCTGGCAAAACACCAGGTCTATGCCACCGGAACCACAGGCAGAAGGATTGAAGAAGTGACCAATCTGCATGTGCATAAATTCCTTCCGGGAAGCATGGGCGGCGATAAGCAGTTTACGGAGATGATAGAACGCGGTGATATAGATATGGTGATCTTTTTCTATAACCCGGCTATGATCGATCAGAAAGAACCGGATGTCTACCAGATATCACGGTGCTGTGACCAGTACAATATCCCTATCGCTACAAACATCGCTACAGCGGAATCCCTGATACTGGGACTTGACCAGGGGGATCTGGACTGGCGTATGAATAAGTAGAGAAAAGGAATTACAACAAGATGAGAGTGATTGCAGGAAGTGCAAAGAGTATGCCCCTCAAGACAATCCCCGGTACGGACACCCGGCCGACCACCGACAGAATCAAGGAAACGCTGTTCAATATGCTGCAGCCGTATCTGTGTGACTGCCGGTTCCTGGATATATTTTCAGGCAGCGGTGCCATCGGGATTGAAGCATTGAGCAGAGGGGCATATTCGTGTGTCTTTATAGAAAAAAATAAAAAAGCGGCAGAGTGTATCCGGGAAAATCTGAAATTTACCCGGCTTGCTGACAGCGCAGAACTTTACTGCCAGGACGTATTTTCCGCCCTGGGTGTTCTGGAGGGCAGTGAGCCCTTCGGCTGTATTTTCATGGACCCTCCCTATAACAGGGAACTGGAAAAACAGGTGCTTTCGGTGCTTTCCAAAGCATCCTATGTGGATGAGGACACCCTGATTGTGGTGGAAGCCTCCTTAGAGACACCTTTTGATTATCTGGAAGAGTATGGCTTCACAATGGTAAAAGACAAGAGATACAAGACGAACCGGCACATTTTCCTGAGAAAGGCATGAGATACGAGCAATGGTGAGAGCAATTTATCCGGGCAGTTTTGACCCGGCAACTTTTGGACATCTGGACGTGATAAGGAGAGCAGCGGAACTTTTTGATGAGGTAATTGTTGGAGTTTTGATGAATTCTGAAAAAAGTCCGTTGTTTTCTGTGGAAGAACGTGTTAATATATTAAAGAAAGTGACGGCAGATATCCCGAACCTGAAGATAACATCCTTTTCAGGCTTGTCGGTGAATTTTGCCAGAAGCTGTGATGCCAAGGTGATTATCCGCGGTCTGCGGGCAATTACCGATTTTGAATATGAACTGCAGATGGCGCAGACCAACCGGGTGCTTGCCAGAGATGTGGATACCATGTTTCTGACTACCAGCCTGGAGTACGCTTATCTGAGTTCCACCACTGTAAAAGAAGCCGCCTATTTCGGCGCGGATATTTCCAAGTTCGCTCCGGAATACGTCGTTGAAAAAGTGAGAGAGAAATTCGCACAGAAGGAAAAAAAGTAAGAATACAATAAGGAGAATGATTATGAGTAGCAGAATTGAACAGATTATCGAAGAAATTGAAGAATATGTAGAGAGCTGCAAATATCAGCCATTGTCCACCACGAAAATCGTAGTGAACAAGGAAGAATTAGAAGAACTGCTTCGTGAACTGCGTATGAAGACTCCGGATGAAATCAAGAGATACCAGAAGATCATCAGCAATAAGGATGCCATCCTGGCTGATGCCCAGGCTAAGGCAGACGCTATCATCGCTGAGACAAAAGTGCAGGTACAGGAGATGGTAAAAGAGTCTGAGGTGATGCAGCAGGCATACGCGCAGGCCAATGAGACTGTGAATACTGCTAACCGTCAGGCACAGGATATCATTGACGCGGCAACAAACGATGCCAACAATCTGCGCCTCAGTGCAATTTCCTATACCGATGAAATGATGGCTAACATGGGTCAGATCATGGCGAATACTCTTGAGGATGCCGGTTCCAAATACAATGAGTTCGTACGTTCCCTGCAGGCTTCTCTGGATGTGATCAACAGAAACAGAAGCGAACTGCAGCCTCAGTTAGGAGGCGTTGCGCCGGTACAGGAGGCTGCACCGGAGACTGAGGGCGTTTCCCTGGATGACGATGATTTAGATGATTTCGACGAATAAGAATGCCAGAAGGCCTGTGAGCAGAAAGTTTGTAAGCTTTGCCCATACATAAGGCCCGAAGGACAGGTCTGTTCCCGCAAGCATGGACTTTGTCTGGGCTGCAACGCAGATGCCGCCGAAGGCGGTGATCCCCAGCAGCATGGGGTATAAAAAAGTAAGACTCCAGCCGGTGCCTGCCAGGGCAGTGATTCCGGTGGTCATTTCCGTGACACCGCACATGACATACATAACCGGCCCGAGAGGTGTAAATACTTTTTTGATGACACCCTGGAAGACAGAAAAGAGGATGATATATCCTCCCAGTTTTGTGATGGACTCAAATCCGTTCATAATAGAGGTATCCAGAATTTCTCCCAGTGGGGATTGGATGGATATCTCTTTTTCATTTCCTGCCGGGGGGCAGGTGTCAGCGGCAATGGCGCTGTGGTCTGCTTTCTTTCGGAAGAGAAGGCAGCACAGGTAGTTGGCAAGATAAATGATGCAGTAGGTGGGAAGGATCAGTGCTTTCTGTCCCAGCGCCTGCAGGCAGACATAGGAGGAGAGAAAGGACGGGCCAGGGTGATTGGCAAAGGTGAGAAGGTATTCTGCCTCTTTTTTGGAAATCCGGTTTTCCCGGTAGAGGTCAGCCGTCACCTTGGCGCCCATGGGATAGCCGCAGACAAATCCCAGAAGCAGTGCGTAGGCGCCGTCACAGGTAAGGGCAAAAAAGCGGTGCCACAGGCCTGACGGTATGCGGATCCATTTTTTCAGCAGGTCAGTCCGGATCAGCAGGTTTGAAATGATCATGAAGGGCAGCAGAGAAGGCAGCAGGGTCTCAAACCACAGCATCAGGCCGGAAGCTGCACAGGTAAATGAGGTGTCCGGGAATAGGAGGAGAAAGGATAGCATAATTAGGAAGGGGAGTAGGAATAGAAAACGTTTCATAGAGGGAGCTCCTGGGGTTTTTTTAATTATATGCGGGGGTATGAGGATGAATGCGGACGGAAGTGTATGGGAGGAGGATGTGTTTTGAAGGACTTACAGCGGGTGTAAGTTGCTTTGTTTTTGGTGCTTTTTGAATGTTTTACTATAGCTAAAAAGTTTATATGTTTTAGACTTCCGGAGAAAAGGAGCAGGGGTGGCGGGGGGAAGCTGTCTGTGTCAGTGAGGCTAAGTGGAGGAGGCTGTGAGATCCACCGATTACGGAGACTTAGGCGCGAAGCCTATGCTGAGCGTCTTAGCCGCAGTTATCGGTTAGCTCACTGCTTCCGGAACCTCGAGCGGACACAGACAGCTTCCCCCCGCCGCCCCGTCCGTGAGCCACCAAACTAAAACAGGTAAAAATCCCCCATCCCCTTGCCAAGCGGGGGAGAATGTGACAAAATAGAAGACAGCAGAGGAATAAAATTACAGGAGGAATCAATATGTCAGTATTAGAAAATCTGAAACCGGAAAGAGTGTTCCATTATTTTGAGGAGATCACAAAAATTCCTCATGGTTCCGGCAATACACAGCAGATCAGTGATTATCTTGCGGCTTTCGCCAAAGAACACAGCCTTCGCTATATACAGGATGAGAGAGGGAATGTGATCATTTTTAAGGATGCAGCCAGTGGATATGAGAATGCACCGGGAGTGATTCTGCAGGGGCATGTGGATATGGTGTGCGAGAAGCTTCCGGGCAGTACACATGATTTTACGAAGGATCCGCTCACACTTTTTGTGGAGGGCGATATTATACATGCGGACGGTACGACTCTGGGCGGGGATGACGGCATTGCCGTGGCCTATGAGCTGGCCATTCTGGAGGATGATAAACTGCAGCATCCGGCCATTGAGGCTGTGTTTACCGTGGATGAGGAAATCGGACTTCTGGGCGCATCCGCACTGGATACTGCCCCGTTAAAGGGAAAATACCTGATCAATCTGGACTCCGAGGAGGAGGGAATCCTCTGGGCAGGCTGTGCAGGCGGTATGACTAGTATCAGCGAGCTGCCTGTTAATTATCAGGAGAGGACAGGAATCCGCTATGATATCAAGGTGGATGGACTTCTGGGAGGGCATTCCGGAGCGGAGATTGATAAGATCCGGGCAAATGCCACACTGCTTCTGGCCAGATTTCTCCACGAATTCAGAGAGTTCGGAGAGTTTGGGCTGATTTCTTTGAGCGGCGGACAAAAGGACAATGCCATTCCGCGCCAGGCAGAGGCATCCGTGCTGACAGAACAGGAAGACGGGGAAAAGCTGGTGAGCTATGCGGCAGAGTTTACACAGATGCTGAGAAAAGAGTATACAGGTACAGATGAGGGTATCACAGTGACGGCTGTATGCCGGGGTGAGCAGACGGAACAGGTGCTTCATCCTGTAAGCCAGGAAAAAGTAATCTTCTTCCTTATGAATTATCCCAATGGTATTCAGAAAATGTGCGGTTTCATTGACGGGCTTGTGGAGACTTCCTGCAATGTGGGGGTTACAAGACTGGAAAGTGAGTGCCTGGCCTGCTCCACCAGCGTGAGAAGCTCCGCAGGTTCTGCCAAGAAGGCGCTGGCAGGAAAGATTCAGTACCTGACTGAATTTCTGGGAGGTGAGTACCATGTGGAAGGAGATTATCCGTCATGGGAGTACCGCCAGGATTCTGTCCTGCGTCCGCTGATGGTACAGGTATATAAAGAAATGTATAAGGAGGAGCCTGCTGTCCAGGTGATTCATGCAGGTCTGGAATGCGGTCTGTTCTATGAGAAGATCCCGGGGCTTGACTGTATCTCCATCGGACCGAATATGAAGGATATCCATACTTCTGAGGAGACACTTTCCATCTCCTCCACAGCAAGGGTCTATGAGTATCTGCTGGAAGTATTGAAAAGATTGAAATAATAGAAAGCACGCTCTGCGAATTTTCTATTGTCATAAATAATTGGAATATTTTCCCCTGTCTGTTCATAAAATGATATGTACGGGTAAGAGCCGATCTTTACAGGCTCTGGTACAGGCACAGCCGAATTTTATGTCAGATGGGGGAATTTTTGTGCGGAAATGGATACTGTTTTTTCTGATTTTGGTGTTTGCGGATGTTTTTGCCATCAGTTCCCTGAAAGAACATGTTTCCCTGGATACCCTGCGTGAGGCCGGTATTCCTGTGGAGGAGATGGAGAAAGCGGGAATGTCTCCAAGAGAAATGCGGCTATATCTGCCTTTCTGGCAGGATATGGAGTATTTTCCCCTTGCAGTCCGCCCTCAGGAAAGGGAAGATCCGTTTTCCTTTACGGATACCTGGATGGAGGAGCGGAATTATGGAGGAAAGCGGAAACATGAAGGCTGCGACATTTTCGGTAAAGCAATGCTTTCCGGGTATTACCCTGTCATCAGCATCACGGACGGAACCGTGGAGAAAGTGGGATGGCTCCCTTTGGGCGGCTGGAGGATTGGAATCCGAAGTCCGAAAGGCGGCTATTTTTACTATGCCCATCTGAGCGGTTACGGCAGAGAATTTTTGGAGGGGGAATCTGTGAAGGCGGGAGAGCTTCTGGGATTTTTAGGTGACAGCGGATATGGTGAGGAGGGGACCTGCGGAAAGTTTGCACCCCATTTACATATGGGATTATACACAAGATACGGTCAGGATGAGGAATATGCTCTGAACCCGTACCCTGTGCTTGTATACCTGAAGGATCATACAAAGGAGATAAGTTACTGAATTTCTATGGTGAGAGTTATAGAAATATGCTATACTTAAAATACCTTACGCGAAAACCGGGCCGTTATAGGGAAAACAAAGCGCGCGGCTCCGGATACCCACTTGGGCACCCCGCAGATTGTGCCGCAGCAGACGCGGCAATGATAAGGGATAGAAAAACAGGCGCACTGGTAAGGAGTAATGTCTTATGGAGATACATTTATGGCGTGAACTGCTGATTCCGTATGAACTTGCTGTCAAAGAGCTGGTTATTAAATTCAACCATCTGAAGAAGGAGCACAAAGAAAAGGACCTGTACTCCCCCATTGAACAAGTCAGCGGAAGAGTCAAAACGATCAACAGTATTCTGGAAAAAATGCAGAGAAAAAATATATCCTGGGCAGACCTGGAGGAGAAGGTGGAAGATATTGCCGGCATCCGGGTGATCTGCCAGTTTTATGAAGATATTGAAAAAGTGGCAGAGATCATAAGAAAGCGCCGGGATATGCAGGTGGTGGAGGAGAAGGATTATCTCACACACATGAAGGAGAGCGGCTACAGAAGCTATCATATGATCGTTCTGTATCATGTGGAGACTCTGGATGGCCCGAAAGACATCAGGGCTGAGATCCAGATCCGGACACTTGCCATGAATTTCTGGGCTACCATCGAACATTCCCTGCAATATAAGTATAAGGGAAATATGCCGCCTCACTTAAAGGCGCGGTTAAATCATGCAGCCCAGTCCATACTGCTTCTGGACGAGGAAATGTCTTCTGTCCGGAATGAGGTTATGGATGCCCAGAATTCCATGCTGCACCAGTCTAATCTGGTGTCAGGGATTCTGAATAATATTGAGAATCTATACCACTATTCCAACAAGAGGGAAGTGGCAAAAATACAGGATGAGTTTTACCGGATTTATGAGACTAAGGATTTATCCAGACTGGAACGGTTCCACCGGGAGCTGGATATTATCGCTGAGGGCTATCGGGCCCAGGCAGTAGCTACAGAAGAAATTATGTAAAAAGGACGAGACAATGAATCTGCCGAGTGATTATGAACAAGAGATGAAAGAATTGCTGGGCACGGAGCTGGAGGCCTATAAAAAGAGCCTTGACCTGCCGGTCATGCAGGGACTCCGTGTCAACACAGCAAAGATTACCTGCGAAGAATTTGAAGCCATCACCCCCTTTTCCATGGAGAAGATACCCTGGATACCAAACGGGTATTTTCTGAAGGAGGAGGAGCGGGCATCCAGGCATCCGTATTATTTTGCCGGATTATATTATCTGCAGGAGCCAAGCGCTATGACACCGGCCAGCAGGCTTCCTGTAGAACCGGGAGACTGCGTACTGGATCTGTGCGCGGCTCCGGGCGGTAAAGCCACGGAGCTGGGTGGACGGCTTATGGGACAAGGAATGCTTCTGGCCAACGACATCAGCAGCAGCCGGGCAAAGGCTCTGCTTAAGAATCTGGAGATGGCAGGCATTCCCAATGTCTATGTGACAAGCGAGGACCCGGAGGTTCTGGAGCGGAATTTTACAAGCTTTTTTGACAAGGTACTCATAGACGCTCCCTGTTCCGGGGAGGGAATGTTCCACCGGGAACCCAGAATGATGGAATACTGGAAGGAGAGAGGACCTGAGGCCTATGTGCCTGTACAGAAAAAGCTCATCCTCCAGGGTGCCCGCATGCTGCGCGGGGGAGGAATGCTTTTGTATTCCACCTGCACATTTTCAAGGAAAGAGGACGAGGAAGTGATTGAATATCTGCTGCAGGAGATGCCGGATATGCGTCTGAAGGAAATCCTTCCCTATGAAGGATTTGCAAAAGGCGCCGGACTTGAAAAATGTGTCAGGATCTTCCCTCACAGAATGCCGGGCGAAGGACATTTTCTGGCGCTGCTTGAAAAAAGCGGAGAGGACAGCAGACCGGGGCAGGAAAATCTGCGGACCGGGAAAAGAAAAGCACCCAAGCTGCCGGACTGTGCGGAGGAGTTCTTATCGCTTCTGTCATATCCTATAGACAGGGAGAACTTAAAACTGGACAGGGACAGACTTTACCTGCTCCCGGGCAGGGTGGAAGTGCCGAAGCTGCGCTTCCTGCGCACAGGACTCTATCTGGGTGATGTGAAGAAAAACAGATTTGAGCCTTCACAGGCACTGGCCATGGCTTTAAAGCCGGAGGAATTTGTCTCCTGTATCCGGCTGGAGCCTGAGGATGTGCGCACAGTCAAATATCTGAAAGGGGAAACTCTGGATGTATCGGATCTGCCGGTGGAAAAGCAGAAGGGATGGCAGCTTATATGTGTCAGGGACTATCCTCTGGGATTCGGCAAGCTGGCAGGCGGAATCCTGAAAAATAAATACTATGCCGGATGGAGATGGCAGTAATGGGAAAGATTCGATTAGATAAATATCTGGCGGATATGGGCCTTGGTACCAGAAGTGAGGTAAAGAAGCTTCTGAAATCCAAACAGGTCACCATAAACGGTGAGACCGCCACAAAGCCGGAGCTGAAAGTGGACCCGGAGACAGATGAGATTTTGTCTTCCGGAGAGCGTGTAGTATATGAAGATTTTGAGTATTATATGCTCAATAAACCCCAGGGCGTGGTCTCTGCTACAGAGGACAGCAGGGACAAAACCGTGCTGGACTGCATACCTTCCAAAAAGAGGAAAGATCTGTTTCCCGTAGGCAGGCTTGACAGGGATACAGAGGGGCTGCTTCTTATCACCAATGACGGGGCGCTGGCTCACAGGCTGCTCTCCCCGAAAAAGCATGTGGACAAGACATATTTTGTGCGCCTGAGGGACGAACTTTCCGAGGAGGACTGCAAAAAGCTGTGTGAAGGTGTGGACATCGGTGAAAAAAATCTTACCATGCCTGCAGAGATCACAGAGTATGAGCCGGAGGGCAGACAGTGCTTCATCACCATCAGAGAAGGGAAATTCCACCAGGTGAAGCGAATGTTTGCAGCCGTGGGCAATGAGGTGTTATACTTAAAAAGGCTTTCCATGGGAAGCCTTATTTTGGATGAAACGTTACAACCCGGACAATACCGGAAACTTTCAGAGGAAGAGATAGAAAGGTTAAAAAACAATGCTTGAAAATATCAATGCAGTATTATTTGATTTGGATGGAACCCTGGTGGATTCCATGTGGATGTGGAAGGCTGTGGACGAGGAATTTCTGGCCATGAAAGGGCTGGAAGTGCCGGAGAACCTGGAAGAGTTCCAGCAGGAGCTGGAGGGAATGGGGTTCACGGAGACCGCGGCATATTTTAAAGAACGCTTTGCCCTTCCGGATTCCCTGGAAGCCATCAAAAGTACCTGGGTGACCATGGCAGAACACAAATACTGCCATGAGATTCCCCTGAAGAAAGGGGCGCGTGAGTTTTTGGGCTATTTAAAAGAGCGAAAAATTCCTGCGGCCATCTGTTCCAGCAACAGTATCGAGCTGATCCGGATGGTGCTGAAAGCCCATTCCATAGAAGAATACTTTACGGACATTACCACCTGCTGTGACGTGCCGGCAGGCAAACCGGCCCCGGATGTGTACCTGAAGACAGCGGCGGGCTTACATAAAAAGCCGGAGGAGTGTCTTGTGTTTGAGGATGTCCCCATGGGAATCCTGGCCGGGAAAAATGCCGGTATGAAGGTCTGTGCCGTGGAGGACGCCTTCAGTGCACAACAGGCAGATAAGAAGAAAGATTTGGCAGATTATTATATTGATGATTATTTTCAGGTGATGAATCACACATATGAGGTGCTTTTATGACAACGGGATTTTTGCCGGTGACAAGGCAGGAGATGGAACAGAGGGGAATCACACAGCCGGATTTTGTTTATGTGAGCGGGGATGCCTATGTGGACCACCCCTCTTTCGGTACGGCTATCATTACCAGGCTTCTGGAATCTTACGGATACAGTGTGGGGATCATTGCACAGCCTGACTGGAAAGATGAGAAAAGCATCACTGTGTTCGGGGAACCGCGTCTGGCCTTTCTTGTGTCAGCAGGCAATATGGATTCCATGGTGAATCACTATACCGTATCAAAAAAGCACCGGAGTACAGACGCCTATTCTCCCGGAGGGAAAATGGGGCTTCGCCCTGACCGGGCAGTCATTGTGTACGGCAATCTGATCCGCAGGATTTATAAACACACACCCATGATCATTGGCGGTATTGAAGCATCCCTCAGAAGATTTGCCCATTACGACTATTGGTCTGACTCCCTGAAGCGCTCCGTGCTTCTGGACAGCGGGGCAGATATGATCTCCTACGGTATGGGGGAGAAGAGTATCCTTGCCATTGCCAGAGCTTTGAATGAGGGGATGTCCATCCGTGATATCCATGATATACCCGGTACGGTATATCGTACTATGGAACTGCCGGGAGGCGTGATCCTGCCCTCCTATGAGGAGCTTTGCAGGGACAAGAAAGCCTATGCCGAGAGTTTCCGCATTCAGTATGAGAATATGGACCCTTTTACCGGAAAGGTTTTGGCAGAACCATATGAAAAACAGGGGTATCTGGTGCAGAACCCGCCCTCCAAACCACTCACAACACAGGAGATGGATGAGGTGTATGGTCTGCCTTACACCCGTACCTATCATCCCATGTATGAGAAAATGGGGAAGATACCAGCAATTGAAGAAATCAAATTCAGCCTCACCAGCAACCGGGGATGTTTCGGAGGCTGTAATTTCTGTGCCCTTACCTTTCATCAGGGAAGGATCGTACAGGTAAGAAGCCACGCATCCATTCTGGATGAGGCTGTCATGTGTACAGAGGAGAAAGATTTTAAGGGGTATATCCACGATGTGGGCGGTCCTACCGCGGATTTCCGCCAGCCAGCCTGCAAAAAGCAGATGACAAAGGGTGTCTGCAAAAACCGTCAGTGCCTGTATCCGAAACCATGCAAAAATCTGGAGGCAGATCACAGGGACTACCTGGAGCTTCTGGCAAAACTCCGGGAGATTCCAGGGGTGAAGAAAGTTTTCATCCGTTCCGGGATCCGCTTTGATTATGTGGAGGCAGACAAGGACAGGGAATTTCTGGAGAAGCTTGCGCAGTATCATGTGAGCGGCCAGCTTCGGGTGGCGCCGGAGCACGTTTCCGACCAGGTGCTTACCTATATGGGCAAGCCGGAACATGCGGTGTATGAAAAATTTCTGAAAGATTTTGAAAAGGCCAATGCGCGCACCGGTAAAAAACAGTATGCAGTGCCATATTTCATGTCTTCCCATCCGGGATGCACCATGAAGGAGGCTGTCAAGCTTGCGGAATATGTGCGTGATATGGGATTTACGCCGGAACAGGTGCAGGATTTCTACCCCACACCCTCCACTATGTCCACCTGTATGTATTATACCGGCCTGGACCCGAGAACCATGGAGCCGGTATATATACCGAAAAATCCCCATGAAAAAGCCATGCAGCGGGCCCTCATCCAGTATAAGAACCCCGCGAACCGGGAACTTGTAAAAGAGGCCCTTATAACGGCGGGAAGGACTGACCTGATTGGGACAGACAGAAAATGTCTCATCCGTACAGGAAATGGCAGTGATACAAAGAGGAAGGAAGCCGAGCGCGGCAGCAAAATGAAAGACCGCAGAAATACACAGAAAAAGAAAACCATAAGAAATATCCACAAAAAGAAGAGTAGGTGATCGTTTGAAAATAGCAGTCATAACCGGTGCTTCCTCAGGTATGGGGAAAGAGTTTGTGCGCCAGATCGCCAGCCATTACGGCTGGGGGGGGGAGAGCTGGGGCCTTGCCCCAATGGTAATCTC